>MDTG01151113.1_pt1 | contig 169783 bp, 137 predicted proteins | sample 811421 | NCBI WGS metagenome assembly MDTG01 (sample SAMN05326645, study PRJNA326480) | marine metagenome | isolation source: seawater | place: Pacific Ocean: South East | collected 2011 | reverse complement strand
ATCGCGCTGGCTGCGCTTAGTCTTTGTTCCTTTTTGTGTTGACATTTTTAAGTCTAAATTGTGTCAACCTATTTCAGGACAAGACATAGCATAAAAAAAGCCCCTCAGAGACGTGAAATACTCTAAGAGGCTTATTTAGGTGTACACCCGACAAGATTCGAACTTGTAACCGCCTGATTCGTAGTCAGGTACTCTATCCAGTTGAGCTACGGGTGCATGATGTCAAAAAAATAATCCGGCAAGCGGATTTTTGAGAGCATCAAATATACGCAGTTTTAAATGCAGGGTCAACGGAAGATGCCAGATTTTCTGATTCCCGGATATAAAAAAAGCCCGCTGTTCAACGGGCTTTATGTTCTTTTGAGGTATTACCCGTAATATAGGATCAATACCGATACTGATCAGATTTGTACGGACCGGTGATCGGTACTCCGATATATTCCGCCTGATCTTCGGTAAGTGTATCTAGTTCAGCGCCGATCTTCTGCAAGTGCAAACGGGCTACTTTCTCATCCAGTACTTTTGGCAAAGTATGAACACCGGGTTCAAACTCTTCCGGACGGTTCCATAGTGCGATCTGTGCGAGTGTCTGGTTGGTAAAACTGTTACTCATCACAAACGAAGGGTGACCGGTAGCATTACCGAGGTTCATTAAGCGACCCTGAGACAGCAGTACCACCTGCTTTCCGTTTTTCAGGGTAAAGATGTCAACCTGTGGCTTGATGTTCTCTTCTTCTGCGTTCGCTTTTAACCAGGCTACATCGATCTCGTTGTCGAAGTGACCGATATTACCCACGATCACTTTGTCTTTCATAACTTCGAAATGCTCAGCACGAACAATGTCTTTATTTCCGGTGGCTGTAACTACAATATCAGCGCGGGAAGCGGCTTCGGCCATTGTTTTAACTTCGAATCCGTCCATGGCTGCCTGTAGTGCGCAGATAGGATCGATCTCGGTTACAATTACACGGGCACCTGCACCACGGAGCGAGGCTGCCGTTCCTTTACCTACATCTCCGTAACCGGCAACAACAGCTACTTTTCCGGCCATCATTACATCGGTGGCACGACGGATCGCATCCACCGCTGATTCCCGACAGCCGTATTTGTTATCAAATTTGGATTTGGTGACAGAGTCATTCACGTTGATCGCCGGAATCGGAAGTGTTCCTTTACGCTCACGTTCGATCAGTCGGAGCACCCCTGTCGTAGTCTCTTCAGAAATACCGTTGATGCCTTCCACCAACTCAGGATATTTATCGAGCACCATATTGGTGAGGTCACCACCGTCGTCCAGGATCATATTCAATGGCTTGCCATCAGGGAAATGAAGCGTTTGTTCAATCGCCCAGTCGAATTCCTCTTCATTCATGCCTTTCCATGCGTACACGGGAATACCGGCTTTGGCAATAGCGGCGGCGGCGTGATCTTGTGTGGAGTAGATATTACAGGACGACCAGGTTACTTCAGCACCCAATTCAACCAGCGTCTCGATAAGCACGGCGGTTTGAATGGTCATATGCAAACATCCGGCAATACGGGCACCTTTCAGAGGTTGCTCTGCTTTGTATTCTTCACGTATTGCCATCAGACCCGGCATTTCAGCTTCGGCCAGTTCAATTTCCTGCCGGCCATAATGTGCCAGGGCAATGTCTTTAACTTTATAAGGTAATTTCTCGGTTTGTACTTGCGCCATTTCTTTGATTTAGATCTTTATTCAGTTGCGGTGTTGTCCAGGATCAGTGTTTTGGTGCTTTGGTAATCTCCTTCGGTACCACGGGTACCCAACTCTGATTTGATCAGATAACCTTCTTTATCGTAATAAAGTTTGAATGGGATTCCCATAGTTATGATCTCTTCCCCGATCCTGTTCACGTCTTTCACGAAGTTGAAGTCGTACTCATTTTCATTCACAAAATTCTGTAAGTCTTCGGGAGTATCAGAGTTCTGCAGATTTACAGCCACGACTTCAAAATCATCCCCGTATTCGGCTCTCAGCGAATCCATGGCCGGGAATACCATCAGGCATGGTCCACACCAGGTTTCCCAGAAGTCCACTACTACCACTTTGCCTTTAAAATCAGAGATGCGAACTTCATTTCCGTCCAGATCCTGAAATACAGCCTGGCTGATCACAGATTCAATTTTCTGATCTTTTTTATTCAGGGTTCTGGGATTATCTGACTCAGATTTTCCGGAGCACGAAACAGTTGCAATAACTATCGACAATATTGCAAATAGCTTAAGTGATTTCTTCATATTCGGGGGTTATTAAAATTTTAAAGGTCGAAGATACAGGTTTGTGTTCACAAAAACGTAATCGGCAAAACTGAATGGAATGATAGAGGTTCTTGAAGGAGGTTTTACACGAAAAAAAACTGCCCTTTTTCTCAATGAACCGTATCTTCAGGGATGCAATTAATCAAGGAAGACGACCGAAATCACGATTTCATTATTGTAGGCGCTGGTATCGTTGGGCTATCTACTGCATATAAGCTTTCTTTAGCGTATCCTGAAGCTTCGATATTGGTACTGGAAAAAGAAGATCGTGTGGCCGCACATCAAACAGGAAGGAATTCCGGGGTGATCCATTCCGGTATCTATTATAAACCGGGCAGCTACAAAGCCAGAAATTGTAAGGATGGTCGCCACCAACTGGTAGAATTTTGTCAGATCCATGATGTCGCCGTTGATGTATGCGGTAAAGTGATCGTATCTACCGACGAACATGAAATGGATAGATTGGATGCGATCTATCAGCGTGGATTGGAGAACGAGATCGAGGGCATTGCCAAGATCGGCCCTGAAGAATTGAAGGAACTGGAACCTCACGTGAAAGGAGTAGGAGCTATTCATGTTCCTTGTGCCGGCATTGTGGATTACCGGGGAGTTTGTGAGAAATTACGGGAGCTGATCGAAGCAAAGAACGGTCGGGTGGCTTTCGGACAAAAAGTGGTCAGGATCGATGAGAACAATGATGAGATCACTGTTCACACTACCAACACAAAATTTACCGGTCAATTTCTGATTAATTGTTCCGGATTGTACAGCGATCATGTGGCAAAGTCAGCCGGGGTGGAGTCACCGGTGCAGATCGTGCCTTTCAAAGGTGAATACTACGAACTGAAGCCGGAATCAGAGCATCTGGTCAGAAATCTGGTATACCCGTTACCAAATCCGGAGTTCCCGTTTTTAGGAGTGCATTTCACACGTATGGCATTGGGGGGCATTGAATGTGGTCCGAATGCGGTATTTGTTTTCAAGCGGGAAGGGTACGGTAAGTTTGCCTTCGATTTTAAAGAAGGACTGGAAGCGTTGAGTTTTCCGGGTTTCTGGAAGATGGCTTCGCAGCACTGGTTGATGGGACTGGATGAATACCGCCGCTCTTATTCTAAATGGGCATTTGTGAAGGGATTGAGAAAACTGATCCCCGAGGTTAAAATGAACGACCTGAAACCATCGCCCTCAGGGATCCGTGCCATGGCTTTGCAACCTAACGGGGAAATTCTGGATGATTTCTACTTCGAGGTACGTGAGCGACAGATCCACGTATTGAATGCACCAAGTCCGGCTGCAACGGCTGGTCTGGCGATCGGAGATGAAATTGTGAACAAGTCGAAGGTGGAATTCAACCTTACGACCTGATCACAATAATTTCGGAATTTTTCTGAGCTGATCTCAGAGATGAAGCAGCGCTTCCCAGAGTTTTAAACTCGCTCCTTTATTCTTAACGATCACCATCGGCAGGTAATGCTCTTTGGTGATGAGTTGTTCGGCCATACTTCCCAGCACAAAAGAAGAAAGGGTGTCACGGCCTCGGGAACCGATCAGGATCATGTCAACCTTATTACTTAATGCGTAACGGTTGATCATCGTAGGGATGGTATCTCCGGATTGCAGCTGAAAGGTCATGTCTACCGTATCGGCGTCTACATCGTACTCGTCCAGGAATTTCCGGTATTCTGATTTCGCATTTTCCAGAACCACTTCGCTGAATTCTTCGAAAGTTTTGCCCACTTTACGATATCCGTTGGGTACCCGGTACAGATGCAATCCTTTAATGGTGATATTCTTATCTACCGACGCCAACAGCTGGGCAAACTGAAGAGCCATTCCGCTGTTCTTGGAGAAGTCGATAGGAACCAGCAACTGACGGATATCCTCCGGAACCGTAGCAGGTACGATGGCAACATCACACGTAAGATTACGGGTGAGTTTAGGCAGGAAATTTAAATGTGCCTGATCTTCTTCTCCCTGATCGATCACCAGAAGGTCCAGATCGTGTTCACGGGCAAATTTCGGGATCTCCTTTTGTTTGTCTCCTTCAAGTACGTGAATATTCACGTTATCATGGCAGCAAATGGAGGTGAAATCGCTGATGGTCTTCTGTACCGCATCTTTGATGGTCTCATCCAGCGGGGTGATGAGGTCGGGATACTTATCGGAGAGATCTTTCGGGATCTCCGCGTTCTTAACCACATGGATAAATTCGATGGAACTGAATTCAATTCGGCTGACAATCCGTTCCACAAAATCGCAAACCACTGCATCCGACTCGTTAAGGTCTAACACAACGGCTACTTTTTTCATTAAATACATAAGTGCAGGATTTGATTTACGTAAGTAAACCGGTTGATTTACTCTCTGAAATTGTAGTGTTAACTGTGATATTTATTATGAGGTGTGCTGATTACACACGGAAAATTTAACAGCCGCCAAAAATAACCATTTACTGCTCCAATTACATCGTTTTGGCATATTAGAATAACTTTAGGCAAACAGATCTGACTAGTATATATTTACACTGATTTACATTTCAGGAGTAAAATACCATGCTCCGTTTTAACTAATAATCAAAAGTTGTGCAGAGACCGTGAAAAGCGGCTTTATGGCGGAATTTGCTTTACAAAAAATAATAGTGCAGAGTTCATTTCAATTGCTCATTTTTGCCCTATGAATATTCAGAACGATCTACTTACCCGACGCCTGTATGCTCAGGATGCTTCAATGTATGAAGAGCTTCCTGATGGTGTGGCTTTTCCCACCGATGTTAAGGATATCATTAAACTTGTAAAGCAGGCCAAAAAGAAAAAATTAACGATCACGCCTCGTAGTGCAGGTACAAGTCTGGCAGGTCAGGCTACCGGGAATGGCATCATTATGGATGTTTCCCGTTATATGACTGATATCACCGAGATCAATGAAACAGAGCATTATGCCGTAGTTGAGCCCGGGGTGATCCGGGATACATTGAATCGTGAGGTGGAGGAACTGGAGCTGCTATTCGGACCGGATACATCTACCACTAACCGTTGTATGATCGGTGGGATGATCGGGAATAATTCCTCGGGATCTTTCTCCATCCGATATAAGACCACCCGCGAACATGTGAAAGAGATGGATGTGGTGCTAAGCGATGGTTCAACCGCTACATTCAAAGAGCTAACCGACGAAGAACTGGAAGCTAAGCTGGAGCAGAAAGATCTGGAGGGCTACATCTACCGGAACATGCTGGAACTGCTTGAGAAGAATAAGTACGAGATCCTGGAAGAGTATCCACACCCGGATATCATTCGCCGGAATACCGGTTATGCACTCGATAAGTTGTGTGAGATGCGGCCGATCAAACCGGAGGGTAAGCCCTTTAATATGTGCGAGCTGTTATGTGGAAGCGAAGGTACGTTGGCGATCACCACTTCTGCTAAAGTGAATCTGGAAAAGAAGCCAAAGTATAAGCGTATGCTTATCCCTCATTTTCAACAGCTCAATCAGGCAATGGAAGCCACCGTTCATGCGGTTCGTTTTAATCCGTCGGCAGTGGAATTGGTGGATTATGTGATCCTGGACGCCACAAAACAGAATCTGGAACAATCCAAAAACCGGTTCTTTTTACAACGGGACCCTGATTTTATTCTCATCATTCAGCTGGAAGGGGATGACGAAGACAAACTGAAGTCTGATTCCGACCTGCTGGTAAAACGACTTCAGCAAAATAAGCTGGGATATGCCTATGTGGAGATCACCGAGGATGAGGAAATGGATAAGGTCTGGGCATTGAGAAAGGCTGGACTTGGTTTATTGATGGGATTGGGAAAAGAATCCCGAACTCCGGCATTTTGTGAAGACACTTCCGTTCGGGTTCAGGATCTTCCCAGATATGTAAAAGACTTTCAGAAGATCCTGGATAAGCATGATACATCCTGTGTATTCTATGCCCATGCTTCGGTAGGGGAATTACACTTTCGCCCGCTGATCGACACCACGTCGCTGGAAGGCATCACTAAAATGAAGCAAATGGCTGAAGAGATCGCCAAACTTGTGGGATCCTATAAAGGGTCACTTTCCGGCGAACACGGCGACGGCCGGGCCCGGGCACCATTTATAAAACATGTGCTCGGAAAAGACATGCTTCATTTATTGAAAGAAGTGAAAGAGATCTGGGATCCGGAGTACATATTTAATCCCGGCAAGATCGTGGAACCGGAACCGATGGAAGAGGACCTTCGGTATTCTCCCAAATATTATTCACCTGAACAGGAAACAGTCTTTCAGTGGAGAAAAGAGGGGAGTTTTAATGAAGCCCTGGAGATGTGTAACGGTGCCGGTGTTTGTAGAAAACTCGCAGAAAGCGGGGGAACGATGTGCCCGTCGTATATGGCCACCAAAGACGAAGTGGATTCAACGCGAGGGCGGGCCAATGTCTTCCGGCAGGTTTTTTCAGGAGCTGATCCTGAAGCCTTCGATTCCAAAGATCTGAAAGATGCACTGGAACTCTGCCTGAGTTGTAAAGCATGTAAGTCGGAATGTCCGGCGAATGTGGATATGGCTAAAATGAAAGCTGAATTCATGAATGGCTGGCATGAGATCTATGGAGTTAGTGAAAGAGAGCAAATGTTTGCCGATCCGTTAAAGATGTATGCACTGGCTGCGAAGACTCCCGGACTGGCGAATTTCTTCCTTACTTCGTTTCCCGGAAAGATGTATCTGAAATGGAAATATGGGATCTCGCCTTTGAGAGATCTGCCGCCGTTTGCGAAGACCACCTTTACCAAATGGTTCAAAAAACGGCCTAAAAACCATCAGCAGTTAAAAGTATTGCTGATGGTTGATGTGTTCAACAACTACCACGAACCGGAAGTCCCGAAAGCAGCCGTAAAAGTACTGGAGAGCATGGGATATGAGGTGATCGTGCCATCTATCCATGAACTGGGAAGAACCTATCTTTCCAAAGGAATGCTTAACGAGGCTAAAGATATTGCAGTAAATGTAGTGAACGGACTTCATCCTTTCGCTTCAAAGAACTATCCGGTGATCGGGCTGGAGCCTTCTGAAATTCTTACGATCAGGGATGAATTTCTGGATCTGGTGGAAGACGGACTTCTTGACAAAGCTAAGACACTGGCCTCAAAGACATTCACTTTTGAGGAATTTGTAAGCCGGCATAAACGGCAGTTACCGGAACCGATATCGGAACGTAAAGTGGTGCTGCATGGTCATTGTCACGCAAAATCTTTGGTAGGGAACGGGCCAACGGAGATCGCTCTTGAATCGGCGGGATACGAGGTGGAAACACTGGATACAGGATGTTGCGGTATGGCCGGAAGTTTCGGATATGAAGAGGAGCATTATCAGGTCTCGATGGAGATCGGCTGGCAGCGGTTATTCCCTCAACTCGGAAATCTTGAAGAAAATAGTAACATTTGTGCCCCGGGCTTTTCTTGCAGACATCAGATCAAGGATGGAACGGGAATGCAGGCACAGCATCCGGCTATTCTGATCGCCCGGAACATTAAATAGGTGTTGCTTCTTAGGTAAAGTAGCAGTTTAATGTTGAATTACTATCAATCAAATGCTGCTTCTATGAAAAAACAGATACTATGTCTGCTGGCTGTTGTACTGGGAATTCCATGTACCGTGAGTGCTCAGGTTGACTACGAATCAGATATCCAACCCATCTTTAATGCGAGTTGTACCAGTTGCCATGGTTCGAACGGAGGGGTAAATCTGACTTCTTACGAACAATTGATGTCGAGTACCGGAACAAATTACGGAAATGATCTGGTGGTGGCCGGAGATCCGGATGCAAGCGGGTTGGTCGATAAAATTGAACCCAATCCGCAGTTCGGTTCACGAATGCCACAGGGCGGTAGCCTCACCGACGAGCAGATCACTCTTATAAGAACCTGGATCTCGGAAGGAGCAAATGAAGTAGCTACCGCAGCTGAACCGGATGTGGAGATCCCCTCAGCATTTCGGTTAATGGGTAATTATCCGAACCCCTTTAATCCTACTACAAACATAGAGTTTGTTACTCCGGAAGCAGTTCAATACACCATTTCCATTTATACCGTACATGGAATGCTGGTTGGAGAGCAGGTAGGCAATGTCGCCACCGGCAAACACTCTGTTCCGGTAAACCTCACGAATAGTCCCACAGGAATGTACATTTACCGTCTTTCCGTACTCCGTAATGGAGTGAATGAGTTACTGGGAACCGGAAGAATGACACTGATCAAATAATAATACCTGAGTGCAGTGTAAAAGGCTCTAATTGGTAAAGGTATTTTTCTCGATGAGTTCTTTTGCACTGACCAAGGCAGCATCAGAGATCTCTGCACCGCTCATTAATCCGGCAACTTCGCGGATATGTTCTTCCTGTGATAGCGGGATGATCTGAGTGGTGGTGCGGTCTTCTTTTTCCGATTTAGCTACTTTATAGTGATGGTGAGCCTGACTTGCGATCTGAGGCTGATGAGTAATGGCAACGATCTGACAATAATCTGATAACCGGCGCATGGCCCGCCCCACTTTTTCAGAGATCTCACCGCTGATCCCGGTATCAATTTCGTCAAAGATCATTACGGGCAGACTTTGTTCCTTTGCGATGATAGATTTCAAGGCCAGCATCACCCGGCTGATCTCTCCGCCGGAAGCAATTTTAGCCAGTGGTTTGGGAGTTTCACCTTTGTTGGTTGAAATAAAGAGTCGAACCTCATCAGCACCTAGTTCGGTACATTCCACCATCTGATCGTCCACTTCGAACCAGCCATTACTACTGAACAACCAATCCACTTTTACTTCCAGTCTCGAATGCGGAATTCCTAATTCAGAGAGCTCATTCTCAATATTACGGGCTAATTTTTCCCCGACATGGTTTCGGGCAGTATGCAATTGAACAGCAGCTTCTTTTAATGAAGTGGCTTTTTGGCGGATCTCAGTCTCCAGTTTTTCGATCTCCAGATCAAAATTATCAGCTATCGATAATTCCCGTTTGATCTCGTTCATATATTGAATGAGTTCCGGAATAGAACGCTGATATTTTTTTTGCAGTCGATTCAGTTCCGATTGGCGTTGTCTGAGTTCTTCCAGTCTTACCGGATTGAATTCAATATTATTTCGATAGCGCTCTGCGAATTGAATAGCCTCGTTTATACTCACCCGTGCGGCATTGATCTCTTCCAGATAGTTTTCAAATTCGGGTTCAATTCTGGAAAGATCCTCAAGGTTCAGTTTCAGATGATTGAGAAGCTGGACGATATTTGCTTCATCATTTTCCGCCATTTCGGATATTGCAGCTGCTTTCTGATCGAGCACTTCGGCGTTATCCAGTAAATTCATTTCGGCTTCGAGTTCCACTTCTTCCTCGGCCGATAAACGAGCCTGTTCCAGTTCATTCACCTGAAACCGGTACAGTTCGGTCTTTTCCTGCAATTCGGATTCTCTTTTTCTGAGAGAGGAAAGTTCTTTCTGAAGGGCCCGCATCTCAGAGAATTCTATCTGATAAGCATTCAGTTTAGGTTCGACCTCCCCAAAGCTGTCGATCACTCCCAGGTGATTTTCTTCCTTTAATAGCAATTGATGGTCATGTTGGCCGTGCAGGTCAACCAGATAATCTCCGACTTCTTTCAGAATACCAATGGTAACGGGCGAATCGTTGATGAATCCCCGGCTTCCAGTTTCTCTGATCTCTCTTCTCAGGATGAGATATTCTCCAGCCTCGATCTCGTTCTCAGTAAGCAGTTTTTTCAGATCACTATCCGCGTTGATCCTGATGGTTGCTTCTGCAATGGCTTTTTTGGCACCCTGACGAATCACTTCCGTATCAGCCCGTTCCCCGAGGATCATATTCAATGCTCCGATGATGATCGATTTTCCGGCTCCGGTCTGCCCCGTAAGAATATTGAGGCCGTCTCCGAATTGAACCTCGAGTTCGTCGATCAGTGCAAAATCTTTTATATACAGCGAGGAGATCATTGGTGGAATTTAGGAATTAGAAATTATGGATTATGAATTAGGGATAAACAATTAAGAATGTTCTTTGCCGGCCTTAATGCTCGGGGCGTTGAATAGTATTCAAAATTAAAGATTAAAAATGAAAAATTAATCTAATCTGCTTTTCGTAGTCTTCACTATTGATGAAAGTATTGTGATCAATTCTAAGGATACTTTTAAATACTTACTTACATCTATCGAGGTTAACTCACTCTGATGGAGCAATTTTAACCAGTAATTAGTTTCTCTGGCTTCTTTTAATGATACGGAGATCTTTGACAGGAAATCTTTTTTTGACTGACCGGCGATTGCCTCTTCAATATTTGCTCCTATACTTGTGGAAGAGCGCAGTAACTGATTTGATATCACAAACTCTTTTTCGGTTTGAAGTTGTTTATATAAGCCGATCATTGATAATGCAAAATCAAAGCTTTTATCCTGAATTAAGTTCTTTTTCATGGTGATCCATTTTTAATTTTTCATATTTAATTTTGAATTACATAAGTAAGACTCCTGAAAAGCATATTCCTTACAACTTGCCTATCTTTCAAGTATGAGTAACGAAAGCGAACAAAAAAAAACCATCTACGAATTGAAGGTGCCGGAAGGGCAGCAGGAAGCGATCCGTCTGGATGTGTATATCACCAGTTTTATCGAAAATGCAACCCGGAATAAGGTGCAGGAAGCCATCAAGGAAGGATATGTGTGGGTTAACGGGAAGAAGGAGAAATCTTCCTATAAAATGATGCCCGGTGATGAGATCTACATCGAATTACCCAAAGCGCCACCACCGGAAGCAAAGCCCGAGGAACTGGATCTGAACATCATTCATGAAGATGATGACATCATAGTTGTTAATAAAGAAGCCGGGATGGTAGTACATCCGGCGTTTGGTAACTGGAGTGGAACGCTAGTAAACGGCTTGATGCACCATGTGGATGAACTGGCGGGAGAAGAGGAAGAAGAAAATATCAGGCCGGGAATTGTGCATCGGTTAGATAAAGATACCAGCGGGATCCTGGTGGTTGCCAAGACGAACGAGGCCCTTGCAAATCTGTCTGCCAAATTCGCCGAGAAAGATATTGAAAGAACCTACTGGGCCATTGTCTGGGGAACCCCGCCAAAAGAGGGCACGATCGAAGGGGACATCGGACGTTCAAAACAGGATCGCAAACTCATGACCGTATTGCCGGAAGGTAAAGGAAAACATGCTGTGACCCATTACAAAGTGCTGGAGTATTTCGATTATCTGAGTCTGGTGGAGGTAAAACTCGAGACCGGGCGCACTCATCAGATTAGAGTTCATTTTAATCATATCGGTCATCAGGTCTTTGGGGATCCAACCTATGGCGGAGCATCTGTGCGCTATGGTCCGAATACCGGTCAGCGAAAAGTGATGTTCCACCGTCTCATCACCGGACTAAACAGACAGGCATTACATGCAAAAACATTGGGATTCGAACACCCGTCAACCGGCGATATGGTCCGGTTCGATTCAGAACTTCCGGAAGATTTCCAGCATGTACTGGATACTCTCAGAGAAAAGTGCTCAGCGGCCTATTAATCGCTTCAGGTGATTTTCAGGTACCATTGAACTTTTAGTCTGAGCTTGATGCTCAGGAACTACATCACATTAAATGTGAACTTGTAGTAAAAACCAAGCGCACTGGCATCATACTTATCACCGTATTGGTCGGTATAATTCAGATTGGAGTACCGAAGTCCGAATCCTTTATAGGCAGCCTCTAAAACCGGACCGGCGGCGTTATCGAACTTTTTTTGCTCCACCAGATTCTCACCCTTAAGGTTGATATCGGTGTGATAAGAAAGTCCGCCACCAATGCTGAGATCAGGAGTTATGGCGAAATGAGCCATGAATTCGAGCGGGAAACGGGTTAGACGAATATTCGCATTCTCAGCCTGGTTGGTAACATATTTGATGCCGGCCGTTGCCTGAAACATCAGAAAATCAATATTAGGGATCTGGGCTTCAGCTCCGAAAGCCATAGATCCACCCTGACCTGATCGAACGGTTTGAGTGTCGCCGTTCTCGAATTCAACTTCTGCAATTTCTTCTCCACCCATTTCGAGGCTGTACCCCATCAGAAACCGAACGTTTGAAGTTGGTTTATAACTTTGGGCCTTGACGTTTGCAGATAATAAAAAGAGTAATAGCAGGAGTGATGATGATAGTCGTGAGGTCATTACTAAAGTATATTTCAGTATGAGCCGGCAAAGATAGGGTGCAATAGATTCAGTGGCAATAAAAAAGTCGTTAAATTGAGGTTGCTGAGGCTGTTTTATGCAGTCAATGATTCTACATGCTTTTTAAAATTATCCAAAATAGCCTGCCAGCCTTTACGTTGCATTTCCTCATCGTTTTCGGTCTCTGCATCAAAAACAGTAGTTACGAGTGTTGATCCACTAACAGACTGGAATGAGGTAGTGACTACTCTGCTATCGGGCATGGTATAAGATAATGAATTCGGTTCATCTACTTTGCTATATACTGCTTCGAAATCGAAACCGAAACTCCCGTCTTTAGCTTCCATCCGGGCTTTGTAGACACCGCCAACGGTCAGGTCATTCTCAGCGTTAGGGCAACACCAATCCTCGGAGGCAAAATTCCATTTAGTGATGTGTTCAGGATCTGTATAGCATTTCCAGGTCAGTTCCGGATCTGCGGCAACGGTTGTTTTGATGGTGATCGTACTCATAATAGTGTTGGTTTATTTAGTATTCTGATAGTTCCCTGAGTAATCGTTGTGCGGCATTTCTGATTCCCGGTGATAACGCATTCACATACTGGGGTTGTGCAAGTTCTAACACTTCATGAGTTAATTCCGGGTATTTCTTCGCCATTTGAGCCAGAAACCTGAAGGCGGTGAATCGAACAGAAGGTTTTTTTCGGATACTTTGCCAGATAGAGATACAATGATCGAACAGGGGGCCTTCATGCTCTTCCTCCAACTCTGTTTTCAGTAGGATCTTGAGTAATTCTCTTTGATGCCCATCTTTTTTCAAAGGCAAAACCTGCACGATTCCGGAAATATGCGGTGCCACTCTGGGATCATTGTGATCCATCACATCGTAGATCACAAAAGCTGAACGCCAGCAAAAAGGATCTTCATCACCCAATGCCAGAGCCATTGCTTCATCAAATTGTTCCGGGTGCTCCGTTAAATGCCGGACCATCCCTTCTTTGAAATTACTGATCAGGACCTGTTTAAAATCTTCGTGCATCAGGATGTATTTAATTGAAGGCAAGATCTGTAAATCTTCATATAAAATTCCATATTAATGCTGTATACTCAGCTGTTCTGTGAGTTGCGCAACATAAAACAATGAAAATTATTCTCATTTGCGAGCCGTTTGCGCAACTAATATTTTATCGCAGTTAAAGATTTGCAGCATTAACACAATCAACATTATGACACGAATACTAACCATTTTTACCATGCTGGGTGTTGTGGTACTTACGGCCTGTTCCGGTAATTCCGGTACAACCGTGACCTCACCATCCGGAAATATTGAGATCAGTTTTAAATTGAATGATCAGGGTGCTCCGGTCTATGCGATACAGGCCATGGGCAAAACAGTGATCGACACTTCTTCCATGGGATTCGATTTCAGAGACCAGCCTTCTATGGCAGAAGGGTTTCAGATCACCGGTTCTACCCTCCAAAGTTTTGAAGAAACCTGGACCATGCCTTGGGGAGAGCAACGCGAAGTAGAAAATAATTATAACGAACTGGTTGTTCACTTAAAGGAAACAGAGGCGCCAAATCGTAAACTGGATATTTATTTCCGTGCCTATGATGACGGGGTCGGATTCCGGTATCATTTCCCTGAACAATCCGGAGTGGATAGTGTGATCATTATGGATGAGAACACAGAGTTTCAACTTACCGGCGATCATATGGCATGGTGGATACCCGGAGACTGGGATATCTACGAACATTTATACAATACGTCTAAAGTATCAGAGATCGATGCGATCAAACTTCGGAGTAATGATAATCTGGCTCAGACTCACATTCCTGAGAATGCCGTAAATACACCGGTGACCATGCGCGCAGATGACGGTATGCACCTAAGTTTCCACGAAGCGAATCTCACCGATTACGCAGGTATGACGCTTAAGGTGGTGCCGGATGAATTAACATTAGTGAGTGAACTGGTCGGTTCCGATATCACCGGATATAAAGTAAAACGTGCCCTTCCATTTTCCACACCCTGGCGTTCCATTCAGATCGGTGAAAAAGCCGGCGATCTTATTGAGTCTAAATTGATCGTGAACCTGAATGAACCGAATAAACTGGGCGATGTTAGTTGGTTCACTCCAATGAAATACGTTGGTATTTGGTGGGAAATGCATCTTGGCGTATCAACCTGGGATTATGAAGGAACTCAGGATATGACCACATTTACCGAAGGAAATGCAAGCAGTGTAAAACACGGTGCCACCACAGAGAATGCAAAACGATATATTGATTTTGCAGCTGAGAATAACATCAAAGGTTTATTGGTTGAAGGATGGAATACCGGATGGGATCACTGGATAGGATTTGAGGATCGTGAAGGAGTGTTCGATTTTATTACCCCGTATCCTGATTACGATCTGGAAGAAGTAGTAAGGTATGGTCGCGAAAAAGGGGTAGAGTTGATTATGCACCATGAGACCTCTGCTGCGCCAAGAACGTACGATCAACAAATGGATACGGCTTATGCTTTAATGGAGCGACTGGGAATTCATTCCGTAAAAACAGGATATGTTGGAAAGATCATCCCGAAAGGAGAATATCATCATGGCCAATGGATGGTAAACCATTACCGCAGAGCGTTAGAGAAAGGTGCCGCCCATCAGATCGCTATAAATGCTCATGAGCCGATCAAAGCAACGGGACTCCGACGAACGTATCCTAATGCTATTGCCAGAGAGGGACTGCGCGGTCAGGAATTTAACGCCTGGGCTTCGGATGGAGGAAATCCACCCGAACATTTACCAATTGTTGCTTTCACACGAATGCTGGCCGGCCCCATTGATTTCACACCCGGTATTTTTGACATTAAGCTTCCTCAAAAGCCTGATAATCAGGTTAACACCACGTTGGCTCAGCAATTAGCATTATATGTGGTGATCTACAGTCCGATACAGATGGCGGCTGATCTTCCTCAGAATTATGAGGGCAATCCGGCACTTCAATTCATCCGTGATGTCGGAGTAGACTGGGAGCAAACCAAAGTATTGAATGGTGAAGTGGGTGATTATGTGACCATAGCCCGTGAAGAACGCGAAACAGGAAACTGGTTTGTCGGTGGTATCACCGATGAAAACGAGCGAAGTATCACCCTTTCATTCGACTTTCTGGATGATGACGCTGAGTATGACGCCGTGATCTATCGGGATGCGGAAGATGCGCATTGGGATAAGAATCCAACGGCCATAGTGATCGAAGAGATCGATGTGGATGCAGGTTCAGAAATGACTATTGAACTGGCTGAAGGTGGTGGATTTGCCATCAGTCTGTTAAAAAGAAACTGATCACTGTATTAAAGGCATAATTCATAGTAAAAGCCCTGTTTATCGCAGGGCTTTTCTTTTTTAAAGTGATAAGCAATGGCCGAATTAATCTTTGATCAGCACATCGGTTTGAGCTGCAAAAAGATCGAACATGGGCAAAGTAGCAGCGCCCAAGGCTGCAGCATCTGTACCGGCGGTTCCACACTGAAAGATCGGTGGTTTGCTGTTAATACTGATCCGTGGTTTTTCGATTAAATCGGGCAGGTCTTTGGCAATATCCTCAATGATCGAATAAGGTAGTCTGCCACCTAGAATTATTATTTCGATATCCAGAAAATATTCTGCAGCCAGAAATATGGATACGAGATATTCTTTGGCCAGATCCAGCCATTGCATGAACCATTCATTTTTATCATTGTACAGATTGGCCAGATCTTCTGGTCGTTTTATATCAAGATCGTGTTCATTCAGCCACCTGTATAAATTATTGAGATTGAAGTGCTCCCCGATATGTGGCTGATCTGAGGTGCTGAGCGGACTCTTACCATTCGGGAAAGGGAAATATCCTAATTCTCCGGCATTTCTGTTCTCACCTTCAAATATATTTCCGTTAATAACGAGTCCGCCACCAAGTCCGGCGCCAAAGAATGTGTATAAGAAGTTTGGAATATTTTTTCCCGCACCATACATGCGTTCGCCGATTGCTGCCGCAGATGCATTGTTTTCGATGTAAATAGGATGATCGATCTTATCCTTCAGCATTTTACCTACCGGAACATGCTCCCAGTTCGGGAATGCCTTCGGATTAATGGTATTACTAACCTCATTGTTCTTATTGATCTCAAGTGGTCCGGGTAAACCCAATCCAATTCCTGCGATGTAGGCATCTTTTACCAAGCTGGAATCCGTGAGTTGCCGGATCGTGCTTACCATCAGATTGATCGCATCCTTCGGGGTGGGGGAATTGATCTCGTAAAAGATCTTGGTTTTGAGGTTACCTGCAAGATCCACAAGGATTCCAGTGAGGTGATCGCGGTTAAAATCCAATCCGACCGAATAGGCACCCTCCGGATTTACTTCCAGCGTGGTAGATGGAGCTCCTCTTTTTTTCTGAAGTTTAACCCCTTCCTTTACAAAATTACGTTCCAGAAGCCGGGCTACAATATTTGATGCAGTCTGTGCAGTCAACCGGGTCTGGCGGGCAATATCGGCCCGTGAAATAGGGCCATGCAGGCGTATAGTTTCGAATACGATCCTGAAATTATAAGCTTTAGTATAAGTAAGGTTTGTTCCAGTAAGCATGTTCTTCTCGATAAATGCCGGTGCAGGCAATATGACTGTTTTACCCCGTGATCAGCTTCACACCTGAAACTGATAAGTCGTAAAAGTAATCAAATTGAATAACTAATAGTCTGAATATTAAAAAAGAAGCGGTTCCAATAAAATATTTGTATTAATAAAATGAATTGACTAATCTTTTCTCAGTTGTTGTTGATCTGGTAAAAAATCATATCATAGTATCATATAATCAGTAAAATCAATTTTAAGATGTTGCGGGTTTCGGAATGAGTAAAAGAGTAAAAGCGCGATCTTTATCTGGTATTATCAAGAATACCGTTCAATATGTCTTATTATTTAATCTAATAGTTTTATTAAATAATGATGTTCTGTATGCCAGCAAGCATAGTTTGGTAGCGACTGCTACGGAAGCGCTACCTTCAGGCGGAGTAAAAGGTAAGGTCTTTGAAAGCGGGACCAATGAACCGCTTATTGGCGCAAACGTTGTGATAAAAGGAACTCTTAAAGGAGTTGCGACCGATGTGGATGGTGGGTATACCTTAAGAAATGTCGAAGCCGGATTGCATATTCTGGAAGTCTCCTACCTCAGTTTTAAAACGAAAGAAGTTGAGGTGATGATCGAAGACGGACAGATGATCACACTGGATATTTATCTGGAATGGGAAGGGGTACAAGGTGAGGAGGTGACCATTACGGCGCAGGCCAGAGGTCAGGTGGCAGCCATCAATGAACAATTATCATCTAACACTATTGCCAATGTAGTTTCAAAAGATAGGATTCAGGAATTACCGGATGTTAATGCGGCTGAATCCATCGGTCGACTACCGGGTATTGCCATTCAGCGCAGTGGTGGGGAGGCCAATAAGGTGTTGATCCGAGGTCTGAATCCTAAATTCAGTACCGTTACAGTAAATGGTGTACGGATTCCGTCGACCGGTGGCGATGATCGCAGTGTGGATCTATCGCTGGTTTCATCAAGTATGCTGGATGGAATAGAAGTTAAAAAGGCCATTACTCCCGATATGGATGCCGATGCAATTGCCGGTTCGGTAGACCTGAAACTTCGTGAAGCACCGGAAGATCTGATCTTCAATGTAACGGCTCAAGGCGGGTATACTCAGCTTCAGAAATATTATCAGAACTACAAGGTTACCGGCATGGTCAGCAATCGGGTATTTGATAATAAACTCGGTTTTATGGCCACACTGAATGCTGATCAATATGATCGAAGTGCCGACCAGTTAAACGCGGCATACAATCCTTACAGAAACCCACTAACCGATGAGTATGATGCAGTTTCGATGCTCTCAGTTAATGCTCAGGAATACTCAAATATCAGAACCCGTACCGGTGGCAGCCTTGTACTGGATTACAGACTTCCACACGGAAAGTTAGCAGCGAATACGTTTTATAACCGTTTACACAACGAAGGTGGAGTCCGTACTTTTAACATTTTCAATATTCAAACCTGGGGTCGCGTAGGAAATAATGTAAATATCAATGAAAATAATACCTCCATATTTACCAGTGGTTTAAGTCTGGAACAGGACTTTGGGTGGATACAAATAGATGCCGGTGTTTCAAGAACCAGTTCATTGAATAAGAATCCAAGAGACTATTATGCGGAATTCAGACCTGAGTCCTCCACTTCCGTATTAGTAAAGGATTCATCGCTTTCTACACAACCACCGCTATGGCCGTCTGATACTCTCGGGGTAAGGCCAATTGATGTTCTGCCTTTTGTGAGCCATGATTCTTCACTGAGCAGACTGGGTACTACTAATATAAATACACTGCGTCAGGAAGAAGTCAATTATACCGCACAACTGGATTTTAAATTACCATTCGATATAGGTACTTCAGTAAACGGGTATGTAAAGTTCGGCGGAAAGGTGAGAAGTCTTTCCCGTGAAAGTGATCGTAATCAAAGAGGAAAAGGAAACTGGGCTTACATCTCCTATGATATGAATGAAGACACAGGAGATCTGAATGCTGATGCAGAACTGCTCAAATGTATTTACGACCAAACTGGTCTGATCAACGGGTATAATGTATTTGTAGATCAGGTTTTAGCAGGTGATGAAGCACCGTATACCAGAATTCCCGTGCATTATTTTAATACAAATTATTCCCGGAATAATTTCCTGACCGGTGAAGGTGGGAATGGATTCCCCATGGGTTTCACTCCTGGTTTATCGGATATGCAACGATTTATAAACGCAGCCGATAATTGTACCTATAATAACCTGCCGGCACTACAGGAAGATATAAATGCTTCTAGAGCAGATGATTACCGTGGGAACGAACGATATGATGCTGCTTATATCATGTCGGAGATCAATCTGGGTAAATATGTAACCCTCATTCCCGGAATTCGATGGGAGCATGACTACTCAAATTTTGAGACAGAGAGATTTAGTGTAAGCTACTCTAACAGCATAAGCACGATACAGTTTCTGGATACACTAAACGTGACCAGAAATTTCGATTTCTTCCTGCCGATGGTTCATCTGCAGATCGATCCGGCAGAGTGGTTGAAATTAAGAGTTGCATATACCGAGACACTGGCCCGTCCTGATTATACCCTGTACATACCCAGATCAAATTATATTGCTTCAAATCGTTCAATTTCAGCAAATAATTCATTGTTGAGCCCATCAGAATCTCAAAATCTTGATTTCTCAGCATCCATTTACGAAAACCATATCGGACTATTTACGTTTTCTGCCTTTCAGAAGACCATCGTTGACCTTCCGCTCTGGAAGAGAACATTCATCACGGCGGTTGATACGATAAGTTATGCTGATGCAGACCGGTTCAATATTCCACTGGGCAGAGATCTGGACGGGGATGGGGAAATAGATGAGGATATTAACTATGTATATAATGATGAAGGAAAACGGGTAGCGGATTATTACGATTCCTATTTCAATGCTCCTTTCGATACCGAGGTTTGGGGAGTTGAGTTCGACTGGCAAACCAATTTCTGGTATCTGCCTTCCATATTTAAAGGCCTGGTACTGAATATCAACTATACACGGATGTTCTCAAAGACCAAGTATCAAACCACCATCAAAGGAGATCCGGAATGTATCGCTGATTGCGGTTTCCCATGGCAAACCACTGTGGATACGTACATCGATTCCACCCGTTCGGGAAGAGCATTCGATCAGCCTGCACATTTGATGAATGTTACTCTTGGCTACGACTATAAGAACTTCTCAGCACGAGTGTCCTATCTGTATCAGGGTGACCGGTTAACCGGGGTTCCCAACGTGATCATACCGGTTACTGATTCATACTCATCCTCTTATGAAAGATGGGACGTAACCTTAAAACAACGCGTGAATGAGATCTTCGAGATATATGGAAACTTCAGCAACCTTACCTCCACACCAGACAGAAGCATAATTGGTAATGGTGATGGTGATAGCAGCCGGGGTTTCGGCAGTACCACATTTGTTCAGTACTACGGATTCACTATGGATCTGGGAGTTCGTCTGAAGTTCTAGATTCGGAATGCAATCCACCGATTTCTTTAATCTAACAAAACACAAACATGACTGGAGAAAACATGAAACACAATTACAAACTATTGTTAACAATGTTGTTTGTTGCAATAGGTATTTTGTCTTCATCAGCCTACGCTCAGGACTATACAGAGTGTTCGGCTACCGAAGCAGAATGTCTAGTTGCCTACCACAACGGCGATTTTGTGCCTTATCAAAATGCGCTGCGTAACACAATTTTAAACGACACTTTGAATGGTGAACGAAAGCATCCCGACAGAGTGTACGTGCTTGAAACAGGAGGCACCTACTATACAGTTGATGCCATCGTAAATCAGGGTTTTCACCTGAAGTTACGTTCCCAGACCGAAGCTGAAGTTGGAACAAGCAGCTACTTTGGTCCGGCACGCTTGCAATTAAAAACCGATGAAAGCGGTGGGACCAACGGTCGTTTAATGACCGTACAGGGCGATCTTACACTCGAGGGTCTCTTTATTACCGGTATGCACGACGGGGGTGGTACGGGAAACTACCTGCCAATTCGTATAAGTGCTGATAATGCCCGGGTCGTAGTAAAAGACTGTATCATGGAACAAACGGATTTCGCTCTGTTTGGATTTGACAGCCAGAATAATAAAATGTACGTGTATGACAGTATGTTCAGGAATCATATCAACCTCACTCAGCAATGGGAAGGTCGTGGCCTTCGTTTCGAAGCAGGTGCAGATTCTCTGATCATCGAGAACAGCAGTTTTTTGAATCTGGGTATGACTGTAATTCAGTCGGAAGCAGCGCCAATCAATTACACCCGTTTTGTACATAATACGGTAATTAACGTAGGCCGCATTTTTAATACCGGTAATTTCTGGAAAGAGGGATACGTTGCGAATAACTTATTCCTTAATCACTATTGGCACGGAGAAGGTGATGCGGATGGTATCAATGATGGTACCCGTGAGTATCCATACACCGGATTCCTGGTTGTAGGACCGATCGCACCCGGATTCGGATTCCCTGATCAGGGTCGTAGAATGGTTTATACTAAAAACGCCCATTGGAGAGATCCTCAGTTTGCTACGTATTATTCAGATACGATCAATGCACAGCCTGTGATCAACCAGTTAACCGATTCTATGTTTACCACTTTTGATGCAACACAGGATCTGGGTGGATTTTACTATGCCGATAACTGGGAAGGAGTGGACCCAAATGTAGCGGTGTATCATAATGCTCCGCAATTAGGATCAAGCTATCCCGAAACAGAGATCTCGCTGGAAGCTAATGTTCCGAAAATGATCGATAACATTCGTGATCTGCGCGAAGGCCGGCAGTCTCCGTTAACGTATTGGGGATGGGATCCTGGTAGAAATCCATCACCAGCTACTTACAGTGTACAGCCACTTCGGCCAAATACATTGAATCCGGGTGACTTCTCCTATGATAATTCCACGTTCCTTACTGCAGGTACAGATGGTCTGCCGTTAGGTAATTTGAACTATCACGATGGTGCACGTGCCGACTGGGAATCAAATAAAGCTCAGTATGTTTCAGAAATTGAAGCACTTGCAGGGGCTGTTAAAACCTTTGAAGTAGTTGGAAGTCAGCAAGCAGAAGATGGTTCATTAACAGGAACCGCAGCAGAGAAAGTATTTGATGGTTTTGCATACTTCAATTTCGAATCAAGCGGATATGTTGAGTGGAATTTTGACTTAGAAACAGCCGGAACATTCGACCTAAACGTGCTTACTAACATGAATGGAAACACGATTCGCGGGCAACGTGTGATCGTAAACGGAACCAGTATCCGGGATTGTATGGGCTGGGGTGAATACATCTGGGATTCAACCACTGATAACGGAGATTGTAATCCACACATTGGAATGAATATCAACGAGTGGACCTGGACAAGAATCAATAATGCCGATCTGCATGCTGAACTTTCTCCGGACGGTCTGGTACTTCCCGCAGGAGCCAATACCATCCGGTTAGAGCCATCATGGGGATATCAGGGATTTGCACAAGTTGATGTGTTAGATGCCGGTACGGATGATGTTGTTGCATCATTAACACCTTTAAACGCTGATTATAATTTAGTGGGCGTAGGTGGTCAGACTGAAATGAATGGGGAAGAAGTAGAAGGTATTGCTTCCGGTTTCAAATCTGTTGAGCTGGGAGACAATGGTACTGTTGCCATCACCTTTGGTGGTGAAGAATTTGATGCCGGCACGTATCGCATTCAGGTATTCTACACGCAGGAAACAGACGCCACTGTATCATATACCATAAATGGTACAGAAATAGAAACCGCTACTTTAACTGCGGATGGAAGCTTCCAGCTGTCATCTTCATTCGCACATAGTGGTGGAACCATTACTGCTGAGATCGCAGGTAGCGATGCTAACATCGATTTCGTAGATCTGATCAAAGAATCATCTATGAGCACACCTACCGAATGGCAGGATAACGTGGAAGGATTCAATTTATCACAGAACTATCCGAATCCATTCAACCCGACTACCAATATTAATTTCAATCTGCCGGTTACTTCAAATGTGCAACTTACCGTGTACAATCTGTTAGGTCAGAAAGTAGCTACCTTGATTGATGGCAGAACGGCAGCCGGTTTGCATACCGTTAAATTCGATGCTCAGAACCTGGCATCCGGTGTTTACTTCTATCGGTTGAAAGCAGGAGACCTCATGCTTCAACGTAAAATGACACTGATCAAATAAGATCAGGGGAAAAAAATGAAAGGATGGTGGTGGTAACCATCATCCTTTTTTATATACTCGGTTCACAAAAACTGAATCGTTGACCTAGCTTTATAATAGAATGAAATTATCCCTGATCGACGGGCTGATCGTATTGGCCTACCTGTTAATAACCGTAATCATCGGTCTTGCTTTAAAAAAGAAAGCGCAGCAATCGAAAGATTCTTATCTGCTGGGCGGCAAATCATTACCCTGGTACATGCTGGGATTGTCGAATGCCTCGGGTATGTTCGATATATCAGGTACCGTGTGGTTGGTTACCATTTTGGTGGTTTATGGTATTAAGAGTATTTGGTTGCCCTGGCTGTGGCCGGTCTTCAATCAAATCTTCTTGATGATCTTTCTATCGATGTGGTTACGCCGTTCGAATGTAACAACCGGCGCTGAATGGATCGGTACACGATTCGGATTTAACAGCGGAGCCAGAAAATCACATATTATTGTGGTGATATTTGCTCTTATCATGGGGCTCGGATATCTCACCTATGGCTTTATTGGTCTCGGGAAATTTGTTGAGATCTTTATTCCGTGGGAGTACCTGAGTGCGTATGTGCCTTTTGACATCCCGGCAGAATATGTCCCTCATTTTTATGGCATAGCCTTCACCTTGTTTGCCATTTTTTATTCCCTGATGGGAGGGATGATGAGTATAGTCTGGGCCGATGTGGTACAATATTTTATTATGGCGGTTTCAAGTATAGTGATCGCGATCATTGCTATGAACGCCCTGATCGATAACCCGCTACTTGTTCCTGACGGTTGGATGAGTCCGTTTTTTGGATGGGAACTGAATATGGACTGGAGTTCCATAATTCCTGAAATAAATCAAAAGATCCGAGACGATGGTTTTGGCTTATTTTCCGTGCTTTTCATGATGATGGTGTTTAAAGGCGTGCTGGTAAGTCTTGCCGGTCCGGCACCTACCTATGATATGCAGAAAATTCTGAGCGCAAAATCGGAGCGCGAAGCAGCCCTGATGAGTGGTTCAGTTTCTGTGATCTTAATGCCGATCCGTTACCTGATGATCGCAGGTTTTGGAGTACTCGGACTGCTTTTCTATGAACAACTCGATCTGATGGTGCCCGGCCGCGGACTCGATTTTGAACAAATTCTGCCTTCTGCGATCAATCAATTTGTTCCGGTCGGATTTCTGGGATTGCTGCTTGCCGGATTGCTCGCGGCATTCATGTCTACATTTGCAGGTACGTTAAATGCTGCACAGGCTTATCTGGTGAATGATATTTATCTCAAATACATCAATCCTGAAGCCGAAAATGTGAAGATACAATCCGTTAATATTGTAGCCGGTCTCGGTATGGTGGTATTCAGCATCATTCTCGGATTCTTTGCCAAAGATGTAAATGATGTGCTTCAATGGATCGTGGGTGGACTTTACGGCAGCTATGTAGCCGCCAACGTATTGAAATGGTATTGGTGGCGATTTAATGGTAACGGATTTTTTTGGGGAATGGTTGGCGGACTTATACCCGCTCTTACCTTTCGTTTTATTTTTGATGGGATCCTCGACACCTACACCTTCCCGCTTATGTTACTGATATCCGTGATCGCTTGTTTGATCGGTACGTACTCGGCACCACCGGTTGATGAAGAGATACTGAAGAAATTTTATAAGAATGTTCGTCCGTGGGGGTTCTGGAAGCCAATACATGAAAAAGTTGTGGCCGAAGAACCCTCATTTAAAAAGAACAGCAATTTTAAACGTGATATGGCAAATGTAGCTGTTGGAATAGTATGGCAAACTGCATTGGTTGTTTTTCCGGTTTATCTGGTATTGATGGAATTTACCCCAATGCTGATCAGCTTAAGCATTGCCCTGGTCACTTCATTTATTTTAAAGAAAAACTGGTACGACCGGCTACCGGCCACCTAGTGAAAAATTCACAATACAATGGCACAAGAATTCACTCATCGAAAGCAACTACTCGAAGAGCAATATAAGCAGTTAATTAAACGACCAAATGAGCCGTTAACCCCCGGAAACGGGATCTTTACACGATATAAATTTCCTGTTTTAACCGCAGATCACGCCCCGTTGATCTGGCGGTATGATTTTAACCCGGAAACCAATCCATACTTTATGGAGCGGTTTGGAATAAATGCTGCTTTTAACGCAGGAGCGATCAAACACAACGGCAAATATCTGTTGGTTGCCCGGGTAGAAGGTAACGATCGCAAATCTTTTTTTGCCATTGCGGAAAGTGATTCTCCCGTGGATGGATTTGAGTTCAGGGATTACCCGATCCTGATACAGGAAACAGAGAATCCGGATACAAATATATATGACATGCGATTGATCAGCCATGAGGATGGGTGGATCTACGGTATTTTCTGTACTGAACGAAAAGATCCGAATGCAGGTCCGCATGATACAAGTAGTGCGATGGCGCAGGCGGGTATTGTACGCACCAAAGATCTGGAGAATTGGGAACGTCTTCCGGATCTGAAGACAAACTCGGAACAGCAACGAAATGTGGTACTTCATCCGGAGTTTGTAGATGGAAAATATGCTTTATATACCCGTCCACAGGATAGTTTTATTGAAGCAGGTTCAGGTGGCGGAATTGGCTGGGCGCTGTGCGACTCGATGGAGCAGGCCGTTGTGGATGAAGAGATGGTGATCGATGAACGAATCTATCACACCATTAAAGAAGTGAAGAATGGTCAGGGTCCGGCTCCCATCAAAACCAAAGACGGTTGGCTGCATCTGGCGCATGGAGTTAGAAATACAGCCGCAGGCCTGCGGTATGTGTTGTACGTTTTTATGACCTCGCTGGAAAAACCATGGGAAGTAACGTTCAGTCCGTCGGGTTACTTTATTGCACCGCAGGGAGATGAAAGGATCGGCGATGTATCGAACGTGGTATTTAGCAACGGCTGGATCAAAGACGAAGATGATAAGGTGTACATCTATTATGCCAGCTCCGATACCAGAATGCATGTAGCAGAAAGTAGTATTGACCAGCTTTTGGATTATGTGAAGAACACCCCGGCCGATGGGTTACGTTCATACACCTCGGTAGAGACTATTCAACAGATCGTAAAACGAAATAAAGAGTATCTCAATGGATAAGTTGCGAGACTGCTTACGAACACTTAAAACTGAAACAAGAGATGAATTTCTTAATAATATCAGGCCTTATTGGCTCAGCCATTCAGTAGATGAAATTAACGGTGGTTTTTTCGGGGTAGTTAATAACCGGAACGAACCGGATCAAAAAGCTGATAAAAGTGCGATCCTCAATGCGAGGATCATGTGGACATTTTCGCTCACCTATCAATGGCTTGGAGATACAGAATCCCGGCAAATGGCTGAAAGAGCCTATAACTACTTTACGACCCGTTTTTTAGATAAAAAATACGGTGGTATTTACTGGATGCTGGATCATAAAGGAGAGGTAAAAGATCCAAAGAAACACGTTTATGTTCAGGCTTTTGCCATTTACGGACTGGTTGAATATTACGCCGCGTTCAAAGATCCTGAAGCATTGGATAAAGCGAAAGAATTGTATCACCTTATAGAGAACAAGTGTTCAGACAAGGAGTTTGGCGGATATTTTGAGGCCTATTCCCGTGAATGGGATCCAAGCGATGATGTCCGGCTCAGTAGTAAGGATAAGAATGCGCCTAAGAGTATGAACACACACCTTCATGTATTAGAGGCGTACACCAATTTATACCGGTATGAACCAAGACCTGAGTTAAAAGAAAGATTAGAAGCGCTGATCGATATTTTTTTGAATCATATAATCAATAAGAAAGAGGCTTCATTGAATTGCTTTCTGGATGTGAATTGGGAATCAGTGGCTGAATTACGCTCTTATGGACATGATATTGAAACCACCTGGTTGTTATTAGAAGCCGCTGAGGTTATTGAAGATTCCGATCGGATACGAAGAGTTGAGCAAATAATTCCGTCTGTCATTGAGCAGATCATAAAACATGGACTGGATGAGGATGGCGGCCTGATCAATGAAAGAAAAGGGACACATATCATCGACCATAACAAAGATTGGTGGCCCCAGGCAGAGGCCATGGTCGGATTTTTAAATGTCTATTCGGTAACTGAAGATCCAAAGTATCTTCGGGCGGCCTGTGACTCCTGGGAATTCATCAAAACGTATATCATCGATCATAAATACGGAGAATGGTTCGAAAAAGTAAACAGGGATGGAATCCCCTACAATGAGCTTGACAAGATCAGGGCGTGGAAGGCACCGTACCATAATACGAGGGCGATCTATGAAGTAAACCGAAGAGTGGATGAGATCCTCGAGATGATGGTTGGGCAGTCGGAATTTGCAGCCGACTATGATGCTAAACAAATGATCAGAAATAAATAGTAGAAATATGGAGCTAAATATTCATTTTCAGCGACTTTTTAACATGGTGGTCAGCATTGGACTCACACTACTGACGCTCAGTCTGGCATGTACACCGAAGGAAACACCCGTAAATGGGTTTGTTCAGGTAGATGGCACAGAATTCCGGATCAATGGGGAACCGTATCAGTTTGCCGGTACCAATTTCTGGTATGGTGCTTATCTGGGAAGAGAAGGAGAGGAAGGGAATCGCGAACGTTTAAAAAAAGAACTGGATATTTTAGTTCAGAATGGGATCACAAATTTACGGGTGTTGGGTGCGAGCGAGCAAACTGATCTGGAAAACTCACTTTCACCGGCATTCATTAATGAGGATGGCAGCATCACGGAAGAACTACTTGTTGGACTCGATTATCTGTTAGCTGAGATGGGTAAACGGGATATGAAAGCGGTGATCTTTCTGAATAATTTTTGGGAATGGTCCGGCGGGATGTCTACCTGGAACGAATGGTATGGTCTGGGACCAAAGATCGATCCAGCAAAAACCGGAGACTGGGTAGGATTTATGCGGTTTTCAGCCAAATTTTATACCAACGAAGAAGCAAATGCAGCATATCGGAAGTATATCAACGACCTGATCAACCGAACGAATACCATCACCGGAGAGCGCTATATAGAAGATACAGCGATCATGGCCTGGCAACTGGCGAACGAGCCGCGCCCCGGACAAGGGGAGGAAAGTATGAAAGAGGTTCCTGCATTCGTAAAGTGGATCGACGAAACAGCCGGTTACATCAAATCTCTGGATCCGAATCATCTGGTATCCAGTGGTAATGAAGGTTCGATGGGATCACTGGGGTCGATGGAAGTGTTCAAAGAAGCACATGACACACCAAATATTGATTACCTGACCTTTCACATGTGGGCGAAGAACTGGAGTTGGTACGATGCTCAGAATCCGGAAGAAACCTTTCCTCAAACCAAAGAAAACGCAGTTTCATATATCAAAGAACATGTTCAGGCGGCCCGCGATCTGAACAAACCTATTGTGATGGAAGAATTCGGACTGGGCCGTGATTTTGAACGAAACGAACGGGGTACTCCTGTAACCTATCGCGATAAGTATTTTAAATTGGTATTCGATCAGGTTGAACAATATCCCGAATTGGCCGGAACCAACATATGGAGCTGGGGCGGGCTCGGAGTTGCACAAAATGATGATTTTTGGTGGAAACCGGGAGATCCATTTGTAGGGGATCCACCTCAGGAACCACAAGGATTGAATTCTGTCTTTGCAGATGACAGCACGACCCTCGAGATCATAAAAGCACATGCCGAACGAATTAAATAAATTATCGGAGCAAATATGAAGTATGTACTATTTGTAATAGCGGGGTTATTACTAGCCTGTCAGTCATCGGCAGAAAATCAGGATACATCTCGATCACTTCCCATCGATAAAGAGGCCACAACCGAAACCGTCGCCTTGTTCAACAATCTTAAAAAAGTGGGAGAAACACATTTGCTCTATGGTCATCAGGATGATCTGGCCTATGGACATGATTGGTGGGACGAGCCGGGTCGATCGGATGTAAAGGAAGTGACCGGATCTTATCCGGCCATTTATGGTTGGGAGATAGGGAATATCAGACAGGATACCGAGGTATCGCTAGATAATGTGAATTTTGAAAGTATGAAAAATTGGATCCGTGAAGGGTATGAACGAGGAGGGATCAATACCATCAGCTGGCACATGAATCACCCCGTTACCGATGGGAATTCCTGGGACCGGACTCCGGCTGTTTATGCTATATTACCCGGCGGTGACCAGCATGAGAAATTTAAGAACTGGCTGGATAAATTTGCTGAATTTACGCAGGATCTCAGAGGCGGTAATGGTGAACTGATCCCGATAATTTTCCGGCCTTATCATGAACATACCGGTTCCTGGTTCTGGTGGGGAGAAGAACAGACCACGGTGGAAGAATATGTCGCGTTATGGCGCTTTACTGTTGAATATCTGAAAGACGAAAAAGGAGTTCATAACCTGCTTTACGCTTATTCCCCGGATAATCAGGGGGGCAGAGAACTGTCCAATTATTATAAGAAGTATCCCGGCGATGACTATGTGGATATTTTGGGAATGGATGACTACGGAAGTATGAAAGATCGTGATCCGGTGGCATTCAGCGATGAACTTGCCTGGCTGGCAAATGAAGCTAAAAAGAAAGGCAAGATTGCAGCCCTTTCTGAAACCGGTGTTGATGGAATTCCCGATCCAAAGTGGTGGACCGGACAGGTATTGCCCGCTTTTACCTCGAATACCGAAGCCCGGGGAGTTGCCTATGTGTTAACATGGCGGAACGCCAACGCCGAACGTGAGCAGAGAGAACATTTCTTTACTTCGTATCCGGGGCACCCGAGTGCGGAAGATATGAAAGCTTTTCGGGAGGAGGAATTTGTGCTCTTTGAAGATGAATTGCCGGATATGTATAGTTTTGATCAGTGAGTATATTATGCAAAAGGGCAGCGTGTCATTGTTATACTTAGTGGTTTTTTTTACAGTAGTGAACTGCGAAAAGCCGACGGATAACACACTTTTAGTTGATGTAAATGCCACCCCGGAAACCGTTGCACTGTACAAAAACCTAAAACAGCTGTCGGGGGAACATTCCTTGTTTGGCCATCAGGCTACATTGGCCTACGGACGAACCTGGATGGGAGATTCTTCCCGTTCGGATGTAAAAGATGTTACGGGTAGTTTTCCGGCCTTATATGGTTGGGATGTTGCGGATTTCTTACCGGATCCACGATTAAACGAGCAGCAAAATGACCAAAAACGGAAAAAGAGTCTGGATTTTGCAAAAGAAGGGTTAGCGAGAGGTGGAGTACTTACCTATGCCTGGCATATGAGAAATCCGGTTACCGGTCGATCTTTTTATGATACCACTCGTGCGGTATCTGCTATTCTTCCCGGTGGCGAAAAACATCAGCAATACAAGCATACATTGGATGAAGTGGCTGCTTATTTCAGGGAATTGAGCCCTATGCCGGTCATCTTCAGACCCTTCCATGAACATAACGGAGATTGGTTTTGGTGGGGAAAAGGCTTGTGTACCGAAGAAGAGTACAGAGCACTATGGCGGTTTACTTTCAACTATCTTGTCAATGAGAAAGAGGTGCATAATTTGATATGGGCTTTTTCACCAGACCGCAGCCGAACAAACATCCATACTTTTAAACGTGATTATTTCTATGGGTACCCGGGTGATAATTTTGTGGATATCATCGGACTGGATAATTACTGGGATGTGGGACATCCGGCAAACACGGCTTCGCCACCGGTACGAGCAGAGCAATTCATAAAAAGCTTAACGATGACCTCCGAGATAGCAGATTCACTAGGTAAGATCACCGCGCTTACCGAAACCGGGCTGGAAGCAATTCCTGATAGTACTTTCTGGACAAAAACGCTTTTAAAAGGTATGCTGGCCAATGCTTCCACACAAAAAATGGTCTACGTTCAGGTCTGGCGAAATGCTAATTACGAACGCGAGCAAAGAGACCATTACTATGCGCCATTTCCGGGACAGGTGAGTGCCCCGGATTTCATTAAGTTCAGGAATACGGAGTTCGTATTATTTGAAGACGAATTGCCGGACCTTTATTCCATTGATCGCTGAATGGTTCAGTTATTCAGTTTTACACCATCAACCAGGTATACCAACGAATCCACCGCTTCAGAGATCATATAACTCTCGCTGATGATCTGTTGAGAAGTTGCGGACAATTCCTGTGCCGAAGCTGCCGTGGTTTGCACTACATTTTCGGTTTCATTGAGCCCCTGCGACACCTGCTTGGTAGCTTCCGATTGTTCCATCGTTGTCTGCTTCTGTTGATCGAGAAGTTCTCTGATATTCTTAGAGTATCCGTGAATTTTGGTAAACCATAATTCGTAATTGTTGAGCGACTCTTCACTTTTTTCAGCGGCAACTACGGTATTCTTAATGATTGCTTCGGTTTCATTTGCTGCTTCAGTTGCCCGGCGTGCAAGATTTCGAACTTCGTTTGATACCACAGCAAACCCCACACCGGCTTCACCGGCCCTTTCGGCTTCAATAGCTGCATTCAAGGCTAAAAGATTAGTCTGGAAAGCAATTTCATTGATCCGGTTTATGATCTGGGTCGATTCTACAGCTCCTTCTTTCACCTGACTGAATGATGATTTAAGCTGAACCAGTTCCGTACTGCCCTGGGTAGAAATGGAGTCCAGCTCATGGGCATTATTTACAGCCAGATTGCTCATATCCACGTTGCTTTTTGCCTGGGATGCGATCTCCTGAGTTGAAGCTGAAACCTGTTCAATCGCAGACGCCTGCTGAGTGGCTCCGCTGGCAAGGCGTTCAGAATTCTGCAGTATATGATTCGAAAACACATTGAATTGTGATACGCTGGTTTGCACTTTTTCAATGGCATCGTGGATGGGCTGTTCGATCTTTTTTGCATTTATGAGAGAGACCAGCACTATAAAAAGAGTGAATAATCCAAGTCCGATCCAGGAGGCATTCGAGAACTCATTAAGAGCAATAAAAGCCTCGTCGGTAGTAATTTCGGATAGGATGTACCAGTTCAGCGATTTAAATGAAACCGGGGCATATGCTGTGATCACTTCATCTCCCAGATAGGATTCTTCAATGGCGATCCCGGCACCAAGTGTGGAGGCTTTTACAAACGATCTCATCGAACTTAGTCGTTGAGGTATCTTACTATCTCTGAAACTGTTTTTTACAGAGTATTGATCAGGGGCACGATAACTGTCCGTTCTCAAGTGACCATCTTTTCCAATCAATAACGATTCGCCGGTTTCGCCTTGACCTGCGCGATTGGTCATGATCTCCGTTATTTTGTCCAGAGGCATCTGGAAGGCTATTACCCCGATCACTTTGTCACCGTCATACACCGGGCTAGCCATAAAAGACGCAGGATCCCCGTTCGATGGTGCATAAGGTTGGAAATCAACCAGAATAGTCTCTCCTTTTGGGGAGGCGAGGGCTTTGCGAAATGTGAAACCAAGTCCTGTTTCTTTAAACTCACCGGAATTCAGATTCGTAGCATAGTCTGCTTCTTTAAACACGGTGTAAAGCAGATCACCTCTACGGTTGAATAAAAAGATGTCGTAGTAATTAAACTTCTGCTGAGTGTTGTAGAAAAACGGATGAAATTTTTGATGCAGATCAGAGTAATGACTCCCATCCGGGGCAATAAAGAGTTCGTGTTTACTTCCTGTAGGATTAGGATTATCAGTTATATAATTCCGCTGCAGATATTCAGTGGGTTCAAATTCCTGCCCGATTTCATCCCAGGCAGTATCAAATTCGTGAATGGCTTCGATAACCTCCGTGTTATTGGCCAGAGTAGACAGATGAGCGTCGATCGTTTCAAAATAATTAATGATCTCTGCCTTTTTAAGGTCTCTCACCGAGACCAGTTTGCTTTCGATTGTCGACTCTGTATTATCGCCTATTATTTTGAATAATACTGCCAGAAGTAGAATAGTAGGGACGATACCAATGAAAAAAGTCGATACGATCAATTTTTTGCGCAGCCCCTTAAAGGTGTCCTTCATTTTATCCTTTTGAGTTAATTAGCTGAATGTCCATAACAATTTGTGTTACATTCTCGGCAGAAAGCCAGAATCATTAAGTATTTTTTTCGTCTAAATGCATAAAATTAGTAACTAACAGATAATCTAATATCCTTATTAGATTTTTTGGGGTACATATAATCAATTAGTTAGAGAGACATTTTAAAGAGGCGAAACAGGAATGACTAATTGGTCCAAATTGAGATTCTGGGTTTTGGATTTTGTACTTTTTGGCCGGAATAAAATTAAAATTGTTGATCATGATTACTACCCCCCAATACGAACAGATACCTTACAATAAATGCGGAAACAGCGGACTATATTTGCCGGCTATCTCTCTGGGCCTGTGGCATAATTTCGGAGGACAGCAAACCCCTGAGAAAGTAGATACAATGCTCATTAAAGCCTTTGAAATGGGGATCACACATTTCGATCTGGCCAACAACTATGGCCCGCCTCCGGGAAGTGCAGAAGCGCAATTCGGACGTGCGTTGAAAACCGTACTGGCCGGACACAGAGACGAACTCATCATTTCCAGTAAAGCCGGGTATGGCATGTGGCCGGGTCCGTACGGCGATGGAGGTTCACGTAAATTTTTGATATCCAGCTGCGATCAAAGTCTGAAACGTATGGGCCTGGAGTATGTGGATATTTTTTATCATCCCCGGCCGGATGATGACACGCCGCTGGAAGAAAGTATGCGTGCGCTGGAACAGATCGTACGTTCGGGGAAAGCCTTGTATGCAGGTATCTCAAATTATCCGGCAGAAAAAGCAAGGGAAGCAATTCAAATGCTGAAATCCTGGGGAGTACCGATCGTGATTCATCAACCATTGTACAGTATGTTTGCCCGGGAGCCGGAACAAGGATTATTTCAGGTGTTGGAAGAAGAGGGCATCGGTGCAATTCCATTTTCACCATTGGCGCAAGGCTTATTGACCAATAAATACTTAGGAGGAATCCCGGAAAAATCCAGAATTGCAGATCCTGATGGATTCCTGCAGAAAGACTCACTCACCGAAAGTGTGTTGAACAAGATTCAGACATTGAATGAAATAGCCCGGAAACGCGGGCAGAGTCTTGCCCAATTAGCTCTGGTTTGGGTACTTCGTCAGAAAGCAGTAACCTCTGCTTTGGTGGGTATAAGCAGCATCAAACAGTTGCAGGATAATCTTGCCGCTTTGGATAATCCGGAGCTGTCAGAATCTGAAATGAACGAAATTGAAAAGATTTTGAATTCTTGAGAGTATGAGAAATCTACTTTTTATCATTTTTATAGCAACATTCGTAAGTACGGTTGAGGCTCAGGTAGGTGCACTTATCTGGGAAGAACCCTTCGATACCCTCGATACGGAGATCTGGAATATACAGATCGGTGATGGTTGCCCGGACTTATGTTACTGGGGAAACGGGGAGATGCAGTATTACAAGGAAGAGAATGTGTACACAGATTCCATTCCCGGAGAGCCGGGGAATAAAGGTCTTGTGATCGAAGCCCGAAAAGAGCGAGCTCCGAATGGTGGTCGTTTTACTTCCGGCCGGCTGAATACACAGGATCAGGTTGAAATCAAATACGGGGTGATCGAGATCAGAATGATGGTCCCCGATCTTGAAACCGGTCTCTGGCCTGCCGCCTGGTTATTAGGCGCTAATAATCCTGAGGTTGGCTGGCCGCAAAGCGGAGAGATCGATATGATGGAAATGGGACATAGCCTGGATGAGCGTACGAATCAGGGCCATCCCGATTCTAACGTAAACAGCTATGTAGGATCGAATGCGATCTGGTATGCTTCGAGTGCTTGTAGTGATGGAAACCCGACTTGTGCCGCTGCTATCGCCTACGATACTCAGTATAATCAACCCTACTCCGCTGATCTGGACATGAATGATCGTTTCGTGACCTACCGGTTATATTGGGATCCTAATTCACTTCGTTTTACCATCACCGACAGACGAACCGAATACGATCTCTATACTTCTCCACTTTCGATAAGTTCGGGCGATCTGGCAAATACATTCAGGAAACCATTCTTCGTATTACTCAATATGGCTGTTGGAGGAAATTTCACTGATGCTTCAGTTTCAACCGAGGTAACAGCACCGTTTCCCGCTAAAATGTATGTCGATTACATAAAGGTGTTTTCCTGGAATGGAGAAGGTGAGGTTACCGTAAATGGCGAGCTGGTTTCCAAAGAATTGGAAGCAACATCACCATCTTCCATCCAGCTGAATCAAAACTATCCAAATCCATTCAACCCGGAAACGGTTATAGGATATCAACTTGAATCACCTGCCAATGTTCGTGTCAGGGTATTTGATGCACTTGGCAGGGAAGTATCAGAGCTGGTAAATGCGAAACGCTCTGCCGGTTATCATGAAGTTCGTTTTAATGCAGCCAACCTGCCAAGCGGACTCTATTACTACAGATTGGAAACCGGATCTTTTGTCCAGACCCGCAAGATGATGCTGATCAAGTAAGCAGTTTTTATCCGGTCTTTAAGAATGTTTGATCTTCGGGATATGCTCAATGTTGAGGGTATCCCTTTTTATTTTCCGGGAATTATCATTCAGCTCTTTCTTATTTGCCGGAGGAGAGGTTTATTAGCAGCAGATATTCATTCACATTTTATTAAACAGACAGTAACTGCTCGGACATGAATATTGCTCACATGATAAAGGGACATCTTAAAAGAACAGTCGTAACGATCATTTACTGGATATTTGCATTCTGGGCATTCGATCTGTTCAGGTTTGCAGGATTATCTGATATGCCCGGGATCACCCTCGATCATGAGGTGAGCTATTTAAAAAGTCTGGAATTGTTTGTGGTGCTCGGAATAATTACCGGGTTGCTCTATTCCATTATCGAAGAATTTTTTGAGCGTAACTGGTTTAAAAGAAAATCGATCGGATTCAGATTGCTGTTAAAATCACTCTTTTATTTAGTGATCCTCACACTGGATGTGGAACTCGGGGTAGAGATCATTACCTCTCTCTATGATCACCCGCACTTATATACTCCGCGCATATTATTAGAAAGTGGGGCTGTATGGTCGTTTATCATCTTTTTTATGATCGCCAGTCTGTTATTCAATCTATGGAAGATCATTCTGGAGAAATTTGGGGCAGGTGTATTCTGGAAAATGCTCGTCGGTAAATACAATCCTCCCAGAGTAGAAAAAAGATTGTTCATGTTTCTGGATATGAGATCATCCACCACACTCGCCGAAACACTGGGGTACCATAAATTCAGTGAAATGCTTCAGCATTGTTTCTATGATCTGAATGAAGTTGTAGCTGGATATTCCGGTGAGATCTATCAGTATGTGGGAGATGAGGCCGTGATCGTCTGGGATTATGAAAAAGGACTCAAAAATAACGAGTGTGTAGCTCTTTACTTCGATTTTGCTCAAAAACTGCATAAGAATCGTGATTTTTATATGAAAAAATATGGAGTATTCCCGGAGTTCAAAGCCGGACTTCATGGAGGGGAGTTGGTGGCAGCTGAGGTCGGCGTTGTAAAAAAAGAAATCGCCTATCATGGTGATGTGATCAACACAACAGCGCGCATTCAGGATATGTGTAATAAACTGGGAGAACATTTACTGATCTCGGATACCATCATGAATGCCCTCACACTACACAAGGAATTCGAAAATAGGTTTAAGGGAGAATTTGAGTTAAAAGGAAAAGATAAGCCGGTTCCCTTGTTCGGTATCAGGGCCGTTTAGAGAGGCTCATCTGGTTAATATGTAGTGGTATCTCCTCTCAGATTTAAGTATTGTCCAATACAAAGTATTTGGAGTTATTTTTTCACACTAAACAAAATTATTATGGGGAATTCCGGTCGATATCTACTTGCAATCTTGTTGTTCATTGCACTACCTGTTTATCAACTAAGCGCACAGGATAAACCTTCAGATGAGCGTTATGAAACAGCCTGGAACAGTTTAGGTTTCAGAAGTATTGGTCCGGCTTTTACCTCCGGCAGGATTGCAGATTTCGCGGTGAATCCGGATAATTACAGTGAATTTTATGTAGCGGCTGCGGCCGGTGGCGTGTGGAAGACCACCAATCGCGGGATCTCTTTCACCCCGGTCTTTGATAATGAAGGAAGCTACAGCATCGGAGTGGTAGAGATCGACCTGAATAATCATAATGTGGTTTGGGTTGGCACCGGCGAGAATAATAATCAGCGAAGTGTTAACTACGGCGACGGGGTTTATAAATCGGTTGATGGTGGTAAAAGCTGGAAGAATATGGGCCTGAAGAATTCCGAGCATATCGGAATGATCGCCATCCATCCTGAAAATTCAGAGGTGGTGTATGTTGCGGCAACCGGCCCGCTTTGGAAATCCGGCGGCGATCGGGGGTTATACAAAACAGTAGATGGGGGCGAAAACTGGGAGAAAGTACTTGATATAAGTCCGGAAACGGGAATTCATGAAGTACATCTTGATCCAAGAGACCCCGAAGTGATCTATGCCGTTGCTCATCAGAGAAGACGCCATGTGTTTACCTATATAAGCGGTGGCCCGGAGTCAGCGGTGTATAAGTCGGAAGATGGCGGGGCTTCATTTCGAAAAATTATGAAAGGAATGCCCGGCGGGGATATCGGCCGGATCGGGATGGATATTTCACCGGCCGATCCTGATGTCCTGTATGCCGTGGTTGAAGCTCAAAGTGGTAAAAGCGGATTTTATCGCTCCACAGACCGGGGTGAAAGCTGGGAAAGAAGAAGCAGCTATTCCTCCAGCGGTAATTACTATTCCGAGGTGATCGCTGATCCGGTAGATGCAGAACTCGTTTATGTGATGAATACCTATGCAGGGGTATCAGAAGATGGTGGTAAGACCTTCAATAATGTCGGCGAAGCGAATAAGCATATTGATAATCACGCATTATGGATCAATCCGGATGATCCCGATTATCTGCTGAACGGAAATGATGGCGGGGTATATGAATCGTATGACCGCGGTAAAACCTGGAGATTTTACACCAATCTGCCAGTCACTCAGTTTTATAAAGTAGCAGTGGATAACGATTACCCATTCTATAATGTATATGGCGGGACACAGGATAACTTTACGTTCGGCGGGCCATCACGAACGAACGAGCCAACCGGAATAACTCCTCGTCACTGGTTTGTGACTCTGCTTGGGGATGGATTTGAACCACATGTAGATCCGCAAAATCCAAACATTGTGTATTCACAATACCAATACGGAAATCTTTACCGATTCGACAAACAAAGTGGCGAAGCGCAGAATATCATCCCGCAACCGCCCGCCGGAGTGGATTATTCGTACAACTGGAACTGGGATTCTCCGTTCTTCGTGAGCGTTCATAATAATAAACGATTGTATTATGGTTCTGATCGCGTACATCGAAGTGATGATATGGGGCAGTCGTGGGAGGAACTAAGTGGCGATCTCACCCGACAGATCGACCGGAATAAACTGGAAGTGATGGGTAAGGTATGGCCCATGGATGCCGTAGCAAAAAATGCATCCACCACTCAATACGGAAACATCGTAGCTCTGGCCGAATCACCTTTAAATGAAGATGTACTCTTTGCCGGAACTGATGACGGTCTGATTCATATCACCACAGATGGTGGTGAGAATTGGCGGAAGATCTCAAAATTCCCGGGGGTTCCTGAATTCACCTATGTGAATGAGATCGTAGCTTCTGCTCATGATCCGAACGTAGTGTATGCAGCATTTAACAATCATAAAAACGGTGATTTTAAACCATATCTGCTTAAAAGTACCGACCTCGGTAAAAGCTGGAAATCGATCGCTAATAATTTACCGGAAAGAGGTTCGATCTATGCTATAGAGGAAGACCATATGGAGCCGGGATTACTTTTTATTGGAACAGAATTCAGTCTCTTTGCCAGCATCGACGGAGGGAAATACTGGAAAGAACTGAGTAAGGGATTACCAACGGTAGCCGTACGCGATATCAATATTCAACAGCGGGAGAACGATCTGGTACTCGGAACATTCGGCCGTGGATTTTACATCATGGACGATTATTCTGCCCTGAGGGAATTCAGTAAAGAAGTACGGGAAAAAGAAGCTCATCTGTTTTCAGTGCGCGATGCCTTCCAGTTTCAGCCGTATAGTCCTATTGCGGCCAGCTCAACGGTTTCGTGGCTGGGCCCCAAAGGATTTCAGGGCGAAGATCTCTATTTGGGTGAAAACCCCGAATTCGGCGCAGCGTTTACCTATTACCTGAAAGACGGGTATAAAACACTGGAGCAGGCACGAGAGGAGAAAGAGAAGGAACTCCGCAAAGATGGTAAGACAGTCTACTATCCCGAGTATGAGCAGTTAAAAGCCGAAGAAGAACAGCCAAAACCGTTTTTGATCTTCACCGTTCGCGATGCGGCTGGGAATGTGGTAAATGAACTCAGAAGTTCCCCCAAAAAAGGGATCAATCGGATCTATTGGGATCTGAAATATCCGGATGTGGATCAGGTTCGTACTAAAGACAGCAATCCAACTTCAAATCTGAATTCCGGGATCATGGTGTTGCCCGGCGAGTATTCCGTAGAATTGGCAAAAAGCGTGGATGGGGAAGTAACACAAATTGCAGAGCCGGTACCGTTCACCGTAAAATCTTTAGACAATCTTACCTTACCGGCTCAGGATCCGGATGCTATGTTTGCATTTCATACCGAGCTCATGAAACTCTCCAAGGCAGCGAATAGTGCGAGAAGTGCATTCAATGAGATCAATGACCGGATGGAGTATTATAAAGCAGCGAACCGGCTGGTAAAAAGCCCGGATATGGATGCCATGATCGATGAATTGGAAGAAAAGCTCGATGAGGCACGCATGATCATGTTCGGAGACCGTATCAAATCACAATTGGAGATCAACCAGGCTCCGAGTTTGAATGCGAGGATCAATACCGCGATCTACTCCGGATTGGAAACACGATCGGATCCTACAGAAACATCTAAAATGGTAAAAAAGATAGCCGAACAAAATCTTAAGCCGGTGATCGATACCTTAAAAACTATTCTGGATACCGATCTGCCATCAATGGACGCCAAACTGGATGAGTTAGGCGCTCCGTGGACACCAGGCCGCATTCTGGATCTGGAACATTAATTAAAGTTTTAACTCACCATCTCTCCGTTAAGGGAGATGGTGATATTTTAAATCAATCACCCATCTGTTTATGAAGAAGATCATCGCCATTTTTGGCTTTCTCATTATCCTTTCATCCAGTGCGTCTGCACAATATGAATCTGACACCCGATCCATTGATTCCATCATTAACACTATGTATGCCTCAATTTCCGGGGATGCGGGGGTGGAACGGGACTGGGATCGTTTCAGAAATCTGTTCATCCCGGAAGCCCGCCTGATCCCTACCGGAAACAATAACAACGAGAGCCGAAGATATGTGGCATGGGATGTGGAAAAATATATTGAACGGGCTACACCGATGTTTAAAAAGGATGGATTCTTTGAATCTGAAGTTTCACGGGAAGTAGATGAATTCAACGGGGTTGCGCAGGTTTTTACAACCTACGAATCGCGCAGAACCAAAGATGGGGATGTATTTGCCAGAGGGATCAATAGTGTACAGCTATTTAATGACGGAACCCGTTGGTGGATCGTTTCGATCTTCTGGGCATCGGAAAATGAGGAGCATCCACTACCTTTGGCCTATCAAAAGGGAACGTGGTTTTCGTTGTTCAATGGAGAAAATTTTGATGGTTGGGTAGCCAATGAAACCGATGAAACCTTCAGCATAGAAGATGGGGCCATAAAAGTAAATGGGGTGCGATCGCACTTATTCTACAATGGTCCGGTTGCAGATCATGATTTCGATGATTTCGAATTCAAGGCCAAAGTGATGACGAAAAATAATTCCAATTCAGGGATCTTTTTCCACACCAAATATCAACCCGAAGGTTGGCCCAGATACGGGTATGAAGCACAGATCAATAACAGTTACGATGCCGATCCACGCCGCACTGCAAGTCTGTACAGTTTTGATGATAATACCGAGATCACCTTTCCGGATGATGAATGGATGGACTATTACATCAAAGTGGAGGGTAAGCATGTGATCATAAAAATAAACGGAATTGTGGTCACTGATTATACCGAACCGGAAGGCCTCACTCGAACTCAACGTCTTACCAGCGGAACGTTCGCTCTTCAGGGGCATGATCCGGGTAGCACCGTGTACTTTAAAGATATTTATGTGCGGGAGCTTTGATCGGGAATTAGCAGGATCTGTTCTCCGATCAGGCCCGTTCGGCGAGTTCCAGCCAGCGATATTCTTTTTCTTCGATGATGGATTTTAGCTCTGCGTAACGGGCAGATAATTCCTGAAGTTTTTCATAATCAGATTCCGCATTCATTTCAGTTTCGATCTGCGATTTCTGTTCCTCCAGTTGTCCGAGCTCGTCTTCCAGTTTATTATACTCTTTGCGCTCTTTGTAGCTCAATTTTTCACCGGAGGAGGAACTGTTTTTTGTTTTGGATGGAGTTTCTTTAGCTGCTTTTTCCTCAGCTTTGATCCGGGCTTCTTCAGCCTCTTCCTCTTTTTGTAACTCCCTGTATTCCAGATAGGTACCATTGAAATCGCGGATAACGCCGTTCCCTTCAAATACAAAATAATGTTCCACCAAAGTATCCATGAAGTAACGGTCGTGGGAAACGATGATGAGGCACCCACCGAAATCAGCCAGGAAGGATTCCAGTTTTTCTAAGGTGATCAGATCGAGATCGTTCGTGGGCTCATCCAGTATCAGGAAATTCGGATTTTTAATAAGTACCATCATCAAACCCAGCCGGCGCTTTTCACCGCCGCTCAGCTTTTCAACCGGTGTGTACTGCATCTTGGAATCGAACATGAAATGTTCCAGAAACTGTGAAGCTGAGATCGTATCGCCGTTGGCAAGTTGAATCACTTCCGCCACTTCCTTGATCACATCAATGACCCGGTCGTTTTCGTTGAAGGTATGACCGCTTTGCTTATAATGACCGTACACGATGGTCTGACCTGTTTCCACTTCGCCGGAATCCACCGGTTCATCTCCGGTAATAATTTTCAGAAAGGTACTTTTCCCTACTCCATTTTTCCCGATGATACCGATACGTTCACCTTTCAGGAACTGATAGGAGAAGTCATTGAGTATGGTAAGATCCCCGAAACTTTTATTCACTTTCTTCAATTCAAGTACTTTGCCTCCGATTCTGGAATGACTCACTTCCAGTTTGATCTCTTGTTTTACTTTTCCGGAAGCTGCTTTTTTCTCGGTTTCGTAATAGGCATCGATGCGGGATTTCGATTTTGAGGTCCGCGCCTTGGGCTGTCGTCGCATCCATTCCAGCTCTTTCTTGGCCAGTTTTTTGGCCTTGTCTACTTCAGTGGCATAGACTTCTTCCCGTTCGGCTTTCTTCTGAAGGAAATACGCGTAATTTCCTTTGTGATGATACAGCTCACCACCTTCAATTTCGAGTATGTGATTACACACCCGATCCAGAAAATACCGGTCGTGCGTAACCATGAGCAACGTCATCGTACTGCGGGTGAGATAAGATTCCAGCCATTCGATCATCTCCACATCAAGGTGGTTGGTTGGCTCATCCAAAATGAGGAGGTCAGGTTCATCGAGCAGGGCAAAAGCCAAGGCGACTCTTTTTCGCTGTCCACCGGATAAGGAGGATATATGCTGATCCAGATCGTGAATATTCAGGTGGCCCAGGATCTGCTGCAGACGTTGTTCGTAATCCCAGGCATTTTTGGCATCCATCACCGCAATAGCCTGATCGAATGCTTTTTGGGTTGCTTCAGAATAATCGTTCGCCTGAGCTTCCACGGCTTGTTCGTAATTCCGCACTATTTTCACCATTTCATTATCACCATGAGTGATAAATTCATTGATGGTGAGGGTATCATCCAGTTCGGGTTCCTGTTCCAGTAAGCTAACACGGATGCCATTCCGGATCATTACTTCCCCCGAATCAGGAACTTCTTTCCCGGCAAGGATCTTCAGTAAGGTGGATTTTCCGGTGCCATTCTGAGCGATCAGAGCCGTTTTATCGCCTTTGGAAAGCCCGAAGGTTATATCCTCAAATAACGTTTTTAAACCGAATTTTTTAGAAAGATTCTCAACCGAAAGGTAGGTCATACAGTGGGTTACTTATGATCTTGATGAAAAACCAATATACGGGGAAATAGAGTTGGTTTTATGAGAGATTTGGAGGCAGATATCTGCGTGAAAACTTTACATATACTAATTAATTCGGACGGAAATGAGTTTCATTAACAATTCAATAGAGTCTGCATGAGGAAATTTATTCAAAGGTTTAACCATCAAATAATTGCAAGGACTACAAACTTTTCGGATGTTTAATAGAATAGTAGAGGCGACCTTTTACCAAATTTCGATGAATAAAGATCAAATACACGCACAAAGTCTTACCAAAATAAATGACGATTTCCTGTTCCTGATGGAATCGTTCAAAGAAATGTTAATATCGCTCGGAGAAGATTCTCTGGCTCACAATCTCCCTTGGGTGAATGAGGAAGCCAAAGGTAATTCGGTAGCAGCCTATAAACCGGATGATATGGTTCAGGCACTGAGCATCTCTTTTCAGCTTCTTAATCTGGTGGAAGAGAATAATGCCACCCATTACCGACGAAAACTGGAATCAAATCTTGATGGAAGCTCTGTACGTGGTTCTTGGTCTGAGACCTTGACCGTGCTGAAAGATAAAGGCTTAACAGAAGATGAGATTCTGGCTCAGCTCCCAAATCTTGATATCACACCGGTTCTTACTGCTCATCCAACGGAGGCAAAGCGAATAACTGTGTTGGAAATTCACCGCGAGTTATATCAGATGCTGGTAAAGCGGGAGAACCCGAATTGGTCACCCCAGGAGCAGGATGTACTTCGGCAGGATATCATCGATTTGCTGGAACGATGGTGGCGAACCGGAGATATCTACCTCGAAAAACCGGATCTGGAAGCCGAGCGTAATAACGTGTTGTATTACTTTACCAAGGTGTTTCCTAAAGCGTTGCCTCTCAGCGACAAACGTTTGAAGCATGCCTGGAAAGAAGTGGGGTTCGATCCCGATAAACTCAGAAAACCGGAATCTTTTCCGATTCTAAGCCTGGGAAGCTGGGTGGGGGGCGATCGTGATGGTCACCCGTTCGTAACTCCCGAATTCACTGCAGAAACCTTACTTCTTCACCGCGAAAAAGCGTTGATGATTCATCTTGAAGGTTTGAAAGAGTTTGGTAAAAAGATCAGTTTATCTTCCATTCTGAATCACACACCGGAATGGTTTCTTGAAGAAATTGAAAAACGTGCGGAACAAGAAGGACAGGCCGGTAAGAAAGCCATTGATCGAAATCCGAATGAACCCTGGCGGCAATTCACCAATTTGCTGATTCTGAAAATGAATCGGACTATTTGTCCGGCCGAAAACGACACGGATCTGTATTGGGAAGCTTCCGAATTTTCTGCCGATCTGGCTATTCTTCGGAAATCGCTGGAAGAACTGGGTGCCGATCGCGTTTGCGATGAACTTCTGTTTCCACTCGAACGTCAGCTTCAATGCTTTGGCTTCCATTTAGCGAAGCTCGATATCCGTCAAAACAGCGATTACCACGATAAAGCCATGCGTCAGATCCTGGAAACATCAGGATTTGAGGATTTTGCTTTCGATGAGTGGTCGGAGGAAAAACGTCTGGATTTTATTAACAAAGAATTTGAATTGAATCGCCCATTCCTACCGGAGGATTGGACGTGTGGCACCGAAGCCGACAATGTGCTGGGATATTTCCGTGCCATCCGAGATCACATCAAAAAATACGGGGAAGCAGGAATAGGAACCGTCATTGTGAGTATGACACGCAGCCTCAGCGACTTGCTGGTGATGTATTTGTTCTTCCGCGAAACCGGGTTGCTACACACTGCCTTTCAGGTGGCTCCACTATTAGAAACCATCGATGATCTGAATTCCGGGGAGGAACTTCTCGACAAGTATCTTCAGCATCCACTTACTCAAAAACGACTGGACAAAGGTGGACAAAAGATTCAGGAAGTGATGTTGGGTTACAGCGATAGTAACAAAGATGGTGGAATTCTTGCCAGTCGGTGGACGATCTATAAAGCCGAACGGATGCTGAGCCTGAAAGCCAAAGAACACGGTGTAAAGCTTAATTTTTTCCATGGACGGGGTGGTACGATCAGTCGGGGTGGAGGTAAGATCCACCGTTTCCTTGAAAGTATGCCACCGGGATCGATGAGCGGTCACATCAAAATGACCATTCAGGGTGAAACCATTGCCAACCAGTTTGCAAATCTCTTGAACGCCACGTACAACCTCGAAATGTTTATTTCAGGCACTGCTCGACAAGCATTACTCAGCAATGAAGAAGAGCAATTTGAGGATGCGTATGAGATCATCGAATCGTTGGTTGAATCTTCCGGCAATACCTATCGGGGATTCCTGGATCACGAAGGATTCATCCCATTCTACAGTGCGGCTACTCCGATCGATGTGCTGGAGCAGAGTAAGATTGGTTCACGACCTGCCCGACGTACCGGTCAGCGTTCGCTGAATGATCTTCGGTCCATTCCCTGGGTATTTAGCTGGAATCAGTCTCGCTTTAATTTAACGGGTTGGTTCGGTACCGGAACGGCACTTCAGAAGCTGTCTGAGGAAAATTCGGAGCAGTACGAACGTTTGGCCCAGCTCACTCAGGACTGGCCTTTCTTCAAATATTTTGTGATCCACATCGAAACCAATCTCATCAATTCCAGTCTCGATATTATGGAGCGGTTCGCAGAATTTGTTACCGATGAAGCTCTGAGGAAAGAATTGATGGGGATGATCGAAAGTGATTATGAGAAGGCTTATGAGCAGACCGATTATCTGATGGGCTCTAAGAAATCCGATCGTCGTCATGTGAAACTGGAAGACAGTGAACGTCGTGATGCCGCCCTTCACATACTCCACGATCTGCAGATCGACTATCTGAAACGCTGGCGAAATCTCACCAGAAAAAATACCACGGACAATGAGTTGCTGAACAGTCTACTATTGACCGTAAACGCCATTTCAGGTGGACTGAAGAGTACGGGGTGATGATATTTACCCGGATAACCGGGATGCATTAGATGCGATTGAATGGTGTGTTAGAATGAGTGAGAAAGAAATTAACAGAGAAAAAATCCTTATTGAAAAGCCCGTTCCTCTCCGTACCTTTGGAGTCCTTCTTGAAAGTCATACTACAGATTTGAATGACATTAGAAAAGGCGATCAAATCCATCACTAAATCCACATAGTCTTGAGCGACAATAAAATCATATTTTCGATGGTTGGGGTGAGCAAAGTTCACAAGCCCAACAAAACTGTACTTAAAGATATTTACCTCTCCTTTTTCTATGGAGCAAAGATCGGTGTTCTTGGTTTAAACGGAGCCGGTAAATCCACGTTGTTACGCATTATTGCCGGAGAGGATAAAGATTACCTCGGCGATATCAGTGTACAGAAAGGTATCACATTCGGATATCTGCCTCAGGAGCCACATCTGGATGCCAACAAAACGGTAAAAGAAATTGTCGAAGAGGGCGTGCAGGATACGGTGGATCTTATTAAAGAATACGAATCCATCAACGAGCAATTTGCCGATCCCGATGCTGATTTTGATGCGCTCATCGAAAAACAATCCAAGCTGCAGGAGAAGATCGATCATCTCGATGCCTGGGATCTGGATGCGAAACTAAATCAGGCGATGGATGCCTTGCGCTGTCCTCCGGGCGATACTCCCGTGAGTGTGCTTTCAGGTGGGGAAGCACGCCGGGTGGCCCTGGTTCGTTTACTGCTCAAAAAACCGGATGTTTTACTGCTGGATGAGCCTACCAACCATTTGGATGCTGAATCTGTAGGTTGGTTAGAGCAACATCTGGCCCGCTATGAAGGAACCGTAATCGCCGTGACTCACGACCGTTATTTCCTCGATAATGTGGCAGGATGGATTCTGGAACTTGATCGCGGTGAAGGAATTCCTTTTGAAGGAAATTATAGTTCCTGGCTGGAACAGAAATCAGAGCGCCTGCGTCAGGAAGAGAAATCGGAATCAAACCGACAGAAAACGCTTCAGCAGGAATTGGAGTGGATACGACAGAACCCCAAAGGTCGACGTGCCAAGAGTAAAGCCCGTATCAATGCCTACGAGGAATTACTGGAACAACAGAATGAAAGGCGCAATGACGACATGCAGATCTTTATTCCGCCGGGACCGCGATTGGGTACCAAAGTTATTGTTGCAGATCACGTTGCTAAAGGATTTGATGATCGCTTATTGGTAGAGGATATGAATTTTCAGCTTCCTCCGGGTGGTATTGTCGGGGTTATCGGTCCGAATGGTGCCGGTAAATCAACCCTGTTTAAAATGATCATCGGGGAAGAAGAACCCGATAAAGGCGAGCTGATCAAAGGGGAAACCGTGGAATTAGGTTACATCGATCAGAAGCGTCCTCTGGATCCGGAAAAAACGATCTGGGAAGAAATATCCGGTGGAAATGAAATTCTGCAATTGGGAAATCGTGAAATAAACTCCCGTGCTTATGTGGGACGATTCAACTTCACAGGGAGTGATCAGCAGAAGAAAACGGCACAACTTTCCGGTGGGGAAAGAAACAGAGTTCACCTTGCCAAAATGTTGAAAGAAGGCGCCAATGTGTTGTTATTGGATGAGCCGACCAACGATCTGGATGTGAACACCCTTCGTGCCCTGGAGGAAGCGTTGTTGAATTTTGCCGGTTGTGCTGTGGTTATTTCCCACGACCGTTGGTTCCTGGATCGCGTGGCTACTCATATCCTCGCTTTTGAGGGGGATAGTCAGGTGTACTGGTTTGAAGGAAACTATCAGGAATACGAAGAAAACCGTAAACAACGACTGGGCATCACCGACGATCAGCCGCACCGCATCAAATACAAAAAACTGATGCGGGATTGATGAGTTATCATCTCACTTTGAAGGGCGCTTTAGGGCGCCTTTTTTATATCCGGGAGTCAGACCTCAAGTAAAGGGAAATCGAAGGTAAGTGTATATCCGTCACTTGAATCTATCTGATAATTGGCATCGAGTTGAGTGAGTAATGAATCAATGATCTGAAGCCCGAGTCCGCTGGTAAACGAGGTTGAATTCCGATCGAAACCAACTCCATTATCAGAGTACATAACATGAGCAGAATTTCCTTCTTTGGTGATGTTCAATGTGATCAGTGCATCTTCCTTTTGATTCGGAAATGCATACTTCAGTGTGTTGGTTACCAGTTCGTTGATCAATAAACCAAGCGGTATCGCCTGATTGATACTCAATGTTTCCAAGGCGATATCTATCTGATGATGAACGTTAAGTTCCTGGTCTAATCCCACCAGATTTCCTTTCACGGATAGTAACAATCGCTCATAATATTCACTCAGGTCGATCTTATTGAATTCCTCCGTGGAGTAAAGTAATTCATGCACCATAGCAATGGATTTTACCCGGTTCTGGGCGTCCATCAATTTGGCTTTTTCATCATTACTGTGGGATTGATATACCTGTAGCTGTAGCAAACTGGCGATGATGGCAAGGTTGTTCTTCACCCGGTGATGGATCTCCTGAAGTAAGGTATTCTTTTCTTTGAGCGATTCCTGTAGCTGTCTGCGATGGTCTATCAGTTCGCTAATGTCCATCATGGTAACGATCACTTCTTCGATGTTACCGAATTCGTCGTATATAGCTCCACCGGTGGCATCAACGGTGATCTCTTTACCGGTTTTGGTCTTTCGTTTAATGATCCGGTTTATTTGCCCGGACTTCAGGATCTCATCTATAGCTTTCTTATAAAGCTTATCATTATTGTCGTCGAGAAAAGTGAGTTTTTTTCCGGTCACTTCCTCTTTCTGCCAACCCAGAATTCGTTCAGCCGCAGGATTCCAGATATCCTGAATATAACCGTCCAGATTACTGGAATAGATAGCGATCGGGGAGGCGTCAATGAGTGAGCGTAATCTTTGGTTACTTTGTTCTACTTCTTTTTGTGCACTTAACTGATCATGCACGTCGGTGGCTATGATGGTCCAGGTATCCATTTTCAGTTGCTCATCATACTGTGGAAATACCGTTACCGAGAACCAGCGCAACTCACCATATTTATTTTTCAGCTGAACCATTCTTTTATGGTCAGATTTTGACTCTCTGTTTGCATTCCAGAGTTCGACGATCTCCGCATATTCCTCTTCAGTCAAATACGAGAGCCAGTCCCAGGTAAGCAGATCACTTTTGTTTTTACCGAAATAGGTTAAGCCGGCATTATTGATATAGATCGGTTGAGCATCAAGGTCAGCGATCCAAACAATATGCGGGATGGCTTCCGTTAGCTGGCGAAATTTTCTCTCGCTATATTCTATCTCAATATTTCTTTTTTTCTCTTCAGTGATATCTCTCACCGTGCCATGAAAGTATTGCGTATTCTCCCACAATTTACCGGTACAGTGCAGATACTTATATCTGCCGTCGGGAAAATAGATCTTTGTTTCGAAGGCAACGATCCCGTCATTATAATGGCCGCTAAACAGAGTTTTATAGATATAATCCCATTCTTCTTTTGTAAAAAATCCGGATTGCTCGTCCATCTTAGGAGGATCTTCCGAAGGAGGGAGTTCAAAGATATCGAATAAACCTTCAGTCCAATGAAGCTTTTTGGTTTTCAGATTGTATTCGAAATTACCCCGTTTTGAGATCTTTTCGACCAACTGATTCAGATCTGCTGATCTCTTCAGGGATGTTTCCAAAACAGCCTTCTTGGTATTATCCACCACCACTGCCAGTGTATGCATCTTATTATCGATGCGAACCCGGCTGGCTTCTATGATCACATGAACTTCTTTCCCGCTTTTTGATAATCCCACCCATTCCCGTTTAGAGATGGATTTATTTTTAATGAGATTCACGATCTCAAGAAAAATATCCTTGATCTTATTCTTGCCAACAATTACCTGTAGTGATCTGCCATCCAGTTCTTCTTCGGTATATTCAAACAGATCCAGCAAGGATTTGTTGGCGTATCTGAAATGTAGTTTGTTATCAACTACACAGACCGGTAAGCTGTTAGTTTCGGCAAGGGGGGCACCAATGCCTTGAATCAGTTTATGTTTGTCAATCATTAAAACCTGAGCCGTCTCTCTCTTTATCAGGAATTCTACATTACATGAACACACACTTATTCATGTAAACTCAATGTCACTTTATTTAGTATGTCTAGTCAGGACATTGTGTTTATCGACAGATATATTTTTTACTGAAGCAGATCTGAAGGAAATGAAGAATTCCTAATCAACCAATGTACTATAAAAAAGGGCACCTGATTATCCGTCAGATGCCCTTACTTTGGGTTTGTTATATTTTGATTCTAACCAATCAAAAAATCTTTTCATCCGGAGCTCAATATTTAAAATCAGTTATATGGTTAGTATCAATTAATAGAAGGATGAGGCTACACAATTTTTAATTTGTACTTAAAGATACTAAAGTTGTAGGGTCATGTATCAACTTGTTATAACAAACAGTGACAACTACACAATTACTTCAAAATAAACTCCCATATTATTTGAACTGATACATGTATTAAAAACGATTAAAAATGAACGTTATAAGTGATTCAATCATTTGAGGATTAAAGAGAGTTTTGATCTGTGTATCTTACTTCTAGATTTGACAATTAATGAAAGCCGGTGGATGAGATGAAAAATAACGCAGTTCCTTTACACAAGCAGATCACAGAATGGTTACAAGAACAGATTGAGACCGGTGTATTTAAAGCCAATGAAAAATTGCCATCCGAAAACGATCTGAGTGAGCAATTTGAGGTGAGCAGAGTTACTGTACGGCGTGCCCTTCAAACACTGGAAAATGAAAAAGTGATCTATCGGTGTCAGGGAGTGGGCTCGTTTGTAAACGATAACCGGGCACATAATCCTCTGATGGAACTAAAGGATTTTATGGAAGAGGTAACCAATTCCGGTTTTTCTGCGGAATCCAGAGTGGTTAGCTATGAGCAAAAGCATGCCGATAAAGAGATCGCAGATATGCTTAATATCAAAGAAGAGGCGATGATCGTAGAAATTGATCGTGTTCGTTTAGGAGACGGAGAACCGATCGCGTACGATCAGACCTGGATGCCAGTTTTTTACGGCCAACTCATCGATGGCCACGATCTGCAGAAAAGATCGATCTATCAGATCCTCGAAAGTGAATACGAAATTCCTGTATTAAAAGGGTGTTACCGCATTGAAGCGGTTAATGCCACACCGGAGCAGGCGACTCATCTGAACTTACAGGAAAATGATGCCCTGATGAAGATCACGAGAATTACTTTTACGATCGGGGATAAGCCCATTTATTATCAAAGACGGTATCTGCGCAGTGATAAGCTCGTGTACGAATTTCAGGTTCACAGAGATCAGGAAGCTTCACAGAATGAGATCATCGATGTTTCTGCCAGTGTGTTAGCTAGATCGTAGCAGAAGGCCCTTTTTTTCGTGGTTTAAATCTGAGTTCCATTGAGAACCCGTCCTGTGTGTTTATCTCTTTGGTTGCCTCTAACTGCTCGATCAATGCATTAATGATCTGATGACCAATACCTGATTTATCATTGATCTTTTCAGGATCAAATCCGGGTCCGCTATCTTTATAGATCACATTTATATAACCATCTGCTTCTTTTATAGCCAAATAGAGTTGATTGTCTGATCTATCTTTAGAAAATGCGTATTTGGCTGAATTTGTGATCACCTCATTTAAAAGTAAGCCAAGAGGAATAGCCTGATTTATGTTAATGGCGCTCAGTTGTATATCCAGAACTCGCTCAACGGTGATGTCTCCTTCCAGGGAAGAACCGATAATACTTTTGATAAGTTTACGGTAGTATTTGGAGAGATTTACATTGCTGAAATCATTCGTTTTATACAACAGTTCATGCACCATAGCAATTGAACGGATCCTGTTCTCGATCTCAGACAAATTATAGGTGTCTGTAAGATCTTTCGTGTTCATGCTCTGTAACTGAATGAGGCTCACAATAATGGAAAGATTGTTCTTAACCCTATGGTGTACTTCTTGTAGCAGGGTTTCTTTTTCCCGTAACGACTTTTCGAGTTTACGCTTATTGAGTTCAGACCGGGTTATGTCGATCAGCGTAACGAATATTTCCGTTACCTCCCCATTTTCGTCAAATAAGGCCCCGCCAGTTACATCCAGTGTAAGAAGCTTTCCCTTTTTATTACGTCTTTTCAGTATCCTGTTTATTTGGCCCTTTTCTTTTGTAAGCTTCGCAATTCGACGGAACTCAGCACGGTCTGAACTTGCAACATGAGGTAGTGGCTTGCCGATCACTTCATCACGACTCCAGCCAAGTAACCGTTCCGCAGCCGGATTCCACAGATCTTTTACATTTCCGGCAAGGTCGATCGAGTAGATGGGTACCGGAGAAGCATTGATCAGTGCCCGGATTCTTTCATTCGCATATTGAATATCCTCTTCGGCTATTTTCAGTTGATGAATATCAGTAGCAATACCGGTCCATGATGTAACCTCATTATTGGAGTTAAAATCGGGGAAAATCGTAACCTGAAACCAGATAAATTCATCATCAAAGCGTTTGAAGCGATGAGTATGAAAAAGCGTGGTTTTATCAGCCACAATCTCTTTTGATCTGCTTTTTAAGTATTCAGATTCATCGGGATGGTAGTAATCAAACCAGTTCCAGTTCATCAGATCATCATTTGAAACGCCGAAGAAGTTCAACCCATAATGATTGATATAAGTTGGTTTACCGTCCGGATCTGAGGTCCAGATCATGTGTGGAATGGTTTCGGTAAGTAATCGGTATTTCTGCTCACTTTGCCGGATTCTTTTTTGGTTGAATACCGTGAGTGTTTGATCGATCACTATACCATGGATCCAGTCATGATCGAACTCATTTCTCGCAATGATGATATTCAGGTATTTCTTGGTACCATTATTTAACGTTACGTTTATAAGCTGTTCGTGCTCATTTCCTGTTTCATAACAATCATAAATTGCATTCTCCAGGAAATCGGCATCGATTGGTCGTAAGTATCTCTTTTGAAAGTTAAAAGACGGAGCAACTTCACCGGGTTCCATATCCAGCATCAGATACATTCCTTTCGACCACCGAAGTTCTTTAGTGAGGATATTTACATCAAAACTGCCCCGATGATTAAATTCTTCAGCTAACTCCGGTATTACCGGTTCATTTTGCTCACTGTTATCAGTTTTAAGTTTTAACGTATTATCAAGGGCAATAACCACAATATATTCTTTCCCGTTAACACACTCTTTGCTTGCCTGAATGGTGATCTGAGTTGAATGACCATACCCGGTAACTACTCTCCATGTTACTTCAGGTTGGATACCCAATTTTAAGAACCGGTCAATGGCATGATTAGCACGAATATGATCTTCGAAGCGAAGAATATCAAAAACAGTGATCTTCTTAAGTTCGTTTAGTTTGTATCCTAATCGGGAACACATAGACGGATTCCCAAAAATAAAATTCATCTCAGTATCCAGAATTGCAGCAGCTATCTTGTTACTGTCCGACAAAGCCTTACCAAGAATTATTTGGATAACCTCTTTCAAATACCAATCCCGAGTTTATTAATAGTGTTAATGTAGATACCAAGTAGAATAATAATACTAGCTGTAACTAAGTGAATTATTATCGATAAAAAAAGTGGTAGAAATACCTATTTCGGGGGATGGGTTAGGGAGACTGAATTCAGGATTTTTATAACGAATAAATCTAAACGAGGTACATATGAAGAAAATAATAGCAGGCTTGATCGGGGTATCAATTTTTTTGACTTCGTGCGCCACCGTACAAACTAAGATCGGGGAAGTGGCCATGAAATTCATGACCACTAAGGAAAAGGATCTGAGTAAGATCTCAGCAATCGGGATGTATCAGTCGAATATGTATTCCACCGAAACAGGAATTACACTCGGATCTAAAGCTGAATGGGACGAAGGACAAAATTCAGTAGGGGTTCAATTACTGAAACCGGATGGAGCTGTAGGATTTATCAACCTGGATGGTACCGTTACTGTTGGCGGACAAACAGCGACTAATTTTGGTGGTGGAGTTTATATGGTGATGTTCGAAGCATCAGATAATTCACCAAAAACAGTAAAAGTTGAAAGTTCCGACGGAACAGTAACGGAATTCAAAATGACTCCGGCACCGTCACTCCGGATAAAAAGTATCAATGGCACGTTAGATGATGCTGAGATCGATATGACTCAACCCCTTGAGATCGAATTAGAATATGATGAAGCAGCCAAAGGAAAGAGAGTAAGGGTTGCATTGATCACAAAAGCAGTGGGGGTGAAAGGCTTTGCCTTTTTTCAATCTGCGCAGATCGCTGAAAAGATCACCATCCATCCTGATGCATTTAAACACAAGCATATAAATGGGGGAAGTCCCACCGGTAAAGATGTGACCAACTGGAGTTTGGGAGATAACTACCTGCAGGTTAGTATAGTGGAAGACGATCGCACCAACGACGGACAACCGTTCAGCTATTTTAAACGTACGTCAACATCATTTGATACTAAACCGGTAACACTATCCGGTGAGGTGGAAGGCCGATCATATATTACAGCTAAGGATAAGATCGATGCCCCGAATGGCACCTTCAGCTATTTGGTAAATGCATCTAACGCATGGTATGCACGGCCACTTAATACAAATATTGAGCGAATTGGGATAGCCTCTGTCTCGGTTGAAGGTGTGCTGTATAAGCAGGAATCGGACAGCAAAACAAGTGAAACAGATTATGGGGCATACAAAGTGATCTCAACTACTACCACCACTACCACCTGGCAATTTCCACAATTAGATGATACCTACTGGGATCAGTTTCTTGAAAACATCTATGCAGATCTTACTGGAATGCTCCGGGATGAATATGGTGCCAGTGTGGTGGATGTGGATAAGATCACAGCTAATCCAATTTATGATGAATTTTATCTTCCTAATGATGCCAACACTGAAAAATATATCAGTAAGAATCTGAGAGATACCAAACGATTATATCCATCCTCTTTTGGTGAGATACTTGGAGACCGGAAAACCAGTTTGATCGCAGATGCAGATCCCATGCCCCGGTTACTACGTGATATGGATCTGGATGCAATAATGACCCTTGCGATCGACTATCGGGTGGCCGCAGATAAAGATGACAAAATTGTACTTCTTCCATTGGTAAGCTATAAAGTGGTGGGGCAGACTCAGGCCTTCGACGGGCAGGCAAATACCTGGTTACAGGGTACGATCGAAGGACCGGGAGTATCCTTCAGTCGTGAAGAGTTCAGTGATCTGAATGCACTGAACCGAATTGGCCAGAAAGACAGGATTCTTGACCTGATCAGGCAATCAGTGGATGAAATGACATCCCGCCAGGATGAGTTTGGTTACGACCATGTGTGGGAGGTAGCGTTATCGAACTAAAACCGATTTTTATATCAATAGGTTGAATAATGAGAAAGTCGTACAGGGATGTACGGCTTTTTTTATAAATCCTTCATGTTAAGGCAGTACCATAGGCTAAACCTTTTACCTAAATAGAGACATTTTTAAAGCTATGGGCGTATATAAATCAGCTGCAGATGCAGTAAAGTTAATTAAATCGAACGACCGCGTTCTTATCCATGGGGTAAATGCGGTGCCGTTTCAGTTAGTAGAGGCAATGGTAAACCGAGCCTCTGAACTCAGAAACGTAGAAATTGTACATATTCATACCGAAGAAGAGGCACTTTATGCACGTCCTGAGTATAAAGACAGCTTTCATGTAAACGCCTTTTTTGTAGGGTCAAATATGAGAAAAGCTGTAAATGAAGGGCGGGGAGATTACATCCCGGTATTTCTGAGTGAAGTACCCGGTTTGATCAGAAAAGACATCATGCCTATTGATGTTGCCTTGCTTAACGTTTCACCTCCGGATAAACATGGCTTTTGCTCTTTGGGAGTATCCCTTGTTGGTAGTTTGCCGGCCGTTGAAAAAGCAAAATATATCATCGCCCAGATAAACCCACATATGCCACGTGCCCATGGTAATGGCTTTGTTCATGTGAACGATATTGATGTAATGGTTGAAGTGGATGATCCGCTGCCGGAACAGATCTTGCCTGAACCAAATGAAGTGGAAATGCGCATTGGTAAATATTGTACCGAATTGGTTGAAGATGGTGCTACCATGCAGATGGGTATTGGCGCAATTCCGAATGCGGTATTAAAAAGCCTGGTGCATCACAAAAATCTGGGTGTTCATACCGAAATGTTTGCTGACGGTGTGATCGATCTGGTAGAAAAAGGCGTGATCAACGGCGTTTGTAAGAAAAAATATCCCGGAAAAGTAGTAAGTGGCTTTGTTATGGGGTCTAAACGGGTATACGACTTCCTGGATGACAACCCGAGCGTTGCCATGCTTGATATTGCGTATATCAACGACCCGGCAGTTGTAAAACAGAATCCAAAAGTTACAGCCATTAACAGTGCCATCGAGATCGATGTTACCGGTCAGGTTTGTGCCGATTCAATTGGTACTTATCACTTTTCCGGTGTGGGTGGACAAATGGATTTCATTCGTGGCGCATCCCTATCTGAAGGTGGTAAACCGATCATTGCCTTACCATCTACCACACGAAAAGGAATCAGCCGTATAGTTCCAACATTAAAACTTGGTGCCGGTGTAGTAACTACCCGTGCGCACGTACACTACGTGGTTACTGAATACGGTATCGCAAATCTGTATGGAAAGAATCTGCATCAACGGGCAAAATCGTTGGTTGAGATCGCCCATCCCGATCACCGCGAAGAACTAGACAGAGCAGTTTTCGAACGCTTTAAAAAATAATAGTCCATAAAGTAACCCGGTCCATAATAACCTGTAAATTACTACATTATAGCAGGGTCTAACCAATTTGTTAAAAATGAGATATTTATTTGTATTGTTGATCGGGTTACTTATTTCTTCAGCTAACCTGAGTGCACAGGACACAGAGTACGCCTCAGCCCGGCAAATAGGGGCATCCATTTCTACATTAGGCGGATATGGGATCCACTACATACATCCCATTGATGAAAAGGATAATCTGAAAATCATCGGTATATATATTTACGATGATTCTAATGGGTATAAAGACTCATATTTCTCCCTTGGTGGCGAATATCAGAGAGATCTCTGGGAATCGAATGTGCGAAGGTTATACAGTCTGTTTGGCATGCATATCGACAATCAATTGAGTAAAGACTATTACTTCGATGATTATAGTTATGTTGGATACAACAGTTCTTATAACGACACTTATTTCAGTATTGGTGGCGGGATAGGAATGGATCTGGGTGAACGAACAAAAGGGGTAATTGTGAATGCCCATTTAACCTACCAATTCACCAGAGGTATGGGAGATGCCGATCATACCCGAATTGGCCTTGGTGCCGGCATCGGAGTAGGATTCAATTTTTAGTATGGAACTCCTGGCTATCCGTTAACTCGTCTCTAAAGGAAAAGGTAAGATCAAATTTATCCGTTGTATCAAGCTGATGTTCTGCACCGAGTTGCTTTAGTAAGGTGTTGATAAGCTCCCAACCTAATGAGTTTTTGGCTGAAACCTCTTTTTGATCGAATCCCGGACCATCATCCGAATAGGTAACGGTAATACGATTAGAATCATCCGCATTGATCTGGCAGTTAATGGTTAATGCATTGTTTTGAACCGCATATTTGATCGAGTTCACAAATAATTCGGTTACAAGCAGACCAAGTGGCACAGCATTATTGATACTCAGTTTCTTTTTCCTGATATCCGTGTTCAGCTTGATGTCCAGGTGTTCTGCATGATGATTAAGTTTGAGTCGGTTCAGCAGGTGATCAAAATACTCTTCCAGATTCACATAACTGAACCTCATTTCCTGATAGAGTTGCTCATGGACAATGGCAATGCTTTGAATACGATTTCGGGCATCTAACAAAATATTATTGGTCACATAGTCTGGATGCTTCATGATCTCCAGATCAAATAAACCGGAGATAATAGCCAGGTTATTCTTAACCCGGTGATGGATCTCCATGAGGAGTACTTCTTTTTCCTTTAACGAATTTTCCAATGAGCCTTTATAACGTTCCAGATCAGTGATGTCAGAAACGGTTATTAGCAGATCAGTCAGGGCATCTTTATGTTCGAAAACCGGGCCAACAGTCAGGTTCAGGATCTTTATATCGTCATCATCAAATGGCAGAACCAGTGTAAATTGAGTGGGGGATTTTTTCTTCTTAATTCGGTCGAGTTGATGCTGCAAAAGGTTACTGCTTCCGGGAATGATACCGGTTAACGTTTTCCCGAGAACGTGCTTCTTCTTGAGGCCGAAAATAGACTTCGCTGCTTCGTTCCAGATATCCTTGATGGTCCAGTTTTCATCGGTCTGGAAAATCCCAATGGGGGACGAGTTGATGAGCGATCGAAGTTTCTCGTTATTAATTCGTGCACTTTCTTCCGCTTCCACTCTTTTCGTGATATCGTGAAGGATCGTATCCCAGATCACAGAACCATCATCTTTTTGATGCGGTGTTCCCAATCCATGGAAATATTTAAGCTGATTCCCTTTTGCATATGCTCTGAAATTATGATTCCAGATCTCCAAAGAATTGGCAGATTCAACGATAGATGCTTTCAATGAAGGCAGGTCTTCGGGATAGACCAGATCCCAGATAATATCAGGATCGGATTTAGAAGTATCCGGATCGATGCCGAAGACTTTTTCAAACCCTTTACTTAAATATTCAAAGCGTTCAGAACCATCAGGATGCAATATGAACCTGAGCAGCATGCCGGGAATATGGTCGGTGATATGTTGAAGCAGTTCCTGACTTTCCTCTGCTTTTTTCTGAGAAAGTACCTCCTTTGTGATATCGATATTCACCCCGGTGATATGCGTTATTTCACCATCTGCTCCATAGACCGGAGCCCCGGATGCTTTAACATATCGGATGCCTTTTTTAGGATTCATGATGCGGAAATGAGCTTCATTTACACTCTCTCCACTACCAATTGAGCTAAGAGCATTAATAATCTTATCTGCATCCTCCGGATGTAACAGTGATTCGTATATTCTCTGATCTGCTTCAAATTCTTCCGGTGTGATCCCATACATTTCAAACATCGCATCATTCCACACGGTATTTCCATCTTTCAGATCGAGATTCCAGGTTCCCAGATTTGCCGTCTTAATCCCCAGTTCATTTTTGCGGATCAATTCTTCGAGCTTATATTTGTGATTCAGAAGTTTGTCTTTCAGGGCTGTTTCTTTGGCATCCTGTACGAGCACGGCCACATAGTTGATGCCATCTATTTCAACGAGGAATGGTTCGATTTTAAACTTAAAGATCTTACCCTGATGAGATATGATCTCCCAAAAGATCTGATCGAATGTTTTGGTTCGGATAAAATCCTGAATTGCACTAATCGCTACTTCAGAATCCTGAGGCACTAACACACTGGTGACGGAATACTGTGTTAATCGATCAAGGGATACTCCAAGGTAATTACGAATAGCTGCATTGCCGTATTTGATGTTACCCTGATCATCAAATACGATACATCCGGTTTGTTCACTCTTGTCTAGGATACTGCCAAAATACTCGGAAAAAGCCATCATATAGAACCAACAATCTTCTTTCTCAACATTTAATAGATCAATCAACAAAAGATTTGAAGTTGAGCGTTAAAAGGTTTTGAGAAAATTCCAGTTGATTTGAAAGCTCTTTAGTAAAACCCAAACTGTCTAAACATCAATTCAAATTGATAGAAACCCCGTTACTGTGCTTATTTTGCACCCCTGTATAGTAACGTAATTGGGTACAATCATGCAAGCCAACGAATGGTAAACAGCTCAATAATTTCATTTTCAACTTAGGGCTGGTCACCCGATATTCGGTGAACCTAAAAACCCGCTATGACCAATACCGACCAAAAGACGAAAGGGATGTTTTCCTGGGCATTATACGACTGGGCCAACAGTTCTTATTTTGTAATTATTCAAACCTTTGTTTTTGCCGCTTACTTCACGAAAGCCATTGCCGTTGATGAGATCACTGGTACCGACCAATGGTCGAATATGATCTCACTTTCCGGATTATTAATTGCATTAACTGCTCCCTTTTTAGGAGCAATTGCCGATCAGGGTGGGCGTCGAAAACCATGGATCTTTTTTTTCACGGTAGTTACTGTTGTGGCCAGTTTTTTACTTTGGTACGCCAAACCGAGCGCTGATTATATCTTCTACTCTCTGGCTATTGCTTTTTTTGCCACCGTTGGCGCTGAATATGCGTTTATATTCTACAGTGCCATGTTACCGGATCTGGTTCCCTCACATAAAATGGGACGATGGTCGGGTTGGGGATGGGGCCTCGGTTATGCCGGTGGTTTAGCGTGTTTATTAGTTGCTTTGTATGTTTTTATTGAACCGGGCGGAAAATGGCTTGGTCTAGACACTTCCAGCTCGGAGGAGATAAGAGCTACTTTTATTCTCACAGGAATTTGGTACGCATTATTTAGTATCCCACTGTTCCTGAAAACACCCGATACACCCTCAAAGAAAAAAGGAGTGGTCCGGTCTGTAAAAGATGGGTATATGCAGATCTTAGCCTCGCTTAAAGAAGTTCGGAAATACAAGAATATCGTCCGGTTCCTGATCGCCCGGATGATCTATAACGATGCGGTGGTACTGATCTACGGCTTTGGTGGAATTTATGCGGCCGGCACGTTCAATATGGATACGCAGGATATACTGCTATTCGGAGTGGGTTTAAATGTTACCGCCGGTATTGGTGCATTCGGTTTTGCATGGATGGACGACAAACTGGGCAGTAAACCTACGATCATGTGGTCGCTGGTCGGTCTGGCTGTTCCCGTGGTTGCTGTGATATTTGTTAAATCTGCAGCATGGTTCATGATCTGGGGATTGATCCTGGGTATCTTTTTCGGTCCGGTACAGGCAGCCAGCCGAACATTAATGGGTAGACTATCACCTCCTGATCAGAGAAATCAGATGTTCGGTTTATTTGCGCTGTCCGGTAAAGCAACCGCCTTTCTTGGGCCAAAATTGATTGGGCTCACCACAGTTTGGTTTGCCAGCCAGCGGGTAGGTATGGGGGTGATTTTAGTACTGTTGCTGGTTGGATTATTACTTATGTTAACCGTCGAAGATTCATCCGTAAATGGAGCAGACCCTGAGTATGGAACCAAAGCTGATTGATCAACTACCATCAAAACGAATTCATGAGTCAGCCATAAGTGCATGGCGGGTTTCGGCCTTAGTATTCGGACTACTTTATTTTACAATATTCGTGGTTGGTTTACTGCTCTATATCTTTGAGGATGTATCCATCTATTTACCGGTTGGTACAGGACTATTATCACTTTTGCTTTATTACCTGACTGCTTTTGTTTTTCCGAAAATTCGTTGGCAGAGGTGGCGGTATGATGTAACAGAACAAGGGGTGGATATGCACCGGGGAATCATTATTCTAAAACGTACCATGGTTCCCATAAACCGGATCCAGCATGTGGATACCAAACAGGGACCGATATACCGCCGGTACGGACTTTCATCCATTAGTTTATCCACGGCGGCTACCACTCATGATATACCTGCGCTGGATGATGCCACCGCTCTGGAACTACGGAATCTGATCTCAGAAATGGTAAGAAAGGTTAAGGAAGATGTCTGAATTTCGCCGACAGCATCCGGTAGCAGCCGTAACTCAGTTATTAGCCGTACTTCGTCAGAACTTCATCACCTTTTTATTGGTGATCTTTTTCGGATCTCGAAATACCGGGGAATATTTCTGGTATTTCTTTTTGTTTGGTATTGTGATGGCGGCCGTGCTTGGGGTTTTTAGCTGGTTCAGATTCTATTATCGGGTCATTGGAAGTGAGTTACAGATCAAGAAGGGGATCTTCATTCGTAAAAATATCTATTTAAGTAAAGACAGAATTCAGGTTATTAATATCACCGAGGGGTTTATTCAGCGATTATTTGGGTTGGTTTCGGTGGAGGTGAAAACTGCCGGAAGCGGAACGGAGAATGCAAAGATCAATGCGATCAGCCGTACAGAGGCCGAGGAATTACGCACGGTACTAAGAACAACAGATGAACCCGCATACGTAGGTATAGAAGAAGAGGAAGTGGTGATAAAGAGCAAATATCCGTTTCGTTCTTTATCTGCAAAACAGTTAATGATCGCCGCACTAACTTCAGGAAATTTCGGGGTTATTGCATCCATTCTTGGTGCCATTTCGGGGCAAATGGATGAGCTCATCAATCAGGAAAATGTGGAATATGTGATGGATCATGTTCCAATGGTGAATACCGGCTCAGTATGGTTAGAGTTTTTTATTCTGTTATTTGTGGTTTCCTATTTGTTATCGATAGGAGGAGTGATCCTTCGGTTCTATAATTTTAAAGTGGAGAAAAAGGAGAAAGAACTACACATAACCAGTGGACTTCTGGAGCGAAAGAACATAACAGTACCCTTCAACCGGATTCAGGCCATTCGGTTTGTAGAAGGTGTATTGAGACAACCCTTCGGATACGGAATGTTATATGTGGAAAGTGCCGGGTTTGAACAAAAAGATCAGCATAAATCATTGGTGCTGTTTCCACTGATAAGAAAAGACCAGCTGGAGCAGTTTTTTAATGAATTTATACCTGAATATTATGTGCCTGAAGAAAGTATAAAACCACCAGAACGGGCTTTTATCAAATATCTTCGTAAACCAAATTATATACTGATCCCCCTAGTCCCGTTGGTTTGGTATTTCTGGAGTTTTGGATGGTTATTATTCTTCTTAATGATCCCCTTGGCGTTATATGGCAGGCAACGATTCAAAGATGCGGAATTGTCTTTCGATAGCCACCTGATGAAACTGCAATATCGGGTATTTGCGAAAACGACGGCACTCGTGCGAAGAAACAGAGTGCAGGTTTCTGATCTTTCTGTGAACCCCTTTCAGCGAAGAAAGGATCTGTGTCACCTTACCATAACAGCAGCGTCGGGTGCAGGAGGGAAGCTGTTTAGTTTACACGATATGGATGGAGCATCTGCGATGAAAGCAGCTAAATGGGCGGGTTCAAGCGATAAGGTAAACTAATATGACCTTTCAAGAGCTGCTTCAATTATTTTTCGTCCACCGAGAATTAGAAGTAGTTTTCAATGCCGGTGACAAGAAATTATGGTTTGATCTCATCACTATTGAAGGCGAAAAATTAACAGTGCAAAGCTGTTGCGGTAACGGTCATTTTGTACGTGGTACCGTTCTGTTAATGAAAGAAACAAATACACCCATGTATATTTCGGCCTACATGGATCAGCTCGAATTATTTAAAAGGTCTGAGCATTACTATCCGGTCAGTAAACCCAGGATCCGTTTACTGGATGCTGTCGGGGTTAATGATTTTGAAATAATTGACCACTCGTGCTCAAATAAGACGCTGTCAATTTCACTACAACCGGTTACAGAGACCGCATTTGGACTGAATGTACGATCGTAAGATCCCGGTACTCAACCTAAGGCTACATCAAGCACCATCATCAAACAAAAACCAAGCATGGTAGCGAGGGTAGCAATATCGGTATTTCCATGTTGCTGACTTTCTGGGATCAGTTCTTCTACAACCACATAGATCATGGCACCCGCCGCAAAAGCTAAAGCAAACGGTAACAATGGTTGTACGTAGATAACAGCCGCGGCTCCGATCACTGCAGAAATTGGCTCAACAACCCCGGAAAGTTGTCCATACCAGAAACTGCGTCCCCGGGCCATCCCTTCTCTCCGCAAGGGCATGGAAACGGCGAGTCCCTCCGGAAAATTCTGAATTCCTATACCTATAGCCAGCGCAATGGCTGATGCTACCGTTGCAGTGCCGGTTGGGTCAACGCCGGAAGCAGCTGCGCCAAATAAAACACCGACCGCCAATCCTTCCGGAATATTGTGTAGAGTGATCGCCAGCACTAAGAGCGTAGAGCGGCGCCATTTGGTAGGTAACCCCTCAGCCTCCGATTTAGGTAAACCAATATGTAGGTGAGGCAGATAATAGTCGCACAATCTTAGAAAAATTCCGCCACCGAGAAAGCCGATCACCGCCGGTAACCAGGGGATCGCTCCCTGTGCCTCCGCCATATCAATAGACGGTATGATCAAAGACCACACACTGGCTGCGATCATTACACCGGCTGCGAAACCCATCATGCTATCAAGCAAGGTTGTGTTCACTTTTTTGGTGAAGAAAACCAGACTGGCACCGAGTGCGGTAACTCCCCAGGTAAATATACCACCTAGGAAAGCCTGATAGATCGGGTCGAGTGAATAAAACCAATCAGGGATAGGAAAAGGCATCTTTTGATGAAGTTTATTTTATAAAATTATGAACCTGAGTATAGGTTAATATTAGTTATTTCTCATTATATCCCGAGAAAAAAAATTGATACTTTTTCCAGACCTATTGCTTAAAAGTGATCACTAATGACTATTGAAAAAGAACCACTTACTACACCTATTGCGGAAGGTAGGGCTAGAATTTTATTAAAGTTGGGTATCATTGAATGTGAAACCGAGAATAATGCACCGGATTTCATCACAATTGAAAATGATAAGGTTTATTTAAAGATCGATATGCCGGATGCTGATATCCGGATCGATGAATTTGAAAAAGAATATCCGGTTACCTTTCTAAGAAGTAATGATGGAAAAACATTTTTTGAGTTCGATGGCGAATCGATCTGGTTTGATATAAATATTGATCAGGTTAAAGATGTTTGGGTGGCTGATCTTAGTTTTCGCTTGTTAAGCAATAATTCCAGATATCTGGCTTACTATATCAAAAAGCTGGATCATCAGTTCGAATGGTTGCAACCGGACATGAAATCCGGTGAGATCAAGTCGATGAGTATCACCACCAAGAAATTCAAGCCGCCCAAGATCACCGGTAAAGAGGTGTTTAGTGCAACAGAAGTTCTTCGATGTGCAGATATGGTGAGCCGGTCCATCAAAAAGATCGATCTCAGAGTGGGTGGCGCATATGTTAAATTCAATACAGATAAAGGTCGTCTGGAGCCTCTCATCATTGGCATGGCAGACAGATTAGGGTACAAGATCGAGGCATTGTCTCCTGCCGATATCATGAATCTGGAGTCGCAGGGACAGAACGTAAGCCATTCTATTTTCCTTAAATAAACAGGCAGTTTTAGTTTTTTCAGGAAAGCTCCGGATACCGGTATAATTATCTATTCTTTTTATGTACCTTTACGTCCTTTCCGGAACCGGTACATTTCTATTTTTGTTGAGCCAGGGAACGGTTCTATTTATCGTAATAACTACTTAAAAAACTTGGTATTACCGTAATGGGTATTAACTTTGAAAAGGAAGTATTTTCCCTTCGCCACCACGGCATAAAAGACGATCAGCTGGAAGCTATGCTCAAACAGGTTCGCAGCGAAAGTATCGATCAGTTGATCGAAGAAACCATTCCGGATGGAATACGATTATCAGGAGCGCTTGAGCTGCCGGAAGCTTTAAGTGAAACTGAGTTTTTAGCCGAATTCAAAACGCTGGCAGAGAAGAACAGGATCTTTAAGTCCTTTATCGGACTTGGTTATTACGACACACATCTCCCAAAAGTAATACTCAGAAATATTTTAGAAAATCCGGCCTGGTATACCGCTTACACTCCATATCAGGCAGAAATTGCGCAGGGCAGACTGGAGGCTCTCATCAATTTCCAGACCATGGTAAGTGATCTTACAGGGATGGAGATCGCAAACGCTTCTTTACTGGATGAAGGAACGGCCGCAGCAGAAGCTATGAACATGCTGTATAGCCAAAGGAAAGGTGCCAAAAGAAAAGAAGCCCACACCTTTTTTGTGAGTGATCAGTGTCATCCTCAAACCATCGAAGTGATCGAAACCAGAGCCGAGCCTTTGGGAATCAATATTGTAGTTGGAGATCATCATTCACTGGATGTAACAGATTCCGGTTTGTATGCACTTATTCTTCAATATCCGGCGACTAACGGTTCCGTTGAAGATTACTCCTCGTTGATCGCATCAGCCGCTGAAAACAGCGTTTACTCGGTGGTGGCAGCAGATCTGTTGAGTTTAACTCTTCTTACTCCTCCCGGTGAAATGGGGGCTGATGTGGTAGTTGGAACTACTCAACGCTTTGGTGTACCAATGGGCTATGGCGGACCTCATGCTGCGTATTTTGCAACCAGTGAGAAATTTAAACGACAAATTCCCGGGCGGATCATCGGGGTAACACAAGATGCAGAAGGCATGCCGGCCTATCGTATGGCCCTTCAAACCCGTGAGCAACACATCCGTCGTGAAAAAGCTACATCAAATATCTGTACGGCACAGGTTTTACTGGCAGTGATCGCGGGCATGTATGGAGTGTATCATGGTCCGGAAGGATTGAAAAAGATCGCATCTAAAATTCATGGGCTTACAAAACTAGCCGCAAAGGGATTGTGTGAGTTAGGGCTTACGATCGAAAATGAATGGTTTTTTGATACCATTACCATTTCAGATCCGGGAGTGGATGTACGATCGGTTGCCGAACGACACGAAGTGAATTTCAGATATTTTGACGATGGGAAGATCGGACTTGCCTTTGATGAAGCAAAAGAACTGAAGGATGTTGAATTGGTTTTGGAGATCTTTACACAGGCATTGGATGAGCAATCAACATTCAATGTAACTGAAGAAGCTAAGGATGTGGACGTGGATTACCCTGCTGCCTTGAACCGAAAGAGTTCATTTATGGATCATGAAGTGTTCAGCCTGTACCATACCGAACACGAAATGCTGAGGTATATGAAGCGGCTGGAGAGTAAAGACCTTTCGCTGGTTCATTCAATGATCTCTTTGGGATCCTGTACAATGAAATTGAATGCAACCACAGAAATGATCCCGCTCACCTGGCCCGAATTTGGTCAGATCCATCCATTTGTCCCTGAGAATCAGGCTGCCGGATATCATCAACTCTTTAAAGACCTGAATGACTGGCTTTGCGAGATCACCGGTTTTTCGGCTATTTCGCTTCAGCCTAATTCCGGCGCTCAGGGCGAATATGCCGGGTTGATGACCATCAGGGCTTATCATCAATCAAGAGGTGAAGGTCACCGGAATATCGCTTTGATCCCGTCTTCTGCTCATGGAACCAATCCGGCAAGTGCCGTAATGGCGGGGATGGAAGTGGTAGTGGTTGAAACTGATAAGCATGGTAATATCTCTTCAGAAGATCTGGCGGAAAAAGCAGAGAAATACAGTGACCGACTTGCTGCGCTTATGATCACTTACCCATCAACTCACGGTGTATTTGAACATCGGGTAAAAGACTTCTGCGAGATCATTCATCAACATGGCGGGCAGGTTTATATGGATGGAGCCAACATGAATGCACAGGTTGGCCTTACAAGTCCCGGCGAGATAGGAGCTGATGTTTGTCACCTTAATTTGCATAAAACATTCACTATTCCGCACGGGGGAGGTGGTCCGGGAATGGGACCTATCGGAGTAGCGGAACATCTTGTTCCATTCCTGTCAGGACATTGTTTGGTAGAAACGGGTGGAGAGGAAGGTATTTCTGCTATTTCTGCTGCACCATTTGGTAGCGCCAGTATTCTTACCATTTCTTATGCGTACATACGTATGATGGGAGCTCAGGGACTTACCGATGCCACCAAGCGTGCTATTCTGAATGCAAATTATATTAAAGACCGGTTAGAAGACCATTATCCGATCCTGTACACCGGTAAATCTGGAAGATCGGCTCATGAATTTATTGTGGATCTGAGACCTTTCAAACAGTCTGCCGGAATTGAAGCGGTGGATGTTGCAAAACGATTGATGGATTATGGATTTCATGCCCCGACTATGAGCTTTCCGGTTCCGGGTACCTTAATGATCGAGCCAACCGAAAGTGAGAGTAAGGAAGAACTGGATCGGTTTTGCGATGCAATGATCGGTATCCGAAATGAGATCAGGGAAATTGAAGAAGGAAAGGCCGACAAAGCGGATAATGTGCTTAAGCATGCTCCTCATACTATGCGAGTGATCGCTGATGGAGAATGGGCACACAGTTATTCCCGTGAGAAGGCGGCATTCCCTCTCGATCATATCCGCTATGATAAATTTTGGCCGTCTGTAGCCAGAGTGGACGATGCTTACGGAGACCGCAACCTCGTATGTTCTTGCATTCCTATTGATGCATATACCATCGAGGAAGTGGAAGTAGATCAGGCGTAAATAACCTCGGCACTATGCAGATGCCGGATGATCTGCCAGATCTTTCGCTGTAACTGATTGGCAACCAGCTTCAGGTTATCGTTATCTGAAATGGTCATGAGTTCGGCGGGATCCACAACTGTGATCTCGATCCGGCCGTCATCATATTCCTGAATTACAAAATTGCAGGGATTTAATACTCCTGCTTTTTCGTCGGCGAATAAGGCCCGGTACATATAAGCCGGGTTGCAGGCACTTATGATTACATATTTTCTAAACGGAATACCCAGCTTTGCGGAAAATACCTTGCTCAGATCGGTGTTAGCATGCACATCGAACCCTTCTTTACGAAGTTCATCTTTTAGGTTCTGGATTGCTTCATTAAAAGTATATCCACGAACCGCAATATTGATGTAGTAACTCATCACTACCTCCTTATGTTGGTTTCGGTTCGTTACTACAGCCTTACGATTCTATGTGTAGATGTGATGAAGTTTTTAAACAAAAAAAGCGAATCGGTTTAGAACCAATTCGCTTTTCTAAGATTTTAAGTGACAGTGATCAGAGGCTGTCGATCACTTTTTTCAATCGATTCTGGATGTCGGTGGCTACATCACCCAGACTATCATTCTGAACCGACATCATCGAGGCAACCGGATCTACCGCTGTTACTTCAACTTCCCCGGCCTCATTTTCGGTAACAATGACATTGCATGGTAGAAAAACACCAATTTTGTGCTCTGCCTGAATGGCTTTGTGTGCAGCAGGAGGATTACAGGCTCCGAGAATGCGGTATTTATTTAATTCAGCTCCGATCTTTTTCTTCAGCGTACCCTGAATGTCAATATCGGTAAGCACGCCAAATCCTTCGGTTTTTAGTTGTTCGGTCACTTTTGTGATGGCATCATCAAAAGAAATTCCACGTAAGGTTGTTGAAAAATAGTAACTCATAGTTGTCTGGTTTTATTCAATAATTATTCGTTATAAATGTAGTATAATCGGACCTATCAAAACAGTAGTTCACGTTTCGAAATTCCTATATCGTTGATAGACAGCGGTTAATCTCTTTCGTGTGGGAAGCGATTTGAATCCTGTCGCTCTACCATCCATCCGGGATAGGGAGTGGGCTTGTCAGAAACGTCATTGAGTACTTTCAGATCCTCATCAGATAATTCAATTTCAACCGATCGCAGGTTAGAAGCCAGTTGTTCTGCATTTTTGGCTCCGATAATGGTACTAGTAACCCCATGTTGATGACGAACCCAGGCAAGGGCTATCTCTGCGACCGTAACATCGTGTTTAGTCGCTATTTCCTGCATCTTGTCGATGATATCGTAGGCATATTCTTTATCGACCGGCGGAAAGTCGAAATTGTCGCGGCGTGAATTGTCACCGGCTTTTTCATTATCCCGGGTGTATTTACCGGATAAAAACCCACCGGCAAGTGGACTCCATGGCATAAAGCCTAACTCTTCTTTTCGGGCCAGCGGTAGTACTTCCTGTTCCGCATCTCTGCCGGCGACAGAATAATAATACTGCATAGCTTTAAAACCATGCCAGCCTTCGTATTCGGCGATTGTTTGTGCTTTGGCTACCATCCACGCGGGCCAGTTGCAAACACCTACATAACGGGTATATCCGGCTTCTACCAGATCATTTAGCGTTCTCATGATCTCTTTCACAGGAGTGATGGAATCCACACCATGTACGTAAAGCAAGTCAACATGATCGAGTTGTAACCGGTCCAGACTCTTTTCCATAGAATTGAAAATATGATAGCGTGAGAGTCCCTGATTATTAGGCTGAGGTCCCATCATCCCCCGCACTTTAGTAGCGATCACAAGTTCATCACGATCCAGTTCCAGGTTTCTGATGCTGTTTCCCAGAATTTCCTCAGACATTCCATAAGAATAGATATTTGCAGTATCAATAAAATTGATGCCTCCCTCAACCGATTGTTTGATCAGAGCGTCGGCCACATCCTGAGGTTGTTCACCTATCGCTTTCCAGTATCCGTCTCCGCCAAAGGTCATGGTGCCAAAGCATAATTCTGATACTAATAATCCGGTATTTCCTAGCGTATTGTATATCATAAGTAGAGGGTGAATTGTTAAAAATGCAGCAATTATATCCAACAGAACGGCATCAACTAAGATTCCGATCACCGGATCTTCTAATATTCTGTTAGTGTTTAAATTTTCGTTCTCCTGCTTCTATAGGGATATCCAGCCAATTCGCTTTTGGTACGATCGGGCAGGAATAATTGTAATTGTAGGCACTGTAGGGATTGTAGGCTCTGTTAAAGTCCACCACGATGGTATCTCCGCCGGTGTACCACAATTCCAGATAACGGCCACCGCCGTAGGTGATCTTGCCATTGGTCGCATCTTTGAAAGGAAGGAACAGATAGTTTTTCCATTCTTCATCCTCCCGCAGGGAATGACTCTGATACACCGGAAGTTTGATCTCCTGACCGTTTAAGGTAAAGTGAACTTCTCCATATTTCTCATAGATCGGCTGTTCTACCCGCTTTCGGGTCGTGGGCATTTCGAATGGTTCTTCGCCCGGGGTTCTTACAAAATCTGCCACGATATAATAGTCGGTATCGATTGGGAAGAAGTCGAGTCCTTCAAAATTTTCAAAGTCTTTTTTTCGAAGGGGAGATAGCTCAGGGTTCCAGAAATCGTTTTCCAGACTATCCTGATAATGCTGGATCTCGGCGATCAGAGCTTTGTTTATTTCCTGTGCGTTTGATGTTGAAAGTGCGAGAATTGAGAGCAGTAAAATGCTGAAATATTTGAGCATATTTGTGATTATTACGGTAAGGTGTTTTCTCCAAAATATGTGAATATTTTACAGATATAAAAGCATTCTCTCATTATTGTTCAACCTCTCTCAAAAACCATCAAAATTCCATAAAAAATGCGCTGTCTTTTATTAAGATCTTTTCCATTTATCGTAATCATGTTGCTTGTACTTCAGGGAATTTCCTTTGCTCAATTATCTGAAAAGGAGCAGAAGATCGTAAAGATCGTGGATCAACAGACCCCTGCTGCACTTACATTGTTGGAAAAAGTTGTGAATATGAATAGTGGCACTATGAATTTTGAAGGAGTACAGGCAGTAGGAGAGGTAATGATGCAGGCTTTTGATGAGGTCGGTTTTGAAACAGAGTGGATCCCGGGAGAGGAATTCAATCGGGCCGGTCATGTGGTGGCCCGTTATAAAGGGGAAAGAGCCGTTAAGAAACTATTACTCATTGGTCATTTGGACACAGTGTTTGAGCCGGACAGTCCGTTTCAGACCTATAACATGATGAATGACACGCTGGCCGGAGGACCCGGAATTGCCGATATGAAGGGCGGGAATATTATTATGCTGGAAGCAGTACGGGCGCTTAAACAGACCGATGATCTGGAATTACTGGATGTAACCGTAGTGATGACCGGAGACGAGGAATTAAGCGGTCGGCCCCTATCACTTTCAAAAAAAGCGCTGATCGATGCGGCTAAATATGCCGATGTTGCACTTGGGTTTGAGAACGGAGATGGAAAATGGCAAACAGCCAATGTAGCGCGTCGCGGATCTATTGGGTGGACATTGACGGTAACCGGTAAACCGGCACATTCATCACAGGTGTTCAGAGAAGATATCGGAGCCGGAGCCATTTATGAAGCGGCAAGAATACTCACCGATTTTTACGAAGAATTAAGATCGGAGGAATTTCTGACCTTTAATCCCGGTAGAATTCTGGGCGGAACCCAAGTTGAAGACGATGCCTATACAAACACCGGTACTGCTTTTGGTAAATCAAATATTGTTGCGGAAAAGGCCATTGTTACCGGCGATATCAGAGGGATTTCAATAGAGCAGGTGGAACGGGTGAAACAAAAGATGGAAGAAATTGTGAGCCGTAATTATCCCCATACCTCTGCAACTATTGAGTTCAGTGAGGGATATCCTCCCATGGCTCCCACCGAGGGAAATAAAGAGCTCTTAGTCCTGTACAGCGAGGTTTCTGAAGATCTGGGATTTGGAAAGGTAGAGGCTGTTAATCCATTGAGAGCCGGTGCAGCCGATGTATCGTTTACTGCCGAATATGTGGAAATGGCATTGGACGGATTGGGTATGAGTGGAACCGAAGGTCATACCATCCGTGAAAAGGGATATCTGAATTCGTTACCGCTACAGATTAAACGGGCAGCGATCCTGATGCTGAGATTGGCTAACCCTGAGCAGTAAATTCCTTAAAAGTTTCTCTGATCAGCTTAGTTTCTTTCCATTCGAGTTCTTTGAATGAGATCTCAAAGTGATCGGAGGCTGTGCTGATCTGAATCCCCCGCCAGTCGGCCTCAAAAGTAAGGATCCCGGAAAGGAGAACCGATCTCTGATCATCCATTCCCGGTATTTTCCATTCCAGCCGATCGTCCACTTTACGGATAAAATATTTGTTGTAGCTCTTCAGGTAGATGTACTGACTCACGCTCAGAATACTCAGCACCGCCTGAATACCTGCCTGAATGAATTCGGCATGCAGATAGGAATAAATGGTAAAGGCTACGGAAAAAATGCCATACAGGAGCACCAACCAGATCAGAAAAGCGGGTTTTGCTAATACATGTACTTGTTTCATAGCTAGAGGATTTATTCAACTCTATGAAAAAAATAAATTTCAGCAAAAAATGCTAATCAACGATAGAGGGACAAATGAAATCAGGAATGATACCGGAGGAATTGATATTCAGGTCTACGGTTGCTTCCCGTGTATTTCCTGACAGAACGAGGGTGGTCTTAACCCCGAATTTATTACCACCGAGAATATCAGTTTCCAGAGTATCGCCCACCATCAGAATGTCCTGCTTATCCACAAAACCCAATTCATCGATCAACCCTTCGTAGGCATACATGAACATCTGAGAATCCGGTTTCCCAAAATGGATGAACTTTTTATGCAACATACTTTCAACCAGTTTGGCAATACCACCGGTTGCAACGGCCACATCATGCTTTGAGACGGGATAGTATTTATCTGAATTGGCCAGAATTACCGGCATGGTTTTCTTTCGCAACAGATTCACTGTTTTATTGATGTCGGTATTCCAGTCAAAGCCTTCATCATCCAGAAATACAAAAGCAGAAATATCTTCGATATCCTCCAGATCCACATCACAAACTGCAATATGCTCTAAACCGGATTGTAAAATATACTCAGCTGAATTTTCAGTGCCTAAGTACGCAATTTTTCCGGAGCGGATCTTTTGTTCCAGGAATTGCTTGGCCATCATGCCGGATGTTATGATCTCATGCAGATCGATATTGTCCAGTCCCAGCCGGGCCAGGCTTTCCTGTTGTTGTTGCTGACTTCTGGAGGCATCGTTGGTGAGCAGTCGAAAGGTTTTTCCTTCTTTCTTGATCCAGTCGATGGTGCTCTTAACCCCATCGATCAAACCTTTATGATTCTTTACTACACCGTAGGAATCGAGCATGATCACACGGAAGTCTTTGGCAATATCGTAGAATGAGGGGTAGCTCATAAGTTGAGGGCTTCGAGGAGTGGTTTGGGGTTAAAGTCGGTATCAACCGAAGGTAAATGCAGTTCGAAAGTATCTTTCTGAAGCTTGGTCGCAAAGATCTCGTGAAAGAAATAACGTCCGTATTTTACCACGTAGGTGAGTAAGAAAAAGCGATACGTTTCGCGTAATAAAAGGATCTCCTGCTCGGTGAGCGGAAATACTTCGTGATAGGATTTCAGAAAAAGGAGGAAGCGATCGTGCATAAGTACATCGATGTTATACGTGAAGATGGTGCGGTCGCCGGCATCAGAAACCACACGGCTGAAGAAATAGAAATCCATGATGCGGGAACTCATTCTGAACCAATCATAATCCCATCTCGAAAACAGGCGAAACGAATTGGTAACGGAGAAATTCCCGATGTTCCAGTCCACAAATACCGGTATGGCCTGTAAACTGTCTGCATCCAGCGCTTTGTAATTATCTTTGAACTCCCGGCATTGCTGATAGATCATGTCCATGTACAATCCATATTCGAACTTGCCATCGCTGGTGTCCAGCGTCTCGAGTAAGCCGTCTATATCCACATTCATGGTTTTGGCGGATGGAGGTAAAGTATGGCGAACCGTATCGCAGGCTTTATGGAAACGAGCGATCTCGCGTCCCAGTTTTACGATCTGATCCTCATTTAACCGGCGCGGTAATTTATTTCTGATCTTAATGGGGCGATAGAACACCACCCAGGCATCGATCACATCATCTTTATACCGATGAACAAACAATTGATTCCCTTTCATTAACGATCGTGCCAGAAAATTCTCGTACGGATCGGGAAGGTTATTAGACAACGAGTTGATGATGGTATGATCTTCCACAAAGTGTTCGTATTTGCCAAAATAGGAGAGTTTGGCCACAATGAAATTGTGATCCTTCAATGTGATGCGATACACGTGGTTAGTTGACACCTTTGCACTGATGTCTTCGATGCGGACGATCTCGCGGCTGGGATCATATTCTTCCCAGGCTTGCCGCACTATTTCGTTAAAATCAATAAATGACATATACACGGGTTAGATGATCTCGAAATAACGTTTTAATTCTTGTTTCATGTCTGAGGAGTCGAGTTGAGTAAGTTCCCATTCCCGGGTTTTGATAAAATGATCAGCAAAGGTAGCACCAAATAATTCCGCGGCCAATCTATGTTCTTTCATTGCCTTGGTTGCAGAGCTCAGATCTTTGGGTAATTGTTCTAGGCTTGAATCCGCGTATGCATTTCCTTTTGTTGGAGGTTGTTCAAGCGCGAGCTCATTTTTGATACCGTACAAACCGGCAGCCAGCGAAGCAGCCATACTCAGATAGGGGTTGGCATCAGCACCGGGTACACGATTTTCAATTCTGGTTGACCCGGCATTTTGATTGATGAACCGGAAAGCGGTTGTTCGGTTTTCAATGCCCCAGCTTTTTGTAGTGGCCGCCCATGAGCCCTCAACGTACCGTTTGTAGCTGTTCGTAGTGGGAGCAAACATCGGTAAAAGGTAAGGGAGAGCATATAACTGGCCGGCCAGATAGTGCTGTGCCAGAGAGCTCATACCAAATTCTTTGGACGCATCTGTGAAAAGGTTGTTACCTTCCTGATCCCACAGACTTTGATGGATATGGCCACTGCATCCGGGAAATTCCAGGCTCCATTTTGCCATAAACGTGGCTGTGATCTCATGCCGGGAGGCGATCTCTTTTACAGAGGTCTTAAACAAAGCGGCATTATCTGCAGCATCCAGAATATCAGAATAGGTGATGGCGGCCTCATATACACCGCTTCCGGTCTCGGTGTGTATTCCCTCGAGATGTATTCCGAAATCGTAGAGTTGATCGACCAGATCATCAATATAATCCTGATTCTGAGAGGTCCGGAGCACGGAATACCCAAACATACCGGGAGTAAGCGGGGTCAGATCGCTGAAGTCTTTCTGTTGTAACGATGCCGGAGTTTCAAGAAAATTGAACCATTCGAACTCGGCCGAAAATTTTGGATGGAATCCCATTTGTTCCACTTCTTTGATCACCTTTTTGAGGATCGATCTTGGGCAAACTTCAGCCATGGTTGGTGAATCTGAGAAATCACCCAAAAAGAAAGGGCGCCCGTCATTCCACGGAATCTTACGAAAGCTGTTGGGATCGATGGTAGAGAATGCATCCGGATAACCGGTGTGCCAGCCACTTACAAGGGTATTATCATAGCATGCGTCGTTTACATCCCAGCCAAAGATCACATTACAAAACCCAATATGATTCTCAATAGCTTTCAGGAATTTTTGGGTACTGATCAGCTTTCCCCGTAACACCCCGTCGATATCAAACACCCCAAAACGGATAAATCGAACATCTAACTCTTTGATCAACTGAATGATTTCTTCTCTGGTCATAGGAAGCGTGCTTTTTTGCGGAATATAGAAAAGAGCGGAAGGAAGTGCAGAGTCAATTATTCTTCAGAAGTGGATTGAGACTCCGAACGAACCCAGCCCAATTGCTCAGCCTGACCCAATTGTTCTTCGTAGATAAGGGCCAGATATACCGTGCCGGTCGGGCAGGAACATGCTCTACAAACGGCAAAGGCTGAACGGGTATCACTTGAGAAAACCCGGATATTATTAGCCTTCAGTTGCTGAACGGCTTCTTCTTCACTGTGGAAGGTGAGTGGAATACATTGATGGGGAGCCGAGGCCTGTTCGATCCAAATGGTAGTACCGCCGCTTTGCTCATTCAGAAAAACATCCTGACAGGCCAACGAAAGAAGTACTCCGCCTGAAAAAAGGATCAAAACAATGGAGATGATTTGTACAGATGTTCGTTTCATGATAAGATAATCAACGATTTATTCAGCCTGGCACAAAGTAAGGATTTCAAACAGGTAACCGAAATGTATTCCAGTTGATCTGATCCTACCCATCCCGGTAACAGTTTCTTAACAGGTAAGTTACCAAATAGTAACAGTTAAGCTAATCACTGGTAACACTGTATTCGCATCTTTGATTAAATCATCAAAAACAGGCTATGAAAAGACCTCTCGATACCGTTGTTATTTCTGATGTACACCTAGGAACTGTGGGATGCCATGCTGTGGAATTGGTTCAATATCTCAATTCGATAGAACCCAAACGCATTATCCTGAATGGTGACTTCATCGACATGTGGCAGTTTAAAAAATATTACTGGCCGGAAGCACACATGCATGTCATCAGAACGCTGATCACCATGATGACGAATGGAGTGGATATCTTTTATCTCACCGGTAACCATGACGAAACGCTGCGAAAGATCTCGAGTTTACAACTCGGTCCACTGTTTATACGTGATAAGCTGGTATTAGAATTAAATGGGGAAAAGGTCTGGTTCTTTCATGGGGATATTTTTGATGTGACCATGAAATACTCTAAATGGCTGGCAAAACTAGGCGGCCACGGCTACGAGATGCTGATATTGCTGAACCGCTGGGTGAATAACATTTCTGTAAGAATGGGTTTTGGAAAATTATCACTGTCAAAGAAGATCAAAAACAGTGTAAAGACAGCGGTGAATTTTATTGATGATTTTGAGGTGACCGCCATGGAACTGGCCATTGATGAAGGCTACGACTATGTGGTGTGCGGACATATTCATCAGCCAAAGATCCGCGGCTATGAAAATGAAAAAGGTTCGGTGATCTATCTGAACTCCGGCGACTGGATCGAAAATCTAACCTGCCTTGAGTATGACGGATATGAATGGAATCTGTACAGATACGAGGATGATGATGCCTTAAAAGGAAGTCCCCGCATCACCCAGCTGATGCAGGCACACACCAATAATGCCAAAGTGATGAACGGATGAGGATCTTATACGGAGTGCAGGGAACGGGACACGGTCACATCAGCAGAGCACGGGTAGTATTACCAAAATTAAGAGAGGTAGCGGATGTTGATGTGCTCATAAGCGGATATAATTTTCATATGGATCTGGATGGCTCAGTTGCCTATAAAGCACGGGGCATTAGCTTAACATACGACAGCAAAGGAAGTGTAGATCTGTTTGAGACTGCGAAAAACCTAAATCCGGTTAAATTGATTCAGGATATTCAATCGGTTCCGGTTAGAGAGTATGATTTTGTAGTGAATGATTTTGAACCGGTTACGGCATGGGCAGCCCAGGCGGCAGGTAAACCATGTGTCGGGATCTCACATCAGGCTTCATTTTTGTCCGCTAATGTCCCCAGACCTAAGAGAAAATCATTAGTTGCTGAAGGGGTAATGAGACATTTTGCTCCGATCACTGATGCGGTTGGGTCGCATTACAAACGGTATGATCACTTCATCGAACCTCCGATCATCCGCAAGCAGATAAAAGAGCTGAATCCTTATTCAGAAGGTCATGTAACCGTATATTTACCGGCCTTTGATCATGAGGTATTGGTAACTCATTTTGCTAAAGTGAACGATATCGAGTTTCATATATTTACCCCGGGAATTTCATCGGCATACCAAAAAGATAATGTGTGGGTGCGGCCGGTGGGTAAAGATACTTTTCTGGAAAGCTTTGAAAGTTGTGAGGGCATAATCTCATCTACAGGATTTGAAACAACCTCGGAAGCGATGTATCTGGGTAAAAAACTACTCACTATCCCGATCAAAAATCAATATGAACAATTGAGTAATGCAGCGGCACTCGAAGAGTTTGGCGGAAGAATCGTTTATGATGTAGATAAAAATTTTCCGAAAACGATACGAGATTGGATAAAAAATGGCACCGTCTTATCGTTGCCGGAGATATCCGATGAGGACGATCTTACGTCAAAAATCATAACTGCCGGAATTGGGAAACAGGCAGCGGTTGCCTGATGGTTTAATTCAGATATCTTTCTTTTATGATATTCACATGATGCTGCTCATGCCCTGCGATAATATGTGCAATTGCCCGCACTGTGACTTTGGTCGAGTTCGCTTCCCCACTCATATTGATCATATCCTTGGTCATATTGGATAACAGATGAATGGTAGCGACACGAACGGCTAAAAATTCGTTACTCAAATTTGAGAGGGTTCGTTTGTTGTAGTTATTACCCACCATATACTCATTCTGATCCATTCCGGGCAGGGACTGTTTTTCTCCCCGGCTGATAGCAAGCGCCCGGTAAGAGAATACACGTTCCGTTTCAATCATGTGGCCGATCACTTCTTTAAGCGTCCATTTGCCCATTTCGTAGGCATAGAAAGCACGTTCTGCAGGTACCGAATTAATGAGCGTAAATAATTCATGCATCTGAGTACTTAGTGTTGAAATGATATTTCCCTTTTCAACTAACTCAATGTATGGAGTATAAAAATGTGTGTATTCTGAAGAATCAGGGTATTCGTTATCCCAAACTTCCATAGTAAACCAAACGTTTAATTAAATGCTTTTAGATGCTTATCGGCACTCAATTAACAAACGTTATTTTTTTGGCACTTAAAAATTAAATTTGGGAGCAAACTGCTTTAAAGGGAGTCCATCCTTACTCGATTCGTCCGATTCATCGTTTCTGCTGAGTTCAATGGAATAGGATATCAGTTCCGGATTGAGATACCTGCATTGATAATACACTTTTTTATCAGCGGTGGTTTTAGAGCACCGGTCGATCTCGAGCAAGGGGGTGCCTTCTTCGATCTGTAAATGCTTCGCGATGTACGGTGTTGCCGCGGCCGCAGTGAATTTATATTTACCTCCGATAATGGGTATGGAGTATTTTTCTTCGAGCACCTGATAAATGGTTTTATTAGAAAGATCTTCGTCGAGCAGGAGCTGACCATAACTCGCAGGCAGCCATGTTATATCAAGTGCAACAGGTGTTCCGTTGCCAAATCGCACCCTGTCTACCCGGATGAGCATGGAAGAGGGAGGGATCCCCAAACTGGCATTTATGTCATCCTCCGCATCCACTTTTTTGAACTTCAGTAACTTCGAAGTACTTGTGTAGCCTGCCCGTCTCATATCTTCATTAAAATCGGTGAGCTGCACCAGATGAGGACCGATCTTTTGCTCGCTCACAAAAGCTCCTAACCCTTGTTTTTTAAAGATTAACCCTTCGTTCTCAAGGGTTTTCAGAGCCTGTCGCACGGTGATACGACTAACCGAAAAATAATCACATAATCGTTTCTCAGAAGGGAGTTTATCACCGGGTAAAAATACTTCTCGCTGGATCTCATCCCTTAGCTGATCCGCAATTTGTTGGTGTCTTGGAATGCTATTGTTTATCATTTGTTTCTTAATAATAGCTCACTAAAAGCGTCTTGTTATAATATGTTGTAACAAGTTTACAGCAATTCATAAACTCACTCAAGTAAAAAATGATATTTGACATATTGAATAAACCACTAGCATGGTACATCGCCGGGCCTCTCATCGGGCTCATGGTACCGTTGCTATATGTAATTGGAAATAAAGCCTTTGGTATTTCATCCAGTTTCAGGCATGCATGTGCAACAGTGTTGCCCAAAAGCATCCCTTACTTTAATTATGACTGGAAAGAGAAAGGTGGATGGAACCTAAAGTTTGCGCTTGGAATCCTGCTTGGGGGTATACTTGCGCAATTCACAATACCGGACAATTATCATATTGATCTGGCAACTTCCACCATTCAAACACTGAAGGGCTACGGAATTACCGATTTTTCAGGATTTGTTCCCAAAGAGCTCTTTACATGGAATAATGTATTGACGCTGCAAGGAATCTCATTTATGATAATTGGTGGAATTATGATTGGTTTTGGAACCCGGTACGCCAGTGGCTGTACCGCAGGGCATGGGATAACCGGAATGGCGAATCTGCAAAAAGCTTCGCTCATTGCCACGGTTTCTTTCTTTGCAGGTGGAATGATCACCACCTATTTCATCATACCATTCATCATCAATTAAGTGAAAATGAGATTTATATTTAGTGGAATATTCTTTGGGTTTGTATTGGTTAAGTCGGAAGTGATTTCATGGTTTCGTATTCAGGAAATGTTCCTGTTCGATTCCATTCACATGTATGGAGTTTTTGCAACGGCAATACTCACGGGCTTTATAGCCATTCAGTTAATTAAAAGATTTGAATTAAACGATCTGTCCGGTAATCAGATCGAGATCACTGAAAAAGATAACAGTGTCTCTTTCAGATATGTGGCCGGAGGATTAATATTCGGGCTGGGTTGGGCCTGCACGGGCGCTTGTCCCGGACCCTTATATGCATTGATCGGAGCAGGATATCCGATCTATTTTATTCCGTTGGTCGGAGCAATGGTTGGAGCTGCTCTCTACGGAAGATTTCAGGCGAAATTAAAACACTAAACAACAACTAATAATTATTATAACAAGATGTTTTTTGAGCAAATATTCGAAGAAAAACTAGCGCAGTATGCTTACGTGATCGGATGTCAGAAATCCGGCGAAGCTATTGTTATTGACCCCATGCGCGACATACAGCGATATGAAGAATTAGCCGCTAAGAACAATCTCAAAATTGTGGCAGCTGCCGATACTCATATCCATGCTGATTACATTTCAGGTCTGCGTGAATTCGCTGAAAAAGGCGTTAAAGTCTACGTTTCTGACGAAGGTGATGCTGACTGGAAATATGAGTGGGCGATCAACAGCGATTATAACTATCAGCTGCTAAAAGATGGAGACGAGTTTAAGATCGGAAACATCATTTTTAAAGCAGTATACAGCCCCGGGCACACACCTGAGCATTTAAGTTACCTGGTAACTGACGGAGCGACTACTACCGAGCCAATGGGTATTTGTAGTGGTGACTTCGTATTTGTAGGCGACGTAGGTCGTCCGGATCTTCTTGAAACCGCAGCCGGTCAGGCAGGTGTAATGGAGGGTTCAGCAAAAATCCTTTACAAATCACTGGATCGCTTCAACGAGCTTCCCGACTACCTGCAGGTATGGCCTGGTCATGGTGCCGGAAGTGCTTGTGGAAAAGCATTAGGTGCGGTACCGGATTCAACTGTGGGCTACGAAAAACGATTTAACAATTCCATCAAAGCAGCAACATCCGAACAGGATTTTGTGAACTTTATTCTCGATGGTCAGCCAGAGCCCCCCATGTATTTTGCCAGAATGAAACGGGATAACAAGATCGGTCCTAACGTTCTGGGAGAAATGCCATCGCCAACTAAACTAACTGTGGCTGAGATCGTTGAAAAATCAAATGCAGATAATGCTGTGTTGGTTGATTCCCGTGATCGCGAAACATATGTATCCGGTCATCTTAAAGGATCTCTTTTCGCTCCAATGGCGAAAGAATTCAACACGGTTGTAGGATCTTATGTAACCGAAGATCAGGATATATATCTGGTAGTTGAAGAAGATAAAGTGGATGAAGCAGTTGTTGACCTGATCAGAATTGGTTTGGACAACGTTAAAGGATACATCACTCCACAGGATCTGGAAGGATACAGCGATCTTGTTGAAACTCCGGTTCTGAAAATTGATGATGTGATGAAACTGGTGGCAACAGGTGATTATCATATTCTTGATGTACGTAAGAAAACCGAATATGACCTTGGTCACCATCCCGATGCAATTAACATTGCGCACACCCGACTGTTAGCACGAATTGATGAGGTTCCAACGGATAAACCACTCATCGTTCACTGCCAGACAGGGGTTCGCTCATCTTATGCTGCGGGTCTGCTGAACAGCAAGGGCTTTGAAGTGCTGCTGGTAGTAGATGATGTGGCACCATGGTTAGCAAAAGAGCATTTATTGGCCGGAGCTGAATAAATGTTACTCGCCTTATTAGGCGCGCTTTTAATTGGACTTTCACTGGGGCTCTTGGGCTCCGGTGGGTCTATTTTAACCGTGCCGGTTTTAGTTTATCTGGTAGGAGAACCGGACAAGGTAGCTATTGCCGAATCTTTGGGAATTGTAGCCGGAATCAGCCTTGTCGGGGCGCTTCCCTATGCTGTTCAGAAAGAAGTGGATTGGAAAAGTGTGTTCTTCTTTGGAATTCCCGGAATGATCGGAACATATGGCGGTGCAGCTATTTCTGCCTACATATCAGGAACTACGCAGTTGCTGATATTTGGAGTGGTTATGTTGCTGGCTGCTTACTTCATGATCAAAGGCAAGCGATCTGATCTGGAAGAAGTTAAAGAACACAAACGTGCTCCCATCTGGCTGTTAGTTGGAGAAGGACTGATCGTTGGTGTGTTAACCGGACTGGTAGGTGTTGGCGGAGGATTTCTGATCATTCCGGCTCTCGTTCTGCTGGGCGGATTAGATATGCGAATTGCCGTTGGCACCAGTTTATTCATCATTGCAGCTAAAAGCATGATGGGTTTCTATAAATACCTTGACGTTTTAGAAAGCGAACATTTGCAGGTTAATTGGGAATTGGTTGGTATTTTTGCTCTGATCGGTATTGTTGGTAGCTATGTTGGCAACAAGCTGAGTAAGAAGATCCCTCAAACTACCCTTAAACGCGGATTTGGTTTTTTCCTCATTCTCATGGGTATTTTTATTCTGTACACCAATATCAGTTAATGGTTATACCTGATCGTATCTGAAGCAATCTGTGGTATGATCATTTACCAGCCCGCAGGCCTGCATATGGGCATACATGATGGTACTGCCTACAAATTTGAATCCCCGCTTTTTCAGATCTTTACTCAGTGCATCTGATTCAGCTGAAGTAGCGGGGACTTCAGACATGCTCTTCCACGAATTCAGGATGGGTTTACCATCTACAAATGACCATATATAATCGTCGAAACTGCCGAATTCCTGCTGTACTTCAATGAATTTTTGAGCATTGGTCACAGCACCGCGAACTTTAAGTTTATTGCGGATTATTCCTTCAAACTGAAGTAATTGCAGGATCTTATCCTCATCAAATGCAGCAACTTTTTCCACTTCAAAATCGGCGAATGCAGTTCGGTATCCCTCTCTTTTTTTAAGCACTGTATCCCAGCTTAATCCGGCTTGTGCACCTTCGAGAATAAGAAACTCGAAATGTGTTTTATCATCATGAACCGGAACTCCCCACTCGGTATCGTGGTATAGAGTATAGTATTCGGGTTTATCGGTGGCCCAAAGGCATCGTAACTTCTTGGTCATAAGGGTACTAAGGATTATTGCTTTATTAAGTTACTAATCGAATTACTAATTGCTGTGAATTATTAGTTACATTATTGATTCACTCCATTTACATAATAATATCGAAGTATTAAAGAATGCATTGGGAAAAAACTGTAAGAGAATTAGCAGAAAGCAGTCAGATAAGTGAAAATCTGGCAAAACATATCACTACACTCACTCAGTTACTAGAAGAACTGAGTATTGAACGGGCCGGGGAAGAGTGTATTCAGTTACTTGGCGAATTGCCTGTTTTAAGCAAAAAAGCTTTAGAAGAAGGCGATGATTCGGTCTTAAAAGAAATCGAGGATCGGTTACAGGAGTTAGAAGGGGATCAGATCCGTGAATTTTTAAGGATATACACCACCTTTTTTCATCTCATTAACTCATTGGAGCAACATGAGATCAGTCGCATAAATCGGGAGCGGGAATTCGATGAGACTCCGGAGAAACCAAGAAACGAAAGTATTCTCGAGGCAGTACACAGAATGAAAGAAGCCGGTTATTCTTTGGAGCAGGCCTTGAATGTTTTTGAAACGATGGATATTCAGCCAACCATTACGGCACATCCTACTGAAGCACGCCGCCGTAGTATTTTAACCAAGCAGCATGAGATCAGTGAAATGCTGAGTTGTCTGGGTAATGAGCGCCACACCACTGAGGAGATCAAATACATCAAAAAAGAGATCCTGAATCAATTGAAATTACTTCTAATGACGGATGAAGTACGTGCCGAGCGTATGTCGGTGGAAGATGAAGTGGAGAATGGCTTGTTCTTTTTTACGAATACCATCTGGGATGTGATCCCGACTTTGTACCGAGATATTCGTATGGCTCTGGAAACGTATTACGGAGAAGCAGCAGACGATCTTCCGATCGTATTGAAATATCGTTCATGGATAGGTTCCGACAGAGACGGAAATCCCAATGTTACGTCTTCGGTAACGTGGCGTACCGTTATTGAACAGCGAAAGACTGCGCTAAAGATGTATTTACAAAAGCTGGATCATCTTCGCAGGTATCTGAGTATTTCATACAAAGAGACAGATATTTCAGACCGACTACGCGATTCTTTACATGACGAAGAAACTAAGAATCCACTGAGTGAATTGTTTGAACGTCGATACCAGAGAGAGCCCTATCGTCGCAAGATCACTCATATGATGCAATACATCAATGAACAACTAAAAGCGCTGGATAAGGGAAAGGAAGAGATCCTGAAAGTGGCTGAAAAATATACTTCGGAAGATTTTATCCACGATCTGGAGCTCATCAGAGAAAGTCTGATCGACCACGACCTTAAAGGATTGAGCGAGCAGGGTCGACTGCAGGATCTGATCTTTTGTGCAAAGACCTTCGGATTCCACTTAACGGCATTAGATATTCGTCAGCATAGCCGGTTACATGAAGAAACCGTAGAAGAATTACTGAGTAAAGGAAATGTGCTGGATAATTACTCGGAATTATCGGAAGAGGATAAGATCGCTCTGTTAAAGAAAGAACTACAGAATCCGCGACCATTAAGTCCGTTTAACAGCGAACGTACGGAGGTTTCAAAGAAAGTTCTTACCGTTTTTGAAGAGATCCGTGATATGCTGCAATTGGATAAAAACACCTTTGGCAGCTACATCATTAGTATGACTCACGGCGTAAGTGATATGCTGGAAGTTCTTCTTATAGCCAAAGAGTTAGGCTTATGGAAACTCAGCGAACATGGTGTTGACAGTCCGTTAGATGTTGTACCACTTTTTGAAACCATTAGTGATCTTGAAGCATCCAAAGATCTGATGGCTCAGATTTTTGAAGATTCTTTGTTCAGTAAACATATAGAGTCGCGCGGAAATTTCCAGGAGATCATGTTGGGTTATTCTGATAGTAACAAAGATGGTGGTTACTGGATGGCTAACTGGGCGCTGAATAAAGCTCAGTACGATCTGGGAATGGTTTGCAGAAAATATGGAATTGACTTCCGGTTGTTCCACGGTCGAGGCGGTACCGTTGGTCGGGGTGGAGGCCAGTCGAATAAAGCCATCATTGCCATGCCGGATGTCAGCAATAATGGGCGGATCCGGTTTACAGAACAGGGAGAAGTGATCTCGTTCCGGTATTCTCTGGCAAGTATTGCTCATCGCCATTTGGAGCAGTTGGTAAACGCCATGGTACAGGTCACGATGAGTCAGAATAACAAGCCCGGCTATCTCACTGATAAAGATGATGAGTGGGATATGATGCAGGAATTGGCACACATCACCATGGATTCTTATCGTAGCCTGATCGATGACGAAAATTTCTGGGATTGGTATTACCATATCACTCCCATAGAACACATCGGAAAGTTACCGATCGCATCGAGGCCGGTTTCCAGAAAGAAGACCGGTAAACTGCAGTTTGAAGATCTCAGAGCCATCCCATGGGTATTTGCCTGGACACAGGTGCGTTATAATGTACCTGGTTGGTATGGCATTGGAAAAGGACTGGAGCAAGTGATCGAAAAATATCCGAATGCGAAAGAAGTGATCGGTCGCTGGCATAAGGAGTGGACATTCTTCCATACGGTGATGAATAATTCTCAGCGCGAAATTGCCCGTACCCATCTTGCTACTTCTGAGATCTACAATACAGGTAGAGATATGGAATTCCATAACAGAATTCAGACTGATCTGGATCTGGCTATAAAGAATATCACTGCAATGACAGGTTATGAGGATATTCTCGGGCATAATAAAGTAATTCAGCACTCTATTTTATTCCGAAATCCATTCACGTATCCGCTAAACATTATGCAGGCAGAGTTACTGAAAAGATGGGAAGAGGTGACGGATGAAAAGGAGAAAGAAGAACTCACAGAATTAATATTTCTGAATATCAATGGAATTGCAGCGGCAATGCAAAGTACGGGTTGATATTTAGTACATAAAACTATTAACTATCGGGTTCTCACTTACAGTTACGAACGTTTGAATTGGCATGTATTATGAACGAAACACTGGCGAAAACCGACATCAAAATAGAACAGGTAAGCACAAGCCGGGTTCACGAAGTTGATTTCTCTAATCTGCAATTTGGTCGCATGTTCTGCGATCATATGTTTGAAATGGAGTACAAAGACGGGGCATGGGCAGAACCTGTAGTTAAACCTTTTGGGCCTGTTCAGATTACTCCGGCAATGAATGCATTGCACTATGGTCAGGCTGTGTTTGAAGGCATGAAAGCATTTTATGTGGATGAGAACACCGTTCATTTATTCCGACCAAAGATGCACCACGCTCGCTTTAACCGGTCATGCCGCCGTATGGTAATCCCGGAGACGGATTACGAGACGTTCATTGGCGCAATTGAAACGCTCATTAAACTTGATAAAGCCTGGATCCCGCAAGAATCAGGCACAGCCCTGTATATTCGTCCATTCATTTTTGCCAGCGAGGATTATCTGGCGGCCCGTGTTTCTGACGAGTACAAATATTATATCATAACTTCTCCGGTCGGGGCCTATTATGCAGAAGGATTTAATCCTGTTTCTCTCACCACCCCTGATGGATATGTTCGTGCGGTGAAAGGCGGAACCGGTGAAGCCAAGACAGCGGGGAATTACGCTGCAAGTTTCCTTCCGGCAAAAAAGGCACAGGAGCGAGGCTACACACAGGTACTTTGGCTCGACGCTATCGAGGGTAAGTATATCGAAGAAGTAGGAACCATGAATATTCATTTCCTGAAAGGAGATACTCTTATCACACCAATGTTAACTGGTTCTGTACTTTCGGGTGTAACCCGCGATTCGGTAATTCAGATCGCCAAAGACTGGGGATATAAAGTGGAAGAACGCAAAGTAAGTATCGATGAGATCTTTGAAGCTTCAGAAAACGGGGAATTGACGGAGATCTTCGGTTCAGGAACTGCCGCAGTGATCTCTCCGGTGGGTAAGATCGAGCATAACGGCAAAACGCTGGAGATCGGAAATGGTAAGATCGGTGATTTTGCCAAACGAATGTTCGATGAGATCACAGGAATTCAGTATGGTAAAGTGGAAGACCGTTACGATTGGGTTCACGAGATCAACGTTTAGTGACCGTGTCGGGTCAGTTTTATGAATCTTTCTATATGGAAAATTCTGGCAATTGGTGGCGGTGGCTTTTTCGGGGCACTTAGTCGGTATATCGCTGCTACTGCTATCGAAGCCTATGTTAAACATGATCAGTTTCCATTCGGGATCGCCATTGTAAATATTGTGGGTTGTTTCCTCATTGGATTATTAGCGGCTCTATTCGAACTGAAAGGGTGGATGAACATCGAACTCCGAATGTTCATCTTTGTTGGATTTCTGGGCGGATTCACAACGTTTTCTACCTTTATAAACGATACTTTTATTCTCGGAAAAGAAGGGGAGATCCTCTCAGCGATGATGAATGCCGGAGGACAGGTAATCGTGGGGTTACTATTTGTTTGGTGTGGGTATGCCCTAGCAAAATTATTCGCCTAGTACCCCTTTCCTCTATCCACTTCGTACATTAAACTCATCCCCGAAAGAGATAGTTTGTAATTCTCTACGATCACTTTTGCCGCTTCTTTTGGATCGGTGATTGCAGCAACATGTGGCGTAACCATGATCTTAGGGCGATTCCAGAACGAATGATGAGTAGGTAATGGTTCTTCCTCAAATACATCAAGGCATGCACCTTGTAGCGCATCCGTATCTAAAGCATAGATCAGGTCTTCTTCAATGAGGTGAGCACCACGCCCAACATTGATCAGGTAGGAATGTGATGTTAGTTTTTTGAATACTTCCAGATCAAGGATGCCATTTGTTTCAGAAGTCAGAGGAAGTGCATTTACCAAAATATTAGTTCGTCTCAGAAAATCATCAAATTGATCCCCGCCATAACAAACGGTGTTTCCAACCTGACTACCTGATCTCGACCAACCGAAAACTTTATATCCATTCAGTTGTAACCGTTCAATAATGCTTTGACCCATCTCGCCAAGTCCCATCACACCAACAGTAAGATCTGCTTTTTGAATAGGATCGATCGGATTCCACTGGCCAATTCGTTTCTGATCAACATAGGTAGCAGTGTTGAAACGATAATTCATAACTGCATTCAGTACATAATCAGATATTTGCTCTTTGAGTGAAGGGATCACCACTCGGGTAACTTTTACCTTTTCGGGAAGTGTTTTATCACTTATTAAATGATCCACACCTGCTCCCAAAGAACTCACCACTCCTAAATTTGGGTAACTGTTGAGTACATTCGGTGGCTGATTCCAGACTACAGCAAATGTAACCCGTTCATTTTTTTCAACTCTTGGCCATATCTCCACATCAAGATCTGGATCGGTCTCGAGGATGGCTTCTTTCCAGGGATTCATATCCCTGTTTTTGGAAATAAGTAGTAGTGACATAAAAGAGTTTTATTTCAGGGGAAAATACGTACCCATAGAACCCCTCTCAAGAAAAGTCTTCACTCCTCACAAAATGAACAGACTCAAACTTTTCTCAGATTGCGGTTTCACAGGGTTTAAATCATGAATCAGGGTAAATCAGTGATTTGTTTTAGCCACTAATAATTCATCCCATCGGGTGGTGTATCGTTTACTCAGATAATTCTGATTCATCAGCCATTTATTGCGCTGGTTTTCTTTTTTATGTAATCCGGTTGCGGCAAATGCTGTATGATTTCTTCCGAATTTGGCATTTATGTGATCCATGCACTCCATGAGTCGGTATTGCTTTTCTGTATATTTTTCGGGGTCGAAAAGGTCCATCTGAATCTCAGAGTTAGGAACAATTCCGGTTAACATGATAGCCGCTTTTTTGTATTTGCGCCCCGGCTGATATACTGAAGCGGAAAGCCTTTGTGCGATCTGAATGAGGGTTGGAGTATGTGCCGTGGGCACTTTTAAAGGATATCCTGCATAAAATTTATACTTTCTTCTTATATCCTCATATTTATCGCCAATAAGTGTAACCTGCAGGTAGGAAGCCACAGAATTCTGGGCCCGAAGTTTTTCGGCAGCGCGACTGGCAAATGTGGCAATGGCTTCCTGAATATTCGGTAGATCAAAAAGTGGCTTACCAAACATCCTTGAGGTGAGTATTCCTTTTCGGGAATCCCTTCCTATACTTAAACCGGAACAAGGAAATCCATTCAATTCCAATACGGTACGCAGTCCGGTTACTGCCATGGTTTTTCGCACCCATTTTTTATTGTGAATGGTTTTTTTTAGTTGAAGTGCATTTCTGATACCGAATCGGTTTAACCGGATCGTAAGTCCATGACCGATGCCCCAAATGTCTTCTACAGGAGTTTGTTCCAGATAGGTGTCAATTTCCGGGTGTTTACAAAAATTGAATACACCATGAAATTCCGGATTCTTCTTGGCAATATGATTAGCGATCTTGGCCAGCGTTTTGGTTGGAGCAATACCCACCGAAACCGGAATGCCGGTCCATTGATACACGGTTTTTCGGATGTGTTTACCATATTCCATAAGATCAGTATACATATTGGTGGATAGTTCTGCGAAGGCTTCATCGATACTGTACACTTCGATGTCGTGAGTAAGGTGGCGGAGCGTTTCCATTACTCTGTGACTCATATCTCCATACAAGGCATAATTGGAGCTTCGAACGATCACGCCCTTTTGTTTGAATTCATTTCGGTATTTGAATTCAGGAGCTCCCATTGGTATACCGGCCTCTTTAGCTTCCTTGGAGCGGGCGATCACACAGCCATCGTTATTTGACAATATAGCGATGGGTTTTCCTATCAATGCCGGGTCAAAAGCTCGTTCACACGATGCATAGAAATTATTGCAGTCTACCATGGCATAGGCAAGAGAAGCCGGCGACTTAGAAATATCATTACGCTCACTCATGAAACCGTGGTCTGAGTTCTAGGTATGATTCAGGATCATTGTATTAAGCATTCGCTCTATTTCTCTGCAGTCTTCATACAGATTGTCAAACATATCTTTTTTTAGATAATCCTGAATCAGTGAGATCTCCAATTGTGTTTGCAACTCATACAGTGAGCCTATTGCACAGTGCAGATATCGGATATGATCTTTCGCTGAGGTTCTTCCATGACTTTCAGCGATATTTGAGGGTATGGAAACAGCACTTTTCCTGAGTTGACTGATCAAGGCATACTTTTCTGAATCAGGAAAATGTCCGGATGCTATATACACCTTATTAACCAGAAGCATTGCTTTTTGCCAAACAATCAGGTCTCTGAAGTTTTTGGTTGTTGTCATGAATTCATTTGCGTGGATTAATTTTCTATCGAACTCTCACCCGGCCCGAAATCGATGGATCAAATAAGTTGCAACACCCCAGATCATCCATTCGGTATCCCGGGTAATTTGAACCGGGGGCTGACTTTGATCATCACTGGTTAAATAGATCTGATTCCCCCGCTTTATAAATCTTCGGATGAAGACATCTTCAAAAACGGTTGCCACCACAATGTTTCCATCATCGGGTTTAACTGAGCGATCGATAACTAATATGTCGCCATCAAATATGCCGCTCTTATTCATGCCATTACCCTCTGCACGAACATAAAAAGTTGCTGCCGGTCGATGTATGATCAGCTCCTCAAGACTAAGAGCTTTTTCCAGGTGGTCTCCGGCAGGTGATGGAAATCCCGTCTCGATCTTTCGGGAAAGACCTAACATATCGGGATCATCACTACTTTTTTCTATATCAAATGCTTTAAGCGAACTCATTTTCAGGTGAAATAAATTATATGTACATAATATGTGTAATCGTATACAAAGTAAATCTGCTTTCGAAAAAAATTAGCGGAGATATAAGCCGGTTAGTGGAAGATTTGTGGAAAACTTCCCCTGATTACCAAAGCTCAGTGTCCTATATTAACTCAATTGCTCTTAGAGTTTTTTTCACGTTCTAACTTTTTTCTATGTATCTGATTTTTGATACGGAAACGACCGGCTTACCCCGTGATTATTCCGCACCTATAACCGACTTTGATAACTGGCCCCGATTGGTTCAGCTTGCCTGGCAGCTGCACGATGAGACCGGAAAGTTAGTGAGTAGCGGGAATTACATTGTAAAGCCTGTTGGGTTCACCATCCCGTTTAACTCCGAGAAGATCCATGGTATTTCCACTCAACGTGCTTTGGATGAAGGTCATGATCTCGTATTTGTACTCAACGAGTTCCGCAAGGATATGGATAAAGCCTATTTCCTGATCGGTCATAACGTCTCATTCGATGAAAAGGTGATGGGGGCAGAATTCCTGAGAGAGAAGATTCCATCTGCCATTATTGATAAGCCTAAGATCGATACAAAAGACGAAGGCACTGAATATTGTGCCATACCTAATGGTCGCGGTGGATACAAATGGCCTACTTTGACCGAATTACACAAGAAATTATTTGGCAGAGATTTTGAAGATGCCCACGATGCAGCAGCGGATGTGGAAGCTACAGCACGCTGTTTTCTTGAATTAGTTTATTTAGGAATCATTAAGGTGAATTTCCCGCTGGATGCGAAGTTGTACGAACATTCGCAGTCGTACATGGTAAGGGAAAATTACATTGATCTGGTTTCACCAAGCCGCTTTAAAAAAAAAGATGATGAAATAGTTGAAGAGGACGATTCGGGGATTGAAGTTGACGATCAGCTTCATAAACTCGATGAAAATGTGGTCTTCACCCATCTGCATTGCCATTCAAAATACTCGGTCTTACAAGCCACTGCCGGGGTAAAAGAGTTAGTAGCAAAAGCAAAAGAGCTGGGTATGCCAGCGGTTGCGCTTACCGATCTTGGAAATATGTACGGAGCTTTTGCCTTTGCAGCAGAAGCACACCGGCAGGAAATTACCCCGATACTCGGCTGTGAATTATACGTGGTAGATGATCGGCATCAGAAGAAATTCACCCGTGAGAACCGCGACCGAAGATATCAGATCCCTATTCTGGCGAAAAATCAGAATGGGTATAAGAATTTAGCTAAGATCTGCTCGGTGGGTTTTACTGAAGGGTATTATTACAAATTCCCCCGGGTAGATAAAGAAGTAATTAAAGAACACAGCGAAGACCTGATCTGCCTGAGTGGTGGTATTCGTGGTATGCTGGCCGATCTTGTTCTTAATAAAGGTGAGCAATTTGCTGAGGAAGAACTACAATGGTGGATCGAGGTATTTGGGGATGACTTCTACCTTGAAGTGATCAATCATGGATTGGATGAGGAGAAACGGGTGAATGAAGTGTTTAAGCACTTCTCGGAGAAATATGGGGTAAAACTGGTTGCCAGCAATAACTGTTTCTACATTGATAAAGAAGATGCAGACGCCCACGATGCACTTATCTGTATTGATGACGGTACCCTGAAAAGCACTCCGATAGGCCGGGGTCGTGAGTTCCGGTATGGTTTCCCTAATCAGGAGTTCTATTTTAAAGATACCGACGACATGAAAGTGCTGTTTGCGGATATGCCTGAGGCCATTGCGAATACACAGGAGATCGTAGACAAGATCGAACCCGTTGAACTTGAGAGGGATGTGATCCTTCCGAAATTCCACATACCGGAAGGTTTTAATGGGGAAAACGATTACTTGCGCCACCTAACATACGAAGGTGCAAAAACCCGCTATCCTGAAATGGATGAGGCTATTAAACAGCGGATTGAGCATGAGCTGAAGATCATAAAAGACATGGGATTCCCGGGATATTTCCTCATTGTACAGGATTTCATTGCTGCAGCACGGGATATGGGCGTTTATGTTGGCCCCGGTCGGGGATCGGCTGCCGGTTCGGTAGTAGCGTATTGCACCGGGATCACCAATATTGATCCGTTAAAGTATGATCTGCTTTTTGAACGATTCCTGAATCCGGAGCGGATCTCCATGCCGGATATTGATATTGATTTCGATGACGACGGACGTCAGCGTGTGATCGAATACGTGGTGGATAAATACGGGAAGAATCAGGTGGCACATATCATCACTTTTGGATCCATGGCAGCACGTTCTTCGGTTCGTGATGTGGCCCGCGTGCTGGATCTGCCATTATCCGATGCCGACCGGATCGCAAAACTGGTTCCGGAACGACCGGGCACTTCGCTGGACGATGCCTTCGCTGAAGTTCCGGAATTGCGTGAGATACGTGATGGTGAAGGTCTTGAAGCGGAAACACTTAAAATGGCGTACGTATTGGAAGGCTCTGTAAGAAATACAGGGATTCATGCCGCAGGTATTATCATTGCTCCGGATGATCTCACCGAATATATCCCGGTGAGTACTGCAAAAGACGCCGATCTTCAGGTCACTCAGTTTGATGGAAGTGTGATCGAGAGTGCCGGTATGCTGAAGATGGACTTCCTGGGTTTAAAGACCTTGTCTATCCTTAAAACGGCCATAGGCTATGTAAAGGAGAATTACGGGAAGGAATATGATCTCGATGATATCCCACTCGACGATGAGAAGACCTACAAACTCTATCAGAAGGGTGGAACTCTGGGAACGTTTCAGTTTGAGAGTGAGGGGATGCGCAAGTATCTCAAAGAACTGAAACCGACCAACATCAATGATCTGATCGCAATGAACGCATTGTATCGTCCCGGACCGATGCAGTTCATACCTGATTATATTAACAGGAAGCAGGGAATTGAGGAAGCCGAGTATGATCATGAGTTGGTAAGGGATATTCTGGAACCGACCTTTGGTATCATGATCTATCAGGAGCAGATCATGAACGTGGCGCAGAAATTAGCGGGATATTCACTGGGAGGTGCGGATCTTCTTCGGCGTGCGATGGGTAAGAAGAAGCACGATGTGATGGAGAAAGAGAAACCGAAGTTCGTGGAGGGAGCCAAAAACAATGGTGTGGACGAAAAAACGGCACTCAGCATTTTTGAGAAGATGCAGATGTTTGCGAGCTATGGTTTCAATAAATCACACTCGGCGGCTTATTCGGTAGTAGCATACCATACCATGTATTTTAAGGCCAATTATCCGGCTGAGTATATGGCGGCGGTAATGAGTCATAATATGAATGACATCAAAAAGGTGGCGTCATTTATTGAAGAATGTCAGAAAATGGGCATTGAGGTAGATCCTCCGAATATCAATACTGCGCGGGGTAAATTTGTAGCGAAAGAAGGCCGGGTACAGTATGGAATGAGTGCCATAAAAGGCGTCGGTTCTTCAGCTATCGCTCATATTGTTGAGGAACGGGAAGAAAATGGTCTGTTTAAATCAGTATTTGATTTCGCTTCCCGCATCGATTCAAGGATCTGTAACCGGAGAACATTGGAAAGTTTAATTCAGGCCGGAGCTTTTGATGAACTGGAAGAAAACCGTGCCATGCTTTTGATGGGAGTGGAAGATATACTCTCTTATGCAGCCAGAAAGCAGGAAGAAAAACGATTGAATCAGGTAAACCTTTTTGGAGGTTCAGGTGGCGGTGGAGTGTTACAGGAACCGAAACTAAAGCCGGTTGAGCGATGGAGCAGCATAGAACGGTTAAATAAAGAACGGGAATTGATCGGATTTTATCTAAGCGGACATCCATTGAATCGTTTCAAAGAAGACTTGTCTTTGTTCGGTAAACAAAATTTAAGTGATGAATGCATTAACCAGTTGCAACATGATTCAGAGCTTCGGTTTATCGCGATCATAACGAGCAAGCGTGTTGCTTCAGATAAAAAGGGAAGGCCCATCGCTTTTTTGATGGTTGAAGATCTGTATTCCTCGATGGAGATCGCCGTATTCAGTAAGCAATTTGATCAGTTTGCGCCCTTGTTGGAAGTAGATAATGTTGTATACATTTCCGGGCGATACACTAAGCGGGAACGTGGCAATAGTCTGATCGTAAATAACATTGAACGGGTTGAAAATCTGCGGGAGAATTTCCAAAGTAAACTTCGCCTGCATATTAATATTCATACAGACAGAGTTACCACAGACGATCTGGTACAGATCGAAACATTATTTGGCGTAAATAAAGGTACGACCAATGTGAAAATGGCGGTTCACAGTAAAGAAGCTAACGGACCGATACGAATGAATGTGAGAAATTTTGTAGTAGAACCCACAGATGAGCTTCTTAAAGGCCTGCGTGATGTGCTAGGTGAGGAAGCCGTTCAGCTCGAATTATCAGCCAGTTAAAAGATGCTCTCAGGTTTGATAAAGGAAAGCAATTGTACTAATAACTATTAATGATGTGAAAATGAGACCGAAATCTTCAGATATTTGGTTCAAGTTTTTACGAAAGTAAAACTAAAATTAGGTGTAAAAATGTCGAAACCCGTTGAACTAACAGATACAAATTTTGATGATGAAGTGCTGAAGTCAGATAAGCCAGTGCTCGTTGACTTTTGGGCCGAATGGTGTGGTCCATGCCGAATGATCGGGCCGGTAGTAGAAGAAATGGCTTCTGAATATGACGGAAAAGCAAAAATTGGAAAACTGAACGTTGACTTCAATCCGAATGTTTCAGTTAAATATGGGATTCGTAGTATCCCGGCTTTATTGATTTTTAAAGACGGTGAGGTTGTTGACCAAATCGTCGGCGCTGTGCCAAAAACGCATTTAGTAAAACAGTTAGAAGCACAGTTTAACTAAGATTCTCTATTATAGGTTAAGGTAAGCAAAGGCTGGTCCATGATGTTGGGCCTGCCTTTTTTTTATCTATGAAATGGTAAAAGTCAGAATGGAATCTGTTTGTACTATTGCGTCAGTAAGACACAAGTTTTACAACCTTTCAAACACCATTAGAATGGTTTAGTTCAATTTAAAGTTACCTTTGGAGTCATTAATTAAGATCAGATATGAAAAGAGTTTTAAGTATTGCAGGGATTATTTTGGTAGTTGCTTTATTGGCATGGCCAAAAGTGAAAGGTTATTTCAGTAACGAGAATAAATCATCGGCACCGGCAGCACGATCTGCATCAGTGCTTCAGGTTGAAGCTTTTATAGTTAAAGGCGATACCGTCGAGAATAATATTTTCACAACAGGAACCCTGTTAGCCAATGAAGATGTAGAGTTATCAAGTGAAAGCTCTGGTATTGTAAGAGATATTTATCTAACGGAGGGAGCCGAGGTAAAGAAAGGCGATCTGTTGATCAAAATTAATGACAGTGATCTGCAGGCTCAGCTTAACCGGGCAAAATTCCGTTTAAATCTTGCTGAGGACCGGGAAGGGCGTCAAAAACAACTTCTTGAAAAAGGTGGTATCAGTCAGGAAGAGTATGATGCTACATTGAATGAAGTTAATGTACTGAGAGCTGAAGTTGCATTGATCGAAGCTCAGATCGATAAGACCGAAATCCGTGCCCCTTTTTCCGGGCGACTCGGTTTGAAATATGTAAGTGATGGAAGTTATATCTCTCCAAACTCAAGAATTACTACCCTTCAGGACATTGATCCTATTAAGATCGATTTCTCAGTTCCCGAACGTTATGCTGCTCAGGTCGAGGTTGGTACGAAAGTAAGCTTTCATGTACAAGGGATTGAAGAGACCATGATCGCAGAAGTGTATGCAAAAGAACCATCCATCAATACAGAAACGAGAACATTACAGGTTAGGGCCCGAAGTGAGAATACAGATGGGAAATTGCTTCCCGGTGCCTTTGCAGACCTGGAATTAACTCTTTCAACCATTGATGATGCGTTGATGGTGCCCACCATATCACTGGTTCCAGAGCTGGAAGGTCAGAAAGTGTTTGTTGTTAAGAATGGTAAGGTAGAGCCTCATTCGGTACAAACCGGATTAAGGAATGATACCAGAATTCAGATCCTCGATGGGGTACAACCCGGAGATACGGTTCTTACCACCGGACTTCTTCAGGTCCGTCCCGGAATGCCGGTTAAAGTGGTAAATCTTTAAGGAGCGACTATGAGTTTATCATCCATAAGTATTCGCCGACCGGTACTTGCTACCGTTTTTTCGATTGTGATCATCCTATTCGGGATCATATCCTTTAACTATTTGCCGGTACGGGAATATCCGGCGGTGGATCCTCCGATCATCACAGTAAGTACCAGTTATATTGGTGCCAATGCAGATGTGATCGAATCTCAGATCACAGAACCACTGGAAGATCAGATCAACGGGATTGCCGGGATTAAGAATCTTACGTCCGTAAGCCGGGAGGGACGCAGCACAGTAACAGTAGAATTTGACCTTGATATCGACCTCGAAACGGCTGCGAGCGATGTGCGTGCCCGGGTTTCCAGAGCGGTTGGAAATTTGCCACCGGATGCCGACCCACCGGTTGTGACCAAAGCCGATGCTGATGCCCGACCTATCGTTTTCTTCAACATTAAAAGTGACTCAAGAAATCTGCTGCAACTTTCTGATATCGCTGAGAATTATTTCAAAGAACGAGTGCAGACCATCCCCGGGGTAAGTAATGTGCAGATTTGGGGTGATAAGACTTATGCCATGCGCCTTTGGTTAGACCCGATGAAACTGGCCGCCTACGATCTTACTCCACTCGATGTGCGAAATGCTCTGATCCGGGAGAATGTGGAACTACCTTCCGGAAGGATCGAAGGGCAGTTGACAGAGCTGACGGTTCGAACCATGGGACGAATGACCTCGGTCGAGGAGTTCAATAATCTCATCATCAAAGAATCGAACGGAAGTATAATCCGGTTTCGGGATATTGGAAATGCTGAATTAGGTCCACAAAATGAACGTACTATCCTGAAACGGGATGGAGTTCCGATGGTAGGTGTGGTATTGATCCCGCAACCCGGTGCAAATCAGATAGAAATTGCAGATGAATTTTATCGCAGAGCAGAAAATATCGAAAAAGATCTGCCACCGGATATTGAAACGGCCATTGGTTTTGATTCCACCAAATATGTGCGGGCCTCTATTTCGGAAGTTCAGCAGACCATATTTATCGCATTTTTATTAGTGATCACCATCATATTCCTGTTTCTGAGAGATTGGCGCACCACGATCATTCCGGTTGTGGTAATACCAATTGCCCTGATCGGCGCATTCTTTGTGATGTATATCGCCGGATTTTCGATCAATGTGCTTACCCTGCTAGCCATTGTATTAGCGATCGGGTTGGTGGTGGATGATGCGATCGTAGTACTCGAAAATATCTATACTAAAATTGAAGCAGGACAGGAGCCGATCATTGCCGGGGTGATCGGATCTAGGGAGATTTTCTTTGCCGTGATTGCTACAACTGCGGCCCTGGTGTCTGTATTTCTGCCCATTTTATTCCTGGGCGGGTTAACCGGACGATTATTTGTAGAGTTTGGAGTGGTAATCGCAGGTGCGGTTATCATTTCCTCGTTTGTTGCGTTAACACTAACTCCGATGCTATCCACCAAATTATTAAAGCAGCGGGAAACACATAATTGGTTTTATAATAAAACGGAACCGTTCTTTGTTGCGATGAATCGGACGTACAAGAATTCGTTGGCGTCTTTTATGAATCATCGTTGGCTTTCCCTGGTGATCATTGCGCTGGCAGGAGGATTGATCTATTTGTTCATGCTCACTCTCCCAAAAGAAGTAGCTCCGTTAGAAGATCGTAGTCGGGTTCGCTTATTTGCACAGGCTCCTGAAGGGGCTACCTTCGAATACATGGATAATTACATGGATCGATTGGTACAAACCATGCGCGACAGTGTGCCGGAGGTAGGTTCAGCTGTCTCCGTGACCTCTCCCGGATTCGGAGCATCAAGTTCGGTGAATTCAGGATTTTCGTTTGCCATATTGACCGATCCGGAGGATCGTGAAAAATCTCAGGACGATGTAGCGAATGATATTACTGCACTGGTTGAGGAATTGAGTGGAGCCAAGACGTTTGTGTCTCAGGAACAGACCATTGGCAGTTCCCGGGGTGGTTTACCGGTACAGTATGTATTGCAGAATCAAAATTTTGAGAAGATCAAAGAAGTTATCCCAAAGTTTCTGGAAGAAGTAAGAAACGATCCAACTTTTGTGTATCAGGATGTGGATCTGAAATTCAACAAGCCGGAATTACAGGTTTCTATTGATCGTGACCGGGCGCAGGCATTAGGAGTTTCAGTCCGAGATATTGCGCAAACCCTTCAGCTTTCATTAAGTGGTCAGCGTTTCGATTTCTTCATCAAAGACAGTAAACAGTATTATGTGATCGGTCAGGTTGCACGTTCCGACAGGGATGAACCGGTTGATCTGAAAAGCTTGTATGTGAGAAATAATCAGGGACGGTTAATTCAGCTTGATAATCTGGTAAAAGTAGCTGAGCAAAGCAGTCCGCCTCAGCTATATCGTTTCAACAGGTACTCTTCAGCTACCATCTCAGCGAGTCTGGCACCCGGTAAAACGATAGCAGACGGGATTGCTGCAATGGATGTGATCGCCGCTAAAGTATTAGATGATACCTTTTCTACAGCACTATCGGGGCCATCCAGAGATTATGCCGAGAGTTCCTCAAGTTTATTATTCATTTTCTTATTTGCTTTGGTTCTCGTTTATCTGGTATTAGCGGCACAGTTCGAGAGTTTCCGGGATCCATTCACCATCATGTTAACTGTGCCACTGGCTCTTGCCGGCGCATTGATCAGTATGTGGTATTTTAATCAGACCCTGAACATCTTCAGTCAGATTGGAATGATCATGTTGATCGGATTAGTGACAAAGAATGGAATTCTGATCGTGGAGTTTGCGAATCAGCGTCAGATTCAGGGGCTTTCTATCAAAGATGCGATTCTTGACGCCGCCGCTGCACGATTCCGTCCAATTTTGATGACTTCCATCTCCACCGTTTTGGGAATTCTTCCGATTGCGCTGGCACTTGGTGCCGGAGCTGAAAGCCGGACTTCGATGGGGATTGCTGTGATCGGAGGATTGATCATCGGTAGCTTCTTAACCCTTTATGTGATCCCGGCTATGTATTCCTACTTATCTCCGGTAAAACCGATAAAGATCAGTTCCACGAAGAGTTAATGAAAAAAGCAGAACAACATGAGGAGGTTGTAGCGTAATGGCTGAATATTCAAAAAGAATGGGATTCATTGTATCGCTACTGCTTCTGATCGCTATTCCGGTTCAAGGTCAGGATACATTAAGTGTAAGCGATGCCGTACAGATCGCTCTGGAAAATAACTTTTCGATCCGTATAGCAAAGAATAATGCCGAGATCGCCAACAACAATAACACCATTGGTAATGCCGGTTTTCTCCCAAACGTAAATGCGAATGGTAGTTTCACACGCAGAGTTCAAAATAATGTAACAAATTTCTCCAACGATAATATTGCAGATATCAATAATAGTGGGGTGATCTCTTCGGTATACAGTTACGGAATTGATGCGAGCTGGACTATTTTTGATGGGTTGACCATGTTTGCCACCTCAGATCGTCTGGATTTTCAAATGGACATCAGTGAAGAGCAGGCCCAGCTACAGGTTGAGCAGGTTCTCGCAGATATTATCAGTACCTATTTTCAGCTGGTTGGTCAGCAGCAAGCATATCATGTATTGCAAAATACGGTTGAAGTTTCTCAGGAAAGAATCCGTATAGCCGAAACTAAGTTGGATCTGGGCTCGGGATCAGAATATGACCTGCTTCAGGCTCGCGCTGATTTAAACGCAGACCGAGCCGCATTGATTCGTTCGAACACAGGATTAAAACAAGCTAAGATTCTGTTGAATCAGATCCTGGCAAGTGAAGTAAATCTCAATTTTGATGTACAGGATACTATTGAATTAGCCGAACCACTAACCTTGGATCAATTGTTGGAAGAAGCACTTCAGCAGAATAAAGAGTTGAGTATTTCTCGCTTAAATGAGCAGGTTGCTAATTCAGAGATCCGTGAAATAACCGGAGAATGGTTTCCTCAGATCAGCGTAAATGGTGGTTATGGATACACCCGGAATGAAGCAAGCGTTGGCTTTACCGAGTTTAGTGAAAACCGTGGATTTAATTTTGGTGTAACTGCGAGTGTAAATCTTTTTAGCGGATTTAATAAGAAACGACGCCGTGAAAATGCACAGGTTGAGTTGAAGAATGAACAGCTCCGAATTCAGGAACTGGAATTGAATATTCAGGCCCAGGTTAAGCAGGTATATGAGCAATATTCAGATGCTTTAAATCTAATTGATCTGGAAGAAGAGAATTTATCCATCACCGAACAAAGTCTGGATATAGCATTAGAACGTTTCAGATTGGGAACCATCAATTCTGTGGAGTTACGGGAAGCACAATTGACCTTGCTGAATGCCCAAAACCGATTGATCGCGGCTCAGATCGAAGCCAAGACCACGGAGGTTCAGCTATTGAGAATCAGCGGAAGATTACTCCGACAGGCAAAATAATGGAGCAGGGCTGAACTCTTAAGCAGCTCAGTATTTAAAGGTGAAAAGTTAGCACGAGCAGGGTGCCGTTCTCTTCGTAGCTGACTTCATCAGCATATTCACGCATCAGAAAAACGCCCCGGCCACTGGGCTTTAAGAGATTTTCTTCATCCAGGGGATTCGCTACTTCATTGGGCTTAAACCCATTTCCCTGATCCTTTGTGCTAATGGTCAATGTGTTACCATCATATTCGGCCGAGATCAGGACCCGCTTTTTCGGATCCAGCTCATTTCCATGCACAGCAGCGTTAGTAGCAGCTTCACTCACCGTGAGCATCAACCGTGCGTAAAATTCATCATCAAAATTGATCTCGGCCTGAAGATCATTCAATAAATGTTCAACCTTTTCGATCTCCTCGTAGGCTGATGGAATAACAAGTTTTTTCTTTATAGTCATCGACGATATTATGTACCCTTTGGCTCAATACTATGCATTTCAGTATCCTTTAACAATATTTAAAAAAAGGGTAGTTTGTTAATAATGGGTTAATATATTTTCGGTAGGTTTAGGATTCAAATTATCATTACCTAACTCAACGATTTAATGGCAGACTCACCCGAATCAAACGATAGTACTGTTGAGAGTTTAATCCCTACCAGTTTTTATACCGTAATTAAAGAAGAGAGAATTTTTATAGGCCTTATTGGTCTATTCTTTTTTGCAGCAGGGGTGAGTTTCCCATTTGCAAATGTAGCGATGTGGGTAGGTTTTATTTTTGCAGGATATTCCGCTATCGCCAATGATTCCATTCAAACGATCGGAACCTTTCTGGCATCTAATCAGGATAAGAAATGGTGGACCCTCTGGCTTTATATTGGGGGAATATTTTTAGTAACTGTTACATCGAGTTTTATTTTATTTGATGGGGATGTGAGCTGGCAGCGACTCACCTCAAAAGGATTTAGTGAAGCACCAACGAATTTTACCTTTTTGCAGGTCGCAGCACCTATCTTCCTTTTGATTCTGACAAGAATGAGAATGCCGGTTTCAACTACCTTCTTGTTACTAAGTTGTTTTGCCACCGATGCTAAAGCGATCACATCGGTATTGGGTAAAAGCCTGAGTGGATATTTCTTAGCGTTCGCAGCGGGACTTATTGTCTGGCTGATCGTGACCAGATATGTTGAGAAAAAGTTCTCTGACACAAAAGCGCACAGTATCTGGTTACCTATCCAATGGCTAACTTCCGGCTCTTTATGGGCTGTATGGGTAATGCAGGATGCAGCAAACGTAGCTGTGTATCTCCCGAGGTCACTGAGTTTGCCACAGTTCCTTGGTTTTGCCTTATTCATTTTCTTTGGATTAGGTCTGCTATTTTATCTGAGAGGCGACCGGATACAGCAGATCGTTACTGAAAAATCCAGAGTTACAGACATTCGATCAGCCACGATCATTGATTTTATTTACGCGATCCTGCTCGTCTATAAGTTGACGATCAGTACGGTACCAATGAGTACAACCTGGGTTTTTCTCGGGTTACTTGGAGGTCGTGAGCTGGGGATGAGTATTATGGATAACAAAATGCTGGGCAAACCTATTGGTAAGGTGATTAAGATGATCGTCAAAGATCTGTCTTATGCATTATTTGGGTTGCTGGTATCCATTCTTTTAGCAATATCAATCAACAGTGATGTTAGGACAGAGTTATTAAACATGCTCGGCTATTGATATTGACCTCAAAATCTATCATACTAAGGCGTACTTGTTCATAGCAGGTACGCCTTTTTTATTGATGTTCATCATCCTGGTTTCTCCTCGAAAGAAAACAATACCTGAGATTATTACTCCATAACACTCCAAAACCGGATGCCAAATGAACGCTAATGTACTTGTGTTAAATCAAGACTATCAACCGTTGAGTATCTGTTCGGTTCAACGGTCTATGAAACTTCTTTTTCTTGAAAAGGCAGAATTGCTGCACGACGACCCTGAAAAAGAACTTCGAACCACACGTGATTCCTTTCAGTTTCCGTCTGTGATCCGATTACGAAGCTACATAAGGTTGCCCTATTCAAAAGTGGTCTTATCACGCCGAAATGTGATGCGCAGGGATAATTTTGAATGCCAGTATTGTGGCAAGAAATCAGCTCTGACCATTGATCATGTGATCCCGAAAAGCAGGGGAGGAAAAGACACCTGGGAGAACCTCACAACAGCTTGTGAGAGATGTAATGTTAAGAAAGGAAATAAGACTCCCAAGGAGGCTCAGATGCCGCTTCTTACCAAACCATACCGTCCGGTGCCGATTACCTTTTTCCGGGATTATAACGGTGGTGTGCAGGATCCGTGGAAACCTTACTTATACATGACCTGATCTGAATGCTGACTTTTCTATCTAAATCCTGATTAGACAATCAGGATAACAGGAACGCCTACCCTTTGAAATTTTAAAGAGCTAGTGTTTGCTGTTTTTGATATTCTCTTTTTTCTTGTTCCTCATCTCGATGAAAAGATCATAATCATCACCCATTTTCTCCCGTAATTCAATTTCCCGGTCTTTTCTTTTCCGCATTTCTTCAATGGCTTTATAGACTCCAACCAGTGAGCCTCCAACCAAAATTATTAAAAGTATATCCATAGACGAAGATTATCGGGATTCTGACCAAACTGCAAATTCATTACCACTTGGCTCGGTAAAATGAAACCGGCAACCACCGGGAAAATCGAATATCGGCTCCGTAATGATACCACCGTGTTCTTCAATTTTACGTTGTGTGGAAGTTATGTCTGAGCTATAAAAGATCAATAATCCCGCACCATTCCTGGGCCTGCTCACTAATTGTGATTGATAGAAACCTCCTTCAAGGCCCTGGTTATCAAATGCGGTATATTCAGGGCCGTAATCAGTGAATTTCCATCCGAATACCTCACTAAAAAAGATCTTGGTCGTATTGAGGTCACTGGCCGGGTATTCAACATAATTTAATTTTTCACGGATGTTCATAGCATTGAATATTATTGGCCGTTCAGTTGCAGAGCAAATTGTACGGCGGCTTTAGCGTGAATGGTCGTTGTATCTAATAGTGGAACCGGAGTGTCCGATTGTTTGACCAGCATTCCGATCTCGGTGCATCCCAGAATAACTGCTTCGGCACCTTTGTCAGCCAGTTCGTGGATGATCCGTAGATATTCTTTTTTTGAAGTATCCACAATGGATCCCAAACAAAGTTCTTTGTAGATCACTTTGTGGATCAAATCACGATCTGCTTGATCTGGTGTGATCACTTCTAAATGATGGACATCTTCTAACCGACCTTTATAAAAATTTCTTTCCATTGTAAAAGAGGTTCCGAGTAAACCGATCTTCTGATAACCCGATCTTTTGATCTCTGCAGCTGTTGCATCTGCAATATGAATTAAGGGAATGGTGACAGCTTCACTGACCTGAGGTGCGACTGAATGCATCGTATTTGAACAGATGAGCAGAAACTTTGCTCCGCCTGCCTCCAGTTTGATCGCGGCATCTTTCAGGATCTCAGCAGTTGCCTCACAGTCGTCAATATGCTGAAGTTGTTCAATAGGTTCAAAATCAACACTGTAAAGGATCAATTCAGCGGAATGTAATCCGCCGAGTGATTCACGAATACCTTCGTTGATAAGCCGGTAATAATCCTGTGTACTTTCCCAGCTTAACCCGCCAATTAAACCAATTGTTTTCATGTAAATGAGTTTTGCCTGATCTACTGAAAGAGTACTCAATGCAGAGTTAAAAAAGAAAAGAATTTCTTACATGAGCAGGATCATTTTTTTACTCTCGATAAATCCGGAAGAGGTCTCCAACCGATAGAAATAAATTCCGCTTGCCAAACCGGCCGCATCAAAAGATAACAAATGGAATCCTGCTGTTTGTCGGCTGTTAACCAGTTCTGCAACCTTTCTGCCCATGGTATCAAATATATTTAATTCAACATGAGCGGTCTCGGCCAGTTGATATCCGATATTAGTGCTGGGATTAAACGGGTTTGGGTAGTTTTGATTCAGTGTATACCCATCCGGAGTATCTGGTTTATGATCGATGCTGGTTGTTGAGCAGATATTCTGTGCTTCGTCTCCCATACCTGATGGCGCGATAAAGGAATTTGTGATGCTGATCTTATCTAACGTAGCACCGTCTTCTCTGTACCCAATTTGTAATACGTGATCGCCTTCAGATAAGGTGAAATCATCAAACTTGACCCAATTCCATCCTGAGGTTACCAGTCCGTTATACAATACAAAATCACCATCATCCACTTTAAGCCAAAATGAATCATCATTATAGGTTGGGTTATTCAACCTGCCATATATGCTATATGTGCCTGAACTATCTACGGAGAAGACAATAGATACTAAACCATCATCGGTTGATGGAGCATTGTTCAGGCTTTCAACTCCTGATTTTACGGTGATGTAACTTCCGTTTGATGCCAGTTCATCATTAACGATATCCCAGTCGCTGCCAGTTTCGCCGCATTCTGCCTCATAATAAAGTGACTGAGAATTATCTTCATACTCCAGCGAGTCAGATTGGGTAAATAAGGCAAGATCCACAGCTTCAGCCATCATTCGGTGCCCAGTTTCACTTGGATGTAAACCATCACCGTCATCTGCTTCCGGTAAAAGACTAAGTGTATCACTGGGGTTTCGTAAGGCTTTGTCCAGATCGATATACCCATCCAGCAGATCTGTTGTTCTGATCCATTGATTCACTATCTGCCGTTCTGCTTCATGAGCTTCGGAATAATAAAATGATCCTTTCATAGGAAGAAGAGTGGCTCCGTAAACATAAATCCCACGCATGTGGGCAGCATGGGTCATTTGTGTGAATGCTTCTACCAGCCGGTCACCGGTTCCCGGAGAACCATTTCCAATGTCGTTGATTCCTTCCATTATTATGAGCCATCGTATCCCACTCTGATCCAGTATATCTCTGTGGAATCTGCTTTGAGCGGATGGTCCGAGACATGAACCAAGCACACAATTACCCCCGATACCCTGATTTAGAACGGCAACATGTCCGGTGCCGGGATTTGCCTGCAATCTCTTAGAGAGTTCATCCGGCCATCTGTTTTGCTTATTGGTACCAGATCCGCGTCCGTCGGTGATCGAATCACCAAGAATTGCAACTGCAGCTGAAGTATCCGGTGCGAGTACTTCGAGGGTATTGATCACATACCAGTGATCGGTATTTACAGAACCTAAAAAGGTAACATCTCCGGAGTGATTTCCTGTAAGGATGTATGAGGTTGTGCGGGAGCCGGGATGCCCGCTAACATCACTGGAAGTCTGACCAAAATAAATGGTTACCGCAAGAGTGGAAAGAGAATCCACAGAAAACGCAAAAGGATCAGACATAACATAAGAACCGGCGTCCATTGTTACTTCCTGTTCCCCATTAAAAAGCAGAATGGTATCGGTAGATTGCTCAATGCTGTCGGCTCCGGTAGAAAGTGCAAGATGTACTTCCTTCATGGTGACCGGGCTGCTGCTGAATTCGTTGGTGAATCTCATGCGAAGTGAATCTCCGCCAATTGATATTTTGAAAATCTGCCGGATGGAATTATTGGTCAATCCCGGATTCGGTGGATTGTTATGTGGTTCTACCAATTGTGGGGCTGTACTCCAGGTTCCAACCCATTTTGTTGATTGAGCGGAGGAAAGTACCGGTATCAGGCAAAGGATCAGTAAGCCCAGAAAGTTCTTACAGTAAGGTGACATGATTCTAAAACTTATAATTATTAACTAAGTAAAAGCCCGAAGTGATCGGGCTTTTACTTTGGTGGGTATGTCTATTTGGTGATAGGGTATGCTCCCAAATATTTTTTTGGAGTACCGGCACGGATAACTGATTTGATGAAACCGGGTATTGTGGAGGCAGACTCTAAGCCGGTAAAACCTTTTAACAGCTGGAAGTTTTCAAGATGCATGCTTTTAAACAGCGGCCCCTGATAATTGACAAAAGTAGTGCTATTCTTGCCAAATTCACTGAAAAGGGTATTCATATCAGCGGCTGTAGAGAAAGAACTGATACAAGCCCCTTTTACTTTTCCAGCACGCCAGATAGCCGGAGAATCATTCTCATTCAACTTAACATAGGCATTGTTATCTAGTTCACTCATGGGTTCCTCGGTATAATCGTCACACATGTTGTCTCTTTGCCATATGTACAGCAGTGGTCGTTCAAATTCTGGTCCGGCTACCATCAGATTATTTACAAATTCGTGGTCGACCCGATCGTGTACATCCGGACCTGTGGTGACATGCCACCCAAAGTGATCTACTTGCTCACCCCGACGATCACGGCCAAAAACAGCCATGCTGTTCACAAAAGTGTTGTTATACACTTTAGCACCTTTGGCGTTCAGAATAAGTATGCCGTGATCATTATTAACAAAGACATTCCCAGCTACCCGTACACCTTCAGATATTTCGAAGAAAAATGCGTTTCGGCTTGGCCAAACAGATTCACCGGTAAACGGAACATCATTATTTCCTATTCCTTCTAACCAATTATTGGTAAATACACCGTCTCGGTTACCAACATCATACCAGATCCCATTTGAATTAGGAAGATCGATCACCAGATTATTATTGCAGACTACGCGGTGAGTCTGGTTGAAGATCTTTACTGCAGCAGGATAATAACCGGTGATATTCTCAATATTATTTTTGGTGAATATATTGTTCTCGAGCAATACATCTGCAGATGAAACTACGTACAAACCTTCTGTACTGGTATCAGTGATCTTGCAATTTTTCATGGTGAACTTGTCGCCAAGCACAAAGGCCCCAACCCGGCCTCCATAAGAAATCGTGCAATTCTCGAAGGTTGTACCCACTACATCTTTTCCATGCTCATCTTCTGATGATTTCTTATTCGGATAGTATCCTTCTACATCAATTACGTGAAAGGCATATTGACTGAAATGGATTCCTCTGATCGTGGGGCCCTGATGATCTGCTTTTTTACCATTAACGTCTCTGGCAGTGATCACTAATCCCTGATCGAATGCGGTTATTTCTACGGTTCTATTGCGCGGATCTGTGGAGATGTATACATATTCATTTTCATAATCGATATAGAAATTATCCTCAGTTAATTCGTTCAGCCAGCCGGCAGATTGTAGAAACCGGCCATCTACAAATACCATGTCGTCGTTGAATTTGTGAAGCGGTGTCTGGCGACCTGCCCGCTCAGTTCTCCACCAGTCATCCGGGGCAGATCTGAATAACCGGTCCCATTTAATTTTCCATAGTCCCGGTTGTTCAGAAGTAGGCTCTGCTACGGTTTCCCATTTGTCCGCAAGGTAGGTTCCTTTTATAACCGGTTGCTCACTTTTATATGGTTGCATGAGTATGCTTTGATTAAGCTCAAGGTCCCCTGTTCGGTAAACCCCGCCCCGTAAAATAATGGCATCGCCGGTTACTACTTTGGTAATGGCATTATCCAGACTTGTAGGTTCTGCCAATGAAGTGCCTGAGGCATTGGGCTCTCCATCGGGAGCAACGTAGTAGATGGTACCTGCAATTTCAGGTAATTGATAATTCTTTTGAACGGGGCCATATGGACCTCCGGTTGGTTGGGCAAAAGTTGCGCTTACTAATAGCAGACTAAATAGAGCTGCAAAAAGGACTCCATGCTTTTTGAACATAATGATTTGGTTGGTTAGCTGATATTGGAAGCTATTATTTTTGGAGGATAAATTCAGAAAATTATGGTTTAATTTATCACAAATATTGAGAGAAAATTGCTCAATCTCGGCTATTCAGGTTTTTACATAGTCTGATAAATGTTATCAAAGAATATGGAAGTAAATTCTATCTGCCACATAACGATAACCAATCACCTTACTTCGAAACTGGAATAAAAAAGCCTTATCTTTATTGGTTCACCTAAAAAGTAATTATATGAGTAAAAAAGGCCGGGTATTAGTAGCAATGAGTGGCGGAGTAGATTCTTCCGTTGCAGCTGTAATGCTCCGTGAACAAGGTTACGAAGTAATTGGAATAACCATGAAAACCTGGGATTATCATCGCAGCGGTGGTAATAACGGGAAAGAAACGGGTTGTTGTACGGTTGAAAGCATGAATGATGCCCGTCATATTGCCGTAAATCATGGATTCAAACATTTTATTGTAGATATCAGAGATGAATTTGGTGATTGGGTGATCGATCGTTTTGTAGATGACTATCTGGGAGGACGAACACCGAATCCATGTGTACTTTGTAATACCCACATAAAATGGGCAGCATTACTAAAACGTGCCGATAACCTGGGGTGTGACTTCATCGCTACCGGACATTATGCCAACATTCGGGAGGAGAATGGACGCCACATAATTTCACGAGGACTTGATCCTAAAAAAGATCAGTCGTATGCACTATGGGGAGTTAAACAGGAACACCTGGCCCGAACAATATTTCCTTTGGGTGGATATTCGAAACCTGAGATCCGGCAAATTGCAGAAGATCATGGCTTGTTGAATGTGGCAAATAAACCAGATTCCTATGAGATCTGTTTTGTGCCGGATGACAATTACCGAAGATTTCTCAAAGATCGTGTAGATGGCCTCGAGGAACGACTGAAAGGTGGTAAATTTGTAGATAAAGAAGGTAACGTTGTTGGTGAACACGAAGGCTATCCTTTCTATACCATCGGGCAAAGAAGAGGACTGAATCTGCCAATGGGTAAACCGGTGTATGTCACACATATCGACCCGGTAACAAATACGATCACCATCGGAGAGAAAGAAGATCTTATCAGTTCCACTTTGATAGCGCGCGAGATCAATCTGATTAAATACGACAGGATCCCGGAAGAGAATATGGAGATCACAGGGGCCATCCGTTACAATGATAATGGTGCGATGGGTACGATCACTCAGACCGGTGATGACGAGATCAAAGTACATTTCCCTGCCGGCAGAGATGCGATCACTCCGGGGCAGGCGGTAGTTTGTTACGAAGGTGATGATGTGGTTGCCGGTGGATGGATCAAAAAAGTAAATGTAGGATTGGATGATCTGATCACTGTCTGATCATATTATGGCGAAACATGTAGCCTTTCGATTCGTTAAATGGCCGTGTTTAATAACCAATTTTAAAATATATGTCGTTTAAAAAGATACTATCAGCTACATTTTTTGCGTGTTTACTGTTTATTTCAAGCTCAGCTTTCGCTCAATTTGAAGGACAGGTCACCCTGAAGTTATACGGAGATGATGACCAGGGGAATTCAAAGATCAGCACGTTAAACCTGTATGCTACTTCCCAAAGAATAATACTGAAAGGGGAAGAGCAGTATAGTTTTATGGATGGCGCTTACGATGCCAGTGGTTTGTTGATAAGAAATGATAAGCTGGATTTTATCATTCTGATGGGTGAAAATGAAGCTCTTCAATTCACTAAATCTGAGCTGGAAGGAGTCTTTGATATGTTTGCAGGGCTATCTGGTGATGATGTTGATGTGGACGTGAACGATAATGATATTAATGCCAACTTTACATACACCAACAAGACCAGAACCATTAAAGGTTATGATTGTACGGAGCTTTTGATCACTAATGACGAAAATGATAATACGGTTTCGATCTGGTTAACTTCAGGTATAGATATAAATTGGGGAATGCTGGCAGAACCCTGGAAGAATGTGCCGGGAGATATGAGAGATCCTGCTCAACGTTTAACTCAGGAGTTTAAATCAAAGAACTTCCCCATGTTGATCGAAGTTCATGAAGACGGAGCCACAAAAAAAGTGATGGAAGTTTCGAATGTAAATAAGTCGGCTATAGCAAAGGCTATGGTAGAGATTCCACCAAATACAGAAATTGTTGGGTTGAGTGAGATCCTGTTCAAAATGATGATGAACAGTAACCGATAGAAATCAATATAATATTGATATTGTTAAAGCCTGCGATGTTCGGCGGGCTTTTTTTGTGGAAATAAAATAAGGATCACCAGTCACGGTGATCCTTTATCTGTTTTGCTGTTTCGCCTAATTTATTTTATAAGCATCATTTTTCGGGTCATGCTATTTGTACCGGCCGTAAGTCGGTAAATATAGATTCCGGATGACAGTTCAGAGGCATCAAAATTTACAGTATGTGAACCGGCTGACATTCGGGTATTCAATAGTGTGGCTACTTCCTGTCCAAGCATATTAAATACTTTAATTGATGCATTTGACGGTTGATCGAGCGTAAAATTTATAGTAGTGGTTGGGTTAAACGGATTCGGATAATTCTGTTCTAATGCAAATACATCCGGATTCTCGTTATTTGCTTCTGCAGCAGTTACCATTCCACGTTGGAGCATCGCTGATCTGGGCATACTGTATGTACTGTTGCTTCCATCACTGACAACTACACGATGATAGACAGTAGCCGTTGCTCCAATTTCGATGTCAAGGCTGGCAAGAATGTCATCTAACGTGCCGAAATCAGTAGTAAAGTTTGTCTCGGCTCCAACACTTGAATTCACGATCACATTAGTAAATGCAGAATCGGTTGCCAGCTGCCATACGTAATTTAGTTCATTTCCGTTGGTGTCGGATGCCATTTCCCAGGTCGCTTCGAACATGGTAGCTATGTCTCCGGTAATGGATAATGAAGCTCCTTCCATGGGCGTAAGTATAGCACTTGAATCAGGAAAGAAATTGGTTCCGTACAGAATCTGTCCTCTGAGTTCGCCCGCAGCAAATGCTTCGGTATGGATATTTACATACATGCCTTCCTCATAAAAAGCCATTAACTGAGCCTCAGTTAGCGTGAAGGTATTCATTGCAGCTTCAAACATTCCGGCTGTATCGCTCATTACTGTGGTGTTTAGCAAGATGCTAACATCTCCGTTGGCATCAACTTCTCCGGTATGTATATGTGCACCACCGGCGATACTTGCATCAAAATTTGAACTTAGATCGGTAAACCCACCTGATACAATAGCAGTTTCTCCGGAAACCTCAACGTTTATGGCTCCCATTGCCTCTGTCATTATGGGGTGAATTTCATTCATACCCGATAAAGTAGTTTTGAAATATGCGGTTGCATCTCCAAGTAATTGACCTCGAAGTTCACCTCCTGCATGTTCCATAGTGTGAATATTCAAATAGTATCCACGGGCCATTAAGGTAGCTTTTTGTTCTGTACTGAGTTCAAAGCTATTATCAGTGGCATGATACATACCTGAGCGAAGGTCGGATTCTGTGTCGGCTGTAAGTAAAAAGTCAACACCTCCATTGGTTCCGGCGTGTCCCGCATGTAAGTGAGAGCCCCCTGCAATGGATGCATCAAAATCTGATTCAAGACCCTGGAAAGAACCTGAAACAAACAAGGAGTTTCCGTGTAATTCGGCGATAACGGCTCCATAAGCCATCGAATTTACTGAAGGTAACTCAGCAGATCCCGATAGCGCGGAATAAAAAGAAGCGGTAACCGGGGGAGTTACCTGTCCACGTAATTCTCCACCAGCGTACGAGGTAGTGTGAATATTTACATAAAACATGCGATCCATGATCGCTTGCTTTTGATCGGTTGTTAATTCAAATCGATTCTCAGAGGGTAAATAAACACCGGACTTCATATCAGCGTTAACTGTTGCATTCAATGAAATTGTAACATCACCATTCATGCCTGCCGGAGCCACATGTAAGTGAGAACCACCTGCTATGGAAGCGTCAAAAGTGCCATCAAGTTCGCTAAACGAGCCGGATACGATCAATGAATCACCATGTAATTGGAATACTAATCCACCATAAGCATGTGTTTTAGCTGCCGGCACTTCGAATGCACCGGAAAGATTAGTTCGGAAATGTGCATCGGCTTCCGGTAAAAGTTGAGCTCTGAGTTCTCCACCCTGATAAGAGGTTGAATGTATGTTTATTTATATATAAACCTTGCATCATCAGAGTATCTACCTGACCGTCGCTAAGTGTAAAGGTGTTGTCTGCCGTTGCGTACGTTCCGCTTTTATTATCAGCGTTCATTGAAGCAGTAAGTGCTGTTAAAACGCCACCTGCCTGTCCGGCCATTCCAAAATGGATATGAGAAGCAGCGTAATCACCGGTTAATCCTCCAAAAGAACCTTCTAAGGTTAGTTCGTTGCCAATTAACGTGGCCATTACAGAACTGGTTGCTGTTGTTGTGAGAGCGGGTACCTCGTTGCTTCCGCTGAGGTGAGCCTCAAAATTAGTTTGTGCCTGCGTAATCGGACTAAAACCGAAAACCGCAAAGCAAAGAACTGAAATTATAGTTCGTAGCCTATATAACGATTTCATGTGCGATTGATTTAATTAAAGTTAAATACCCTTTTGGGTTAGTTGTCTGTTGTTACGCAGACTTTACACGCACAGATTGGTTTGCTATAAAAAAACCATTTAGCTACTTAAACGACGATCTAAGTAAGGGGTTTGAATCAACTCCCCAGTAAATACATATCTCCGGTAGGTTGAGGAACTCCACCTTTAGGTTCCATGGTAATAGCGAAAGCACCGGAACCAAGGTCATGGGAGAGTTCATCTACTTTGAAGAAAGAATTCGAAACCGGTTCCGAGATTGAAAATACCCCGGCACTAATCGGCTGATTGTTTACGATAAGCCATAATTGATAGTCTTTATCGGAAGGAGCTGCCGGTAAATTCGAAACCTGTAGCAGTGCCCGGTCGTTATCTTTATCCCAGACAACTTTCCCATATCCGCCGGGATTCACTTCCAGCCCGTTCATCATTACCAGATCCACATCACGGGCTTCCAGTATTGTTAATAATTCTTCCTTTTGGGATAATTCATCACCAAGTCGTTCTATCACAGTTTCGTATTTGGCCAATTCCCTTGATGAGGAAGTCATCTTATCGGTCAGATTCTGGCTGTAGAAACCCAACCCAACCGTAGATATCAGGAAAAGTACAGCTGCTGCCAGAGAGTATCGATAACGGGTAAGATATTTTACATTCGACCGTTGAATGGTTGACCAAACTCTGCGAATGAGAGTTTGTTTCAGGGTTTCATCAGGTGCCTGTGCGGGGTACAAAAGGGCAAGTTCCGAAGCAACCCCTTTCATTTCTTCAAAAAATACTTTTTGCTGTGTGGAACTCTGTTCGAGCAATTGCAGGAATAATTCTTTGTCAGATTCAGTGAGTGAATCCAGTACATATCCCGCGCATAATTCTTCAAAATTTTTTTGATCCACCTGTGACATTATTCATCCTCCTGTGCCAATAATTCTTTTAGCTTCAGCATGCCGTCACGCATCCGGGTTTTCACAGTTCCCAGAGGTATATCATATTTTTCTGATATCTCAGACTGTGTTAACCCACCAAAGTAGGCAACTTGTATAACGCTTCTCTGCTTTTCTGAGAGTTGTCCGAGCGCTTTGTACACCCGTTCAGCCCGATCGGAGAGAATAGTATTCTCAAGCGGATTATTTTCGTTCGAAAACAATGGATTATACACGTCTTCATCATCCAGGTTTATGGATTGCTTCTGCTGTTCTTTATAAACTTTTGATCGCAGCCTGTCTATCGCTTTATTTCGTGTAAGGGATACGATCCACGTGTAAGGAGTACCCCGGGAGGGATCAAATTGATCTGCTCTTTCCCAGATGTTTGTGAATACCTCCTGAAGCATATCCTCAGATTCTTCCTTTTTATGAAGTATAGAAACAAGTATTCCGAAAAGTAATCGGTTATAATGATCATATAACTCTTCCAATGCGTCAGGTTCCTGAGCGGCGATCCTCCGCATAATATCTCTGTCGCGGGAGTTATTCTGAGTTAACAAACGGCCTACAGCCGAAATAAAGATATATAACATAAACTGCTTAGTTAGGAATACGAAAGAATACGGGTATTGGATGGTTGTAAACTACAGGAAGATCAGCAAAATCCGAAAGTCAGAGTAATTCTTTTAAGGCGCTCAATGAGTTAACGGGTTTTTCACAGCTATAATTTCTGCATACGTAAATGGTGGTATCATCATTTAATGCAGGATTGTGGGTCAGGTAATTACACAGCGTGAAGATAGGGTCTTTCTCAACTCCCGGATTATGTACGAGTACTTTTTGAGGGAGGTATGCAGACCGTAGATATCGAATGATCTCTGCAGAGCTTTGACTTGCAGCATTTTCTGCAACAATGATCTCTTTTGGGGAATGATGGATGAATTGTAAGGCCATCATACCCATCGTAATGCTCGATCCGGAACGTATCAATTCCGAGGAGAATAACTTACCGGTCTGTTCGACCAATTCATCATAGTGTGTATTTCCGGTAATTTTGCCAAGGCGGAGAAGATTAACGAGTGCCATTGAATTAGCGGAAGGAACCGCTCCGTCAAAAACAGGTTTTTGAGCTCCCAGTACCAGATCTGCTTCATCACTTGATGAATAGAAACCTCCTACTTCTGCATCATAAAAACGATCAATAAAATGATCGTTCAATGCCACGGCCTGTTTCAGATATTCACTGTTGAAGGTAGCTTCATATAAGTCGATAGAAGCCTGGATCAGAAAAGCATAATCGTCGGCAAAAGCGTGAATGGCTCGTTCATCATCCCTGTACCGGTGATAAAGAACCTCATTTTCGAGCATTGTGTGTAGAACGAATTGATAAGCTTTTTCCGCAGATTGTATAAAATCAGATTCGTCAAATACCGCACCCGATCTCGCAAGAGCTGAAATCATGAGTGCATTCCAGTCCGTAAGCATTTTATCATCTAACAGAGGACGAATCCGTGTATTCCTTACAGAAGTCAGCGTTGCCCGAATGGCATGCCAACGGGACGTTTCAGCACTACCCAGAGGAATATCAAGCCATAGAATATTCTGACCTGTTGGCGCCCCGGTAGCTTCATCATTGAAATTTCCTTCCTTCGAAATGTTGAAATACTCTTCCAGAAACTCCATTTCTTCCTCAGGCAAAGACGAAGTTAATTCTGCATGGCTCCAGGTATAGAATTTACCTTCCTCACCTTCACTGTCGGCATCTTCAGCAGAATAGAAATATCCTGCTTCCGACCGAAGGTCCCGGTTAACATATTCCGCGATCTCATAAACAGTTTGTTTGAATAATGGATTTTGAGTGGCCTGCCAGCCTTCGGTGTAGGCCATCATCATAAGAGCCTGATCGTAGAGCATTTTCTCAAAATGGGGGAGTAACCATTCCCGGTCGGTGGAATAGCGATGGAATCCATACCCGACCTGATCCCAGATGCCTCCCAATCGCATAGCCGTGAGTGTTTCAGAGGCTGATCTTTTAAACCGTTCATCCTTGGAGTAATGCCATTGGCGAAACAGGAACATGAGATTGTGCGGAGTCGGAAATTTCGGAGCAGAACCAAATCCACCATAGTCGGCATCATAATTTTGCTGCAATTGTTCAGCGGCAAAATCAATAGCCTCAGTTCCCGGAAAAACACCGGATTCAAATTGTTGAGAACGACTATACCCTTCCCGGATCTTCTCGATGGCTTTAGTGATCTTGGCAGGTTCATTTTTCCATACACCGGTTATTCCGGGAATCAATTGACGCAATCCGATTCGATTGTAACGAGCTTCTTTTGGAATATAGGTTCCGGCAAAAAAAGGTTCTTTTTCCGGGGTCATAATAATGGTGAGCGGCCATCCGCCCTGACCATTCAACATCTGGCAAACCGTCATATACATTTGATCCAGATCCGGTCGCTCTTCCCGGTCTACCTTAATGTTTACAAAAGCCTGATTCATCATAGAGGCGATCTCTGAATCTTCAAAACTTTCGTGCTCCATTACATGGCACCAGTGGCAGGTAGCGTAGCCGATCGATAAAAAGATCGGCTTTTGTTCTTTTTTTGCTTTCTCAAAGGCTTCATCACTCCACGGATACCAATCTACGGGATTGTCTTTGTGTTGAAGCAGATACGGACTTTTTTCCTGTGCGAGCTTATTAGACACTAATATCCTTTTTGAAACGCTGACTATAATCTACAATAAAGCGTTCGTATGGTTTATCCATGAGCGGGGATGAGATCAGAAAATCAGCTGATGCCCGATTTATTGCCATTGGGATATTATACACCACACTAATTCTTTGCAGTGCTTTCACATCTACATCGTGTGGTTGCGCCTGTAGTGGATCCCAGAAAAAGATCATGATATCAATTTCGTTGTCTATGATGGCTGATCCGATCTGCAGATCGCCTCCCAGAGGACCGCTCTTAAAAGTAAATACAGGCAAATTCAGTTTTTCGGCTGCCAGAGAGCCGGTGGTACCGGTACCGAATAAATTATGATTAGATAGAATATCCCGATTGTATTCAGCCCAGTCTAAAAGATCCAGTTTTCTGTGATCGTGAGCGATCAGGGCAATGTTTTTTTTGGGACGCATTTTTGTGATGCTATCCGCTATAGATGGATGATGTGCATTCTTTTTCATGTAAATTTCGTCTCCTGAGTGAGTTTGAAAGCCGGTAATTATATACGAATTGGAAGGTAAGTTTTTACAACCAATAAGCCGAATTTAAACCACTAATCTGAGCGATGGTCGCTCAAGCCGGATCTGTTTGATCTTGAACTCTTTGTCTTTGAATCCCTTAAGCTCGATGGCACTTTCTTTAACGAACAAATGATCTTTGCGCTTATCCAGATATAGCTGAACATCAGGATGCTGAAAAACGTCGTCAGAAATTACGATCTCTTTTTCTTTGGCAACATCAACAAGACGGGAGGCGATATTTACCGTTGTGCCAAAATAATCGGTGCGGCCATTCAAATTCACAGCGGTACAATCCCCAAAATGAACCCCTGCTTTAATCTTAAAGGAGCTGCCCATGGCAGTAGAAAAGGTGAATATCTGTTGAATGCGTTCAACCGCTTTCAGGGCAGAGACCGGCTCTCTGAATACCGCCATCACCGAATCCCCGATGGTTTTTACAATGCCACCACGTTCTTCCGCTACGATCTGTTCTATGATCTTGAAATGACTCATAACTCTGCCGATTGCAAAATCATCGCCTTCTTTGCTGTAGATCTCGGTTGAATTCAGGAGGTCTGTAAATAGCATGGTAACTCCGGAAGCTTTAACCTGTACTTCCTCATCCAGAGCCTCCATCGGAAATAAAGATCTGAAATCATGAGCAGAACTAACTTCACTGGCATAAGTGGCTTCCTTTTTCCAATCCTTTTTCTCCAGATTACAGACCAAACGATGCTCAGTTTTATTAATGAGTGTGATATTTGGCTTCGTCGAGATCACCACTTCCTGCCCTTTGAAATCATCTTCTGTTAAAGTGATGGTTACCGTATCTACCGCATTATCTCTGGCATGAAGTATTAATTCCCCTTCATGAGCATCGCTTTTAAATATATAGGTACCCTCTTCCAGCCAGACTTTAAGGTACATAGTCTCTTTTGCACGCATAAAATGCTGGCTCACCTTATGTGGCGTTTCCTGAGGGTCGCCAATAGAATACTTGCGATCTGATAATTTTCTAACAGTAGGATGCGGGCTGAATACCAATTGGGTATTTAAGTTAAAATCCATGCTGTAACTGGTATCGCATTCAGGGCAATGAAGCTCAGTATCGCAGGTTCTTAAATTTTTAAAACTGTAATGAGGTTGCTTACAACCCGGACAATAGACTTCCCATTTATAATCAAGTAATTCGATATGGGCTCCATGAAGAAACACATTAAGCACAGAATATTTTTTCTCACCCCAGTGTTCCGCTAAAAGAAAAGGATGGATCTGATGGAGTTCGGCATCATCGGCTCTGCGAATATATTGAACCAGATGATCAATAATTCTTTTTCTTCTGGTTTTAGTGAGGAGCTCTTTTTCTGCCTTATATATTTTCTTTTCGGCAGATCTGCCCAACATTTTTGGAGTATTGAACTCGTAGGGCATTTTATTTTCTTTCGCACAGCGATCGAATTGCTGAAGCAGGGCATCGTACCGCGTTTTTAAATATCTCTCGAGAATATACTTAGCGAAAGCAAAGAAGATTTTTTTATCCGGAGTGATCCAAAGCCGGGTTCGTACCAAGGTACCTTTTTTATTTTGGGTAAGATCAACGAGATATCTGAACTTCTTTAAAAATCCGGATTTATAATATCGGGTAGTTCCAAATCTGAAGGGCTGTTCCCAAATGTAGGGCTCCTGCTCCCATAATATAAAAGAACTTAACTGGTCACTTGATATTTCCAGAAGGTGCTTATTTTTAGGCTGTGTGATCTGATTTTTCTTAACAGCCTGTAAACGAAGGGCTTTAAAAATGGCATCGGTATCAGACACTAATGGCCACAGCTGCTCCGGCATTGCCTCCAGCTGTATTGACCAGTCAAAATAATGTTGTCGTCCTTCGTTATTCAAAATCGCTTCCCGTTGCCAAGGTCGATAATTAATCCTTCAAACCGTATCTTATTGTACGTGTTTTTGAAGAGAGCTCCTTCAAAAGCTTGTTACAAAATTTTAATAAAACATATCAATGGCAATAGAAAGAACATTAACTATTCTTAAACCCGATTGTGTAAAGAAAGGCCTGATCGGAGAAGTAACAAAAAGAATTCAGGAAGCTGGTTTTACTATCCTCGCAATGAAAATGACCCGACTAACCCCGGATACTGCCGGCGGGTTTTATGCAGTACACAAAGAACGTCCGTTTTATGATGAGTTGTGTGAGTTTATGAGCAGTGGAGCATGCGTGCCTATGATCCTTGAAAAAGAGAATGCAATCGCAGATTTCAGAAAGCTGATCGGAGCAACGAATCCGGCTGAAGCTGATGCCGGGACCATCCGTGCAGATTTTGCAGATAGCATGGGCGAAAATATTATTCATGGTTCCGACTCGGTAGAGAATGGAAAGATCGAAGCAGCTTACTTCTTTGCTGAATCAGAGGTGGTTGCAAATCTGGCCTGATCGTAGGCTTGGTTAAAATTTATCTTAAGCCTGATGGAACACATCAGGCTTTTTTTGTATCTACGAGTATGAGAATAAGCGTGATAATTATTGGGTTGATCTTGCTAAGCTGCTCGGGGCGTGATTCACGAACAGGATCAAAAGCAGTAAAGACCGGAGCAGAAATGCTCATCGATCAACATCTGAAAGAGTTAGAGGGTAAGAGAATCGGACTGGTTATGAACCCGACAGCAAGAATAAATGGCGTTCATATGTTGGATACACTGATCTCACTGAATGTTAATATTACCGCATTATTTGCGGCTGAACATGGGTTCAGAGGAGATAAGGGTGCCGGTGAAACGATCACAAACGGTATTGATCAGGAATCAGGGCTCCCCGTTTATTCATTGTATGGAAATACCAAGAAACCCACTTCAGACATGCTGGCGAATGTTGATATTTTACTATTTGATATGCAGGATGTTGGCGCCAGGTTCTTTACTTATTATTCAACATTACGTTACGTGATGGAATCAGTTGCCGGAACGGAAAAAGAAGTTTGGATCCTAGACCGGCCGAATCCGGCAGGAGGTAATTACGTGGCTGGTTGGGTAATTGAACAACAGTATATGTCATTCGTAGGATCTTACCCCATTCCGATCGCGCATGGCATGACTCTGGGCGAACTCAGTAAGATGGCAGCAGGAGAAGGATGGCTGCAAACCGAAGAAGAACCCGCAATACGTGTGATAGAAATGGAGGGATGGCATAGGGAAATGAAATGGAAGGATACCGGTCTGGAGTGGATCGCCCCTTCCCCAAATCTTCCGACTCCGGAACATGCTTATGTATATTTAGGCACTTGTTTATTTGAAGGAACCAGTATTTCTGAAGGGAGAGGTACAGAAAATCCGTTCTTAATGATCGGCGCTCCGGATTTCAAATATCCCGCCAATGACATGCGTGCGCTGTCAGATAAGTATAATATGGAAATTGAACCAACTGTTTTTACTCCGGTTTCAATTCCGGGAAAAGCACTACAACCCAAATATGAAGATCAGGATCTTAATGGTATTCGTATTTCAGTAAACAATGAAACATCAGATCCTGTCGGATTTGGAGTAGAGTTACTTCATATTATGTTGAATAATTCGGAACATGCAGTTACCAATGTTTTTTTATTAAAACTTGCTGGGACCGAAAAGGTCCTGAAAGCAAGCGTACCCGAAGACTGGGGGGATGAATTTGACTCTTTTTTGAAAAATAGAACACAATATCTGCTCTATGATTAGGTCAGGCGTCGTTTCCACTCATAACTGATCAATGCTGCGGTCACTGAGGCATTGAGAGATTCTACACTGTGCTCCATTGGGAGTTTGATCAGAGTATCACATTTTTTGATCACCTGTTTACTCACTCCTCTGCCTTCATTTCCAATGATAAAAGCAACGGGGCCTTTTAAGTCTGTATCCCAAACGCTGTGTTCCGCACCGGCATCGAGGGCTACTAGTGAAAATCCAGCCAGATTTAAGTCTTTTAGCCCCTGATTGGTATCATGAACCCGGATAACCGGAATTCGTCCCGCAGTACCTGCCGATATCTTAAATACGGTTGCATTTATCGGAGATTGATTTTGAGTGGGTACCATCACCGCAGAGATTCCTGCTGCAGCTGCTGTTCTTAGAATGGCTCCCAGATTATGGGGGTCTTCAATTCCGTCCAGAAATAATACAGCAGTGTCACTGGTTAAAGCATTGGTTTCGATCCACTCAAAAAAATCCAGGTATTTGATTTTACTGAGTTGAGCGACAAAGCCCTGATGATTTACCTTACCTACTAACCGTTCCAGTTTTTTATCGGGAACTGTAACTAGAGGAATTTGGTTTTTGAAAGCGGTTTCAGAAATATTATTATATGAATTAGGAGCAATTGAATTCTTAACAAATATTTTGTCGATTTCTTTTGCTTTGTTTGATAATATCTCCTCGACGGGTTTTCGACCGAAAATTAAAAAATTGTCATTCTGACGCATAAAGTTTTTGAATATATGGCACTTTTTATAACTTGTTGAGACAAGTCGTGGTTAGTTAAATTAGCAAGGACATGTACGAAGAACCAAAAGATAATAAATCTTTAGTTCAAGAGGATTCGATTCGAGTAGACATACCTACACGACACCTTAGTAGTTTCTCTGTGTTTTTCGATAAAGTGCATTCTATCAATGGATTGCATCTCTTATCAGCAGTATCTCAGATATTTTTAGGTACACTCGTGGTAGCGCTTTCGCTGCTTGATATTATTCAACCTGGTTGGATTGCGGGATTAATGACTATTGTTGGTAGTGGAACAATAATCGTCGGAATGTATTTTGTGTACTATGTACTCACAAATACGGATTCTTTCGACTCTTTACTTAATAAAGCAATCAGAAGGGTTATAAACTCTCAGAATTAAAGTATTAAGAAATCATTACTGATAGTTAAGCTCATTGTTAATAGGGCTTAAAATGATCATGTTTATATATCTCGGACACATAAAAAGTGTTCGATGATAGAAATATGTAGTGAATCTCATCTGAACTAATGAAAAGTCTTTTCTCTCTCATCATCGTACTCATTATGTCTTTTATACCTCATTCGCAAGGATTTATCCTCCCGGAATTACCTACTGATAACGGAGATGGTTTTATTGTGATCGCTCACAGAGGGGCAAGTGCCTATGCTCCGGAGAACACACTAAGTTCCTTTAGGCTGGCTGTAGAAATGAAGGCAGAGATGATGGAGCTGGATGTCTCTTTGTCAAAGGATGGAATTCCGGTTGTTATACATGACGAAACAGTAAACAGAACAACTGATGCAAATGGAGCCGTATCTGATTTTACCGTCGATGAATTAAAAGTGCTGGAAACCGGAGCATGGTTCAGTGAAGATTTTGCCGGCGAGCCATTTCCAACTCTTAAGGAAGTTTTGTCAGAAGTAAAGGGAGAGATCGCAGTAAATATAGAGATTAAATCGGAAGCAGTTAAGAATACAGCTGAAGGAGGAATTGTTGAGAAGTGCCTTCAAATAGTGCGCACTCTGGGTATCGAAAAGAATATCATTTTCTCAAGCTTCGATTATAGGGTGATGGATCATTTAAATGAATTGGCTCCTGATCTGCCCAAGGCTATTCTTTATGAAGAGTCACAATCCGGGAATTTACTTCCTTCCGAATTAGTGAAAAAGTACAAGGTTGATGCTTTTAATTTCAGTCACAGGCAGTTTTCACAAGAATGGGAAGATGATTTAAAAGTACATGGTATCCCGTTTTTCATTTATACGGTAAATGAAGAGAAGCTCATGAAAGAACTGATAGAAAGAGGGGCAACAGGCATCTTTTCTGATAAACCTGATGTATTAAAATCTGTTGTGGAAAACTTGTGAAAAAATAATTGGGTAAATCACCCCATCTAAATTGAAGAAGGGAAAAGAGTGTACTATCTTTTACATCCATCAACTTCACTCTCTTCTACATGTCTACAAAGTATATTTTCGTTACCGGAGGGGTAACATCTTCACTTGGGAAAGGTATAATCTGTGCATCGTTAGGCCGCTTACTCGTCGCCAGAGGTCTTAAAGTAACTGTCCAAAAATTAGATCCATATATCAATGTGGATCCGGGAACGATGAATCCATACGAGCATGGTGAGGTGTATGTGACCGATGATGGCGCAGAAACCGATCTTGATCTGGGGCATTACGAGCGTTTTCTCGACATCAAAACATCTCAGACCAACAACGTAACCACCGGTCGGGTATATTATGATGTGATCAAAAAAGAACGACAAGGTGCCTATCTAGGTAAAACAGTTCAGGTTATTCCTCACATAACAGATGAAATTCAGTCACACGTGCTAAAATTAGGCGAATCCGGCGAATACGATGTGGTTATTGTGGAGATCGGAGGGACAGTGGGGGATATTGAAAGTTTGCCTTATGTGGAAGCTGTCCGTCAGTTGAGATACAATGTGGGAAGAGCAAATACACTTTCCATTCACCTCACACTTGTTCCATATCTTGCTGCTGCCGGAGAATTAAAAACCAAGCCTACTCAGCATTCCGTAAAAACGTTGTCTGAAAGTGGATTACAACCGGATATTCTGGTTTGCAGATCTGAACATCATTTAGATGCTTCTATCAGAAATAAGGTAGCTCGATTCTGCAATGTCGAAAACGAAGATGTTATTGAATCAATTGATGCCCGCTCAATTTATGAAGTTCCTTTGCTTATGCAGAAGGAAGGGTTAGATACCCGCGTGATCGAAAAATTGGGTCTCAAAACTGACAAAGAGGCAAAACTGGACAACTGGATCGGTTTTGTTGAAGCCGTTTGTAATCCTTCGGGTGAGATCAAGATCGCTCTTGTAGGTAAATATGTGGAGCACCATGATTCTTATAAATCTATCGTTGAAGCATTTATCCATGCGGGCGCGGTTAATGATTGCAAAGTGAAGGTGGTGTGGGTTCAATCAGATGATCTGACCCCAAAAAATATTGGAACTGCTTTATCCGGAGTATCAGGAGTGCTGGTTGCTCCAGGATTTGGTGGACGTGGAATCGACGGTAAGTTAACTGCGGTTAAATATGCCCGTGAAAATGGCGTTCCGTTTTTTGGAATTTGTTTAGGTATGCAATGTGCTGTTATAGAATATGCCCGGAATGTTTGTGGTTGGGATGGTGCCAATAGCACAGAATTTGATGACAATACCGAATACCCGATCATTGATATCATGCACGACCAAAAAGACATCGAGAACATGGGTGGCACCATGCGGTTAGGTAAATACAAATGCAAAGTAAAAGAAGGCAGTTACGCTCATAAAGCCTATGGTGAAGACATTGTAGAGGAACGTCACCGCCATCGTTATGAGGTAAATAATAACCTTCGATACAAGCTTACTGAAGAGGGTATGAGTTTCACTGGAATGAATCCCGAAAGAGACCTGGTCGAGATCGTTGAAATTGCCGATCACCCCTGGTTTGTCGGAGTTCAGTTCCATCCTGAATTGCGTAGTACAGTTAACAACCCTCAACCGTTATTTGTTGATTTTGTTAAGGCGAGTTTAAAATATGCTAAAACAAATGAACTTTATAAGCCATCTAAGAAAACCGGAATGCCGGTAAATTGATGACCAGCGATATTTATTCAGGAAAAATTCGAATACGTGTTTGCGGCCTTCTCTTCAGGGAAGGCCGTCTTTTATTGGTCAAATTGCATTCTCCGGTAACCAATAAAGATCTGTGGATACCCCCCGGTGGTGGCTTGGAGTTTGGGGAGAGTCTGCATACTGCTCTTAAAAGAGAATTTAAGGAGGAAACCGGTCTTACAATAAAAGTTGGGGAATTACTTCATATCAATGAAATGATCAAGGCTCCATATCATGCACTGGAGTTTTATTTTAATGTTGATCTGATTGAAGGGAAGTTGACACTTGGTTACGATCCGGAGCATTCACCTAACGATCAGCTATTAAAAGATATCAGATATTTTAGCCCGGATGAACTATCCGGAATTGAATGCGCCCCGGATTATATCAAACAGGAATTCCGAAAAAAACCTGGTAATACGATTGTTACTCGCTGGGCGGATTGATAGGTAACGTGAAATAAAAGCTGGAACCCTCACCGGAGGTACTGTTTACCCAAAATTCACCACCATTTCTGGTTACAAAGTCCTTGCACAACATGAGCCCGAGACCGGTTCCTTTTTCATTCCGTGTACCTGATGTGCTAAAAAACTGATCAGATAATATCTTGGGAATCTTCTCCTTAGGGATGCCAATGCCGGTATCGCGAACACTGATCACAGCTACATTATCTTTTTTTACCCGTGTGGTAATCTCGATCATATCCCCCGAATGACAATATTTTATAGCATTCGAGATAAGATTCTGAAGAACCAGATCGATCATATTCTTATCTGCGTACACCTCAAAAGGCTCTGATTCGAACTTGAAATGAAGTTCTTTTTCATTGATACGTTGTTTAAGAAGCTGTGCCTTATCCTGAATAAGTTCGTTGATATTGAAGAATTCCGGGAGCACTTTATATCCATCCATCTGACTCTGTGACCATTGCAATAAATTATTCAACAGCGAGGAGACCTGAGTAAAATGCTTCACCAATTCCCCGAACATCATCTGCATCTCATCTCTTGAGATTGATTTTGATTCCACTAACATGATGAGGCCATGAAGTGAGGTGAGTGGTCCCCGTAAGTCATGTGCAATAATGGAGAAAAGTCGGTTTTTGATCTGATTAGTTTGAACCAGTTTTTCTTTCTGTAACTCGATCTCCTCGTTCTTGCGGGATAAAAGTTCGTAATGTTGCTTCTTTTGATTATAGATATAGAACAAGATCGCGATGATCAAGAGGCCAAGGATACTAAGAAAACTCAGGAAAATGGTTAAATAGCGCTGTTTTTTGATGGTGGCTTCACTCTCCAAAGCCCTTGTTTTTTCTCTTAGTAAGAGTTGAGCTTCCTTATCCTTATACTCAAATTCTGCGGTTAATTGCCCAAGTGCAGCATTGGTTTCATCATCTTTTAAACTATCCGAAATAGCTTTAAAGGCTTCAAAATATTCAAGGGCAGGTTTGTAAGCGCCTTCAGCACGTTTAATTCTGTAAAGCAGTTTCAGGCTATTTTTTTGCTCGATCAACGCATGATTCTGCTCTGTTACTTCATATGCTTTGGAGGCAAAATCGAACGCTCTTGCATAGTCTTTTTTAAGAAGATATATATTTGCAATACCCAGTAATGACTGTACCTTCTCAATTTCATTCCCAAAGATCTCATCATACACTTTGATGGATTCATTGAACGATGATAGTGCTTTGTCTAATTCATTTTCCGCCGTATATATCTCTCCCAGTTTGAAATAAGATAGACCATAGGCTCTTTTATCAACATCTTTCAGGTTTAATGCATGGTTAAGATTTTTGCGGGCCAGATCAAAATCTCCAAGCTCGTAATATACATATCCCAGATTAACTGCCACGGTAACAAAGAGTGGATTATTCATGTCCACCATGCTTTCAAGTTCTTTGAAAATTTCCGCAGCCTGATTGTAGCTTTCAAGCTTTATATACAGTACACCGATATTGTTCAGGGTGCCAAAGAGTCCTGTCTTATAAGCTACTTTTCGATACAGGATTTCTGACTCAAGAAATGATTCAAGAGCCAGTTCGAACATACCGGTTTGCGCATAGGTAGAGCCTTTCGCTCTTAGAAGATCACCTTTTATGATCTCATTTCCATCGAGATCTGTTAATACTTCCAAACCCTTATGGCAGTATTCCAGTGCCTGCTCGTAATCACCTTTCAGAAAATAATAGTAGTTGTAGAGATAATAGATCTGAGCCGCATCGGCTGGGTTTATCTCACTATCGAGGTAAAGGGAAGCTTCGTCTAAAAAATACTTCACGCTGTCAATATCCGAGTATCGATAGTGAAGACTAAGATTGATCAGAGCATGTACTTTAGCCGTATCAGAATCTGCAGTTTCTAAAGACAGAATCAGATCATTGATCGACGGAACTCTCAGAGAGTCACCATTGTACCCAGATGTATTGGTTAACCCGGCAAAAAGCCAGATTAATATTAACGTGTACCTTCTAATCAAACCAAGACAATTATTTTAGGAAATATAGGAAACGTGCTTAGTTTATCAGTGAATATTTGTAAATCTTAATCACCATTTAAAATTAAGCGAGGTCGATTTAATAAACAGTACCTTGTTTTATATATTTAAAATAAAAAAGAATGATGAAAAAACTTCTGATACTACCTCTCACAATTTTCCTGATGATCTCTTGCGGAAAGAAAAATGTGGATCTCATTTATACCAATGTAAATGGATATACATTGCAGGATGACAGTCTGGTAACTTTCAATACTTTGGTAGTGGATAATGGTAAAGTGCTCGATATTGGGGATCAGGTAGTACTTGAAAAGTATTCAGGTGAAAAAATTGACGGGCAGGGAAAAACGATGTTGCCCGGACTCATAGACGCTCACGGGCATGTTATGGGATTGGGTTTTCAGGAGCTGGAAGTAAAACTCGCCGGAATCTCCACACTGGATGAGACCCTTCAAACCATTAAAGAATACGCGGATGAAAACCCCGATCTGGAATGGATTCTGGGTAGAGGATGGAACCAAACGCTATGGGAAGAGAATGAATTTCCAACCGCTGAAGATCTGGATAAGGTGGTCTCTGATCGTCCGGTTTGGCTAAGTAGAATTGATGGTCACGCCGGATGGGGTAATTCAAAAGCTTTGCAACTGGCAGGAGTAAGTTTAGAAACACCGGACCCACAGGGGGGAAAGATTGTACGGGATAATATGGGTAATCCAACCGGTGTTTTTGTGGATGCAGCGCAGGGCTATGTACAACAAGTGGTTCCACCGAAAACTCAAAAAGAGTTTGAAATGGCATTACAAAAGGCGATGGATCAGCTGAGTAGTGTTGGGTTAACGAGTGTGCATGATGCCGGTGTTAGCGTGCAGGCATGGGATCTGTACAAGCAATTTGCGGTAGAGGGTAAACTTAAAACCCGGATCTACGCGATGATCGGTGGTGCAGGAACAACATTCGATACTTTAGCCGCTGATGGCCCGATACATTCATTTGAACATGATCTGCTTTCCCTCAGGAGTGTGAAATTATACTCAGATGGAGCTCTTGGTAGCCGAGGGGCAGCCATGTTGGAACCATACTCAGATGATCCGGATAACAGAGGACTGTTATTTGTAGATCAGGATGAAATGAATCGAATGGTAGATAAAGTAGTTAGTAATGGATTTCAGGCGAATATTCATGCCATTGGAGACCGTGGTAACCGACAGGTATTAGATGCACTTGAATATGCACAGGATAAAAATGAGGCCTATGATCTTAGAAACAGAGTTGAACACGCCCAGATTGTAGCGTTAGAAGATATTCCACGGTTCGAAGAACTTGATCTTATCGCTTCGATGCAACCAACGCATGCAACCAGTGATATGAATATGGCTGAAGACCGGGTGGGCGAGGAACGGATCAAAGGTGGGTATGCCTGGCAGAAGTTTTTACACCAGGGAACGGTAATTGCAGGAGGTTCTGATTTTCCGGTGGAATATTCGAACCCGTTTTTTGGCTTATATTCTGCAGTTAGCCGAAAAGATCATGATGGAAATCCAAAAGAAGGCTGGTACCCGGAGGAGGCAATGAGTCGGGTAGAAGCATTCAGATCATTTACTGTTGATGCAGCATATGCCGGTCATCAGGAAGAACAGTTGGGCTCCCTTGAAAAAGGAAAATGGGCCGATTTCATACTCATTGACAGAGATTATTTTGAAGTGCCGGAGATCGAGATCTGGCAGATCGAAGTAGTGGAAAGCTGGCTGGCCGGTGAAAAAGTATATGAGAATAAATAGCAATTCGTCTGGTTATTAAGCAAATCACTAAAAAAAAAATATTGTCATGAAAAGGTCGCTAGGTATTTTTTTAATTCTCGGTATGGTAATGATGTCATGCGGAGAAACACCCAACGAGGATGTTGGTGAAGCTCCTCAGGTGCCATCAGCTTCTACCTTAGAAGTTGATTACAATGGTTTTCAATCGGCTCCTAAAGTTACCAGTGTTCAAACTTCGGATAACTTCTCGACGGCAGCATTGCTTGCAACTACTATGGGTGGAATAGTGCGGGCAAGTGCAGCAATTCCAAAAACAATACTCGCTGGTGCTCAAAATACCACACCTGAATATATCGGTGACAGTACCTGGAAATGGACGTTCACCGCAGATGGTGAGGAAGGTAGCTTTACCATCACCTTATTAGCAGTTACCGACCGCCAAAATGTTAATTGGGAATTCTATGTTACAACAAGTGCCGGTAATCTTGATTGGAATCTGGCATTATTAATGTCCGGCACTTCAACCTACGACGGATCGGAAGGGATGTGGTTAATTCATAACCCGGAGAATGAAGAGGTTGTTGCCAGTACCGTTTGGGAATTTACTGACGATTCAAATACAGTGGATATGAGTTTCTATGAGGATGGTAATGAAGATCCCTTTGCAAGCATCTTATATACGTATGCAGATCCCGAAAAAACATTGGTTTTTGATAATCTGAATGAAGATACCCAGACGGTGATCAAATGGAACACAACAACAGGTGAGGGATCATTAACGTCGGATAATTATAACGATGGAGAAAAAGCCTGTTGGGATAGCAGTTTTCAGGATGTGTCCTGTCCGGTATAAAAATTGAAATAGATAAAAGCCATGATCAGGGCTTTTATTTTTACATCTCTTCCACGAAATTTTCTACGGCAGAGTCCATGGCACTCATGCATCGGTCAAAGGTATTTGCCGCTTCCAAGGGACTATCAATGAAAAGTTCGATGGAGATCCAGACATTGTCTTTATATGTATAGGCTTTTGCAACTTTTTGTTGCCGGTTAACTGCATCAACGGCTAATAAGGCTTTCATGGATTCAGCCTGATCTTCAATGTCCCAGATATTATAAAGTACAATTCTATAGAATTCAGGATCTTTACTATTAACATCGATGAAGTAGGTCCTTTCACCTCGTTTAAACCGAACATCCCCATCACTGTCAATCCAGTTTTCAAGCCCTTTATCATCCAGCATATTTGAGTAAATATTTTGTAAAGCCTCATCCGTGTATTGTGCAGCTGCAGTATGCGCATCAATGATCATCAATAAAGTAAAAGTTAATAATAATCTTATGTCCTGATATTTGTATGATTTGAAAAATGAATTAAGGAAGATAATTCAGAAAAAGAAATCAATTAAATATATGTGTGAAGTATGTGTTATATTTAGTGTATGGCACTTGAAAATCCAATAAAAGGCAGAGGCAGTTCTGACAATCCGGTAAACAGATTTGAGGGGCATTATACCGATTATGATCTTGACGAAATAAGCGGAGAGAAGCCCTCACAAAAAACTCATTTATTGAATGATGACACTAAGACCATTCTGTCTCATAACACTAGTCCGGATATTCCTTTTAATGTTGGATTGAATCCATACCGAGGATGTGAACATGGCTGTGCATATTGCTATGCCCGTCCGTATCATGAATATCTGGGGTTTTCGCCGGGTTTAGATTTTGAAACAAAGATCATGGTAAAGAGAGATGCCGCCACATTATTAAAAAAGGAATTGCGAGATCCTAAATGGGAGCCTCAGGTAATTGCCATGAGTGGGGTAACGGATATATATCAACCCATTGAAAGGGATCTTGAGATCACCAGAGCGTGTCTGAAGGTATTGGCAGAATTCCGGAATCCGGTGGGATTGATTACAAAGAATCACCTCATTACCAGAGACATTGATATTCTTAGCGAGATGGCTCAGTTCGATATTGTACATACAACCTTATCAATTACCACGCTGGATAAAGAGTTAGGCCGATTAATGGAACCACGTACATCTTCCCCATACCGCAGGCTGAAAGCCATAGAGAAATTAGCAGAAGCTGGAATTCCGGTCGGAGTGAATGTTGCACCTGTGATACCCGGCTTAACAGATTTTGAAACCTCAGATATACTCAGATCTGCTGCTGACGCCGGAGCCGCTTATGCCAACTATATCCTGCTTCGCCTGCCATATAAAGTAAAAGATCTTTTTATGAATTGGTTAGAACAGCACTACCCTGAACGTAAACAAAAAGTGAGTAACCGACTGAAAGATATGCGGGAAGGAAAATTATATGACAGTAATTGGGGCGACCGTATGTCTGGCAAGGGGAATTATAGCGATCAAATAAAAAAACAGTTTGATATTCAGATACAGAGATATGGGTTGGAAAAAGTACGACCGCCTCTACCAACACATCATTTTGTGAAATCTCAGGGGACACAGCTCCCACTTTTTTGATCTGTTTACAATTATTTAACGATCAGAGGGAAACATTTGGTGATGTGGTTCGTCTATATGGCGTGTAGCTACCCGGCACCATACGAGTTTAGCTTTTTAAACATAGATGACCACTATATTACTAACTCTACTGGTGCCGGGTTTTTTTATACCTATCTTATATTAAATCCGCATTTTACTTTTTTTAAATACAATTGATTTCTGTTTGTGACTATCATCACACAATGCTACACAAATTAATACGATTCATCACAGTTACTGCAGTTATAAGCTTTCTTGCCTTGTCAACTGCGTACACCAGGCAGAGTACAGTTCTTAGTTTGAAGGGAAAGGTATTGGGTAAAGACTCAGCACCCATAGAAAGTGCTTACCTGAGAGTTTATTCTATTGTTGATTCTACCGATTACGTGGAAGCTTCAACAGACAGAAGAGGTAATTTTTCGATTGAAACGGAATTGGCTCTTCCACTAAGAATCCTGGTTATTGCTAAAGGCTATGATGAGCATAGAACTACCATTCAGGATCCCGGTGAGGCTGACTTAATCATACAATTGCAAAGTAAAGCTGAGGTTCAGTATCTGAGAATTGCGGGAAAGGCGGTGGATGCGACAAATGATGACCCGATCGAGTTTGCAGCTATTCAGGTCATTTCAGCTGATGGTAAAAATAGTCCCGAAAGACCTATAGGAGCAGTAACGAATCAAAAAGGAGGATTCGATTTCAATTTCAGATACTCCGTTCCGTATAAACTAAAGGTGAGTCATATTTCGTATGCGCCCACCGAAGTGCTGGTGGAACAGGCTACCTTCCATGAGGTTAAGATCAAGTTAGTTCCATTAACGGTTGAGGGGGAAGCCATTTATGTGACTTCGGAGATTTATCCCGAAGAGGACTTAAGAGAATCGGGTACAACAGATAAAATAAGTACTGTTGATGTTGAACAGGTGGCATCATTTAGTGTATTCGATCTGGTATCTTCACTTAGAGAGGTGGATGTTGCAACCCAGAGTATGAACCTTCAATCAGTTTCGACGAGAGGGTTCAACACCGGGGCAAATCCTCGGTTTCTTCAATTAACTGATGGTATTGATAATCTCGCTCCCGGACTTGGTTTTCCGATCGGTAACCTCATGGGACCATCTGAATTGGATATAGCCGGTTTAGAATTATTGATCGGCCCGGCATCTGCGCGATATGGTTCCAGTGCTATGAATGGCGCATTACTTACCACTAGTAAAAGTCCATTTATATATGAAGGAGTAGCGGTAAATCTAAAGACAGGGATCCATCACATTAAGTTGGGTGGATCTTCTCCATGGGGAATTGAGGGAGATAATATGTTTGATGGATCTTTCAGAATTGCGAAAGTTCTTGGGGATAAGTTTGCATTCAAGTTAACGGGAACACGGATTCAGGGTCAGGATTGGCGGGCAACAAATTATGATAACATTGGCCCCGGGAAACCATATTTCGATACCGGAGATGTACCGGGATACAATGGCGTGAATATTTACGGGGATGAAAATAGTGTATTATTACCAGTTGGGGTAGACTCTGATGATGCACCGGATGGAAGTTATGTACCGGTTACCAGAACAGGATACCGGGAAATTGATCTTGTGGATTATAACATCGCCACTACCAAAGCCTCGGCAAGTTTGTACTACAAATTCAACGAAAATGCCATGTGGATGGTCGAAGGTCGGTATGGGTATACCAATACCTTATACACCAGTGACAGTAGAATTCGTCTCGAGAATTTCGAAATATTGCAGGGTAAGACGGAATTGACCATCAATGACTTTTATCTGAGAGCCTACTCAACCAATCAAAGCTCGGGGGATTCTTACAACGTTAGCTATCTGTCGAAAAAATTGATAGAAGAGGCAAAGAGTGATTTCAATTGGTATCGTGATTTTGAGATCGCATTCACACGAGGATTGCCGATCTATCAGATCCCAAGAGGTGATATTGCTGCAGCCCGCAGATTTGCCGATCGGGCAGTTACACTTTTACAGGATCAAACTGCGGAAGCACGATTTGAACCTGGTACGCCTGAATTTGACGAACGGGTGAAGAATATAAAATCGACCTTCGATTTCGATGAAGGTGCAGGCATTAAAGATGATTCCAAATTATACCATATCGAAACGGGCAACAAGTCCGACGATCTGATTGATGGCGTTGAACTAAATTATGGAGCCAGTTTCAGGTTTTATGATCTGGAATCTGCCGGAACGATCTTCCCTGATACATTGGGAAATGATATTACCAATTATGAATATGGCGGCTATCTTCAATTTGAAAAACAACTGGCCAACGACCGACTAAATATTTTGGGTGCTTTCAGGGTTGATAAAAATGAGAATTTTGCACCACGATCCAGTCAACAGATCGGTTTTACCTACGAACTTTCAAACCGGCAGTTTGTTCGTTTTTCTTATCAGAATGGATTTAGATACCCTACAGTGAGAGAGCAATTTTTAAATACTAATCTCGGGGATGCCCGTTTACTCGGGGGATTATATCTGGTAACCGATCCGTATGAGCTACAGAATAATAGTTTTTATGAAAGTGCTGTTCAGGATTTTAATGATGCGGTAAATGATGAACTGGAAGGGAATATAGCATCCACCGAAGTATATAATCGTCCACAGGCAGAGCTGAAAAATCTGGGTATTTTGGAAACGGGTATTCTTGCAGAATCGGGGTTGACAAAGATCAAACCAGAGAAAACGAATGCTTTTGAGGTGGGATTCCGTCAGTTATTTACTGATAATTTTTACCTGGATCTTAATTATTTCCTAAGCATGTACAACGATTTTATCGGTATCAAACGCTTTATTAAGCCGCGTACCAGTCCGGTAGAAGACCTTTATTCGGCGGCAGGTCAGATCAACAGTTCGCTGGAAAATGATCGTTATTATGTGTACAGCAATGCCAGTAGCCTGGTTTTTGCTCATGGTATGGCCTTTGATCTTAAATATTCTTCAGGAACTTTTGTACTAGGACTGAATGGTACATTTACGACGCTGGCTAAATCCAGCGATGATCCAATTGTGCCGGGATACAATACGCCTCCGGTGAAGATCAATTTTGAATGGGGAAACAGAGAGATCGTTGAGAATGTCGGTTTTAAATTTAATTTCAAATACCGTACCCGGTACGATTGGGAAAGTTCATTTCTGGATGGTTCGATCGAAAGTTACGGCCATTTCGATTTCCAGTTCAATTTCCGGATCCCTAAGGCAATGTCTACCATCAAACTGGGCGTTTCTAATATGAGCACAACCTCATATTACAATGTGTACGGCGGTCCTGCCGTCGGTAGCTTGTTATTTGCTACCTACAGTTTTAACCCGAGAGATTTTTGATCATGAAGACACTAACAAAGAAATATATCATACTGTTATTTCTGGCAATGGGTTGTGCCTATGATCCGGCAAGCCCTTTGGATGATGGAAATGAGTTGCCGACTTCCGCAGACTTTACCCGTTTTTTTGTGATGGGAGATAAATTTGCATCGGGCTTTATGGATGGAACCCTGTATAACGGTGGGCAGAAATATTCATACCCGTCATTGCTTGCTCAGGTCTTGGATTCTGTGAATGGAGAGCCCACTTTTCAGCAGGCTTTGGTGAGCTCAGAACGTGGAATGAATGCTGAGCTTTCAAACGAAGGAAAATTCTATTTGGAATATCCTAGTTCAAATTATATCTACACCTACAGGAATACCGAAGCAGCCGGATCTTATTCTCAGGCCTCAGTTTCGCTTCAGTCATTGAGAGATTTCAGTTTCCCGGGTCTTACAGTTTTTAATGTGGATGATGCGTCGGCATTAAATGGAAACACTTATTATGAAAGAGTATTTACTCAAAATGAATCTCCGCTCGCACAGTTAACAGCTAATGATCCCGGAGTGGTATTGGTATCATTTGGCATGGATGTACTGTACAGATATGCTCTGGCCGGCGCTTCCGGAAGTGAGAATGAAGCATTGGCAGATCTCGGTGAAACAGACCTGTTACTTCCTGCCGATTTCGAACAATCACTCAGTACCATTATTACCTCGATTCTCGACAATACAGAAGCAGATGTAGTGCTAACGAATTTATACGATCCTTTACTAAGTCCGTTCTTTACTACGATAAATACATCATTGGAAACTGAGATCTATCCATCGTCTTATGTGTCTGATCTGATCGGGTATTATGCAGATTTCAACACGAATGTGTTTACCTACAATCAAATAGAAAATGATCTGCCAAGAGAGCAGCGCCGAACAACCATCGATTATGATATTGAGAACTGGCCACTGGTAAGTCCGGAATTCAGAGCGAGAGTGATCAGAGATGAATATACCCCCGTAGTATATCTGAATGATGGAACAGAAATTCCGAATATCAGGAGGTTGAATGAAGATGAATACGTACTATACCATGTAGTTAAGGATATATCTCCGGGATCAGATTTTTCCAGCAGGATTCCAATGACTGATGAAATGGTATTAGTAGAACAAGAGATAGAGATCATTGATCAACGCAGAGAAGCATTTAATCAGATCATCGAGACAATAGCTGCCGGTTCCGATCGTATAATGGTAGCAGATATTGCTTCAGTAGTAGAACAGGTGGCGAATGAGGAATATAATCTGGAAGGCGTTGGTTATTCTGCGAAATTTGACCGATACGGTATTTTTTCTGCGGACGGGTACTCCTTTAACCCCCGTGGAAATGCATTGATAGCGCGCACAATTACCCGGCAGATAAATGAGTATTATGGCTCATCTATCCCGCTCATAAATCCAAATGTATACCGAGGCACATCGTTCATATATAATTGAAGCAGTATCTATAAGTAGTTTAATTAAACGATTAATACTAAAGCTGATATTAAATTGATTTACCCACCGTTTTTTATGGGGGTTTTCCCTTACGGATGGTTAAAATTAAGCGTATCTTAGTGTTTAACACATTTATCAAGTAATAAACCTATTGAATTCGGCTTGAGAGGCCGAGTAATTGACTTAATGACTATGGCAGCTACAGAATCTACTATGCTGAAACTGGGAACCGAGGCGCCGGACTTTAAATTACCGATTGTAACCGGCGGAATATTGAATCTACACTCCTATGCACAACGATCTAATGGGTTTGTGATCGCCTTCATTTGTAATCACTGTCCTTATGTAAAACACATAAACGAACAACTGGTTGCACTATCGGGTGAATTCATTCAAAAAGGAGTTGGCTTCGTGGCAATTAGTGCTAACGATGTAGAAAAATATCCGGATGATTCCCCGGAAAAAATGATCGAAGTTGTGAGGGAAGAGAAGTACCCATTTCCGTATCTTTACGATGAAAGCCAGGAAGTGGCTAAGGCTTATATGGCCGCCTGCACACCGGATTTCTTCCTCTTTAACAAGAATAAAGAATTAGTTTATAGAGGACAATTCGACAGCAGCCGACCAGGTAATGATGAACCGGTAACTGGTTCTGATCTTAGAAATGCGATTGAACGCATGATGGCAGGCGAAGATCCGGTTGAACAACAAATTCCTAGTATTGGATGCAATATTAAATGGAAACCCGGAAATGAACCGGACTATTTTGGTTAACCATGAGCGAACTAAATATTCAGGATATTAGGCGGGAATATACCCGCCATTCCCTGGATGTAAAGGATGTGGATCCAGATCCTTTCAAACAATTTCAAATTTGGTTTCAGGAGGCTATAGAATCTAAGGTCCCCGAACCCAATGCAATGAACCTGGCCACCGTAGGTGCAGATGGAAAGCCTAATTCCCGGGTTGTACTCCTCAAAGATTTTGGTGCTGATTACTTTAGTTTCTATACCAATCATGAGAGTAATAAAGGGAAAGAAATTGAAGCTAATCCGAACATCTCCGTAAATTTTTTCTGGATTGAATTGGAGCGACAGGTTCGTATAGATGGAATTGCCGAGAAATTGTCCCGTGAAGAAGCAGAAAAATATTTTCAGGTAAGACCGTACATGAGTAAGATCGGAGCTCACGCTTCGAACCAAAGTGAAGTGGTTGAAAGCCGGGATTATCTGGATAAGAAGTTCAAATCACTGCTTGAAAAATTCCCGGAAGGTGAGGATGTACCCATGCCAGATTATTGGGGAGGATATAAAGTAACTCCGAATTTTTTTGAATTCTGGCAGGGCCGCAGAAGTCGTTTACACGATCGCATAACCTATACACTCCATGATAGCAACTGGGATATCAAACGTCTTTCTCCGTAATGCCAAAGATCAAACATGAACGGATGGAAGAGATCAGACACATGGAGAATGTGTTTGAATGGTCGGATTACAACAGTGCGCATCCATTTCCAAAAGGCACCTGGAATAGCGGGATCTTTGGAAATGATCATCCCATAGTGCTCGAATTAGCCTGTGGGAAAGGAGAATATTCGAGAGGATTAGGTAAACTCTATCCCAACAAAAATTTCATCGGATTTGATATAAAAGGAAACCGATTATGGGTTGGAGCTAAGCAGGCATTAGAGCAAGGCCTTGATAATGTCAGATATTTCAGAGCATATATCGATCATCTGGATCAGTTTTTTGATGAAAATGAAATTGATGAGATCTGGATCATCTTCCCTGATCCACAGCTAAAAAAGGACCGAAAGAAACTCACCTCTCCAAAGTTCCTGCAGTTGTACAGGCCACTTCTCAAAAAAGGGGCAACCATCAACCTGAAGACGGATAGCCCTGAGTTATATGAATTCACAAAAGAAGTGATCGAAGAGCAAGGGCTTAATCTCCATCGCGATATCGGTGATGTCTATAGCGAATGTCCGGATGATCCGGAGTTATCCATTCGAACGTATTATGAGGGTATGCACCTGAAAAAGGGCCGCACTATTCGTTTTCTTTCCTTTTCTCTCGATTAGAAAGCATTCCATTATCCCTTGATTTTCTCCAAGGATTGATTAAATTCGTTCACTTAACACTGTTAACCTGACTTTTATGAGTGAACCTGAAATATCGCTACGCGAGCGGATCCTGGAAACCAGCCGAAAATTTTTGTTTAGTGACGGATATTCCTCACTAAGTATGCGAAAGATCGCAAAAGAGATCGGGGTTTCTGCAACAAGTATCTATTTGTATTTCGAAAACAAAGATCACCTTATTCACACATTGATCGAGGAATCGGTGGAAGAATTGAGTACATCCATTGAACAAAGCGTTGAAGGTGTAGAAGATACTATTAAGCGATTCGAGGCGATCATTTGGAGTTATATCAGGTTTGCGCAACACAATCCGGAAAAGTATCAGATCATATATATGGTACATTCTGATAGAATGGCGCGCTATCCAAAAGAAAAATTCAGAAAAGCACGAAGAGGTTACGCTTTACTTGAATCTGTGATCATGGATGGAATTAAAGAAGGGTTAATGGAACTGGATAAACCGATGATCGCAGCCTATACGATATGGGCTCAGTTACATGGCGTTGTTTCAGTAGTGTTTAATCAGCGGTTAGACAGCAGGATCGACCGTGATGAATTTATCGAAGAATCAGTAGAGCAAATAATGCAGGGTTTTCTGATTCGAATAACCACAACATAGAGGTGTAGAAAAATGGAATATTTAAATGAATTATCTGGATTTTTGATGGAGGTACCGGTTTGGGCCTCTGTGATATCAGCTATTGTGCTGATGTTAATTCTTGGGTTTACCGGTGCACCCCTTATTCTATGGGCGCTGGCTGGGTATGCCGGACTGCTCGGATTAGACGCTCCTATGTGGAGCTACATCATTTATTCGGTATTTGTTGTTGTATTTAATATAACTCCGATTCGCAGAATGTTGGTAAGTGCACCCATCATGAAGTTACTGGATGCACTTAAGTTTTTACCGAAGATCTCTGAAACTGAACAGACAGCGATTGATGCCGGTACTGTTTGGGTTGATGGAGAATTATTTTCCGGGAAGCCGGACTTTAAAAAGATCCTCAGCGAACCCTATCCTGAGTTGACAGGCGAGGAAAAAGATTTTTTAGATAATCAGGTGGAAGCGCTTTGCAAAATGACTTCAGATTGGGAAATATTTGTTAATAAAGATTTTCCGGAAGAAGCATGGAATTATATGCGTAAAGAGGGATTCTTTGGACTAATCATCCCCAAAAAGTACGGAGGCAAGGAATTCAGCGCGACTGCCCATAGCACGATCATTGCAAAGCTAGCATCCAGATCAGGCCCGTTAGCCACTACAGTTATGGTACCGAATTCACTGGGTCCGGCTGAATTATTACTACACTACGGAACCGAAGAGCAGAAAGATTATTATTTACCACGGTTAGCGGTTGGTGAAGAAATGCCTTGTTTCGCCTTAACTGAACCAAATGCAGGTTCTGATGCAGGTGGAATGGAAGCAAATGGACAGGTTTTTAAGGGAGACGATGATAAGCTGTATATAAAGTTAAACTGGAATAAGCGGTATATCACACTTGCAGCGATCTCGACAGTGATTGGATTAGCCTTTAAACTGGATGACCCGGAGAATCTGTTAGGGAAAGGCGAGCACCTTGGTATTACCTGTGCTTTAATTCCTTCAGAGACAGAAGGTGTAGAACTTGGTAAGCGGCACGATCCACTCGGAGTGCCATTTTATAACTGTCCGGTACGAGGACGTGATGTAGTGATACCGGTCGATGCCATCATTGGCGGTCGTGAAGGGGCCGGAAATGGGTGGAGAATGCTTATGGAATCTCTGGCGGTAGGTCGGGGTATCTCTTTACCGGCTCAGGGTCTTGGTGGTGCTAAACTAGCAACCCGAGTGGTTGGAGCATATGCGAGAATCAGAAAGCAATTTGGATTGAACATCGGGAAATTCGAAGGTATTGAAGAACCGATGGCAAGAATTGGGGGGTATACCTATATGATGGAAGCTGCCCGCAGGTTCACTACCGGTGGACTGGATAAAGGGGCTAAACCAGCCGTGGTTACCGCCATTGCCAAATATAACTTTACAGAGTTAACCCGCGAGATCATAAATGATGCCATGGATGTAGTGGGCGGTTCAGGGATCTCCAGAGGGCCACGCAATGTATTTGCGAACGGATATATTTCATTACCGATCGCTATAACCGTGGAAGGCGCTAATATTCTAACAAGAACACTGATGATCTTTGGTCAGGGTGCCATTCGTTGCCATCCATTTGCCCTAAATGAGATCAATGCATTAACTAAGGGCGATTCCAAAGCCTTTGATAAAAATTTCTGGGCCCATATCGGTCATGTCATCAAAAATAAATCAAGAGCTTTTGTACTCACATTGACCAGAGGATATTTAGCAGGATCGCCGGTTGGCGGCCCATCCGCAAAATATATAAGGAAGCTATCCTGGGCATCTGCTTCTTTTGCCTTCTATGCTGATCTTGCACTTGGATCCTATGGTGGCGCTTTAAAAATGAAAGAGAAGATCGCAGGAAGATATGCTGATATACTGAGCCACATGTATTTGGCTGCATCAACAATCCGCAGGTTTGAAGCTGAAGGGCGATTGAAGGAGGACGAGATCTTTTTCAAATGGTCTATGGATTACATCTTCTATCAGATACAGCAATCCTTTGATGGTATTTTGAGAGAGATCAAAGTGCCGGGGATCAGTTGGGTGTTCCGGCTTGCAGGCGTTTGGTCACGATTAAATCCGATAGGCACCTATCCATCAGATAAATTAGGTCATAAAGTGGCTCAGGCAATGCAATATATCGGAGAACAAAGAGATCGTATCACGGAGAATATCTTTATTCCTGAGGAAGCTGATGAAGCTGTTGGCCGCTATGAACATACCTTAAAGCTAATCACAGCGGCTACACCTGCCTACAAAAAAGTGTACGCAGCTATGAAGAAAAGGGAATTACCGAAAGCACCGGTTACAGAACTGATCGCAATAGCCAGAGATAAAGGCATCATTTCTGAGGATGAAGCAAATATGATGAAAATGGCAGAAGATGCACGAACCGATGCCGTTCAGGTTGATGAATTTACGCTGGACGAATACCTCCATCAAACGCCTAATGCCCCCCTGGGCAAAGGGCTTACTACAGATGAGGTACTGGAAACCACGTAGAAGTACATTGGTAGTTATACATAACATGTATAGCCCCGGAGGATTGAAATTCTTCGGGGTTTTTTTGTTTTTGGGATTATGAACTTAAAAATTGTACATATTCAAAATAAATCACTAAAATGTAGAGTGAATACAGTATCAAAGAATAGTAATATTTAAAATTTCAGTAATGAATCCTGTAAAAATGGATGATATAGATCGTCAGATACTGACGATCATTCAAAATGAAGGACGAGTCTCAAATAAAGATCTGGCGGAACGGATCGGACTCACCACTACTCCTACTCTGGAACGTGTAAAACGACTGGAAAAAGAAGGAGTGATCGAACAATATTGTGCGAAGATCAATCGCGAGGCCGTTGAGAAAGGGTTCAGCGCGTTTGTAACTGTTACTCTGAGCGTACACCGCCTTAAGTTGTTGGATGAATTCATAAACGCAGTAAAGGCTATTCCTGAGATACTGGCATGTTACAATACTACGGGTGAAGGAGATTTTCTGCTATACATCGTAGCTAAAGACGTAAAGGATTATGAATTCCTGATGCGAACAAAACTAGCGACTTTACCAGATGTACAGCGTCTCCATACCAGTATTGTACTCGGAACTATTAAAGAAGAAACTTCAATCCCAGTATTATGATGGACACAAAACAACATAAGATCTCATTTTCAACCACCGCAGTTCATGCCGGTAAAAAAGAAGACCAGTTTGGAGCCCACGTTTCTCCAATCTATCAGACATCTACGTTTGTGTTTAAGGATGTGGATGAAGGAAGAGAAGCATTTTCAAATGAAGAAGGATCAGAGACTCATATTTATTCCAGGCTGGCAAATCCAACGGTAGAACACCTTGAACGTGCGATCTGCTCACTTGAGACCTATGGTATGGATACTGCTGATGAATACCAGGGAATGGCATTTGGTAGTGGAATGGCAGCCATCTCTACAGGTATTCTAACACTGGCTAAAGGCGGGCATGTGATCGCGCAGGATGCACTGTATGGATGTACAAGTCAGTTTTTAGAAGGAGAGGCTCCGGAACTGGGGATCACTACTTCTTTTGTGGATACCAGTGATAGTTTTCTGGTAGAGATGGAGTTAAAAAAACATCCGAATACAAAGTTGATCTATCTCGAGAGTATAGCAAACCCGACCATGATGGTGAGTGATATTCCGAGAATCGCAAAACTGGCAGAAGATTATGGTGCGCTGCTCATGGTTGATAATACCTTTGCGAGTCCTTATCACTTAAAACCAATTACTCTGGGTGCTGATGTTGTAGCACATTCAACAACAAAATATTTAGGCGGGCACGGCACCGTGATCGGTGGGGCATTGGTTTTGAAAAAGCAGTTGATTCAGGATTCAGCCATGGCTGTATTCAGAAAAAATCTGGGAGGAATTGCCGGACCCATGGATGCCTTTTTACTCACTAATGGTGTTAAAACACTCGCATTGCGTATGGAAAAGCAAGCAAAGAATACGATGAAGATCGCCCGATTTCTTGAAGCACATAGTGCGGTAGATCGTGTTTGGTACCCCGGATTAGAATCTCATCCACAGCATCATTTAGCTAATGCAATGATGAGTAATGGATTTGGTGGGGTATTAGCCTTCGAATTAAAAGGAGGATACGAAGCCGGTAAACATCTCATGAATTCGGTTAAGCTTTGTAGTTTGGCAGTTAGTCTGGGAACCGTGGATACACTGATACAGCATCCTGCATCCATGACCCATGCGGTTATGAGCGAAGAACTCAGGAATCAGGCGGGTATTACAGAAGGACTCGTGCGCCTGGCTGTTGGAATTGAAGATGCAGAGGATATTATATACGATCTGGAGCAGGGAATACTCTGAACGCGATCAAATAACAGTATTATAAACAAAAAAGGTGTTTTTAAATGGAACACCTTTTTTTGAACTATAATGATTACCAGCCACCACCGGCACCGCCGCCGCCGGATCCGAATCCGCCACCGCCGCTAAATCCGCCGAAGCCACCACCTCCGCCTCCGCCGAATCCTGATCCTCCACCTCCGAAGCCTCCGCCACGGCGTCCACCACCGAAGATCTGACTCCAGAACAGAGCTTCTATCACATTTTCAGGGCCAAAAGTACGTCGTCTACCGCCACCTCTGCCACCCCGGGTAATGATAAAAAGGATGATGAATATGATCACAATGATCACATCAAAAGGAATGCCTCCATCACCATTGCTGGAATTATAATTCTCTCCTGTACCCTCGTATTCGCCGGAGGCCAGTTGAATAAAGGCATCGGTTGCCCGGTCTAATCCCTCATAAAAATTTCCGTTCCTGAAGTTTGGAACCAGAATATTCTCATAAACCCGATTTGCTATAACATCGGGTATGGCTCCTTCTAAACCGTATCCAACTTCGATCCACATTTCCCGGTCGGAGCTTGAGACCAAAATAAGAACCCCGTTATAACGCTCTCCTTCCCACATTCTCCATTTATTGAACAGTTCGTTGGCCGTCTCTTCAACACTATTACCATTCAGGCTTTGAATGGTAGCAATAGCGATCACATTGGAGGTGGTATCGCGATAAGTACGAAGTTTAGATTCGAGCCGGGATTGTTCCCGTGAGGAAAGCATATCTGCAAAGTCATTGACCATACCCACCGGTTTATCCGGTAGAAAACTAAAATCCTGAGCAGCCAGCGGAGAAGTTAAAAGTATGAGCAGCAGGGTGAGGACTCTTTTCATTTTATTCACTTTTATCATCCTCATCTTTTTTTCCGTAGCTGATATCATCATCAAGTTCATTTACATCGTCGGATTGATAGGGGAAAAACTGTCTGAGCTTTTCACCGATCAGTAAAACGGCATCCCGTAATCCGCTCTCGTAGTCTTCGGCCATGAAGTTCTTTTTCATCAGTTCCAGAACATCATTCCAGAATTCCTGTCCAACATTCGAATGAATGCCTTCATCTCCCCAGACAGCCATTTTGTGATCTTTTGTAGCCACATATACGATCACTCCGTTTTTAAGCTCTGTTTCGTGCATGTTAAGATCGGCGAAAACCTGTTTCGCACGATCGATCGGATCTTTGGCTTTACAACGGTCTTCGATGTGAACTCTGACCTCTCCGGATGTATTCGTTTCTGCTGTTTTTATTGCAGAGACGATCGTTTGTTCTTGTTCTTTGGTAAGAAATTTAGACATAAGAAATTCGTATTTGCAGCAATGAACGGAAACCATACGAAGTGATCATATCCAATCATGGAGATCACTTCATAGAAACCTTGTATGGAAGTTAGTTTGAGAAATCTACCGTCGGCGCTTGTTCTGCCCCGGCATCAGCTTCGAAATATGCTTTTCGTTCAAATCCACCCAGATTCGCAAAAATACTTGTCGGGAATTTTCTGATGGCCGTATTGTAAGAGCGGGCAGCATCGTTGAAGCGCTTACGCTCTGTAGTGATACGGTTTTCGGTACCTTCAAGCTGAGCCTGCAGATCTCTGAAATTTGCATTCGCTTTTAATTCAGGGTATCTCTCCACAGAAACCAGTAGTCTGGAAAGAGAACCACTCAATTGAGCTTGTGCTTGTTGAAATTGCTCAAGCTTGGCAGGGTCATTCAGGTCATCCGCACTAAGGTTAACCGAAGTCGCCTTGCTTCGTGCCTCGATCACTGCTGTAAGTGTTTCCTGCTCAAAATTCGCAGCACCTTTAACGGTATTTACCAGATTAGGTACCAGATCGGCCCGGCGTTGATATTGATTCTCAACCTGAGCCCAGGCACTTTCAACGATCTCTTCTTTTTCTACAAGTCCGTTATTGATATTAATACCAATGAAAATGAGCAGCACTGCTACTCCAATTCCAACTAAAGCTTTTCCCTTCATGTTTGTTCGTTTTGTTTGATTAACTTTGAGCCCGCTATACGAGCCAATTAAATTAAGGTTCAATTCATTTCAACAATAATCAAAAACTATTCCATTGTCAGTGCTAACTCCCGAATTCATTTATTTTGACTTAGATGACACCCTTCTTAATCACAAAAAGGCAGAACAAAACGGTCTGGCAGATGTCCATGATCATTTTGAGGAGTTTTCAGACATCTCCCTCAAAACACTGGTAGATACTTATCACCATATCAATAAAGGATTATGGGAGGAATATGGAAGAGGGGAGATCGATCGCCACATTTTGCATCGCAGACGATTTGAAGAAACGTTTAGAGAGCTGGGAATTCGCACTGAATTATATGAAGAAGCCGGTAAAGTGTACATGCAGTATTATCGGAATCATTGGGAATGGATTGATGGGGCAGAGGAGGCCTATCAATCAATTGCACAGAAGTACGAAGTTGGGATCATCACTAATGGATTTGCTGAAACACAATGGATGAAGATCGATCAGTTTGGTTTCAGAGAAACTGCCCGTCATATTGTCATTTCGGAAGAGGTTGGGGTGATGAAACCACAACCAAAGATCTTTGATCATTCCACCGAACTGGCAGGAGTGGATCGTGATAAGATCCTGTATGTTGGAGATTCACCTACATCGGATGTGAAAGGAGGATTAAATGCGGGATGGATGGTAGCCTGGTATAAATCAAATCCCACTGAACTGGAAGCCACACTTCCTGACCTAGTTTTTGATGATTTTTCTGTTTTGATGAAAGAATTGGGGATTTAAAAACGGGAACGATTAACAAGCCGTGGACTTGTCATTTGTCATGATCTGATGAGCTCATAGATATATGCACAAAACTGCTAACCAAAGCTGAAAACATTCCCCAAAACCTGATTACAGGTTTAATAATTTGATTCAGAAACAATGATCCGGGGGGTACTATCTACTCATTGTTCGGTATCCAATGGGATATATCTTTCATTAATAATGTTAAAATGATGGATCTGATGAGCAGTAATGGAGAAACCTATGGCAGACAGAGGCATTTCATATTCAAAAAATTTACAAGTCATAGAGAGTATATCCTCATTAAATGATTCGAACATGAGTATGGTAGATTGACGAACAACCCGAAGTTCCTGAATCAAATGCTCAATGGGCAGATCATCGGCATTAGAATGCGTACCCATTATTTCCTGATCATGTGCATCGGGGATGGTACCTTCTTTTCGGGCAAACAGGATGGCTCTGTAGCACCAGATCCTTTCCCAGTCGATGAGATGTTGCAGAATTTTGTGAACCGACCACTTTCCCTCTTTATAGGTTTTCAGTCCAATTCTTTTCAATTGCTCAATATCAAGATCATCAATAGCCTTAAAACTGAGTTCAAGGGCCTTAAAAAGATCCCTGCCTTCATTCAGCTCATAAACTTCCTGTAGAAAATCAGGCTGCTGTTCAGAGTTCGATTCTTCCATAGTATAGCATAAGTTATTGTTGGACCTGAAGTGATCTTTGACAAGATAATATTTCCCATCTTTGGGAAAAAAAAGTGGTTTCGATACATTCCGAGGTCTAACCAATCGAATACCCATAATTATGAGATCCCGCTTTTTTTTACCGGTATTATTAGCCGGTATATTTACCCTTCAATGTACAGCACAAAAAGAACCTTGGCAGCCATTATTTAACGGAGATGATCTGGAGGGTTGGACTCAGCTCAACGGTGAAGCCAACTATGAAGCAATAGATGGAGAAATTGTAGGAACTACCGTTTACGGAACGCCGAACTCTTTTCTGGTGACAGATCAGCTGTTTGGTGACTTCGTCCTTGAATATGAGGTCAAACTTTCCGCTGCTACTAATTCAGGAGTTCAGATCCGAAGTAACAGTATTCCGGAATTTAATAACGGAAGGGTTCATGGATATCAGGTGGAGATCGATCCCAGCGACCGTGCCTGGACCGGAGGGATCTACGACGAAGCCCGACGAGGTTGGTTGTTTCCACTAAAAGACATGCCGGAGGCCAATGCCGCATATAAACATCTGGAATGGAATAAATTCAGAGTAGAAGCTATTGGTGATACGATTAAAACCTGGGTAAATGGTATTCCTGTGGCTCATTTAATTGATGACCGTACTCCGGCCGGATTTATAGGACTTCAGGTACATAGTATTGGCAGAGAAGCAGAAGAGGGGATAGAGATAAAGTGGAGAAATATCCGGATCATAACCGAAGATGTCAGAGCATTCGCAATGAAAACTCCGGTTCCCCCAAAAAATAACTACAATACGCTCACTTTCAGTGAGCAAGACTGGGGATGGGAACTGTTATATGATGGTTCAGATATGAACAAATGGCGTGGTGCAAAACGCGATGATTTTCCATATTCAGAAACCGGTATGGGTTGGGATGTGAATGAAGCGGTGGTTAAGATCCATGAATCAGGCGGGGCAGAATCCGCAGATGCCGGAGATATTGTTACCAACGAGGTTTTCAGTGATTTCGAAATACTCATTGACTTTAAGATCACAGAAGGGGCTAATAGTGGAATTAAATATTTTGTGGATCCTGAGCTGAACAAAGGCACCGGTTCGGCCATCGGGTTGGAATATCAGATATTGGATGATGAACGGCATCCGGATGCCAGGCTAGGTGCTCAGGAAGGGAGTCGTACTTTGGCTTCGTTATACGATCTGATAAAAGCCACAAATAAACACCCAAATCCGATTGGTGAGTGGAATCATGCCCGCATCGTTTCAGACGGAGATCATGTAGAGCACTGGCTGAATGGCAGAATAGTATTGGAATATGAACGGAATACTCCTGAATTCCAGCAATTGGTCAACGAAAGCAAATATGCAAAATGGCCGGGATTTGGTAAGTGGGAAGAAGGTCATATCCTGCTTCAGGATCATGGAAATGAAGTTTCGTACCGTAATATTTTTATCAAACGATTATAGTTTAGGGGAATTGCAATGAGTGGAATTAACAGACGTACATTTATCAAAAAAACAGCAGTAGCAGGATTGGGTAGTGGTTTGATCTTTTCATCTCCCACGATTCTGGCCGCATCAACTAACGAACGATTGAATTTTGCGGTGGTAGGCGTTAGAAGTCGGGGTAGGGCTCATGTTCAGGCGATCAAAGAACTGGAAAATGCCAGAGTTACCTGGTTCTGTGATGTGGATGAGAATATCATTGATGAGCATAAAACCTTTGCCAAAAAGGAACTGGGGTATGTTCCTAAAGTAGAGCGCGATTTTCGAAAACTGGTGGAAAAGGAGGATATTGATGTGATCACAATCGCTACACCCGAACATTTACATGCTCCGATGGCGATCATGGCCATGGCGGCAGGAAAGCACGTGTATATTGAGAAACCATGTAGTCACAATCCATGGGAAAATGAATTACTGGTCGCGGCACAAAAGAAGTTCGGGAAATTGTGCCAGATGGGGAATCAACAACGTTCATCTGTAACATCTGCTAAAGCTATCAGGGAGATCCGCGAGGGTGCTATTGGGGAAGTATATTATGGAAAGGCCTGGTATTCTAATACCCGTGGACCTATCGGAAAAGGGAAAGTCGTACCGGTTCCGGAAACACTAAATTGGGATCTATGGCAGGGTCCGGCGCCCAGAGAAGAATATCGGGATAATGTGCACCCATATAACTGGCATTGGTTCAGAGCCTGGGGAACCGGTGAAATTCATAACAACGGAACGCATGAGATCGATATTTGCCGATGGGCTTTAGGAGTTGATTATCCAACAAAAGTTACCTCATCCGGTGGACGTTTTCATTACGATGATGACTGGGAATTCTACGATACTCAGAATGCCAGCTTTGAATTTGAGGGTGGGAAGATGATCACCTGGGAAGGTAAAAGCTGTAATGGACAACCTTTTTATGGAAGAGGTCGTGGTGCAATGATCCATGGTACAGAAGGTAGTATGCTTTTGGATCGCGGAGGATATCTGCATTTCGATCGCGGAGGTAAATTACTAAAAGAAGAGAAAGAACCGGTGTATGGTGCTTCCGATACGGGCGATACAATGGGATTTGATGGACTAACCATCAATCATTTTAAGAATTTTGCCAATGCAATACGTACCGGAGCCATGCTACATGCCCCGATCGATGATGCTTCCATATCTACTATGCTGTGTCATTATGGAAATATCGCACAGGAAACGGGAGGAAGTTTACAGATCAATCCTGATACCGGGCAGATCAGGGATAATTCGGAAGCCATGAAATTCTGGAAACGGGAATATGAACAAGGATGGGAACCAAAGATCTGATCAATTATGAAAAGAAGAGAATTCATCAGAAATACAACGATGGCAGGTGCAGCAGCATTAACAACGGGATTTGCCGGTGCTTTTAGACACAGAGAATTTGATACGCTGAAAGTTGGGGTGATCGGTACAGGAGACAGAGGAACAGGATTATCTTATCTGATCAATCAAATTGACGGAATTGAAGTGACTGCAGTTTCAGATATCATTCCATTCAGATTAGAAAATGGTCTTAAGCATGCTTCGGAAGGAGCGAAAGGATATGAAGATTATCGAAAGCTTTTGGAAGAATCGGATGTTGACGCTGTAATAGTATCTGTTCCTTACGCTCTACACGACGATATTCTGAAAGATGTGATCTCCGCTGAGAAGCATATTTACTGTGAGAAAACGATGATCAAAGGTGAGAATGCTGCGGTGGATCTGGTGCATCAGATCAGAGATTACCGGCCTGTTTTTCAGGTGGGACATCAATATCATAGCAGTCGTTTGTATATGAAAGCGGTAGAGATCATACATAGCGGATATCTGGGGCACGTAGAGTCCATTGAATGTCAATGGAATCGGAATGCGGATTGGCGGCGTCCTGTACCTGATCCAAAATGGGAGCGCATGATAAACTGGCGAATGTACCGTGAATATTCCGGTGGACTTACCGCTGAATTATGTTCTCATCAGATCGATTTTTGTAATTGGGTAGCCGGAGAAACTCCGGCAAAAGTAACCGGTTTCGGAGGGATAGATTATTGGAAAGATGGCCGTGAAACTTATGACAACGTGCATATCATGATGCAATACCCGAGTGGACTGAATACGAAATTCACCAGCCTGACAACGAATGCCTATGAACGCTATCAGATCAAAGTTCAGGGAAAGAAAGGGACGATGATCATTAATTTTGATGGAGCAAAGATCTATCTCGAGAATTTTGAGGAAGCCAGAGAAACCGGTGTAGTTGATGGTGTTTCCGGAGCAACTTCTGAAGCCTGGAGCCGTGGGCAAGGGGCCCCGATCGATGTAGATCAGGATATCGATCCAACAAAACAGGCGCTGATCGATTTCAGAGATTCAGTGAATACCGGTAAGAAACCAATATCAAATGTTGAAACGGGAGCAAATGTAGCCATTCTGGTTAGTATGGCTATTGAAGCGATGGATACAAATACGGTGGTTGAGTGGAAGCCGGAGTATGATTTTGAACAGGGATGATCTGAAGTTATTGATGAATTAGGCAGGGTCAGATCCTGCTAACTAATTCATTTCAGTTCCGGGGAAGATGCAAAAGCCTTCCATCCCGTCGGAGAGCACCTTGGAAAGTTGTAGGTCCTGCAAGGCGATTCCACGTACGATCAAAAATATGCCTAAGGCAAAGGCAAGATAGGGAACCATCTTACGAATGGAGTTTCGAAGATCCAGCGACAGGATAGATGGCGCCAGATACATCAGATACATTGCCGGAAATGTGCCAAGACCAAATATGGCCATATAAGCCATACTGTGATAGGGTGTTTGAGTTAAAATAGCTGCTGCTAACCCTGAATAAACAAAAGCACAAGGAAGGAGTCCGTTTAAGAAACCCATTCCAAAGAGGGCCGGGTACGATTCCTTTCGGATCAATTTTCCGTAATACCTGGTTATGAGTGAAGTTAATCTATTAAACGAGGTAGGAATATAACCTTTGAAATATCGATTGATGATAACCCCGGCAACAATAATTACCCCCAAAATAATTGATAGTGAACCTTGCAGTCCTGCAATGGTTATATGGGCACCAAGAAATCCAAAGATCAAACCAAAAATTGAATAAGTCAGGATCCGGCCGGAATTATAGATCACCGCATTCAGGGTGAGTGTACCCATCGATGAACTGGAACGGGGGATGGACATTGCGATGGGACCGCACATTCCTACACAGTGGAAACTTCCAAAAAAACCAAGTAAAAGTGCCGTCCAGAGTTCCATTTCGCAGATAAAAAAACATCCTGACGTTCAAGCGATTGAAATTCAATCACGAGCCCGGTCAGGATGTAAAGATTTAGTGTAAGATCTCTTCTATTTTGATGTACTCTTCATCATTCATTGTAAACCGGATGGTAAGAGTCCATTTACCTTTTGCCATACGTTCCATCGGGATCACGTGGGTATTACCCGCACTGAATTCGATAGGAATGGTTAGGTCCATAGAAGAATCGTTGGGGCGGTAGAGAGTCATTGTACCATTACTTGCACTGTCAACCACTACTTCCGGAAAAACAACCTTCAGAACATTTCTTTTTTCATCAAAAAAGATGATGATCGGTTCGTCTAATTCGTCGGCTCGTTTTTTGCCGTCTATAGTTTGTTGATAGTTTACTCCTTCCTCATAGTGATTGTTGTTCACAAGATAGAAGTCGAGACTTATGATATAACTGACTACGCTGAGTATCCCGATCACGAATAAGATCAAAACGATCGAGATACCCTTTCCCCAGTTCATTGATTTCATTTAGTTGAGATAAATTGATGATAGATTAATTATTTGCTGGCCCTAGGAATCCAGTCTTAACACGTTCAATTTCCTCACCATTTGAGAGAACTGCAAATGTTAGTTCTGTTCTGAAGCCGGTGAGTTCATCACCATTCAATTTAACCATGAAACGACCTTCTGCCAGACTTTGGCCTTCTACTTCCTGAACAATTCCAAGTGAAACGATCTCACCTTGAGGCTCGACCAATTTGATCTCATATTTGATCGGATCGAAAGTCTTGTTGATCACCTTCATCTCATAGATATTGCTGTATACATTACCCGGAAGTTCCTGATACACAGTTCCACGCTCGCGAAGAATAGTGGTCTCCAGACTACTGCGCATGCTCATCAGGAAGATGAAAATGGTAACCATGATAGTAAGTACGATACTGTAACCAATCGTACGTGGGTTCATGAGTTTGTTATTTCCTTCACGAATGGCCGTTTCTGATGAATAACGGATCAAGCCACGCGGTTTATCGATCTTATCCATTACAGAATCACACGCATCGATACAGGCGGTACAATGCACACATTCGAGCTGAGTTCCATTTCGGATATCAATACCCATTGGACATACTTTCACACACTGATAACAATCAATACAATCACCAAAGGTGTCGTCGTCGTTAAAGCCAAGGTCAGCTAAGGTAGCTTTGCCAGCTTCCACTTTTTTACGGTCACCCACACGGGCGCGAGCTTCACCACGAACGTAATCATACATCACGTTAATGGAATTGTTATCGAGCATTACTGATTGCATACGGCCGTATGGGCAAACAAAGTGACAAACCTGCTCACGCATAAAAGCAAACACGCCATAGAATACACCACTGAAGATCAGAATAGCGGTTAAGCCGGCAAGGTGCTCTGATGGGGGATCGGTAACTAACTGAAACCAATCATCTTTCCCGATAATATACATCAGGAACCAGTTGGAAATAATAAAGGCCATGGCATAGAAAACTCCATGCTTCAGGGCTTTTTTAAAGATCTTTTTGGGAGTCCATGGGGCTTTATTCAGGCGCATTTGTTCGGTTGCATCGCCTTCGATCCAATACTCTACTCTTCGGAAAACCATTTCCATAAAAATGGTCTGGGGACAAGCCCATCCACAAAACAGTCGTCCGAAGATAGTGGTGAAAAGTACAACGCCTACAATAAAGGCCAGCATCCCGAATACTAAGAGGTGGAGATCCTGAGGCCAGAATGCAACTCCAAAAATTACAAACTCTCTTTCAAGAATATTGATCATTAATAATGGGTGACCATTGATCATGATGAATGGTCCGGAAAAGAAAAATGCCAACAAGAAGAATGCAACTATATTCCGGGCGGTGTAGTAACGACCGCTGGGTTTTTTAGGGTAGATCCAGTTACGGCTCCCTGTTTCATTTACTGTTGCAAGGTGATCCCGGTATTTGTCTTTCGTGATTCTGCGATCGTCTACATTTGACATGATAATACCTGCTAATTGTATAATAAAAGCCCCCGAATATCGGAGGCTTTTGTGAGTTATTTATGAAATAATAATATCAAAAAGAATTCTATTTAATAGAACATTCAGATGCCCGGGCTTCATCCACAGGTTTTGGATTAGCGGGTTCTGTGCCCTGGATGGATGCAATAAAGCTGATCAGATCGGTGAGATCATCATCAGAGATCCTTGCGCCACTACCATAAGGCATCATACCTTTTTCGGGATAACCGGTAGTAACACTGGTGGCTAGTTCTTCAGCAGAACAGCCATGTAGCCAGTAACCATCGGTCAAATTTGGACCTACCAAACCTTCCCCGTTATTACCATGACAGGTAAAACAAAGATTTCCGGTACTCATGTAGATCTCTTTACCCCGGGCGATAGATTCCGCATCGGTCTGGAATTCCCAGCTTACGGCCGCCGCCGTTGCTTCGCCGGAATCATCAGATGGAGAACCATACATTTGCTCAGCCATGGCCACTTCAGCTGCATACTCTTCGTGCTGATTCTGGCCAATTCCAAGCACATTGTAATACAGTAGGTAAACTACAGCAAAACCAATCGTGAAGTAGAACAACCATAACCACCAAACCGGCATGTGATTGTCCAGCTCCCGAATTCCATCATACTCATGATCGAGTAGTTTATCGCGTTCGTCGTCTAAAATTTGCATAATTAATACTCTATTCAGGTTGTGGTTAGTCGTTTGTGTCTAAAGGGAGGTTAGAAGCTTCTTCCCAGGGCTCTTTTCCGGTTTTGATCAGGTAACCGATCAAAAGCAGGAAAAAAGTAAGGAAGAGGATGAGGGAGATACTTGGGTATATCTCCACTCCGTCCATTGCTCTCAATACATCTTTATACATGGTATTAATCCTCCACGATGTTAGCACCCATACGAGCATCGGATGGCAAACCGGCAAACGGATCATTATCTCCGGTGATGTCGGTTCCAACACGTTGCAGGTAGGCGATCAGAGCGATGATCTGTTTTTTGGAAGTGATGTTATAAGTAACACCTTTTTCCTCATCATTGATCACACCAAAACCATTGTCTTTTAGTCCCTGAGCTATCATTTCAGCCTGTGCTTCCGCATCTTTGATAGCCAGATCTTCATACCCTTCTGCATACGGTACGCCTACAGTTCTGAGTGCATTGATCTTATTCGGGATGTCGTCAGTCTTGTATTCACGATCCAGCATCCATGGGTAAGCAGGCATGATAGATCCTGGTGAAGTTGAGATCGGACGGTGCATGTGGCGCAGGTGCCATGAGTCAGGATACTTGCTACCGATACGGTGCAGATCCGGACCGGTACGTTTAGAGCCCCACAGGAATGGGTGATCGTAAACGAATTCACCGGCTTTTGAATATTCTCCATAACGCTCAGTTTCTGAACGGAAAGGACGAATCATTTGAGAGTGACAGTTATTACAACCTTCAGAGATGTAAATATCACGGCCAACCACTTCAAGAGGTGTGTAAGGTTTCACACTTTCGATAGTCGGAATGTTTGATTCGATCAGGGCTGTTGGCATGTATTCCACAATACCACCAATCAGAATAGCCACCAGTACAAGTACGGTGAATTGTAACGGACGTCCTTCCAGACGACGGTGGAATTTCTCTTTATGACCAGCAGATGGATCGATCACAGCAGGTGCCTGAGCTTCTTCTTCGGCAACCAGACTTCCACTGAATGCAGTTTTAACCAGGTTAAATACACCTACCAGAGCACCAATGATGAACATTGAACCACCAATTGCACGTAATGCATACATTGGCATAAGCTGAGTAACAGTTTCAAGGAAGTTTGGATACTTCATGAAACCTTCGGTTGTGAATTGTTTCCACATCAGTGACTGAGTGATACCACCCCAATACATTGGGATCACGTAGAAGATCGCGCCAAGAGTAGCAAACCAGAAGTGAACGTTCGCCAGTTTCACTGAGAACAACTTGGTTTTGTAGATCTTAGGTGTGATGTAGTATAACATTGCAAATGTAAGACCACCATTCCACATAAGTGCACCATTATGTACGTGACCGATAATATAATCGGTATAGTGAGCAATGGCGTTAACATTTGCGATTGAAAGCATCGGGCCTTCGAAGGTAACCATACCGTAAGAAGTCACTCCAACAACTAAAAACTTCAATACGGGATCTTCACGTACCCTGTCCCAGGCCCCACGTAAGGTAAGCAGACCATTGAGCATACCACCCCATGATGGCGCTATAAGCATAATACTAAATACAGTACCTAAAGCCTGTGCCCAACCTGGTAAAGAAGTATACAACAAGTGGTGAGGACCGGCCCAAATATAGATAAAGATCAAAGACCAAAAGTGAACGATCGATAACCGGTAAGAGAAGATCGGACGTCCGGCCGCTTTTGGAATAAAATAGTACATAATACCCAGGAATGGAGTAGTAAGGAAGAATGCCACCGCATTGTGACCATACCACCATTGAACCAACGCATCCTGTACACCGGCATAAAGCGAGTAACTTTTAAGGATGGTTGCAGGCATTTCGAAAGAGTTTACCACGTGAAGAACAGCAACGGTTACGAAGGTTGCAATGTAGAACCAGATGGCTACATAGATGTGTTTTTCACGGCGTTTCATGATCGTCATGATCATGTTTACACCAAATACCACCCAAATAAGCGTAATGGCGATATCGATCGGCCATTCTAATTCGGCGTATTCTTTACTGGTGTTGATACCAAATGGAAGTGTTAACACGGCAGATAAAATGATCAGCTGCCATCCCCAGAAGTGAATCTGGCTCAGTGTTTTGCTCCACATTGGTGTTTTAGTTAATCTCGGCAGCGAATAATAAACCCCGTAGAAAATGGCGTTACCTGCGAATGCAAAGATAACGGCATTTGTATGCAGAGGTCTTAGTCTTCCGTAAGAAAGTTCCGGGATAAAGCCCAGAAAATCAGGGAAGATTAATTTCAAGGCTACGATCAATCCCACAAGGAAACCGATAACCCCGAAGGTAAGAGCCGCAATACCGAAATTACGTACTATCTTATTGTCATAATGAAAAGTATCCATCGACATTTGTAATCCCTATTATTGGTTAGTGTTTAGAATTTTGAGTTTGAGAAATTTCGTCATCGAAGAGCATTCTGATGGATGGAGTTTCCGAATCATCGAACTGACCCGTTTTAACCGCCCAGTAAAAAGCTCCCAGAAAAAAAAGTGCCACCATCAGGCTGAATAAAACCAGTACTACAATTACGCCCATATTTTTAGCCCCATTTTTCGTGCTTTAATTCGTGTTACTGTATAAGTAAAAGCCATTACACTCACCGAGCTCAGTGGCATCAAAATAGCCGCAACCAATGGTGATAAATGGCCGGTAACTGCAAAACCTAATCCGGTAATATTGTAGATCAGCGAGATCACAAAACTCGCAATGATGATCCGGAATGAAGCTCTGCTGAATTTCAATAATGTGTGCATGTTTTCGAGTGATCCACCTTCTGCAATGGCATCACAGGCCGGGGAGAAAGAACTCATATCATCAGAAATGGCAATCCCGAAATTACTCGCCTGCAAGGCCCCGGCATCATTCAGCCCATCACCGATCATCACAACATGTTTGCCTTCATTCTTAAGTCCTTCGATCACATTCAGCTTTTGAACCGGAGACTGATTGAATAACATTTTCTTCCAGTTTGAGAAAACGTTTCTGAGTTTATTCTCCTCAAAACTATTATCACCACTTAACAGGTAGGCCTCATGATTCTCCCGTTCGAGATCTTCCAGTAAGGTTTTAAGTCCTTTCCGAACCCGGTTTTCGAAGGTGAAATAGCCTTTATAATATCCGTCGATGCAGATATGAACCATAGAACCTGATTCATTGGTTGCCGGGATATCCTCATTGGTCAATCCTTCCTGCTGAATGAGGAAAGAGCGACTGCCGATCGCAACACTGGTACCTGAGATCAAAGAAATGATGCCTTTACCCGGAATCTCATCAAACTGATCGGGAGTAATTGTATCTCTGATCTCCAGTTTATTGTAGATCTTTTTTGATAACGGATGAATGGATTGCCTGGCTGCTGATGCGATGAGTTGAATATCTCTTTGAGACAACCGGGAACCTGAAAAACGAATGTCGGCTTTGTCAGATTCAGTAATAGTTCCAGTTTTATCAAAAACGAAGGTATTCGCTTTGGATAGTTCTTCTACTACATTTGTACTACGGATGTACAATCCATTTAAGGCCAGAATATTCACTGCAGAACCTAAGGTAAACGGGGTGGAAAGCGCAAGGGCACATGGGCAGGCAATGATCAACACCGAGGTGAATATGGTGAAAGCCCGGGTTGGTTCGATCTGAAACCAAACAATAAGTGACACAATGGCAATTCCAAGCACAGTAAATGTAAAATGCGGACTGATGCGGTCTGCGAAGGTAGTTACGGTCTTATCTTTTTCTGATTTCCCGAAAGCCTCATTTTCCCAAAGTGAAGTAAGATAGCTGTGTTCCACTTTTTTGGAAACCATAAGCTCGGCATGACTACCGATCACTTTTCCCCCGGCGTAAACCTGAGTGCCTTCGGTTACGGTAACGGGCTCGGTCTCTCCGGTGATAAAGCTGTAATCAATATCAGCTTCTGATGAACGGAGTACTGAATCGGCGGGGATCAATTCCTGATTTCGGATGATGATCTCGTCGCCGATCTCTAATTTATCCACCGGAATAGATCGTTCTTCCTCATTTTCCTTTCTGATAACCGCTATAGGCAGGTAAGATTTGTAATCGCGGTCGAAAGACAATGAATCGAAGGTTTTCTTTTGAACCACCTTCCCGATCAACAGGAAGAAGATGAATCCGGTGAAGGAATCGAAATATCCGGCGCCGGTACCACTCAGTATTTCGTACAGGCTTCTGCCAAATAATGCAATGATACCGATCGAGATCGGAACATCCAGATTGATCCCTTTTTGACTGATTGCCGCCCAGGCCGATTTCAGATAATCGATACTGCTGTAGAGCAGTACAGGCGTTGCAAGGGCGATATTTAATCCCCCGAAGAAATAGCGAAACATCTGAGAAGAACCCGACTGATCCATCTCAAGATATTCCGGAAAACTGAAGAGCATGATATTACCAAAGGCAAAACCGGCTACACCGAGTTTAAGCAGGAGTCCCCGTTGGATGCTGGAGGTTTTCTTTTCCTCCAGTTGTTCCATTTTAAGATTGGGTTCGTAGCCAATGGTGGTTAGCAGCTCTACTACATTACGCAGGTTCGTTTTCGAGGCGTCGTAAACGATAGTTACCGTGCGTTTCATGAAATTCACCGTTCCCTTTAAGATACCTGCATCAATATTGTGCAAATTTTCCAACAACCAAACACAAGAAGTACAGTGTATGTTGGGAACGAAGAAGGTAACGGAAGTGGTGGTCCCGTTCCGGAAATCGACCAGTTTGTGTTCAACATCCTGATCGAGCAGATATTCGAATCTCTTTCGCTCTATACCGGTTTTTACGGTATTACCTGCATTTTCGTCCAGATTATAATAAGTACACAGATTGTTCTCATTCAAAATCTGGAACACGGTCTTACAGCCTTCACAGCAAAAGATCTTATCATCATGATAGATCTCCGTACCCGTGCAGTCCTCACCACAGTGGTAACATCGGGTATCCTCTATCACATGATCGTTTGCCATTATTAAGCTGCTCCGTAGGTATAGCTCAGACGTTCATTAAACCACGACTGAGACATTAAGGCTTCGGCTTGCGCAAAGGTAGTTTCCTGAAGCCATTCCTGGATCTTATCTCTTTCTTCAGACCAGAAGAGATGGAAAGGGCAGGGCTCAATTTGGCCACACCCTTCTATCCCCATAAAACATGTGTGAAAAAATGAATCTCCATCTATGGCGGTGATCACATCGTACACAGAAATTTCATCAAGGGGTTTGGCAATATATACACCGCCGTTCAACCCACGTTGAGAACCGAGTATGCCCGGAGCTTTTAGTTTTGAGAGTATCTGCGACAGATACGCCGCCGGGCAATTTAAATGACGCGACAATTCAGAAGCAGAAATAACATCGTTTTCCTGCTTTGAAATTGCGATAATCGCTGATATCGCGTATTGAGCACCTTGGGAGACTAATTTCATATCCTCTATATAATTCTAATATCCATATTCGAATATCGATATTAGATTTTAAGAACCTTATTCAATACATGCAATGGGTACTCAAAAAATAATTCATAAAATCTTCATAGAATCAGGTGTTTCCGGATAGCCGTGCAGCAACAAAAAAGGAGTTACATGGGAAGCACTATGGATGTATTGGAGATCGAATTTCAACAGAACGGGTAGATTTGAAATTGGATACCATCAAAGGTCCAAACTACTCAGATCTAAAGATAATGATCCGAAGATCTCCGGAAGTTTATCCCGGACGTAGGATTTACCGGCAACCCATATAATTCTAAAAATCCCTACGAGAACATGAATGATTGTATGTATATGGTGAATAACTTCTGAATATTGGGGAAAAGTCAGTCCTCATTTAAAGAAAAAACCTCGTACCTTTTGGCCGTCTAAATCCTAATAAAAACCTTTCGATTGATGGCCACCTCTCACGCTCAGGAACCCGAAGTAACACTAGAACTAGCCCTTGAACATGGTTTAAATGAAGAAGAATACGGCTGGATCGTGGATAAACTCGGACGAACTCCTACATTCACCGAACTTGGTGTGTATTCGGTTATGTGGAGTGAACACTGCTCCTATAAAAATTCTATTGTTGAATTAAAGAAATTACCCCGTGATGGTGAACATTTGCTTGTGGGAGCCGGTGAAGAGAATGCCGGTTTGGTGGATATTGGTGACGGACTTGGTTGTGCATTTAAGATAGAAAGTCATAATCACCCGTCTGCAGTGGAACCCTATCAGGGTGCGGCAACCGGAGTGGGAGGAATTCATCGTGATATCTTTACTATGGGTGCCCGACCTATAGCTAGCCTGAATTCTCTGCGATTCGGGGATATGAAGAACCCGCGGGTACGTTATCTGCTAGACGGAGTAGTACGGGGTATTGGAGATTATGGAAATTCCTTCGGTGTTCCGGTGATAGCCGGTGAGGTTTATTTTGATGAAAGTTATGAAGGTAATCCACTCGTAAATGCGATGAGTATCGGGATTGTAAAGGCAGGAGAGACCGCCTCAGCCATTGCAGAAGGTATCGGTAATCCGGTGATCATAGTTGGTGCAAGCACTGGTCGGGATGGAATTCATGGTGCCACCTTTGCTTCTGAAGAGATCAGTGAAGAAAGTGAAAAGAAACGACCAAGTGTTCAGGTTGGTGATCCATTCACCGAGAAACTGTTACTCGAAGCGAGTCTGGAAGCGTTAAAAACCGGAGCTGTGGTTGGAATGCAGGATATGGGAGCCGCAGGAATAGCCTGTTCTTCCAGCGAAATGACCGCAAAAGGTCAACAAGGTATGCGCGTGGATCTAGATAAAGTTCCGGCACGTGAAGACGGAATGACCGCGTACGAGCTTCTATTGTCTGAATCTCAGGAGCGGATGCTCGTGGTTGCACACAAAGGACGTGAGCAAGAGATCATTGATGTATATGAAAAATGGGATCTGCATGCCGTTGTTGTGGGCGAAGTAGTAGATGGGGATAAAGTAACTTATTGGAAAGAAGGGGAAGTTAAGGCAGAGATCCCGGCTGACCATCTTGTTTTAGGTGGTGGGGCTCCTCAATACATACGTGAAACTAAGAAACCGGCTTATCTCGAAGAAACTCAGAATTTTGATATCGAAGGTCTGGACCATCCTGCAGATCATATTGATACCATTAAAAAGCTGCTGAATAGTCCTAATATTGCTTCTAAACGATGGGTACACGAGCAATACGATACTACGGTGAGAACAAATACGGTAACCGCTCCGGGAGCATCCGATTCCGGAGTGATACGTATCAAGGATACCAAAAAAGGACTGGTGGCTAAAACGGATTGTAACGGTCGGTATGTTTATCTGAATCCACGAAAAGGGGGGCAGATCGCTGTTGTTGAATCAGCACGAAACGTTGTTTGTTCAGGGGGCAAACCTATGGCCATTACCAATTGTCTTAATTTTGGAAATCCCTATAAACCCGAAGTTTACTGGACATTTAAGGAAGCATTAGGTGGTATGGGAGATGCCTGCCGTGCCTTAAACACACCGGTTACAGGCGGTAACGTAAGTTTTTATAACGAAAATCCGGAAGGGGCGATCTTCCCGTCTCCGATCATCGGCATGCTTGGAGTGATCGAAGATGTGGAGAAGCATACAACCACTCCTGAATTTAAAGCCGAAGGTGAGATAATAGTTTATCTGGGTGCAGATAGAAAGGGGTTGGGAGGAACAGAATATCTTAAAGTGATCCACAACCTTACGCAAGGTGATGCTCCGGAATTAAATATCGACTTTGAAGTAAAACTTCAGGAATCACTTCTCGAAGCAATAAAGGCAGGATTTATCACTGCAGCCCATGATATCGCGGATGGCGGACTGGCGATTACATTGGCTGAAATGGCGATATTCAGCAAATTGGGTGCAACCGTAGATCTGGCGAAACTCACTGGTTCAGCACACGAGGTGCTTTTTAGTGAAGCTCAGTCCGGAGTGGTTGTAACAATCCGGGAAGCAGATCTTTCTACAGTAAAAGCCCATTTCGAAAATTTCGGAGTACCGGCAATTGAAATAGGTAGTGTAAACGGATCTGATAAACTGGAGATCAAAGGAATCGGATCACTTGATCTGAAGGAGATCTCAGAAACCTATGAATCGGTGATTCCGAATGCGATGAACACCTGATTGAAAGCAGGTACTTAAAAATTTTAGAGACCCCGTGGAACGAATTCACGGGGTTTTTTCATTTTGGGATGCACATTTAACTCAATAAATAAGCATCATCAATGAAAGGAAAGCTAGCATTAATTGTCGGAGGATCGGGCGGAATTGGTTCTGCGATCGCCAGAGAGTTATCATCTAAAGGTGCCCGTGTGGTATTGGCGGGTAGAAATAAAAGTAAGGCGGAAGAGGTGGCCAAGGAGATCAACGAAAACGGAGGAGATGCCTATGCCATCGATGTTGATGTTACAGCTGCTGAATCCGTAAAGAATATGGCTCAGCAGATCTCAGATAATTTAGGTGAGATAGATATTTTGGTAAATGCTTTCGGTCAGGGATTGATCCAACCATTCAAAGAAATTAACCCGGCTTATGCTAAAGAGATCATTGATGTTAATGTGTTTGGTACTTTTGTTGTTACACAGACCATTTTATCTCACATGAATACAGAAGAGCCCGGACACGTGATTATGTTTCCGGGAACAATGGGTAAATATGTAATGAAGAATTCCTCGGTATATGCCGCTTCGAAATTTGCTATTCAAGGTATGACCAAAGCCCTTGTTGAAGAATTGAAAAGGGATAATGTGCGCTTTTCTCTATTCTATCTCGGTGGAGTAAACACCCCATTTTGGGATGATGAACGCGTATCAATGAGGGTTAAGAAAGAGGCAATGTTAAGTCCGGATGAAGTGGCCAGGACCGTAGTCTCAGCCATTTCAATACCGGGTATCGGAGTTGTTAACGAAGTGGTTATGCAACCCGAGAGTCATCAATTGGTTTAATGCAGGGCAGGGCAGCGTTCAATCGCTGATTTGTATGACTTCTCAATGATATCGAGCCCTTCATCTAATTGTTCGTTGGTGATTGTAAGTGGTGGTCGGAAACGAACAGTCTTGTCACCACACGCGAGTATCATCAGACCATTTGAAATACAATCTTTGATTACGGCATCCCGCGAATGTGAATCAGGCAGGTCGATCGCAGAATAAAGTCCTTTCCCTCTTGGATTTGAGAAGTATTCGTACTTATCGGCTAAACCAACCAATTTTGATTGCAGATATTCACCGGTTTTGGCAGCGTTTGATACAAGATCTTCATCTTCGATCACATCCAGGATCTTACCGAAGCGAACCATATCAACAAGATTTCCTCCCCAGGTAGAATTTATACGGGAAGAGACTTTAAATACATTGGTTGGTACTTCGTCAATTCTGGTTCCTGCCAGAACCCCGCATACCTGTGCTTTTTTTCCAAAGGCAATAATATCAGGTTTTACAAAATGCTCATGAGCCCAGAATTTACCTGTCAGACCAACTCCGGTTTGTACTTCGTCGTAGATCAGTAAGGCATCGTGCTTGTCTGCTAGTTGTCGTAACGCCTGATGGAATTGTAATCTGAAATGGCGGTCGCCACCTTCTCCCTGAATGGGTTCAATCAAAATTGCAGCAATATCATCTTTATAGATCTCAAAATATCGTTCGATCTGGGCTACAGCCAGGTGTTCTTGTTTCTTAACATCAGCAAGTGATTCCGGTGTCTCAGGGTACTGCATGGCAGGACTGATCACCCGGGGCCAGTCGAACTTCGGGAAATATTTAACCTTATCGGGCAGCGTATTTGTTACAGACAAGGTATAACCACTTCGGCCATGAAATGCCTTTTCGAAGTGCAGGATCTTATGTCCTTTTTCTTCTCGATATCCTTTCTGAAAGTTTTTCTGAACTTTCCAGTCGAACGCGATCTTCATGGCATTTTCAACAGCCAAAGCTCCACCGGCAATAAAGAATGCATGAGGGAGATAATCCGGAACAGCCACCCGATCAAAAGAGGTCATGAACTCGGCATATTCTTCGGTATAAACATCAGAGTTTGAAGGTTTATTTATAGCCACCTGACCTAATTTTGCAACAAAATCAGCATCACCCGCTAACTTTGGGTGATTCATCCCTAATGGATTAGAAGCAAAGAAAGTGAAGAAATCGAGATAATTTTTGCCACTCACTTTGTCTTTTAAATAGGCACCTTTGCTTTCCTTCAGATCCAGAACCATGTTCATTCCATCTGTGAGAATGTGCTTGCCTAATACTGAGCGTACTTTTTCCGGGTGAATAGTGTTGTTATCGGACATTAACTAATATTTATACGGTTTTAAATTTCAGGCCTGAAACTAGGAAACTCCCAACTTCAACTCAATCAAAAAAGCGCTTTTCTGATATTATTTCACAAATTCAGTTAAGGTGGTTTTGATGATTGTTACACATTCCATAAGCTCAGATTCAGACATCACCAGTGGGGGTGCAAAACGGATGATATTTCCATGCGTAGGTTTTGCTAACAGGCCATTTTCCTTCATGGCAACACAAAATCTCCAGGCAGTATCACTGTTGGGGCTGTCATTGATGATCACAGCATTAAGTAAACCTTTTCCACGAACACTCAGGAACAGATCCGATTCATCAACCAATTTTTGCATCTCTGATCTGAATAGTTTGCCTAATTTCCGTGCATTTTGGGCGAGATGTTCCTCATTTACTACGTCTAAAGCAGCGATAGCTACCTTTGCGGCGAGTGGATTACCTCCGTATGTAGAACCGTGCTGTCCGGGTTTTATCACATTCATGATATCATCATCAGCTAAAACAGCAGAAACCGGATAAGCTCCACCCGATAACGCTTTCCCCAGAATGAGGATATCAGGTTTAACATAGGTTGAGCTTCGTTCACATGAGTTTTCACAGGTGCAATTTCCGCAAACTGCCAGTAATGAACCTGTTCGTGCTATTCCTGTCTGTATTTCATCAGCTATGAACAGAACATTATGGTCGGCACAGAGTTCTTTTGCTCGGGAGATGTAGTCCTGATCCGGAACCACCACACCGGCTTCACCTTGTATCGGCTCCACCAGGAATCCTACAACGTGCTTATTTTTAAGTGCTTCAGACAATGCTTCCAGATCATTGTAGGGTATTTTTTGAAAACCGGGCGTATACGGACCGAAGTTCTTTTTAGCATCAGGGTCATTCGAAAATGAGATCACCGTTGTGGTTCTGCCATGGAAATTATCTTCACAAACAATGATGATAGCTTCATTTTCAGGAATCCCTTTCTTTTCATAGCCCCATTTTCGACAGATTTTGATGGCTGTTTCTACTCCTTCAGCTCCGGTATTCATGGGAAGAACCCGATCGAACCCAAAATACCGGGTAATATATTCTTCGAATTCACCCAGTACACTGTTATAAAAAGCGCGAGAGGTCAGGGTAAGAGTTTCAGCCTGATCCTGTAATGCTTTTACGATCTTTGGATGGCAGTGGCCTTGATTGACTGCTGAATACGCAGAAAGGAAATCGTAATACTTATTCCCTTCCGGATCCCAAACAAAAACTCCTTCACCTTTTGATAATACAACCGGTAGCGGATGGTAGTTATGGGCACCATACTTGTCTTCTAATGCAATTGCTTTGTCTGTAGATATCATAGTTAAATTTTTGAGTGAAGATAGGAGTTCTGCCTAGAAAAAGAAGGAGAATTAATTAAAGAAAAACTTGGTGTTGGTGCTCATATTTGCGTATCTTTGTCATCCTCAAATCGCGGGGTGGAGCAGCTGGTAGCTCGTCGGGCTCATAACCCGAAGGTCGCAGGTTCGAATCCTGTCCCCGCCACAAAATGAAGGGCATGACTTTTTAAGTTGTGCCCTTTTTTATTTTCAGGAGGTTTTATGTTTACCGTGTATGTGATGCATTCGCAAAAGTACGATAAGATCTACGTGGGATACAGTTCTGATTTGGAGGATAGATTTAAATCCCATAATGAGTTGGGGACGAAGGGATGGACGATCATATTCCGACCGTGGAAGATCATTCATACCGAGGAGTTTAAGAGCAAGAAGGAAGCCATGCGCCGGGAAAAAGAGCTGAAATCCTCTGCAGGCCGAAGATGGATCCGAAGGGAATTGTTGGGTCAGACAGGGTAGCTCGTCGGACTCTTATCCGTCAGCTGACGGACGCAGGTTCTCCCGGAATACCGGGATGTCCCCGCCACTAAATGAAGGGCATGACTTTTTAAGTTGTGCCCTTTTTTATTTTCAGGAGGTTTATGTTTACCGTGTATGTGATGCATTCGCAAAAATACGATAAGATCTACGTGGGCTACAGTTCTGATTTGGAGGATAGATTTAAGTCTCACAATGAATTGGGGACGAAGGGATGGACGATCAAATTCCGACCGTGGAAGATCATTCATACCGAGGAGTTTAAGAGCAAGAAGGAAGCCATGCGCCGGGAAAAAGAGCTGAAATCCTCCGCAGGCCGAAGATGGATCCGAAGGGAAGTGTTGGGAAAGTCAGGGTAGCTTGCCGGGCTCTTATCCGTCAGCTGAATACCAAAAGACGATCGTAGGACATTTTTACTATTTTAAGATATAATTGACCGGGTTGTCCCGTATTTTAAAATGAAGCTCAAATTGTCACTCAAATTATTCAGATAGATAATGTTACGAAGATCACTAATTCTAAGTGCACTATTCCTGCTTGCTTTAATAAGCTCGTCCTGTAATAATCCAAATACTTATACAGGAACGTATATCAAGATCGATTATCGGTTTGTGGATGAGATAGAAGATCAGGCCTGGATAAAGATCGATGGAATAACATATACCCATTACAAAGATTATAAGAAGATCTTCCATGATTCATACTCCATACCGGCATCGTGGGTAGAGTTAACTGAAAATGGTAAAACCTTACGTGAGCCTTACAATCGATTTAGTATTGCCATTGCCCTGGGTGATTTTGTTGATAAAAATAGCACGGATAATGATCAACAAACCGCAAGAATTGATCTGAACAAAAGAAGCCAACTTTTGGCTCTGGCTATTTTGAATCTACATAAAGTAGATGGAAGTGAATTTACAGTGGAAACCTCTCCTGATTATCCGGCTACCATCACTATTGTTGAATAGGCTGATCATTTAGTTATAGTGTCCCGTCCTAAAATAAGTTGACGGTTTTTGTTTAAGAATAGTTAGAATGGCTGGGCGTTAGCTCAGCCATTTTTGCGTGAACCTGTTGAGGTGT
>MDTG01284705.1_pt1 | contig 171207 bp, 156 predicted proteins | sample 811421 | NCBI WGS metagenome assembly MDTG01 (sample SAMN05326645, study PRJNA326480) | marine metagenome | isolation source: seawater | place: Pacific Ocean: South East | collected 2011 | reverse complement strand
TCTTGAACTTCTTGAACTTCTTGAACTTCTTGAACTTCTTGAACTTCTTGAACTTCTTGAACTTCTTGAACTTCTTGAACTATTGTTGACACAGCTTCACTTTTGGATATTTTAAGAACTGCTGATGCACCTACCGCAATGGCTTGACCCGAAGTGGTGCTTGAAACATCGTACAAGTGATTAGAAATCCCGCTATCGATTTGAGTCACAAAATAGCCAATCTCCGTTTCCGGTAATTCTACTTCCTCTTTGGGCACATATTCTTTACCCCGGCGTTTTGCTTTTTTTCTTGCCTGCTCTTCTTCTTTCGCTAATTTGTTCGCTCTAATTTCTTTGATGAGTGCTTTTTGTGCCTCCGTTTCAACGGTAATCGCATAGACGCCACCATCCAACCCGACTGCTATAGCGCCTGCTCCTTGGTTTGCGATAGACAGCAATGTTCCAGAACTGGCGTTATATGCCACTAACCAGAGTTCACCCCCATTTTCTGTATACGCTATTGTGCCAAATTCACCGACCAAAATAGCGTTGTTAGCGTCTTTAGCAACCACTCCGTGAAGTCGTGGTAAGTCCCGGCCCTCGAATCCGGTTAAGGTTTGTTTTGTCCAATTTTTACCGCCATCTGCTGTATGCCAAATAGTTGAGCCATGGCCTACTGCCCAGCCATTATTTTTATCTGCAAACGCGATATCTCTTAGATAGTTACCTTTATCTTGTAGTTGGGTTTCCCAAGTTAGACCCCCATCTGCGGTATGAAAAATTGAACCTCGGTGGCCCACTGCCCAACCGTTGGTATCGTCAACAAACGATAAATGGCGTATTAGCTCATTGGCTCCAATATAAATCGCGCCCCAAGTCTCACCGCCGTCTTCTGTTTTAAAAACAGAACCTGAATAGCCTGCTATAAAGCCTACTTCATCACTCACAAACTCAACAGCATATAAATTATCAGGCCAAAATCGATGAAATTGATTTTGATCACCCGACGTTCCGTTTTCTGCTGTTGCTATCCCCGTTACTAAAAATGCCAACGCTTGGATACACAAAAGACCCATGGCTTTTGTTTTTTTAATGTTTATCAATTTCACTTTCTCCCCTCATCAGCTGAATCTATTAATTATTTTAACTTCATTACCAATCAAACAAGAGTTCAAAACTATAATAATCCAGATATATTTGTCAATGGTTTTTAACTAGAATTAGGCTAATAAAAGCCGCGCCAATTTTTACATTAGCCATATTTCGCTTATTTCTATACAGTATATAGTTGCTTTACTCATGTTTGCATCAACTTTTTTCATTAAACAAAGTTTTTAAATTTCGATTTTACTTGCAAACTATACTTTGCTAATTTCTGCAAACCATTAACCTCTTGGAACTTATATGCATACAAACTTGTCTGCCAATATTTATCAAACTGGTGATTCCAGTGTTTTCAAACTCGACACGACCCTTATCGAAAAGCCTAAAGCACAGCAAGTACTACTTAAACAAACTGCAATTGGCGTTAATTATATAGACACCTATTTCCGCTCTGGTCTCTACCCAATTGATTTACCCGCCACCTTAGGCGATGAAGCAGTTGGCACCATTGAACAAGTAGGCGAGGGCGTTACCGAATTTTCAGTTGGTCAACGCGTTGCGTATTCTGCCGCTAAGGGTGCATATACGCAGTATCGGCTCATTGATATCAATGAAATCGTTCCCGTTCCCGATGGCATTGACGATACGGCCATTGCCACCAGCTTATTACGTGGCATGACAGTTGAGTACCTTTTTTGTCGACTCCACACATTAACGCCTGATGACACGATATTAATTCATGCCGCAGCAGGCGGGGTTGGCCAAATCGCCTGTCAGTGGGCACGATCTATTGGGGCCACCGTGATTGGTACTGTTGGCTCGAATGAAAAAGCTCAACTGGCTAAAAATATTGGTTGTGATTACGTTATTAACTACCGTGAACAAAATTTTGTTAAGGCCGTTGATGACATAACCCATGGTCAAAAAGTTGATGTGGTTTATGACGGTGTTGGCAAAGAGACTTTCATGCAATCCCTCGATTGTTTACGCGTTCGTGGTCTTATGGTGAGTTTTGGTAACGCATCGGGTAAGCCCGATCCATTCGATGTATTGGAACTATCTAAAAAGGGCTCTCTTTTCCTCACTCGGCCGACTTTATATCACTACACCAGAAACCGACAGGAAATCCTTGAAAGTGCTGCTCGCTATTTAAATATGTTAGAAAGAGGGCACATCAACATTCAAGTCGGGCCGTCTTTTGCTTTAACCGATGTTGCCAAAGCGCATGATTATTTAGAGCAACGAACGACTATCGGCAGCCCGGTTTTAATCCCCTAATACTATTTTAACGTGGCTTTGGCGACTTAAAACCGGCATAAAAACTGCCCGCAAAAATTAACAGCATACCCATTAATTGGTATTGCTCGGGCATAATATCTAAAAACAAGGCATTAATAGCAATAATATAGACAGGGACTGTATTTAAGAACAGCGAGGCTCTTGCAGGACCGATTAAATGCACCCCTTTATTCCAAAAAAGAAGCGATAAGACCGTTGGGCCTATACTAATAAACAACACGGCCAGTACCGAGTTAAGAGTAAAAACAGGCGGATGAACATAGAGCGTTTCTATTAACCCCAAGGGCGCTACAACAATCAGTGAAATAATCACGCCAAGAGAAGTAATTAACAAAGGTGAAAGCTGCTGCATAGCGACTTTTGCGATAAGGCTGTATCCTACCCAGCTCAACACCGCCGCTAAAATTAATAAGTCTCCAAGATTAAATTCCAGCAACAACAAGTTAGACAACTGCCCCTCGCTGAGAATAAACGCCAAACCTAATATGGTGACCACGGCAGCCAACCAGTGCTGGTACGTTAGCTTTTCTTTAAAATACACGGCCACGGCGATCGCTGTTAACAGGGGCGTTAATGAATTAATCAGCCCGCCATTTGTCGACGTTGTTAAACGAAGACCGTAATAAATCAATGACTGGAAAGCAACAACCCCTGTTATGGCTAAAAGGATAATTGTTCTCCAGTCGGAAACCTCTCTAACTTTCTTTAGTTCTCCGCTTTTTATTAACAAAATGAGGAAGATGCCGCCACCAATGACAAGACGAGTCGTCACGATAGACCAAGGGCCCAGATAATCTTTCAAATATCGGCCCAATATCATATTTCCGCCCCATAATATGCTGGCGGCATTCAGGTAGATCAGTGCTTTTATTGTGCTCGTCATCGGTTAATAAAAAAGCCCCGCTAAAACAGGGCTTTTTCCTCCTTGGTCACGAAATGCGTTTTATAAATATACATTTAAACTTTTATTTTTAAAGATATTTTGATCCAAAATGATCTTACGCTTTGCTAACTTTAACTCGCCATTAACACGCCTGATCAGGTCGGTACGATGGCCAATCATTGTGTGCTCTTCATCTTCATTAATATTTCTATGGACTGTCGTTAATGAATATACTGTAAATTCATCCGGGTTATCCGTTAACTCAACCTCAATATTGGTGATAACATGAGCACTGCGTGTTGCCGGATCTTCAGACCAGCACGTTCCTGTCTCTGTCCGCATAATTCGCTTAACCAGACACTCCATGTCATCGTTATAGTATGCAGTATCATAAATGCTGGGCTCTTTCTCATTCTTGCGGTAACGCTGATAACGGTAGGGCATCCAGTAATGAATGTCTTCTGTCAGCATGTCCAACCATTCTCTGAATTCCTCGTTATCATGATGCCGTGCTTCGCGATATAAAAACTGTTGAACTTCATTAATAAGCTCAAGAGACGCTGCTTTATTTTTCTTTGTCATCTTATCGCCCCTCCTTAAACTGTTGGCTTGCCGGCGTATCTCGGCGTGTATCGCTCAGGTATATCATCCCAGCTTTTTGCATTCATCATATCAGCCCAACGTTGATAAAATAAACGTTGATTAGCATCATTGAATTGCCCCGCATGAATAATCCCTGGCAGCTCTTCATGTTCAATTCGACTGTTGATTCCACAGCCATAATGCAGCTTGCCTTTACGTGTCACCACCCCTTTATTCACAACGGTATTACCTTCCCAGTTTTCACCATCATCCATTTCCAGCACACCCGCCGGATTAAAGGTTTGCATGCAACCAATGTTAATGGCTTGTTTAATTTCGTCTGGCATATTCTTATTCACGATAGTCCACATACGCATTTCAAACTTATGTGGCCCTCTTGGTAACCAAACACGGAATGTCTGAATGCCCGGTAAAAATGAACAATTTGGAAAGAGCGATACAGAGGCTAATGAACCAAAAATCTTTGAGCGCATTTCACCTAATCGCTCCGCCATTTTTGGACGCATTTTTTCGTAATATTCCAATACTTTTGGTTGCCCCAGAATGGCAATGTCCGCTAAACCGTCTGTGCCAAACTCCCAACCGTGCCCATTCATACTGGCATGATAACTACCTTTTGGGTCCGCAGGAGGGAAGCCTTCGTTATTATTCATCGCCTTGAAACCAGAGTCATGCGTCCATAAAGCGTGATACGCATCCCCTATAAAGTTTTCAACACCAAATTTCCAGTTCGCATTGATATAATTTTTGATACCACCGCCAATAAACTCTGTCCCACCTTCGTCTTGATCCAGCATAATATCCAGGTACCAACGAAAATCACCAAGATATTCTTCTAAAGAGGGCGCTTCATCGTCAAATGTCGCAAAGATAAGCCCTTTATAATTATCAACCCGTGCTTGCTGAAGACCCCATTTACTTTTGTCTATGTCGCCTTCGTTATATACATGCTCATTTGATAAGCCTTTTAACTCACCGTCGGTACCAAAAGCCCAACCATGGTAGTTACAGTTAAACGTACGTGTATTACCGTCATCGGCAAAACATATTTTATTACCTCGGTGTGTACATGAGTTCAAAAACACTTTCACGCTGCCATCTTTTTGGCGAGCCACAATAACGCCATCTTCACCCATGTAGGTGGTATAAAAATCATTAGCATTGGGGAGCATTGAATCATGTGCCACAAACTGCCAGGCTTTGGCAAAAATTTGTTCTAGTTCTTGTTCATAAATCGCCTGTTCCCAAAATATTCGGCGATCAATCCAGCCCTCTTCGGTACCTACGAGTGGTTTGCAATCAATATTATTCATAATGTTTCTAGCTCCTCAACATGCGCCATGTCAAAACCATTTTAAGACGGTTTACCATGATTTAGATCAAAAAAAAATTAATTTAGGTGAAATATACCCTTGTTGTCAGGCGATTTCCAGTCAGGCCTAACCAATTCCACCGCCAGCCACATTAATTGTTTCCCCTGTTATGTACGATGATTCATCCGCTGCCAAAAAGCATATTGCCGCCGCTTCTTCTTCAGGTGTGCCATAGCGCTTCATTGGGGTGTCACGCATCGTTTGCTCAACCACGCCCTGCATACCTGCCTTATCAATATCGGTCATTTCTCCTGTGTGTCTTGGTGTGGCTCTCTCACCCTGATCTACGCCCCCTGGGTTAACGCAATTCACTCGAATATTGTGCTCCGCCAGTTCTAAGGCCATACACGTTGTTATCGCTTGAACGCCGCCTTTGGCTGCAGAGTAGGGCACACGGTTTACACCTCGGGTGGCAACCGAGCCCACATTAACAATCGCCCCCGATTGCTGCTCTATCATGAAAGGTAAAACGGCTCTACAACACCATAACGTTGGCCATAAAGATCGATTGATTTCTTTTTCTATTTGATCTTCAGGGTATTGCCAAAAAGGCTTCGCCCAAATTGTTCCACCAACATTATGAACCGATACGTCTATTCGCCCATATATATCAACCGTTGCTTGCATCACCTCTTTAGCACCTGCACTTGTTTCCAGGTCCACCGCACAAACACTGGCCTCACCACCCTGAGCTATAATTTCCTGTTGTACTTTCCGCGCTTGCTCTTCCGCACGGTCGGCAATCACCACGCTGGCTCCTTCTGCCGCAAACCTTACCGCACATGCTTTCCCAATACCTTGTGCAGCGCCTGTTACCACAACCACTTTATTTTCAAAACGTTGGCTCATACTCTTCCCCCTATACTTTTGTATTTACAGCACCAGATTAATTACTTATATTGACTGTCCATTTAATCAAAATAGCAGGGTAAATGAAATGAGTGATGTTACTTTATACGGCTTTCCACTAAGTACCTACGTAAGAACTGTGCATATGGCACTTGTTGAAAAAGGCGTCGATTTTGAACACCTCCACCATGCGCCCAATACGGATGAAATGCGTGCTGTCAGCCCCACTGGAAAAGTGCCTGCTTTTAGTCATGGTCACTATACTCTGTATGAAACATTAGCGATTACTAACTATATTGATGAGGCATTTGACGGCCCCTCGCTCAAACCTGCCGATGCAAAAAACCGAGGGATCATGAACCAATGGATCAGCTATATCAATGCCTACATTTTTCAAACGCTTGTCCATGATATTGTTTTGTTCCGGTTTGAAATTATGCCAATGGATCAGAATGTGCTAGAGGCCGCCATTCCAGTCGCTAAAGAGCAACTGTCCTTGCTGGATAGCACGCTGGCAAATGATGCTTATTTAGCGGGGGACGACCCCTCACTAGCCGATTACTTTTTATACCCCATCATCGCTTATTTGGGGATGGTGCCTGAAGGTTCATTACTGGAAGAATTCCCCGGTGTAAGTGCATGGAAGGCCCGAATGGAAGAAAGAACGAGCGTTAAAGAATCTATGCCTGTCTTATAATTTTCTCTACATTGGTTTACAAAAAAGCCGCAAATGCGGCTTTTTTCTCATTTAGAGAAAGCAACACATGCTACAGTTAGAACACTGAACTAGCGCTAAAACCTATGGCCCTTGCCCTTTCAAAACGCTTATCTCTTAAACGCTTTCTAAAAGGCGAGGGGAGTCAACAGTCCCTTGTTAAACTGAATCACCGACGAATTTTCATACTCCCTAGCAAAGGCGGTTTATCCCTCGCCATTGTCGTTTTACTAATGCTCATCGCCTCCATTAACTACAACAATAGCATGGGGTTTGTTTTTACCTTTCTTCTAGCTGCTGCCGCACAAACGTCTATTTTTTTTAGCTTTAAAAACCTGTCTAAGCTTATTGTCTCGCAAACAAAAACACCTGTTTTCCATGCCGGCTCAATGGGCCAGCTTAATATCAATATTAAAGAGCCCGAGCACCTTGATCGGTGGAACATTACGGCCACTTATCTGGATCAACACAAGACGTTTCATTTGCATAAAGGTGAAACACTCTCGGTAACCTTACCCTTAACGTTCAATTCGCGTGGCTGGCATTCGCTAGACACCCTTACGCTGTCTACAACTTTTCCATTTGGTTTTTTTCGAGCCTGGTCACCTATACTTTTTAAACAACCCCTACTGGTATACCCCCAAGCCATTGATACCGGCCTAGAACTGAAGGCAAACCAAGATAACACTGAACAAGGCGAGTCACCCAGTCAACAATCCGGTACCGATGACTTTGTAGGCTTAAAAACCTACCGACAAGGAGAAAGTTTTAGGCACATTAATTGGAAGGCACTCGCTGCTGAAAAAGGCTTATACAGCAAAGAGTTTAATGCAGACCAATCGAGTAATATTTGGCTGGATTGGAAAACCTGCCACGACCTGCCTCTGGAATCCAAAATTTCCCAATTATGTTTCTGGGTTCTACAATGTGAAGACCTTGGCCTCAACTACGGTTTACGCTTACCCAACCTTGAGCGGCCGCCCAATCATGGCCTTAGCCATCAACACGCTTGTTTAAAAGAATTGGCTTTATATGGGCACGCATAAACAACCTGAAAACCCGGCACTTAACCCTCTTGTTGTGAAACTGCTTATCGCCATTGGCGTACTACTGATTGTGCCGCATATTGGTGAATTGCCGCCCACCTTCATCACAATAGGGTTTGTATTGTTGGGCTGGCGTACATTAACCATCCGATTTCCTAATGCGTTACCCAATAAGTGGCTCTTATTAGCCCTGTCCCTTGGCCTCGCTTTTTTTGTATTAAAAACTTATGGCATGTCGTTGGGGCGCGATGCCAGCTCAAGTTTATTAATCTTACTCATGGGCTTAAAACTGCTAGAGAGCCGATCGCCACGCGATATACAAGCGGTTATTTATATGAATTTCTTTGTGCTCATTACGCCTTTCTTATTTGATCAACTCATTGAAATCGCCCTGTATGCCTTATTTGTTTTTTACTTATTGTTGTTTTCTTTGGTCATCAATAACACGCACTGTCATCATTTTAATAACCCGCCATTACTTCGCTTATCAGGCCTTGTTTTATTACAAGCTTTTCCTTTAATGCTTGTTTTTTTCTTACTCTTTCCAAGAATGATAGGCCCTTTGTGGGCCATGCCAGATGAGAAACCGGCTATCAGCGGTATCAGCAACACCATTAATCCGGGCCTCGTTTCAAACCTGGCCCTTTCCGGCAAAACGGCATTTCGAGTGCGCTTTAATGGCCAAACTCCCGCACAAAAAGACCTGTACTGGCGCGGCCCTGTTTTTTGGGAAACAAACGGGCAAGCATGGACTTTGACCCCACCCAAAAAAAGCGCCTTTGAACAAGCAAGCCCGGCACCAAAAAAAGAATCTGATTACCACTACACCTTGATGATGGAGCCTCATCAACAATTTTGGCTTTATGCTCTTGATCTACCTGCCGATGCGCCACATAAAAGCCGATTGACGCATGACCATCAATTAATCTTAGATAAAAAACTGCATAGAAATATCACGTTCGACATTCGATCCACGACGCAACGAAACGCAACCAGTCTATCGGATAGTGACCGTAAACGGGCATTAGCCCTGCCAGATAATACCGATAGTAGAATTTTTGCTTTAGTCGATCAATGGGCTAAAAATGCTTCAAATAAAGACAACATTATTCAACAGGCTCTACAGTTTTATAACAACGAATTTTATTACACCCTGCGGCCACCATCGCTTGGCAAAGACCCTGTTGCTGAGTTTTTATTTGACAGTAAACGTGGGTTTTGCGGCCATTTTGCCACCAGCTTTGCCACCTTAATGCGAGCGGCAAAAATTCCCACTCGGCTTATAGGCGGGTATCAAGGCGGTATTTATAACGAAGTAGGGGATTTTTATAACATTCGTCAAGCAGATGCCCATGTTTGGGCTGAAGTCTGGCTAGAAAAAAAGGGTTGGGTTCGTGTTGACCCAACAGCCGCCATTGCGCCCCGTCGAATTGAACAGAGTATCGACCCTAATCTTCAGCAATTTAATCGTCATATTAATTTTGAACTCACCCCACCTGAAGGCATTCAAAAGTGGGCACAGCAATTAAAGTGGGTCATCAATAGCGTTGATTATTACTGGCAAAACGCTGTGCTGGCATATGGCCCAGAAAAACAACTCGATTTTCTTTCTAATTTTGGCATTGTTAACTGGCAAGAGATGATTCTTTGGCTTGCCGTTTTTAGTGGTTTAATCTTACTGGGTTCTATCAGTGCTTTATTCCTTCTCAAAAATCAGCTCAATGACCCTGTACAAACAGCCTACCTGACTCTGTGTAAAAAATTGGCAAGAAAAACGGGGCCGCGCCATCCGTATGAAACGGCAACAGACTATTTTAATCGAGCGATAAAAAATTACCCGAATCAATCCAAGCGCCTATTAACCCTACAGACACTTTATTTAAATGCACGATATGGAAAAGGCGGAGAAGACATTTTTATTGAGAACGTAAAGCGTTTTATATCAACCACTAAAACACCTTAAATAAAGCTTCTTTATAAGCGCACCAAAATGCTCTCTAAATTGCGTCTGGATTTAGGTAACTTGGCGTTGTAATCCTCTTCTGCATCATGGTAACCAATAGCCAGTGCGACATCGCATCGATAACCGTCCAGCTCTTTTTTAAACTCTTCGTTCACCAATTCGGTATCTATCCCTTCCAATGCGGTTGAATCTATTTTAAGGCGAGCCAGTGTGTGCAGCGTATTTCCTAAAGCAAGATAGGTTTGTGCTTTTGTCCAACTATCCGTGCTACCCGCTTCGTCTGTATTTAACTCAGCAAATGCAAACAAAGCAAAGGCGCGCTCCCGGTCTTCTTGCTTTGTCCTTTTATCCTCTATCCCTTTATCAATGATCGCCGCAAAATCATCTTTTGTGTAACGTGGGTTATGCGCGAAGAGAATAATTTGCGAACTATCAAAAACATGCGCCTGATTAAATTGAAACTTATTAGCAAACGTCTGACTCATGCGCTGCCTGGCGTCATCACTTTCAATCACAATAAACTTCCACGGCTGTGAATTAATGGACGATGGCGATAATCGCATGGCCTCAAAAAGCACCCCAAGGTCCTCTTCGGAAATTTTCTTGCTGGCATCATATTTCTTAGTCGTGTGTCGCCACAAAAGGCTTTCAATAATTGGATGAGTCATATTTCCCTTTTTAAATTTAAGTATCTTAAACCACCGCGATCCTAAGCGATCATTATATAATCTTTCGTTAATATAAAAACATAAAAGATAAGGGGTTTCCAAGATGTGTTCATTTTCACAAAAAAAAGGGAAGGGGATATCCAAACGTACAACAAAGCGCCCCAGCCTTCTAGGTATTGCTTTCATCATGTTATCCGCGCTTCCAGTAACCAAGGTATACGCCAGCGGCGTTAACCTGGAAGGCCTTGGCATCAGGGCGCTGAGCATGGGAAGCGCATTTATTGGCTTGGCAGACGATGCTTCAGCTGTATTTTGGAACCCTGCTGGCTTAAGCCAGCTAAAAGGCTCAGGATATACTTTCGGGCTTTATTCCATGACTGCAAAAGTTGATGCCAAAAATGGCGTTACCAACAACGGACTGACCGACCCCAACACCCCTTACGACCCCAATAAAGGAGATTTATTTCCAGGTTTTTATCCATCAGAACCCTCTAACTTTGATGACGATGAAGAGCTTTGGTTAGGTGCTGCTACCATGCCTTCATTTGTTGCTTTTAAAAACTTTGGGCGCTACACCATCGGGGGCGGTTTATATGGCTTAGGCGGCGCATATTCTAGCTATAACGATAAAATAACAGACCCCGTTACTGACGCTGAAATTGAAGCCGACGTCTTTGCTGTCCTTGGGCTCATGTCAGCAAACGGCTCCATCGGCTACCAGGTAACTGATAAATTCAGTGTTGGCCTGGGTGTTGATCTTATCCTTAGTCTTTGGCGAGGTGACGTTAAAAAAGATTATATAGCACCTAACCCATCGCTTAACTATGACTACGATGCTCAGATACGCAAATGGGGCTATGGTTTTCAAGGTAACTTTGGCATGCTTTATAAATTTAATGAACAATGGAGTGTTGGCGCCACCTATCGTACTGGCACAGATATTAAACTAAAGGGTGATACGCGTGTAAGCCTTAAAGGCGGCAGTGCTATTGACCCGTTTAAAACCGATGAAAAAAGTGATGGACACACGGATTTTGTTTATGGTGCCTCATGGGGTATAGGTGTCGCCTATAAGCCGACCAACAAGTTAACATTTACTTACGATTATCGAGAAAATGACTGGAGTGACTTCAACTGGCCTGGTTCTAATGCAACATTTGATAAGCAAGGTAAATTCCTGCAAAACGTTGATGGCGACCCCGATTGGAAACGCAGCCATGGCTACAGTGTTGGTACAGAGTATAAATATAACAGCACCATAACATTACGGGCTGGGTACACAAATGAGTTTTCTGGTGTACCGTCTGAATTTGAAAACCCCGCCACCATTACGCTAGGCGATTTACAGATTGCTAATGTTGGTATGGGCATACAATACGAAACTTGGAAAGTAGATGTGTTAGTTGGCACCATGTGGGGCGGCACAGGACGTGGCGTTGATCACCGTTGTTATGATTTTGGTATCAGCTTCATGCGAATGCTTTAAAAAAATGCTTTAAAAAATCTGTCCTAATAAGACTCCCCCTTGCTTTGCTAGGAGGGGGCTAGGGGATAAAACACCCCCTCGCGACACTGAAAACAAAAAAATAGCTCTGTTATTTCCCAATACAAAATGAGGAAAAAATTTCGCCTAAAAGATCATCGGGGGTCATTTTCCCGGTTATTTCAGATAAAGCCTGTTGCGCTAAGCGTAAATCTTCTGCAAACATCTCTCCAGCTTGATAGTTAAGTAACTGCTCTATCCCTTTATTTAAAAAATCTTTTGACCGTTCCAGTGCATCTAAATGACGGCGACGTGCAAGAAAGATATTTTTTTCGTCGGGATTGAAACCCATCTGCTCTTTGAGGTGTTGAATCAGCTCAATCAACCCCTCTTTATGTTTTGCAGACAACTTAATAATGGTTCGCCCTTCTTCCGATGTCGTTTTGCCTATTGCTGAACCCGTTATGTCCACCTTGTTAAAAATAATCGTTACAGGTGCTGAAGAGGGTATATCAGCTAGTAACGATAAATAATCTTCCGAGCCTGACTCTCGGTCATCTACCACGAGCAATAGTTGATCTGCCGATAAAATCGCCTGTTTTGCTCGTTTCACACCTTCTTCTTCAATACGATCACTCGTCTCACGAAGACCCGCCGTATCAATTATGTGAACGGGCATCCCTTCTATTTGTATTTGTTCTTTTAAAACATCTCTCGTTGTGCCAGCCACCTCTGTTACGATTGCAGTATCACGCTGAGCCAACGCATTTAACAGGCTCGATTTACCCGCATTAGGTTTACCCGCTAAAACAACCGTCATACCATCCCGTAATAAACTGCCTTGTTTTGCCGTTGCTAACAAGGTTTTAAAGGCCTGTTGTAATTTATTGATGGTTTGATGTAGCTCATCGCTCGATAAAAAATCTATTTCTTCATCGCTAAAATCTATCGCAGATTCCACGTAGAGACGCAAATATGTCAGCTGTTTCTGGAGCTCATCGATATGCTCTGAAAATGCGCCCTGTAAGGAGCGTTGCGCGGACATTGCCGCCGCCGCCGTTCCAGCATCGATAATATCTGCAACGGCCTCAGCCTGAGCTAAATCTAATTTATTGTTTAAAAAAGCTCGTTGCGTAAACTCACCTGGCTCGGCAAGACGCGCTCCTAAACTTAACACTCTTTTCAAGAGCATATCCAAAACAACCGGCCCACCATGGCCTTGAAGTTCTAGCGTGTCTTCGCCTGTATAAGAAGCGGGGGATTGAAAGTACAATGCCAAGCCACTATCAATAAGGCGATTGTCACCGTCTTTAAAAGATCTAAAACATGCTTGGCGAACCGGTATTTGGCCACCAAACAATTGCTCCATTATTTGCTTCGTTTTTATGCCACTGATACGAATAATACCAATACCGCCACGGCCACTCGCTGTGGCAATAGCGGCAATCGTATCATTATTGCCTAACATGTCGTCTGCTATTTCTCTTTACCGGCCTCGATCCTTTTCATAATGATCGTTTGTTGGGCAATCGTTAATAAGTTATTCACAATCCAATAAAGCACCAGTCCTGCAGGGAAAAAAGCAAAAAAACCTGTAAACATAATGGGCAGCATTTGCATCATTTTCTTTTGCATCGGGTCAGGGTCAACCGGTGCCGGGTTCAAACGCTGCTGAAAGTACATCGTAATCCCATAGATAACCGGTAAAATAAAATAAGGATCTGCGGCTGAGATATTATCCACCCATAAAGCAAAAGGCGCCTGCCTTAACTCGACACTTTCCAATAAGGTCCAATAAAGAGCAATGAAAACAGGTATTTGAATGAGTATGGGTAAACAACCGCCCAGTGGATTTATTTTTTCAGTTTTATACAGCTCCATCATCGCTTGATTTAACTGTTTTTTATCATCGCCATAACGCTCTTTCAGTGCCACTATTCTTGGCTGCACTATTTTCATGTGCGCCATAGATTTATAGCTTTTTTCAGATAATTTGAAGAATAAAGCCTTTATCGTCAACGTTACCATGATGATAGCCACCCCCCAATTGCCAACAAAATCATAGAAAAAGCTGAGTAACCAAAAAATAGGCTCGGCGATAATTGTTAATTTTCCATAATCCACCATTAGCTCAAGCCCTGGCGCAACGTTAACCAGCTGATCTTGAAGTTTAGGCCCAGCAAACAAAACAGAATGAATTGTTTTCGCCTCGCCTGGTTGTACTACCTTACTGGGCGAATAGGCGCCAATAACATATAAACCACCTTTCAGTGATTTAGTGTAATAGTGGTATTGATTTTCTTTTTCTGGAACCCACGCAATACCAAAATAATGCTGAATCATCGCCAGCCAACCACCGGTTGCTTCACGGCTTAAATCATCATCTTCCATATCACTAAAACCAATTTTTTGGTATTTATCTTCATCCGTGTAAAGAACGCCACCGGTATAAGTGTAAATCATTGAATTTTCATTCTTTTCAGCATAGTTATTACGCTTTATCTGCAAATATTCCCTTGCCGACCAAGCTTCTGCGCCGTTATTTTCTATACGTGTTTCAAGATCAACTTGATAACTCCCCTTTGTGAAGATGTACGTTTTTGTAATCGTTACACCGGCATTATTTTTCCAAATGAGGGGCACACGCAGTTCTTCACCCACCATCAAATATTCATTATTGGCCGAACTCCAAAGTGCATGATGATTTGGGCTTTCGCCGTTTTGAGCCACTAAACCAGACTCAACAACAAAGGTTTTGGATGGTGAGTTATGCAAGAGCTGTATTTTTTTCTCTTGGCCTTTTTCCTCAGGATAATCAGTCAACGTCAACCCGATCAGGCTGCCACCAATTTTGTCTATTTGCAGTTCATACACATCTGTACTGACTGAAATAGTGCCGCCTTCAATATTAACATTGTCAGCACCCTCACTGCTTGATGGTAATATCTGATTACTTTTGGCTTTGACATCTGGCACATCGGGGGTCACTTTCGATTCAGTCGCCGCTACTTGAGTGGTCATTTGCTGAGGCAAGACATAATCTTCTTGCCATGCTTGCCAAATAAGTACTGCAATAAATGCAAGCGCTGCAAACAATAAAGTTCTTTGATTATCCATTTGATTTTTCTGACGTTGGTAAGGGGTCTACACCGCCTTTACAAAAAGGGTGACAACGAAAAAGCCTTTTAAGGGTTAAATGAAAAGCTTTTATCGCACTATATTCCTGAAATGCTTCCAACGCATATTCAGAACACGTTGGGTAAAAACGGCATCTCCGAGCCAACATCGGGCTAATAAAATAGCGATAAAAATTAATTAAATAAATAAATAACTTATTCATTAGTCGTTAACTTTTTCCAATGTTTCTCTATTGATACGGCCAACTGTTTTTTATTTGCTGTGGCAGCATTTTGGCGGGACAAAACCACAAAATCATAACCTGATAAATCTGCTTTATTCCGCCTAAATGACTCTCTAATAATCCGCTTAATCAGGTTCCTTTTTACCGCTTTTTTAACGCTTTTTTTTGCAATAGCAAGGCCTAATCTGGCCTTTGGAACAGCGCTCTTTTTAGCTAAAACAGTAAATAAACCATCTGTACTTCTCTTTGCCCCTTTAAAAACGCTGGCATACTCAGACGGCGTATTTAGTCTGTCTATTTTTTCAAACTTGTATACCTGCTTTCTGATCAGGCTGATAAACGAGCTCTACCTTTTGCGCGTCTGGCATTGATAATTTTTCGGCCAGATTTTGTCGCCATTCTTGCTCTAAATCCGTGAGTTCTAGCTCTTTTAAGATTACTGGGTTGAAATGTTCTTTTCATGCTGAAGTGTCCTGTAAATACCTGATTATAAAAATTACAAAAGAAGACGTTTTTTTGATATGGTTTTCTTTTGAGAAAAAGACTGGGAAGGTTAGTTTTTTTTACCTTAAAAGTCAATGTTTATATAAAGATTAGCGATCCTTACAAATATCAAAAATCTTTATTTTTCCTGTGGATAACTTTTCTTTTAAACGTTATTCTTACAAAGAATTCAGTTTAACTTCATTAAGGATTAATGTGTCATCTCTTTGGGAACAGTGTTTACAACAACTGGAAGGAGAAATCCCTCCTCAACAAATCAACACGTGGGTACGCCCATTACAAGCACAAACTCATCATCATGAACTGCTTTTATTTGCTCCAAATAAATTTGTTTTAGACTGGGTTTCTGATAATTATATTTCAAATATAACCAATATAATCAATAAGTTAACTGATAATAAAACTCAGATTTTATTAAAAATTGGGAGTTCAAAGCCTCAACAATCTTCACCAGCGAATCATATTAAAAAAGCCTCATCAAAAATTCCCCATAATGAAAACATTACTCACAACCTGAACAGCGCTTTTACCTTTGATTCGTTTGTTGTGGGTAAATCGAATGAATTAGCGAAAGCAGCGGCTATTCAAGTCTCTGAAAACCCAGGGACTTCCTATAACCCATTATTTATTTATGGTGGCGTTGGCCTTGGTAAAACGCATTTAATGCACGCTGTTGGTAATAGCCTAATTCAATCAAATCTAAACGCAAAAGTTTGCTTTATATCGTCAGAACGTTTTGTCTCTGATATGGTGCAATCGCTACAAAAAAACGCCATCAATGATTTTAAAAATCACTACCGCTCTTTAGACCTTTTACTAATTGATGATATTCAATTTTTTGCAAACAAAGAACGATCTCAAGAAGAGTTTTTTCACACCTTCAATACACTCATTGAAAATAATAAACAAATTATCTTAACCTGTGATTGTTACCCAAAAGAAATTAATGGTTTGGAAGAACGACTTAAATCCCGGTTTGGCTGGGGACTACCCATCCCTGTAGAACCCCCTGATTTAGAAACTCGCGTAGCCATCTTAAAAAGTAAAGCCGCCTCAAGCGGTGTTGACCTGGCGGATGAAGTGGCTTTCTTTATGGGTAACCGAATTAAATCAAATGTTAGAGAGCTGGAAGGCGCTCTGCGTAGAGTACTCGCTAATGCTAACTTTACCGGTAAACCTATTACACTTGATTTTACTAAAGAAGCCCTTAGGGATTTAATAGCGCTACAAAATAAACGTATTAGCATTGATAACATTCAAAAAACAGTCGCCGAATATTACAAAATTAGAATATCTGACTTACTTTCTGCAAAGCGAACCCGATCTATTGCTCGTCCAAGGCAAATCGCCATGGCTTTAGCAAAAGAACTGACTCAATATAGCCTACCCGAAATTGGCAACCAGTTTGGTGGCCGTGATCACACCACTGTATTGCACGCCACACGGAAAGTGAAAGAACTCAGAGATTCAGAACAAGCAATCGATGAAGATTATATTAACCTGTTAAGAACCCTATCGCATTAATTTGGTGTAAGCTGTGGATAAAATTTAATTGATTTATACAAACAAGTTATCCACAATATTTATGTTAATTAATAACATATTCAAAATATATTTAACCCATTGATTTTAATATAAAAAAACATGATTTCAACAGATTTTTCATCCCTTATAACTATAATAAGTATTTAGAATATGAAATTAAATATTATTAAAGAAAATTTATTAGATCCCTTACAAAAGGTTTTTGGTGTCATTGAACGTCGACAAACCTTACCTATTTTGTCGAATGTTTATTTATCCATGAATGATGGGCGGTTAAAATTCACAGGAACAGATTTAGAAGTTCAAATCAGTGCTGAATCAAAAATTGAAAGCAATGAAAATTTAAAGTCAACGATTCCGGCTAGGAAGTTTTTAGATATTTGCCGATCATTACCAGACCATGCAGAGATAAATTTATCGTTTGATAACGGTGTTTTAAAAATTAAATCGGGTAAAAGCAGATTTACACTTAGAACCTTACCCGCGGATGAATATCCTTTGTTTGATGAATCAAATTACAGTGATCAAATTAACCTACCTCAATCTATTTTACTAAAAGCCTTTAGCAAAACCATTTTTTGTATGGCTCAGCAAGATGTCCGTTATTACTTGAATGGCTTAATGATGGAACTCGTAAACGGCGAATTACAAACGGTTGCTTCTGATGGACATCGTTTAGCTTTATCAAAAAATAAAATAGACAACGAAACAAAGTCCATCAATCAAGTCATTATTCCAAGAAAAGCGGCTCAAGAGTTATTAAGACTTATTGATAAATTTGACGGCGATATCGACATAAAAATAGCTAAAAACAGCATTAAATTTAATGTAGGGGATGTTCAATTAAATGCGAAACTGATTGATGGGCGTTTCCCTGATTTCAAGAATGTTGTGCCAACAGAAACAAAGCACAGTTTTAATATAGATAAACTCTCGTTTAAATCAGCATTATCTCGCGTTTCAATTTTATCAAACGAGAAATACAAAGGCATACGTTTAGATTTGGCTAAACAACGGATGTTGATTAACGCGAATAACCCCGAACAAGATGAAGCTGAAGAAGAGGTCGTTATTAATTATGATGGCGATGAAATGAGCATGGGCTTTAACTCCAGTTATTTAATGGATGCGCTGAATGTTATTGACTCAGAAAGTGTCCAGGTTTCCTTTACTGACACTAACAGCAGCTGCCTGCTTGAAAATCCAGATGATAAAAGCAGTCGCTTTATCATTATGCCGATGCGTATTTAGTTTCTAGATAATATTTTTGTCATTAAAAAATATTCAAATAAAAGGCGTTCGGAACATAGAAGAGATACAGTTTCAACCCACTTCCGGAGTGAATATTATTGTTGGGCCGAATGGAAGTGGAAAGACCTCTCTTTTAGAATCGTTATATATTCTCAGCAGAGCGCGGTCTTTTAGAACACAGAATATCGCTAAGGTTTTATCACACAATGCAGAAAGTTTAATTGTATTTGCCGAGATAGATATTTTAGGGTCCACTAATAAGCTCGCCATTAAAAAAAACCATGAAAAAACATTCATTAGAGTAAATGGCAAAACCGAGAGTAAATCTTCAGAGCTATCACGATTATTACACACACATTTAATTAGACCAGAATCTCAAACGTTACTTGAAAATGGATCAACGCCCAGGCGATCATTCATCGATATGGGTGTGTTTCACGTGAAACATTCGTTTTTAAAGATATCAAAACAATATAACCAGCTTTTGAAGCAAAGAAACAGATTATTAAAAACTAAACAATTGGATACCTTGGCAGTTTGGAGCAATAAGCTTATTGAATACGGTACAATGGTTACCGAAGCAAGACAAGGTTACATAGCGCAGTTGGAGCAAGAGTTAAAAACCATTGTTGGTTTTTTTATTGTGAATATCAATGTGGAGATCCAATACTTAAAAGGCTGGGAGAAGAACTCATCCCTATCTGAGGCTTTAACTAGGAGCCTTGGCCGAGATGAGCAATATGGCTATACAACGGTAGGTGCTCATAAGGCGGATTTTAAGGTATTGGTCGATCGTAAACCGGCGCAGGATTATTTATCAAGAGGCCAGATGAAGTTATTAGTCATTGCGATGTATTTAGCGCAAATCAAATTAATGAGTGAACAATCTACTAAATCAATTTGTGTGTTACTGGACGATTTGGCAGCAGAATTGGATAGGGATTGTTTCAGAAGAGTGATGTTGTTTTTAAGAGAGTTAGGTGTTCAGGTTTTTGTTACCACAACAAACATCGAACTGTTTTTAGAATTTATAGAAGCAAAAGATACAAAAGTGTTTCACGTGAAACAAGGTATTATGCAAATAGGGGAAAGCTGAGTGAGTGAAGATAAAGATAACGAAACGTATGATTCGTCAAATATACAGGTTTTAAAAGGCTTGGATGCTGTTAGAAAAAGGCCGGGTATGTATATCGGGGATACGGATGATGGTTCGGGTTTGCACCATATGGTCTTTGAAGCAGTGGATAACTCCATTGATGAGGCTTTAGCAGGTTTTTGCACGGAAGTGGGGGTTATTATTCATAATGATAATTCGGTAACGATTACCGATGATGGTCGTGGTATTCCTGTGGATATTCACCCTGATGAAGGGCGTTCAGCAGCGGAAGTGATCATGACGGTTCTACATGCGGGTGGTAAGTTTAATGACAATGCCTATAAAGTGTCGGGTGGTTTACATGGCGTTGGTGTTTCAGTTGTTAATGCATTATCAGATGAGCTGGAGTTAACGATTAAAAGAGAAGGGAATGAGCATTATCAACAATATAAAAAAGGGGAGCCCGTTGAGCCTTTAAAAATTATTGGTAAGACAGGCGAAACGGGAACTAGCTTAAAATTTAAACCCAGTATAGAAACATTCAGTAACATCGAGTTCCATTTTGATTTGTTAGCTAAAAGGCTTCGTGAGCTATCCTTTTTAAATTCAGGTGTAAGAATTAGGTTGTCGGATGAGCGCACTGCAAAAGAAGAAGTGTTTGAATATGAGGGCGGTATAAAGGCATTTGTGGACCACCTTAATAGTAAAAAATCAAAAATTCATGAAAATATTGTCTACATTAATGTTGATAAAAACGATGTTAATGTTGAAGTGGCTTTGCAGTGGAATGATTCGTATCAGGAGAATATTTTTTGTTACACAAATAATATTCCACAAAGGGACGGTGGTACGCATTTAGCAGGCTTTAGAGCCGGTTTAACAAGAACGTTAAATCAGTATATTGATGAAAGTGGCTTAGCGAAAAAACAAAAAGTTTCAACATCGGGTGATGATGCTCGTGAAGGCTTAACTGCTGTTTTATCTGTCAAAGTCCCCGATCCTAAATTTTCTTCTCAAACAAAAGATAAACTGGTTTCTTCAGAAGTAAAATCAATAGTAGAGTCTTCTTTGTCTGAAGCGTTGCAAACATTTCTATTGGAAAACCCAGCAGAAGCAAAAGAAATAGCCGGGAAAATGCTAGAAGCGGCGAGAGCGCGGGATGCAGCAAGAAAAGCCCGTGAAATGACACGAAGAAAATCAGCATTGGATATAGCCGGGTTGCCAGGGAAATTAGCTGATTGCCAAGAAAAAGATCCGTCGTTGTCTGAAATATTCCTGGTGGAGGGTGACTCTGCGGGTGGATCAGCAAAACAAGGAAGAGATCGTCGCACTCAAGCAATTCTTCCTTTAAAGGGTAAAATATTAAACGTAGAAAAAGCCCGCTTCGATAAAATGTTATCGTCTGATGAAGTGGGTACATTAATTACTGCATTAGGCTGTGGTATTGGCAAGGAAGAATATAAACCCGAAAACCTTCGCTATCATAAAATCATTATCATGACAGATGCTGATGTCGATGGTTCTCATATTCGCACATTGCTACTCACATTCTTTTATCGCCAAATGCCAGAGCTGATTGAAAATGGTAATGTTTATATCGCTCAACCCCCTTTATATAAAGTAAAGAAAGGAAAGCAAGAATATTACGTTAAAGACGATAATGAACTAAACAGTTATTTACTGCAACTGGCCTTACAAAAGGCACATTTAGTTATAGACGATACAACACCAGCAATCAAAGGAGTTGCTTTAGAAGAACTCGCGAAAGAGCATATCCAAATAGAAGGAATGATCGCAAGGTTGTCTGGTCGATATGATGAGCAGATTTTAAATCAATTATTGTTTTCCGAAGAGGTAACGGAATTAAACAAAGAAGATGAATTGATTAACTGGTTGAGTGAGTTAGAAAAAAGATTAAACGCCATAGAAAGCAGCCCTACACATTACAGCTTATCGTTAGACTACCGAGAAGGTAACTGGTCTATACATTGCTCAACAACTTCCCACGGTGTAGATAAATCATTTGAAATGACACGTTTATTCTTTAAATCGGGAGAATACAAAAGGTTAGTACGGTTTGGAAAAACCTTAATAGGGATGTTTGAAGGAGATACCGTTCTTTTAATTGGTGAAAAAGAATACAACGTTACCAATTTCAAAGAAGTGTTTGAATTACTGATGAAAGAAGCAAGAAAAGGCCAACAAATACAACGCTATAAAGGTTTAGGGGAAATGAACCCAGAGCAATTATGGGAAACTACGTTAGACTCAGATTCACGCCGATTACTGCAAGTGCGGATAGAAGATGCCATTGCAGCGGATGGTGTGTTTACAACATTAATGGGGGATGAAGTAGAACCAAGGCGAGATTTTATTGAGAAAAATGCCTTAGAAGTAGCAAATTTAGATGTATAGGAAAACGGTTTTGCCATAGATATTAAATTTTAACATTAGAAGCAAGAAAGTTTGATTCCGTTTTTTCCAAGCAAAAGAATAACTATGTACATAAACAGCTTATCAAAAAATAAGTTACGTTCGCGGTTCTATGCCAGATTTAATCCAACTTTTCTTTTCATTTAAAGAATCATTAAGCATTTACATGAATAGAATTGGAGAAAGTGAAAAGAGCGTAGGTTGTGGGGAACTATGACTCAAATTTTATCGGTGGGGCGTCTGAGATTATAGCTGGGGTGCATTTGAAGTGGTTGGATAATAAGTTGTAAAGAAGGCTTATTTTTTAGAACACCAGAAAATGGCTCTGTAAAACTAAGAGCCTTATTGATATACAGCCATTTAACGGGGTATCAAGTTTTTTAATGTATTTGCCAAAAAAACGATAAAATTGGTTAGATTGTAGCGAATAGAAATATCAAAAACCTCAAAACACCGTGAAACCCGCCCTACACACTTTTTTATCTTAATTCACACAAATGGGTTGCTCATTGAATTAACACAGTTCATACGGCTTGGTATGAGCTTGTTTTTTTTAGAGTAAATCAGAAAACTATTTATAAGTAAAACGCGAGCACCTTTTGCACTCCCTACTTAACTTTTTTAGCAATTACATTATTTTTTCTATAAGTGACTGGGAAAAAATAACCCCATTTGGGGTCTGTAACCAAGTAAAAACGCCTATATTTATTGCAACTGTAAACCAAAAAACGATACGAAAAGATTCTTTTTTAGATTTATGGCGTAGCGTTTGCTGAGCAATAGCAGCGCCGGGCCAACCACCAATTAAAGATAGCATGTGCAAGGTGCTTTCTTGGGTTCTCCATCCGCCTCTTTTGGCCGCTGATTTATCCATAGCATATATGAGGAAAGTAAGAAGACTAGCAACCATATAAAGAGGAAAAACCAAGATATTAACTTTGCCTGAGAAAGTTGATATACCGACAATAAGAAGGAATATTACAGAACAAAGAATAGTTTTTGAACTTTGCTTTTTACTATTACTTTTTGATAATTTTTCCCCTAGCCTAGTTACATTATCAGCACACACTCTACCTTGTTTATCTGTGCTTAAAGCATAGGTAACGACTTGGTTTATTTTGGGTTCTTTTGTACGGCTGTTGAAAGCTTTTATATGCACAAAAATCCGTTTGCCACCCTTATTAGGGGTTATAAACCCAAACCCTTTGTCAGGATTCCATGAAGTTATTTTTCCTTTATTACGCATATCAATTAGAGGGCAACCTTCCCCCGTAGAAATACCTCACTGGGAAAGAAATTTTCGGTAAGCCGCAAGCGCCTCGCGGCCTTCGGTCGCGGTGCGAAAAGGGTTTGACTGACTGCCAATCCCCCATCCAAATAGTGTGACGAGTGCTGCGCCGTGGTTGAAGCTCCGCGCGAGGTAAGTCTCCATGCTGATGCCAGAACTTTCCGGGTTATCCGCAGGAATAATGTTGGTTCCCTCGGCGGAGGCCCACCAGGGGTTGCCCTGTGCCGAGAGCTCCTGGTAAATCTGCTCATAGACGCCTGCGACCGGATAGGTGGAGAAACCGGGCCGAGCGCTCGTCGCAAAGGCCACGGAAGGCCGTTGCGAGCTGGGGGCAAGATCCAGCACGTCTTCATAGCTTACGCCCGACGGTGCTGATATCGCTTCAAAACGCGCTCGGGGCAGGAAGGCGACGTGGGTGTATATGCGATTGCTGTCGACCCCGCCCTGTGCCAAACCATCGGTCCACAGGCCGATAAATTCGGCCACGATTGCGGTGATTTCATCACCAATATTCGACGGTGGATTCTGCGGGCCAAATCCTGCGTTTGCGAGGGCATGAAAACCCACGCGATCCCTCGTGTTGACGTCCTGCCCCATGTGGGACTCCCACCCCGCGATGACACCAGCAAACAGGTCTTCTTTCCCTTGCGCCCTAAGGTTCGCCACATGGGCGGCAATACGCGCACCGATTACGTCACGCGCGCGACGGGTCACCTCGGCGCGTATCGTCGGGGAGTTAAAGACCATTCTGGCCGGCGGGCGCGCCCATTCCAGGAATAGACCGGTCGCGGGCCTTCCATCAAAATCAGTCCACTCAATATTTGTCGGGTCATTGATGAGATCGCCCCGCTTGCGCCAGAACATCGCGTCATCGAGGTGAAAGCCCACGGCCACATTTTCAGACAGAGCGATGTTGAAGCCGTCGTCGATGATCTGCCGTACCTCGGCGTCGCTATGGTCAAAGGCAATAGGCCCAAGAATGAAGGCCAGGCGCGTCTTCTGCCCTCCCGTTACGCCGATGGTGGTGACGATGTCGCGCACCATATCGGCAACCTTCTCCTTCGGCGTGTAGACCAACGCGCCATCAAATGGAATCGCCGGGTCTGACCCACCCTGAAAGACCTGAAACGCCAAATACCGAAGCTCGTCGCCACTCAATGGCTCTAATGATTCGGCATTCATAGGATGATCGGCTCTTACCTCGTCAATACCATTGCCACAACCGACAAAGGTCAGTGCCGACATAAACAAAACGAGCAGACCAACAACGCGTTTCATGAGCTCTCCAATTATGCTTTCGGTTTAAAGACAATCGCGAATATGCGGAATCCATAGTCTATATATTGCGATACTAACACATATAAAAGAGCGGTTTTTAAATGCGTTTTAGCAATAAAAGAGGTGCTTCATTTGTAGGGTGCTCGCTGGGGATTTATTGCATTTTGATGATGTTAGTGCTGTGTTATGAACACGCTACCTTGGCGATTTCGTTCCAATCGGTTGTATAGCGTTTGGATTTGTTTTTTGGTTGATAGAGCCATTTTTGTTTGAGTTTGGCGTCTGAAAGGCAAATTTTATTCGGAAATTTAAGATTAATTTCATCCATTATTTGCATGAGATTATTTTTATTGTCAGGGGGGATTGACGTTGGTGATAAGGGAAAAAGGTCAGTTTGGGTAAATGCTTGATTGGAATGGAGTTGCGCTAGAGTAATACCGGCTTTTTGATATTTTAAACCGGGTTTAAAGATTTGTTTAAGCAGTTTTTTTGCTGTTGTAATCAGTAGTCTTGAGTCTTGGCTAGGCGAGGGTAAAACGCAACGAGCTGAGCGCCGGTAATGTTGTGCTTTAGAATCCAATGGATTGGTTTGAATGGAGACGCTTACCAAGTGGGTGAGGCTGTTTTGTTTTCTTAATTTCTCAGCTGCGCGGCTTGTGTATTGGGTAATGGCTTGGGCGAGTTCATCGAATGTGGTGAGTTTTTGTTTGAAACTTCTAGAACAGACGATTTGTTGCTTATCGGGTGTTGAGTTTTCTAGCGGGAAGCAGGGGATGCCGTTGAGCTCCATGACCGTTCTAGCAACGACAATGTTAAATTGTGTAGTGACTTTGTTGCTGGGTAAGCAGGCTAAATCCCACGCATGGGTAATGCCTAAGGTGTTGATTTTAGAGGATAATTTGGAACCAATTCCCCATATTTCACGAACGGGTACGACTTGCATGAGCTTTTTTCTTTTTTCGGGGCAAGCTAAATCGACAACGCCTTGAGTTTTCTGCCAACGCTTTGCGGCGTAATTGGCCAGTTTAGCCAGGGTTTTTGTGGGCCCCATGCCAACACAAACAGGAATGCCTGTCTGGCGCATAATGGTTTGTCGGATCAGGGCGCCATACGCTACGGGATCGGCGGCACTGATTCCCGTTAAATCTAAAAAGGATTCATCTATTGAGTAAATTTCTTGATGGGGTGAAAACTCAGATAACAATGACATAACACGCGACGAAAGGTCGGCATACAACGCATAGTTAGAAGAAAAAAGTTGTACATCGTGCTGATTTATCAGTGCTTTAATCTGATGCACGGGAACGGCCATTTTTATACCTAATGCTTTGACTTCAGCACTTCGTGAAACAATACAACCGTCGTTATTGCTAAGTACAGCAACCGGTTTGTTCAGTAAATCTGGGCGAAATAAACGTTCACAGCTTACATAAAAATTATTGCAATCGACTAGAGCAATGCGGTGTTGAGAAAGCATTTAAGAAATTAACGCTAGAGTGCGTGAATAACATTGGTGACAACGCCCCAGATCATGAAATCACTTTCTGCTGGTATGGGAATATCTGGGTAATCAGGGTTTTCGGCTTGTAGAATTAAGTCGCCGTTATGGTGTGCGAGCCGTTTGACGGTTAGCTCGCCGTTCAAGGCACAAATGACAACTTTTCCAGGGCCTGCTTCGAGTGATCGATCAACGACCAGAATATCGTTGTTATGAATACCTGCGCCAATCATCGATTCACCTTCGGCACGTACGAAAAAAGTAGCGGCTGGCTTTTGGATCAGTAATTGATTCAAGTCGAGCGTTTGTTCAACATAATCATCCGCTGGTGAGGGGAAACCAGCAGCAACACGGCAGTTAAACAACGGTATTTTTATAGGTTCAGCATCGGTAACAGGGTGAATAAATGAGGCTGGTTCGGAAGCGCTTTGCTGAGCTTTAAATTGTTGTTTGCGGAACGCGAGAAGCGCAGTGAGCGATGGCACCATGCTTTCAGGAACTCGAATAGCCTTAGTGGACTCACCATAAACGGAAGAGCCTTTTTTGCGCCCAGCGCCTTTCCGGGTTCCGCCTCGTGAATTATGTTGTTGATTATTGTTCATAATGAAAAGTGTACAATAATCAAAATATAGATTCAATTTTATTCTGGCTGCCAATAATAAAACAGTTTCGTTGTTTTATAGTCGGCGCGTGGTGCGTCGTTTGAAAACCGTTGAAAAGGTTTCGCGTCAGGGGTTTAAGGCGCTTTGTTAGAGATTAAGTCCATTTGCCCTTCAATCCAGTTTTGCATGGTTTGGTTTAATTCTCTGGCCGATAACGTTTTGCTGTCGACCATTTCACCAATGCGAACCTGGATCGTGCCGGGGTATTTTATAAAGGCGTTTCGTTTCCAAAATTCTCCGGCATTATGTGCAACAGGGATAACCGGATAACCGGATTTTTCTGCTAACAAAGCACCGCCGATCATGTATTTCTTTTTTTCGCCGGGCGCTGTGCGGGTGCCTTCTGGGAAAATCACAACCCAGCGACCCGATGTCAGCCGGTCTGTTCCTTGTTCAATAATTTGTTTAAAAGATTGGCTTTTTTTGGAACGATTGATTGCAATGGGCTGGGTGAGCGCTAAGGCCCAGCCGAATAAAGGAATCCACAGCAGTTCTTTTTTTAGGACCCAACATTGCTGAGGAAACATAACTTGCAGGGCAAAGGTTTCCCAGGCAGATTGGTGTTTACAAAAAATAATACCATTTCCTTTTATGTTTTCTGCTCCAGTGACTTTAAAGTCGAGTTTACAGATGGTTTTAAGCCCTTTAATAACGAGCTTTGCCCACGTGCTGGCTATGGCGTACCTAACGGAATAGGAGAACGGGAAAGAAAGCAGGACAAGTGGGGCGAATATAAACAAAGTGGTCACTTGGAATATAAAAAACACAATGGAGCGTAGCCCCAGAAGGAATAAATTAGGCGAGGATTTTTTGGCTTGCGTCATAGAGGTTGTTATAAGTTGGATAAGGGAGATCAGGGTTACTTTGAAGGGTTTTTTTTCCTTTACCTGTTAATACCAGTATGGGGTTAGAGCCAACCTCGATGGCCGCTTGAAGGTCTCGTAGGCTGTCCCCTATCACGATAGCGGTATTTAAATTAATATCAAATTTCTGTGCTAAATCTTTCAATAAGCCAGCGTTGGGTTTGCGGCAAGTACATTGATCTTGAGGGGTGTGAGGGCAAAAAGCGATACCCGTAATTTTTCCACCGGCTTGTTGAATCAGGCGGAGCATTTTTTGGTGCATAGCCTCCAGTGTAGCGGTACAGAAATACCCGCGGCCAATACCCGATTGGTTGGTGGCAATAAATATACGATGCCCTGCCTTATGTAGCATGGCGATAGCCTCGATGCTGCTTTCTATTGCTATCCATTCATCGACGCTTTTCACATAGGCATCGCTATCGAGATTAATGACACCATCACGATCCAAAATAATATCGGCTTTAAACGGTTTTTCTAAAACCATAATGCTATATCATTGAAATATCAGCTATTTTTATAAAGTTAGCATGGATTTTATTCAACAAAGCCAAGCGTGTATTTTTTAGTTTTTCATCATCGCTCATAATAAAAACATGCTCAAAGAAGGCGTCGATGGGTTCTTTAAGGGTCGATAATATTTTCAGGGCATCAATATATTGGTGCTGATCAATAAGCGGTTGAATTTGTTGTTCTATGGATTGTAATGTCTGGTTCAGTGTTATTTCATGCTCATTTTCTAAAGCAGATGGTTCAAACAGTTTGTTCACGTCCCGAGGCGCTTTTTTTAATAAGTTTTGAATGCGTTTATTAGCTTCACCTAAGCTGGCCGCTTCTTCCAGGGAAGAAAATGCTTTAACTGCTTGTAATCTCTGCATAAAATCCACAGGTTGTGTGCAGTTAACAGAAGCAACGGCAGCGAAAGACTCTGCAGAATAGCCTTGGGACAAGCAGTACCCTTTTAGACGGTCGAGAATAAAATTTAAAACCAGTTCTTTTACGCTATCTTCGTCGAATGTGTGGGTAAACTGCTTAGAAGATATTGAAATAAGCTCTTTTAGATCCAGCTGTAAACCGCCCTCAATAATGATTCTTAAAATACCTAAACAAGCGCGTCGTAAGGCGAAGGGGTCTTTGTCTCCACTGGGCAGTAAGTTAATACTGAAGATACCGACCAAGGTGTCTAGCTTGTCGGCTAAGGCGAGTATTTGACCTGTTTTGCTTGCAGGTATTATTCCGCCGGATTGTTTGGGCAAATATTGCTCTTGCAAGGCTTCAGCAACGTCTTCAGGCTCGCCGTTTTCGATCGCATAATAACGACCGATAGTGCCCTGTAAGCTGGCAAATTCTCCGACCATGTCGGTAACAAGATCGGTCTTGCTGAGCAAGGCAGCGCGAGAAGCATAAACTGTATTGAACCCTAATTGAGAGGCCAGAGCGGTTGATAATTTTTCTACGCGATGCGTTTTGTCGCCGATAGAGCCCAGTTTATGCTGGAAAACAACATGATCAAGCAGAGGTATGCGGTCGGCTAAGGTGCTTTTCATGTCCTGTTGCCAGAAAAATTCAGCATCCGATAGTCTGGGGCTGATAACACGTTCGTTGCCATGACGGACCGATTGTGGGTTGCTGCTATCAATATTACTGATGGTAATAAAATAAGGGAGCAAACCACCGGTTGCATCAAGAACCGGAAAATACTTTTGGTTGATTTGCATGGTGGTAATAAGCACTTCTTTAGGCAAGGCCAAAAAGTGCTTATCGAAACAGCCGGTTACAGCAACAGGGTGTTCCACCAAGGCGGTAATTTCATCTAATAAGTGTGAATCAATATGGGCTTTGCCATTAACCGCTTCAGCGGCTTGATGCGCCTGTTGTTCAATAAGGTTTCTACGTGCTTCAAAATCTGCAATAACGTAGGCAGAAGCGAGTTGATCCGAGTAGCTGCTGGCATCGTTGATTTCAATAGCTTCAGGGGCATGAAAACGGTGGCCAAAAGAAAGGTTGGAGGCCTTAATACCGTAAAATTCGCTGTTGATAATATCGTTGCCTAATAGCAGGACAATGGAGTGAACAGGCCTAACGAAGGCGTCATCGGAGCGACCCCAGCGCATGCGTTTAGCGATCGGTAAGCGAGCAAGGGCATTTTCAATAATAGCTGGAATAAGGGCTTCTGCCGGTTGGCCTTTTTCCAGTTTTTTATAAGACAACCATTCGCCTTTATCTGTTTTTAGTGTTTCAAGGTCGTTAAAGTCTGCACCACAGCCTCGTGCAAAACCTAAAGCGGCTTTGCTTGGCTTGCCTTCTTTATCGTAAGCCGCCGCAAGCGCTGGACCACGTTTTTCGACGAGCTTATCTGCTTGTGCTGTTTGAAGCCCTTCAACCCAGATAGCTAAACGCCTGGGTGTGGCGTAGCCATGTGTTTTTGTATAGCTAAGACTGGCTTCTTCTAATCCAGCACAAAGAGCAGACAACAGGTGATCCCGTAAGGTTGTAAGTGTTGTGGGTGGCAGTTCTTCACAGCCTAGTTCAAATAAGAGGTCTTTAGTTGTCATGATGAAGCCCCCTCAGTTTTTAACATGGGGAAGCCAAGGGCTTCACGTGAGGCAAAATACGTTTCAGCAACCCGTTTTGATAAGGTTCGAACGCGTAAAATAAATCGCTGCCTTTCTGTGACCGAAATGGCATGGCGTGCGTCGAGCAAGTTAAAGGTATGAGATGCTTTCAATACCTGTTCGTAGGCCGGCAAAGCTAAGCCTTTTTCGATTAATAGATTGCAGGCAGTTTCACACGCATCAAACTGTTTAAACATAACGTCGGTGTCTGCAAGGTCGAAATTGTAGGCTGACATTTCCACTTCATTTTGGTGAAAAACATCGCCATAAGTTACAACACCCTTTTCATTGCTTGTCCAAGCAAGGTCGTAGACACTTTCAACACCTTGGATGTACATGGCAATGCGCTCAAGCCCATAGGTGATTTCACCACTAACGGGGCGACAATCCAAGCCGCCGACTTGTTGAAAATAGGTAAATTGGGTGACTTCCATACCGTTTAGCCAAACTTCCCAGCCAAGCCCCCAGGCGCCTAGGGTTGGAGATTCCCAGTTGTCTTCAACAAAGCGAATATCATGCTCCAGCATATCTAGCCCAAGGTGGGTTAGAGAGCCAAGGTATAAATCCTGTATATCATCGGGAGATGGTTTAATTAATACCTGAAATTGATAGTAATGTTGCAAGCGATTTGGGTTTTCGCCAAAGCGACCATCGGTCGGGCGGCGCGAAGGTTGCACATAAGCCGTAGACCAGGGTTCTGGGCCAATCGCGCGTAAAAAAGTAGCCGGGTGGAAAGTGCCCGCGCCGACTTCAAGGTCTAGGGGCTGAAGAATAACGCACCCCTGGGCAGCCCAATACTCCTGCAAAGCAAGAATAAGGCCTTGGAACGTCATGAGGTCTTGTTTTGATTTTGACACGGTAAATAAACGGTTATTTAAAAAACGACCAGTATATCTAATAAGGCCTTACTTATCATTAAGGCGAAGCCAAATGCTAAGGCTATTTAATGTGTTTTATCGCTTAACTCGCTTGTTAGGGCATCAACATAAGAAAACCAATCCGGTATAATGCGCTTTAGATTAAATGTAGAGAAAGTTATGGCAACACAACGTAAAGCGGTTGCGCTTATTTCTGGTGGGCTCGATTCGCTGTTGGCGGCAAAGGTTATGCTGGAGCAAGGCGTTCATGTCGAAGGCATCAATTTTTATACGGGCTTTTGTGTAGAAGGGCATACCCATGCGATTCGAAAAAAAGATAAGGCGAAACCGAAGAGAAATAATGCACTTTGGAGCGCTGAAAAGCTCGGCATTAAACTTCATATCATTGATATTATTGAAGAATATAAAGATGTGTTGATCAACCCAAAACACGGCTACGGCGCAAATATGAACCCTTGTTTAGATTGCAAAATCTTTATGGTGGGGAAAGCAAAAGAGTGGGCAGAAGAGAACGGCTTTGATTTTATTATTACCGGTGAAGTGATTGGTCAACGGCCGATGTCACAGCGTAGAGAGACGATGCCGGTTATATCCGAAGAGTCAGGAGCAGATGATCGCTTACTCAGGCCTTTGTGTGCACAAAATCTACCCGAGACCTTACCAGAGCGAGAAGGTTGGGTGAATCGTGATGAGTTGTATGACTTTAGTGGTCGGACACGTAAACCTCAAATGGCGTTAGCGCAAAAGTTCGGTTTTGATGACTATGCGCAGCCGGCTGGCGGATGCTGTTTTCTAACCGATAAAGCCTATTCAGTTAAGTTGACAGATTTATGGGCTTCACGTGGTAAGCGAGATTATGAGATAGACGATATCATGTTGTTGAAAGTGGGACGACATATTCGTCCTAAGCCTCATTTCAAACTGATTATTGCGCGTGAGGAAGGGGAAAATAATTTCTTACAGGGTTATAAAAAACAATTTATTACCCTAAGAACAATGAGCCATAAAGGGCCTTTGACCTTATTGGATGGCAAGGCGAGTGACGAGGATCTTAAATTGGCCTCGCAAATTGTTGCGCGCTTTAGCCAAGGCCGAGATGCTGAAGCAGTGGATGTTGAGGTAACGGAAAAGGGTGTTAGCCAGAGTTATACAGTAACTCCATTAAAGCCGGATGAAATAGAACCATCGTGGCGAGTATGATTGAGCTAGATGTACGCCGCTTGATGTGCCCCATGCCGGTTATTAAGACACAAGATAGGATTAAAACGATGGCGCCTGGCGAGCATTTGCGAGTCACATGTACAGACCCAGGCGTTATGCAAGATATCCCAGCATGGTGTAGGATTAATGGCCATACCGTACTAACAGCTGAAGAAATCGATCACGAATACAGTCTGATTATCGAAGTAGGTGGTTAAAATTATGTTGACAACCATGAGTGAAACAACGGCCAAAAAGAAAATCACCGTCATTGGTGGAGTGGTTAATCTTATTTTGTCAGTGCTAAAAATTGGTTTCGGTTGGCTGGGCCAGTCACATGCACTGATTGCTGACGGGCTTCATTCGTTATCTGATTTATTGTCAGACGGTCTAGTGTATTACGCGTCGCATCATGCCGGGCACGAAGCGGATGAACAGCACCCTTATGGGCATGCACGTTTTGAAACGCTGGCGACGGTTATTCTTGGCACATTATTAATGGCCGTTGCTGGCGCCATTATTTGGGATGCCATTTCTCGTTTTTTTAATGACGAGACCTTGTCACATGGCTGGTTGGTTATTTCGGTAGCGGTGGTATCGGTATTGTCTAAAGAAGTGTTGTTCCACTTAACGATGGTGACAGCAAAGAAAACAGCGTCCGATTTGCTGAGAGCTAATGCCTGGCACCACAGAAGCGATGCAATTTCTTCGTTAGTTGTTTTATTTGGTGTGGGTCTTGAAATGGCCGGGTACCAATATTTTGATTCTATCGCGGCGATTATCGTGGGCCTGATGGTGATGAAAATAGGCGTTAATTTAGTGTTGAGCTCAAGTAAAGAGTTGGTTGATACAGCGCTAGATGCTGATGTTGTAGAGAATATAAAGCGCATCATTTTGGAAGTTAATGGCACGAGGGAACTGCATTTTTTACGTACTCGAAAAATGGGTGCCACGGCTTTAGTAGACGTTCATATTCTTGTTGATCCAAAAATCAGTGTTTCAGAGGGCCACTTAATCAGTGAGACGGTTCGTTTGTCATTGATTAAAGGGATAGAGAATATTGGTGAGGTCATGGTTCACATTGATCCAGAGGATGATGAAAAGTATTCACCCAGTGTGAATCTACCCTTAAGAGATCGCTTAATGTCGCAGTTTGATGATGTGTGGGGAGAGCTGATTCAAAAGCACGAAGTATCAAATATTAATCTTCATTACCTTGACGGTAAAGTGGAAGTTGAAATAGAGTTACCGTTAGATAGCGTTGAAAGCGTTCAGCAAGCACAGGCGTTATCTGAACAGTTTAAAGCAAGAACTTTGACCGTACCTAATGTAACCGGGGCCAAGGTGGTGTTTTCGTAGCTTGCACTAAAATGGGGCAGCGATAAGTAATTTGCCCTATTATGTGCTTTATTTTGATAGTTCGAGGAAAATATAATTAAAAATCAAAGAGTTATATTTTGGCATAATATGTGCAAAAATATTGCACGCTAACTAATTTAGACGTAATAATTTTAAAAACTAAGGAGTAAACATGTCAGCACAAGATGTATTAGACCTGATCAAAGAAAAAGAAGTTGCTTTTGTTGATTTCCGTTTCGTTGATACCATTGGTAAAGAACAACACGTAACGGTTCCATCTCACACAGTCGATGAGGGTGTGTTTGAAGACGGTAAAATGTTTGATGGATCATCCATCGCAGGCTGGAAAGGCATTAACGAATCAGACATGATTTTAATGCCAGATCCGTCCACAGCCGTATTAGATCCATTTTTTGATGACGTTACACTGATAATTCGTTGCGATATTGTAGAACCAAGCGACATGTCGGGTTATGAGAGAGATCCGCGCTCAATCGCTAAAAGAGCAGAAGAATACTTACAGTCAACAGGTATTGGCGACGCGGCTTATTTTGGCCCAGAGAATGAGTTTTTCGTATTTGATGACGTGCGTTGGAACGCCGATATGTCAGGGTCTTTCTATAAAATTGATTCTGAAGAAGCGGGCTGGAACTCTGAGAAGGATTATGAAAGTGGTAACATGGGCCATCGTCCCGGTGTAAAAGGCGGTTATTTCCCGGTTCCTCCGGTTGATTCTCTTCATGATATGCGCGCGGCTATGTGTTTAACTCTAGAAGAAATGGGCCAAAAAACAGAAGTGCATCACCATGAGGTTGCCACAGCAGGTCAATGTGAAATTGGCACGGTATTCAACACCTTGGTGAAAAAAGCCGATGAAGTGTTAGAACTTAAATATGTTGTTCAAAATGTTGCCCATGCCTACGGCAAAACAGCGACTTTTATGCCAAAGCCAATCGTTGGTGACAACGGTAATGGCATGCACGTACACCAATCGATTTTTAAAGATGGTAAGGCTTTATTTTCTGGTGATCAATACGGTGGTCTTTCTGAAACAGCCTTGTTCTATATTGGTGGCATCATCAAGCATGCTAAAGCCATTAATGCGTTTGCGAATGCCTCAACAAACAGTTATAAACGTTTAGTGCCGGGTTTTGAAGCGCCTGTTATGCTCGCTTATTCGGCTCGTAACCGTTCGGCATCCATTCGTATTCCTTTTGTTTCGAACCCTAAGGCACGCCGCATTGAAGTGCGCTTTGCTGATTCAACAGCGAACCCATACCTATGCTTCTCAGCGATGTTAATGGCGGGTATAGATGGCATTAAGAATAAAATTCACCCTGGTGAGGCGATGGATAAAGATCTTTATGATCTTCCAGCTGAAGAGGAAGCAGCCATTCCTCAAGTAGCGACTTCATTTGAAGAGGCACTTAAAGCGCTGGATAAAGACCGTGCTTTCTTAACAGAAGGCGGTGTGTTTACTGATGGCATGATTGATGGTTATCTCAAGCTTAAAATGGCGGAAGTGACTCGCTTGCGTATGACGACCCACCCTGTTGAATTCGACATGTACTACAGCTTATAAGGTTATACTGAAGCAGAGAGAAACCCCGCAATTGCGGGGTTTTTTTTGCACAAAAATCATCAATTGTGGTCTCATGGTTTACAAGAATGTAAAAAAGGAACGAATAATGAAATACGGCATTTTGTTAGTGAGTTTTTTTCTAGTCAGTGTTGTACAAGCTGATATTTATAAATACACCAATAAACAAGGCAAAACATCCTATTCAGACACGCCGGTGACAGGCGCTGAAAAAGTGTTCGTGCCGCCTGTGATGACGTATGAAGCCCCTGTTCAGCCGACTGAAAAAGAAAAAGCAGTTCAGCCCAAGGACGAGGCTGAGACATCGAACGAAAACGTCCCGTATAGCACATTGGATATTATTTCCCCTATTGACCAAGGGACCGTTAGGAACAATCAAGGCACGGTGAATGTGACGTATGATTTACAACCGGCCTTACAAAAAGGTGATGTTGTTGAATTGCTGATTGATGGTGTTAAGCAGCCCAACTTCGATGTGCAAGGACTGGCCCCAGGTGAACATACGGTTCAAATACAGGTGGTAGATAGCAACGGCGGCTTCAAAATTAGTAGTCAAAAAATAACGTTCTATCTTCATCGTAATATAAAACGATGAGCGTTAGCGCATAGCTGATACAATAAAACGCACCATAGTAGTGCGGACAACGCGTTCGTAGGCTGAACACGTTTTTTAAAACGTGCTGTAAATATGGGGCGCTACAAGTTGGCGCATTACTTGCTTATTATCAAAAATGAAAAGAAATACTTATTTGCCAAACTCACTGATTGAACAGCTTTCCGTTGGGATGTTGTTGTTCAACGAAAAAAACATGCTGACTTATCTTAATAACGCCGCAGAAGAAATGCTTGATATTAGTGAGCGTAAAGCCATAGGCGTTAAGGCAGAAAAGCTGTTTGACATGGCCAGTTTTGATATTGATAAAGTACTAGAACGCAGTTGGCAATTGGGATCAAAGATCACAGAGCACTTAGTGTCTATAAATAGCCCGGTTGGAATAGAAAGAAAAATTAGTTTATCAGTAACCCCAGTATCAATAGATGGTGAAGCAAAAATTCTGATTGAAATGGTTGATTTTAATCACTATCTACAAATTGATCATGACGAAAAACTGCTATCGCAGAACGAGCTGGCAACCAATATGCTGCGGGGCCTTGCACACGAAATTAAAAACCCACTGGGCGGGATTCGTGGGGCGGCGCAATTGTTATCAAAAGAGCTGAATGGCGGTTATGAAGAGTATATTCAAGTCATTACCGAAGAGGCTGAGCGCTTAAGAAATTTAGTCGATAGGATGTTGGGCTCATCAGAACTACCTAACCATCAGTACATCAACATACACGTTATTCTTGAACGAGTTCGTCAGTTGGTCAGGGCCGAGGTGAATGAAAAAATAATCATGAAAACCGACTATGACCCAAGCCTTCCAGAAATAAAAGCAGCTAAAGACCAGTTGATACAGGCGTTGTTAAACGTTGTTAGAAATGCGACACAAGCAGTCCAAGAAGGTGGTGAAATTATATTAAAGACCCGGATACATCGAAATTTTACCATTGGTGAAGAAACGCGTAAGCAAGCGATAAAAATAGATGTTATTGATAATGGGCCGGGTATTCCGAAAGAGATGCAAACTAAAATTTTCTATCCAATGGTAACAGGTAGAACAGAGGGTACAGGTTTAGGCTTATCTATAGCGCAAACCAATGTTCAGCGTCACAACGGCATTATTGAGGTAGCTAGTGAACCCGGCCGAACCGTGTTTTCAACAATATTACCGTTAGATAAGATACCGTAAGGAAAAGGCGTTTGATAAACAAGGATGATCAAATGGAGAAACAGGCACAATTAGTTGAAAAGTGGGATGCATTAAGTATGAGTGAAAAAATAAAGGTATGGGTTGTCGATGATGATCGATCAATACGTTGGGTGATAGAAACAGCGCTTAAAAGGGAAGGTCATCAGGTCACCTGTTTTGAGAATGCGGAAGGGATCATCGATTTGATGCATAAAGACAAGCCTGATGTGTTAATAACAGACATACGGATGCCAGGAAAAGACGGTATTGAATTATTGGCTGAGCTTCATGTTCGCTCGCCGGATTTGCCTGTAATTGTGATGACGGCCCATTCCGATATGGACAGTGCTGTATCAGCCTACGATGGCGGCGCTTTTGAATATTTACCTAAACCGTTTGATGTGGATGAAGTGGTGAATCAGGTAGAGCGTGCATATGCTCATCACCAAAAAAATGTGTCCGTCGAAGAGACAGGTGCTCAAGATGAAGCCAGTGAATCGGGTATTATTGGCAGTGCGCCAGCTATGCAGACGGTTTTCAGAGCGATTGGACGTTTATCACGCTCAAACATTACCGTCATGATAAACGGTGAATCGGGCACGGGTAAGGAGTTGGTTGCAAAAGCCTTACACCAACACAGCCTTAGAAGGGAAAAACCCTTCATTGCCTTAAATATGGCGGCGATTCCTAAAGATTTATTGGAGTCGGAGCTTTTTGGTCACGAGAAAGGGGCGTTCACGGGTGCAGCCAGTCGTCGACAAGGCCGTTTCGAACAAGCGGATGGTGGGACCTTATTTTTAGATGAAATTGGTGATATGCCGGCTGAAATGCAAACACGTCTGTTGCGTGTTTTATCGGATGGGGAGTTTTTTTCAGTGGGCGGGCACCAGCCCATAAAGGTTGATGTTCGTATCATTGCGGCGACTCATCAGGGGTTAGAGCAATTAGTTGAAGAAAAGCTTTTTAGGGAAGACTTGTTCCATCGTTTGAATGTAGTAAGAATTAAAATCCCTCCCGTTAGAGAACGTAGAGAAGATATTCCGCAGTTATTGCACCATTTCTTAACAAAAGCGGCGAATGAATTGGGTGATGAAGCCAAGGTGTTAGACAAAGAAGCAATGGCCTATCTTTCAAGCTTATCCTGGTCGGGGAATGTCAGGCAAATTGAAAATACCTGTCATTTATTAACAGCGATGTGCCCAAGTAACACGATTCATTTAGATGATTTGCCGGACGAACTCAGACATGCCGAAGTAGCTGAGAAAACCATTGACGGTGGTGATTGGCTGGATGCTGCTAAAAAAGATATTCAGAAAAGGCTAGTATCCGGCGAGGGGGAACTTGCTAAAAGGGTGGTGGCTTCAATTGAAAAGGTGCTCATAATGCAGGCATTGGAGATGACCAAGGGGCGTCGGCAAGAAGCCGCTAAGTTATTAGGCCTTGGGCGCAACACGTTAACGCGTAAAATTAAAGATTTTAGCGCTTAATGCAATGCGTCAGTAATAAAAAAGTAACGATGTCGACCGACACTTACAGCTTAAATTCAACACCAACCCAGCCAGCTCTTGGTGCACCGGCGCCGTAGAAATGGCTGTCGGTAAAGTTAGCAAAACCGGGCGCTTCGTCTGCTTCACCATATAGCCCGAACGTTTCGTATTCTCGGTCAAAGAGATTATCAATACGAGCAAAGACCTCAATGTTTTTGTTTATTTTATAACGGCTGTGCAAGTTGAAAACGGTGTACCCCTCGACTTGACTGCTTAGATTGGCTTCGTCGCCTCTAAAGTATTGACTTGCGTTATACATTGCATTGAAGCCAATAGAGATCTGGTTTGTCGCTTGCCAATCAGCACCCCACTTAAGGGTATGCTGGGGAATGCTAGGAATGTGATCGCCATTAGAAACCATGAAATCATTGTTACCGCTGGTGATGGCAGCGGGGTTGTTAGGCGAATTAACGACAAAGCTATCTTTGAAAATAGCTTCAATCCAGCTGTAGTTTAAATACCCACTGTATCGCTCGAAGCGAGCGGACAAAGAAAACTCAAGGCCGCGGCGCTGGGTTTTACCAATGTTATCAAAGTAACCGGGGCTTAGTCCCGGCCCTTCTTCCGTGGGCAGGAAATAGATATCATCATGGTTAGTGGTTTGGAATAAACCAAGATGCCAGTTAAGTGCTTGTTGATGACCGCGTAAACCGACTTCCCATGTTTTTGCGATGACCATATCGAGAGGAGGGTCACTTAAAAAAGAGTTAGGCAGCGCGCACGGGTTTGTTTGATCGTGGCAGGTGAGTTCAGCAGGCGTTGGTACGCGGGAAGACTCGCTATAGTTTAAATAACTGCTGAGGTCGGGTCGAAAATCATAGGTTAACCCTGCTGAAGGATTAAAGCGAATAAACGTGTGCGTCCCACTTTCACCAACCGGTACGACGTTATCATCACCGTTAGTGCCGGAGATTTTTATCCGAGAATAGTTGTAACGCCCCGCGAGTGTTAGAGTGAACTGTTCGTTTAGCGCCATATTATTCATAAAAAAGAAACTGGCGGTGCTTGTTTTTATGTTTGCATCAACAACACTGTCTGCCTCGGTAAGGCCACTTCCTATAGTGCCCCTCTCGGGTGTAAACGTGGCTATTTCGGTTTCAAAGGTATAAGCGATGTCGGCGCTATCAATACTTAGACCGGTGATGAGCTGGTTTTCGTGCCCCCAGAGGTCATTGAGAAAGGTCAATTAAGTAGTAAACCCAGCGGCATCTTGCTCGGTAAAACTTTGGTTGTTAACGGCTATTTCATCGTCATCAAGGCCGGGATTAATGATATGTCCATTTTGATCTGTTAGTTGCTCTCCATCCTCGACGATATCCCCAGCTGTACATCCACCACCGCACTCTGCAGCGGTAATAACAACATCGCCTTCCTCGTTTAATCCGTTACCGAAAGCAAAAGAATCGATAACATCGTAGTCCGACCCGTCACCATTAAATGTTATACGATCATTTCGGCGGAAATAAACAGTATTGGAGAGCAAGACGCGTTCGGTAAACCAATGGTCCATCGACAAACTTGCCATGCGTAATTCATTTTGGGTATTGTCTGGATAGGTAAAGACGTCTTTACGGTCTTGTCGAAGTAATTCAAGGGGTGATGAGCCATTGCCGTTTAAGTCTGTATCAGCGGCTGCGATGGTGAGTTCTAGTTCTGTTTTGTGCGACATCCAGCCGACACTGCCAAACAGTTGCTTTGCGTCAGAGTCTGAATGGTCGCGCCAGCCGTCTTCTTTAAACCAGTTGCCCGTAACAAAATAACTGAGGTTGTTTTTATTGCCGCCACTTTCAAACTCTGCTGCTCGTCGGTTAAACGAGCCCCCGTATGCCTGTACGGAATGCCCGGGGTGAGTAAAGCCATTTTTAGTATTGATGGACAGTGCACCGCCCAGTGTATTGAGGCCAAATAGAGGGTTGGAGCCAGCCATTAGGTTAAGGCCTGCAATAGATGATTCGGGGATAACATCCCAATTGACCGCATCGCCAAAGGGTTCGTTAATGCGAACACCATTCATATAAACCGATAGCCCTTGAGAATTTCCTAATAAAGGTGAGGCGGTAAAGCCACGGTATTGAAGGTCTGGTTGGAGAGGGTTATTCTGCGCCTGATTAAGGTGGACGCTGCTTAAATGCTGTGCTGCATAGTCACTTAGATCAAGGCTTTGGGCATTTTTCAACTGTTCAGCGTCGGCGGTTTGAACAGGGTAGGGCAGTTTGTTTTTATCCAACCCAACACCGTGGAGAGGGGTGGTGGCGATGACGTTGACATCAGAAAGTTGCGTGTCGAGTTGTTGAGAAGGCTCCGCTGAAACGCGAGTTATTAACGTGGTCAGTGCAACAAATATAATGAGTTTAGGCGTCATATTTCAAAAAAATTACAAAAAAATAGTAGCCTACCTTAGGCAAGTGCTCTTCGCTAGCTATTTAAGCTGCCAACCAACTCAGAAAGATGACTTAACCGATGGTCATCTAAATAATCAATGAGGCCATCATTAATTTTTTTGCTTAACAAGGGATCGTAAAATAAACCGGTTCCAAGTCCAATGGCGCTGGCACCGGCAATGATGAACTCAAGGGCATCGTTAACCGTTGTGATACCACCTTGCCCAATAATGGGAATATTATGATCACGGCAGACTTGATAGACCTGATGTACTTTCAATAAAGCGATCGGTTTGATGGCGGGGCCGGAAAGGCCGCCTTGAACATTGCCGATAACCGGTGTGCGTGTTTTGGTGTCAATGGCCATCCCCATCAGCGTATTAATGACTGAAAAGGCATTGCTACCGGCTTCTAAGCAGCGTTTGGCATTCTCTGCGATGTTGGTTTGATTGGGCGATAGCTTTGTAATGATCGGTTTTTTTGTAACAGAGCGACAGGCTTCAACAACGCGGGCCGACATATCAGGGTCATTGCCAAAGGTTACACCGCCTTCCTTAACGTTTGGGCAAGAAATATTAATTTCGATTGCATCAATTGGGGACTGATCAAATAAGCGAGTGACTTCGGTATATTCTTCTATGGTTGAACCGGATACGTTGGCGATAAAACGCGTTTCTTCAAAATCCAGTGAAGGTAGAATGTTATTCACTACCGTTTCAGCTCCCGGGTTTTGTAAACCAATAGCATTGAGCATACCGGACGGTGTTTCATAGACCCGGTGTGTTGGGTTGCCGGGGCGTGCATTTAAAGTGGTACCTTTCAGGCAAACGGCGCCAATATCCTGATGAGAGAAACCATCTACACGGGTATATTCTTGACCGAACCCTACGCAGCCAGATAATAAAACGACAGGTGTTTGAAAACGCATTCCACAGAAGTAAGAGGCTAATTTTGGATGTAACATTTGATGACTGATAATGAGATAATGTCGGCATTATATCAGTTAACCGAAAATCAATATCAGCATGATTCACGTCGTTTTATTTGAACCAGAAATTCCACCAAATACCGGTAATGTGATGCGACTTTGTGCCAACTCGGGCGTGCGTTTGAGTTTAATTCACCCGCTTGGATTTGAGATCAATGATAAACAGTTGCGGCGAGCCGGCATGGACTATCGAGACACGGCGGACGTTAAAGAGTATCAAAATTTTGATGCTTTTTTAGAAGCAGAGCGACCCAATAGAGTGTTTGCTTTTTCTAGGTTTGCAAAAAGTAATTATGCGCAAGTGAGCTACCAAGCCGGCGATGCGCTAGTTTTTGGGCCAGAAACACGTGGGCTTCCAAAAGCATTTATTGGGTCACTGCCGGAGGAGCAGCGCATATTAATCCCAATGAAAGAAGGCAATCGAAGTCTTAATTTATCAAATTCTGTCGCGGTTGCTGTTTATGAAGCTTGGCGGCAACATGACTTTGAATGGTGATTTAATCTAGCTGGGGTTCCGCCAGTTGGGCGCGGCCAAGAAGGTATCTGACAGCCACTTCAGGCGAAAGGCCTTCATATAAAATACGGTAGGTTTGAATACAGATCGGCATATCGAGCGACCACTTTTTGCATATCGCATACACTTCACGGGCAGCATGAATGCCTTCTACCTCTTGGCCGATGGTCTGTTTGGCCTCATCAACTTTCTTACCTTTTCCGAGTTGTAAACCCAGGCGTCGATTACGCGATTTGTCGTCTGTACACGTTAGAACCAGGTCGCCAACACCGGCCAAACCGAGGAAGGAGCTCTCTGAGCAACCGTAGACATTGCCAAGTTGCACCATTTCATTTAAACCCAGTGTAATAAGGGCAGCACGTGCATTGGCACCGTAACCCAATCCATCAGAAATACCAGCGGCAATGGCTAAAATATTCTTCATTGAGCCGCCAATTTCAGCGCTGGCAATGTTGTTACTTGGAAAGGCAAGAAAGTTTGATGCTCGAATGGTATCAGCCACGTGTGTAGCAATATTGATATCAGGAGACGCAACGACAACAGCTGTGGGTAAATCCTCAGCCACTTCAAGCGCAAAGCTGGGCCCAGAGATCAAGGCTATAGGTGTGTTGTCGCCCAAAGTATCTAAAACAACCTCGTGAGCCAATAAGCCGGTATTGGTTTCAAACCCTTTAGTTATCCAGGTGATCAGCGTGTCTGGTTGAAGGTGTGGTTTGCACTTTAATAAGGTCTCTCTGAACGCATGGCTGGGGACAGCGAGCATTAAAAAAGTATGTGAAGAGACAGTTTTTTCCAAATCATCCGTTACCAAAAGGTTGGCCGGGAAGTCAGTACCGGGAAGAAATGTTCGATTACTCTGGTCTGTTCGTAATTGTTGAATATGTTCAGGGTCATGCCCCCATAAGGTGACAGGGTGGCCAGATCTTGCCATCATGATGGCCATTGCTGTGCCCCAAGACCCCGCGCCAAGTACGGCTATTGCTTCCTGGGTCATAATGCTCTATTTAGTTGGCTTTAGTAACGTCATTTTGTTGCTGATGTTGCGCATACAAAGCATCAAAATTAACGGGGTTAAGCAACATTGGAGGAAAACCACCCTTGGTGACCATTTCCGAAATTACTTCACGTAAATAGGGAAACAACGTGCTTGGGCAGAAGCTGCCTAAGAGAGGGCCAAGTTCTTCATCAGAAAAGCCCTTAGCACCAAAAATACCAACTTGCGTTGCTTCAACCAGGTAGGCGACTTTGTCGTTATTTTTAACGGTAACGGTCGCGGTTATAGAGACTTCAAACAGGTCTTGCGGTGCCTTTTTTGCGTTACTGTTTAAATTGATATCAACGGATGGATCCCATTTTTCAGTAAACACGGTCGGGGTATTGGGGGATTCAAAAGAAAGGTCTTTTACAAATAATTTTTGGATCGCAAATTGTTTTTCAGAAGCTTGGGTTGGTTCAGTTGAGGCCATAAGGTGTCCAGATAGAAGAGTTTTATTTTTTTATCAGGGGCATACTGGCGTCTTCCCAGGATTGGATTCCCCCATTTAGTGCGTATATATTATCGATGTCCAATTTGCTTAAAGCTTTACAAGCTTCATTTGACCGCAGGCCCGATTTGCAATAAAAAATAAGCGGTTTACCCTCGTATTTTTTTAACTGCTCAGGGTTTTCTTTTAGCTCAGGCAGTGGAATTAAGATAGCATCGGAAATGTGCCCCGCATTAAATTCTGCCTGATTGCGCGTGTCAATGACAACGGCATCTTCGCGATTGATCAGGTTAATCGCTTCTGGCGGAGAGATTAATTTGTATTTGCGGGTTAGATCACCAAAAATATTTTGCAGTAATAAAATGATGACCACAAGCAGGGCAACAAACAGCAAGCTGTGGTTGCTTACAAATTCAAGATAAATATCCATTACGGGAAAACCTTAATTAAACAAGTGTTAGCAGTAGATTTTTTTGAGTAGTTGCACCAAGTCTATAGCCGCTTTTTCTGAGACGCTGTACAACACTTGAGTGGCGTTTTTACGGTATTGTAAAACCTTGTTATTTCGCATAATAGCTAAGTGTTGCGATACATTACTTTGAGTGGAGCCCACGCTATCAATCAACTGTTGTACAGTTTTTTCTGCATGACCTAGCTGGCAAATAATTTTTAAACGAATGGGGTGTGAGAGAACTTTAAGAAGTTCAGCAGCCTTATGTATTTCTTCGTCGTTATTGATAAGCGTATTAACCGCTAAATTGCTCATAGATTGTCCCTTTGCATTGATAATGTAAGCATTAAAAGAGCAGATGCCGTAAAATGAATCGAATATGTTGGTGCATTATAACAAGCAAATGACGGAGATAACATTTTGAAGCAACATTTAGTGAAAAGGCCAATAGTTTTGATGATTTTAGATGGCTTTGGGTACGCTGAATCTAGTAATTCTAATGCGATTAATGTGGCAAATACACCGACCTGGGACAGCTTGTGGGCAACACAACCGAAGGCGTTGTTAGATTGTTCAGGGTCGTCCGTTGGCTTGCCGGATAGGCAAATGGGTAACTCTGAAGTGGGCCATTTGCACTTGGGCGCAGGCCGGTTGTTACCTCAAACATTAACACAGCTAAATAATGAAGTGAGTTCAGGCGAGTTCAAAAAGAACAAGGTGCTGTGTGATCTTGTTAATGACGTGATCAAGAAAGACAAAGCCTTGCATGTGATTGGCTTATTGTCCCCAGGGGGGGTTCATAGCCATGAAGACCATATTCAGGCCATGTTGGAGCTGGCGGCTGAAAAGGGGGTGAAAAAACTCTATTTGCACGCCGTGCTGGATGGGCGAGATACACCGCCAAAAAGCGCGCAAACCTCATTAGAAAAAATCGACGGCCTTTTTGAACGCTTGGGTGTTGGGAAAACGGCCTCTTTAGTTGGCCGTTTCTATGCCATGGATAGAGATAACCGTTGGGATCGGATTCAACTTGCTTATGATTTATTAACGCAGGGGCTGGCAGACTATTCGAGTGTTAGCGCGGTTGATGGGCTTTTATCATCTTATGAACGGGAGCAAGCAGATGAGTTTGTATTGCCGACCAGCATTCATGATGCCGAAAGCAAGGCGGCTCAGATAGAAGATGGTGATAGTCTTGTTTTTATGAACTTCAGGGCAGATCGAACCCGCGAGCTCACGAGAGCTTTCACGGAGAAAGGGTTTAATCAATTTGAGCGTAAAAAGGTTCCGTCATTAAGCCAGTTTGTTTGTTTAACAGAATACCATGAGGAATTCGATTTGCCGGTTGCATACCCGCCGATAGAAGTAAACAATGGGTTTGGAGAGATTTTAGCCCAACAAGGATTAAAACAGCTACGCATTGCTGAAACAGAAAAGTATGCGCACGTTACATTCTTTTTTAATGGCGGCGTAGAGACACCGAATGAAGGAGAGGATCGAGTCTTAATTCCATCACCCAATGTTAAAACCTATGATTTGCAGCCAGAAATGAGTGCACCTGAACTAACAGATCGATTAGTGGAAGCGATTTTGTCAGAAAAATATGATGCGATCATAACAAACTATGCGAACTGCGATATGGTCGGACACACTGGAAACTTTAAGGCTGCGGTAAAGGCGGTAGAAACTATTGATGCGAGTCTTTCCAAAGTGTTAGATGCACTTGAAAAAGTAGGCGGGGAGATTTTTATAACCGCGGATCATGGCAATGTGGAACAAATGCTGGATCCTGTTTCTGGCCAAAATCACACAGCGCATACGACAAATGCGGTGCCCTTTGTATATGTAGGGCGCCCTGCAAAACTTGAAGCCTCGGGTGATTTGACCGACGTTGCACCAACTTTACTGGCCGCTATGGGGTTGAAGCCATCGGGTGAAATGAGCGGGCATAGTTTATTGCACTTGAGCTGACCAGAAATGTTTTAGTTAATGCTATGTTGAAACGACGGACTTTTTCGATTGTTTTTACGTTTTTTTTAATAACGTACTCAGCGGTGCTGTTAGCCTCCCCAGAGAGTGAGAAAAAGAAGCAATTGGCATTATTGCGTGAGCGGATGCAATCAGTTGAACAACATATTGCGTCAACGCAACAATCAAAAACAAAAGAAGAAAAAGAGCTAAAGCAGCTTGAAAAAAAGTTGAATGAATCGTCAAAGAAGCTTCGATATTTAAATGGTCAGCTTAGCCAGACGAAACATAAAGTTAAACAGCTACACGCCCAGCAAGAGATTCTAAAGCAAAATGTGCTTACACAAAAAGAACAGCTGGCCGAACAGCTGAAGTCGGCCTATTTAATGGGCAAGCAAAGGCGCGTAAAAATGCTGTTAAATCAGGAGCAACCGGATCGAATGAGCCGAGTGATGACATATTACGATTATTTTAACCAGGCCAGAATGGATAATGTGAAGGCATTAGAGGGTGATCTGCAGCAATTAGTGACAGTTGAAAAGCAACTCGAAAAGGAAAACCGTCAGCTGGCATCGTTTGTATTGGCGAAACAGGCTCAACAGGAACAATTAAATGCATCAAAAAAACAACGTCAAACGGTATTGGCGGAGTTAAGTAAAAAAATAAAATCAGCTTCCAGTGAGTTAAACGAACTAAAAGAAAATGAAAAGCGCCTCACCAACTTATTAAGTAATATTCGTCAAGCTATCAATGACATTCCAATACCTGAGAAGCACAATAAGCCCTTTAAGAACATGAAAGGCAAGTTGGCCTGGCCAATTAAAGGGCAAATACGAAAACGTTTTGGCAGTGCTAGAAATTCAGGTCGATATGACGGCGTAGTGATTGCTGCAAGTGAAGGCACTGCCATCAGGTCTATTTCACATGGTAGAGTGGTCTATGCAGATTGGTTGCGTGGGTATGGTCTGCTAATCATTGTAGATCATGGCTTAAATTATATGAGCTTATATGCTTTCAATGAGGGCTTATACAAAGAAGTGGGTGACTGGGTTGAGACAGGTGAGGTGATTGCAACAGTCGGTGTGAGTGGCGGTCAACAAAAAGCCGGTCTATACTTCAGTATTAGAAAAAATGGAAAGCCGGTGAATCCTGTTCACTGGTGTCGAGCGGTTAGAAACGGTCGTGTCGGGTAAATATAGCGAGTGAATGGAGTGAATATGAATTTTTTGCGTAAAACATTACCAGTGTTAATCGTGGGTGCGGCACTGGGTGTTATGCTCAGTGTTGGCGGGACCGTATTGGCTGAAAAAGAGCAACCCAGCCGTTCATTGCCACTGGATGACTTAAAAGCTTTTTCAGAAGTTTTTGGCCAAATTAAAGCATCTTACGTCGAAGAGGTGAGCGACCATGATCTGCTAGAGAATGCGATAAAAGGCATGTTGACCGGGTTAGATCCACATTCAACGTATTTAGACAAAAAAGCATTTAAGGATCTGCGTGAGGGAACTCGCGGAGAATTTGGTGGTTTAGGTATTGAAGTAGGCATGGAAGATGGCTTTGTCAAAGTCATTACCCCCATTGATGATACACCCGCATTTAAAGCAGGCGTTGAAGCAGGCGATTTAGTGATTCGTTTGGATGAAAAGCCTGTTAAAGGCATGACGCTATCGGACGCGGTAAAAATCATGCGAGGCAAACCAGGTACCGATATCGTATTAACGATTATAAGAGAAGGGGAGCCTAAACCGCTTAAAATCTCAATCACACGAGCCATTATCAAAGTGGTGAGCGTAAAAAATCGTATGCTTGAGCCAGGTTATGGGTATGTGCGTATCGCCAGCTTCCAAACGCGAACAGGCGAGAATCTAAACGAAGCCATCGCCAAACTAAAAAAAGAAAGTGACAATAACGAACTAAAAGGGTTGGTGTTAGATTTACGAAATAACCCGGGTGGGCTTTTAAATGCAGCAGTGTCAGTCAGCGATTCGTTTTTAGATTCAGGTTTAATTGTTTACACAGAAGGTCGGGTTGAGCATGCCAAGATGAGTTTTAAAGCAGGCCCCAATGATATCCTTAAAGGTGCGCCCATCGTTGTGTTGATAAATGGGGGTTCGGCGTCCGCCTCTGAAATTGTTGCGGGTGCTTTGCAAGATCATAAGCGTGCGGTGATTTTAGGGCAGCAAAGTTTCGGTAAAGGCTCGGTACAAACGATTCTTGAAAATAATAAAGGCGGGGCAATTAAGTTAACCACTGCGCGTTATTTTACACCGTCAGGTCGTTCAATACAGGCCGAAGGCATCACCCCCGACGTGGTGTTATCGAAAGTTAAACTCGAGCAGTTAGATGATGACTTTATCTCTATCAAAGAAAAAGATTTGACCAAACACTTGGCCAATACAAACGGTGATACGGATGAAAAAAGCAAGGAAAAGTCGGTAGAAGATGCGTTGAACAATGATTATCCGCTGCATGAGGCACTCAACCTTTTGAAGGGAATTAATATTTTAAGACAATAATGTTCACTTTTGGAGGCACATTGTCTAACAGCCTTGTTAAGAAAGTAACCCTGCAAAACTTATTGGCATCAGTGTTGATGATGTCGGTTTTTGCCCCGACCCTTGGCGCTACCGACATCATCAACGAACCGGCTGTAGTCAGCATTATTATTGATGATATTGGTTATCGTTTTGTTGAAGATAAGCAGATGATAGACCTTCCTGGTGATTTAACCTACGCGATTTTACCAAATGGCCCAAAAGCCAGACAATCAGCACGGTATGCGAACCAGCGAGGGAAAGAGGTTATTTTACATATGCCGATGCAATCGACGTTCGGTGTATTGGTAGAAAAAGGCGTCATTGATGTGGATATGGATGAAAAAGGGGTTATTAAAGCCATACGGGAAGCATTTGAGAAAGTGCCGCATGCGATTGGTATGAATAATCACCAAGGGAGCTTGTTAACTCGGCACCCTGGGCATATGACCTGGGTCATGAAAGAAATGGCTCGATTGGGTTATTTTTTTGTCGATAGTCGCACGTCAAGTCAGTCGATAGCAGAAATGATTGCGCGAGAACAGGGGGTTCCGGTGTTGAGGCGAGATGTTTTTCTCGATCATGATATTGATATCAATAGCATTAGAAGACAGTTTAATGAGCTAGTTGCGTTGGCTAAACAGAAAGGGAGCGCGATTGGGATTGGTCATCCACATCCTGAAACAATTGCGGTACTTAAAGAGTTGTTACCCAGCTTAGCCTTACAAAATATAAAACTGGCTCCGGTGTCGTACCAATTACAACAGAAAAACTTAAGTCTATTGGCCCATTGATTTTTATTGAGTATAAAAAAGCCCCTATCCATACGATAGGGACTTTTTTGCATCAGTAGAGTTACGGAATTGAAATCTCGTAGAGACTGACGGTATTACTGATTTCACTGGTGATGACTAACCAGCCGGTGTTCTCAGATTTTTTAATAAAGATAAGTCCTTCGGGGCCTATTTCGCCAACTGCTTCGATGTTGATGTAGCCGGCAGGTTTTGGCCGATATGGGTTGCTGAGTTCGTAAATGAAAATGCCGTTCGCACGTTCTAAACCGATAAAGGCATAGGCTTTACCATTGAGCTCACCGGTGGTGATAGATTCTGGTTCGGGGCCTTTATCATCACTGCGGCTTTCAACCCAAGGTTTTGCATCGACGTCTTGATTTGCATAAGCCGCTAGAAAATGCTCAAAATCGGCGCCAGAATCATAAACCAGTTGGCCATTTGCGTTCCAAACAGAGAATGAACGAGCACCATAAGAGTATATTTCATCAATATCGCCGTCCTGATCAAGGTCCCCTGTGGCGGTGGTTGTTTTTAGGCGGCCTAAGTTGGCGTCCTCTTGCAAAACCTGGGCGTTAGGAAAAACAGTCGCGTCTAAATTTAAGTCCTTAACACGAACTTCTTCACTATAACCGTCATAATCCCTTGCGTCGCCTTCATTTGCAGACAAAATAAAGGTGGCATTACCGCGTTTAAAACTCGCAATGGCATCGGGTTGGTACATGCCTTTTGTTGGCCAGGTTTGAATATTGATGGCATCATCTTTATTGCTGGCGTCAAACGCATTTTTTGTTTGCGTGTGTTTTTTATAGCCTAAGCCGTAGATGTTGGTGATGGTCGCAGATTTTATGTCTAATTTTGCAAAGGCATTATTCTCTTGCAAGCTAATCCAAGCGGTTGTGGAGTCATCAGACACGGCGATGTATTCAGGCTCAAGGTCTTGTGCGACGGTGGCATTAGGGCCAAACACTCTGACGTCTTTTAATTTAGCATCGTTAAAGGCACTAAAATCAGCCGTTGTTGCAGTCCACGTGGCGGTGTCTATCACGGTAACAGAGCCCTCTGGGTCAACGGTATAGTCATCATTAGGTTCGCCTTCATTAGCGACCAATAAGTATTTTCCATCGGGTGTGAACGTGAGCATGTCGGGTAAGGCGCCTGCGGTGATAACTTCTTGTTCGATTCCATCCTTGTCAAAAATAACAACACTGCCATTATTTTGCTTAATATCGGCTTCAATGGCGACGGCAACCCATTCGCCGTAAGTGGCGGCACTGTTAGGCCCACCACCATACCCAGATAAGTCAATGGCAGCAAACTCAGTTAAAGTTCCGTTTGTTGCAACATTAAGAATTCGAAGTTCATTCTCTTCCGCATTTGTGGTGTAAATGCGTTCGGCTATACTGCTGTAGGCAGAAATTTCAGAGCAACTTTCTTCACCACCACATTCTTCAACATATTGGCCTATTTTAGTAATGTTGAGGATGGGTTTGGATATGGCGGGTGATGAGACACCAAGGGCGAGAGAAATCCCCAGTGCTAAAGCGGTTAGTTTATTCATTATTCATCCTTGCTGTGTATTTGATGGATAATCAAATTAGCAGGCTGATGTGACAATGGTATGAATTTTCGGCGTCAGAAAAGTGAAAATTTGAACGTGCGTCGATAAGGTCCCTAGTGTTTACTATAAATAAGGGTGACGTTTGAAGAAACGTTAATGACAATTACGTCGAAGTATAATGGGGCTGATAAAAAACGCTGAATTCGTCTAGTTTATTCAGTACCATTGGGGCGTGTTCTTCATTGGCCAACTCCAAGGCATCAAAGCCGACACGGGTTAGGTACAAAGCTTGGTCAGGCAGAATATCTCCAGAGGCCCTTATTTCTTTTTGATAGCGATAGTGTTCGCGCAGTGTTTTAGCCAGCGAATAGCCTCGCCCATCGGTAAATGTTGGAAACTCAATGGCGATGAGTGAAAAGTACTGAAGGTCGTTTGCAAAATTAGTAACGTCTTCGTCTCCTTGTACTAATAGACCCAGAGGTGCTTCGTCAGAGATTAGGCGTGTTTTGTTTTCAAGCCAGTAATCGAGACTTACAATATTATGGCTGGGTTTTGGTGACTGCCCGTCTTGTAAGTAATGCCAATTATCCTGGACTATTTCTTTATGTCTAATGAGCGTCATACACTTTGTCCTTAAAAGGCTGGAGGCCAATACGTTGCAGGGTACTGGTAAACTTTTCGTTATCCTGGCGGTTCGTTTTATAAACGTGAACAATGTCATCGATGGCATCTACGACGGCATCTTTAGCAATGGCTTTACCGAGCCGTTCCCCCAGTTTACTCTGGTGACTATCAGAGCCGCCCAGTGTTAATTGGTACCATTGCTCACCTTTTTTATCGACGCCTAAGATGCCAATTTCACCGATGCTGTGATGGCCACACCCGTTCATGCAGCCAGACATTTTTAAGCTAACTTCGCCAATGTCAATTGTGTCTTCACTAAATCGGTCGGTGATGCCTTTGGCAATATCGATGGAGCTCGCATTGGCCAAGCTGCAAAAATCAAGACCCGGGCAGCAAATCATATCGGTGATCGTACCGATATTGGCGGTGGCAAGTTGCTGCTTTTCAAGTTGTTGCCACAAGGCATAGACATCGTTTGCCTTGACATCAGTGAGTACTAAATTTTGATCATGCGTTGTTCTGATTTGCCCAAAACTGTATTGATCAGCCAAGTCGGCGATTTGTTCCATCTGTTCGGTTGTGACGTCACCTGGGGCTCGATGAGGTGATTTCAATGAGATAAAAACAATGCGATACCCATTCTGTTTATGTTCTCGCGTATTTTGCTTGAACCATTGGCGAAATAGGCCGCTATTGGCAAGGTTTTGCTTTAATGCATCGTCGGTAGATGTCTCGTAGGCCAGGGGTTTAAAAAAGCCTTTCACCCGTTGAATTTCTTCATTAGTTAGCCTGAGGTTGCTATCGCGAATAAGTGCCCACTCCGCTTCGACTTGCTCTTTAAATGTTGCCAGGCCTGTTTCGCGAACAAGAATTTTAATGCGAGCTTTGTATTTATTGTCTCGTCGGCCAAAACGGTTGTACACACGGAGAATAGCCTCGAGGTAAGACAACATATCTTCTTCGGCAATAAAAGAATGAATGGTTTGGCCAATAACAGGTGTTCGGCCAAGACCGCCGCCGACAAGAACTTCAAACCCGATCTTGCCAAGGGCATCTTTTTTAACATGCAAGCCAATATCATGGACTTGGGTCGCCGCACGGTCTTTGGGCGAGCCACTGACGGCGATTTTGAATTTACGCGGCAGGTATGAAAACTCTGGGTGTAAGGTGGACCATTGACGGATTATTTCGCAATAGGGCCTGGGGTCTTCGATCTCATCTGCACAAACGCCCGCTAAGGGGTCTGAGGTGGTATTTCGAATACAATTACCGCTGCTTTGAATAGCATGCATTTGTACACTGGCTAAGTCAGCTAGAATGTCGGGCACTTGTTCGAGCTTGGGCCAATTAAATTGTATGTTTTGGCGGGTTGTGAAATGCCCGTAATCTTTATCGTATGTATGCGCAATATGAGCCAGCATGCGAAGCTGTTTACTTGATAACAGGCCGTACGGTATATTGACGCGCAACATCGGCGCATGAGTTTGGATATAGAGGCCATTCATGAGGCGTAAGGGGCGGAACTGCTCCTCCGTTAAATCACCCTCTAGAAACCGTTTGGTTTGATCACGAAACTGTTCAACACGTTCGTTGACAAGGGTTTGATCAAATTCGTTATACAGGTACATGTTATTATCGACGCTTAAGGCGCATTAAAGTCAGACTAGATCGGTGAATATAAAGAGTTTTCTATATAATTAAAAATAATATTAAATGATATTAATATAACGCAAAAGAATAAATTGTCTATTACTAAAACAGATTCTGTGGGAATCGTTCAACCACAAACACGCCATTTTGAAGAGCCTCTTTTGCTTGAGAGCGGTAAGGTTATTGAGCAATACGATATTGTGTATGAAACTTACGGCACATTGAATAAAAAAGCAGATAATGCTGTTTTAGTTTGTCATGCTTTATCAGCAGATCACCATGCTGCTGGTTACCATTCTGAGGCGGATCGGAAGCCGGGTTGGTGGGACATATGCATTGGGCCGGGTAAGGCCATTGATACGAACCGTTTTTTTGTGGTATCGCCCTGTAACCTGGGTCATTGTAACGGTTCAACAGGCCCTCGCAGTATCAATCCTAAGACGTCTCAGGCGTATGGTAAAGATTTTCCGATTGTTACGGTTGTCGATTGGGTCAATTATCAAAAAAGATTGGCTGACACATTAGGTGTCTCACAATGGGCGGCGGTAGCGGGCGGCAGTTTAGGCGGCATGCAAGCACTTCAATGGGCGATTCAATTCCCGAGTATGCTGCGCCACTCAATTGTTATCGCTTCTGCGCCAAAATTATCGGCGCAAAATATTGCTTTTAATGCGGTGGCTCGACAAGCAATTATGAGTGATCCCGATTTTCATGAGGGGTGTTATTACGACCATGGGACTGTGCCAATCAGTGGTTTAAAGGTGGCTAGAATGTTGGGTCATATAACCTATTTATCAGATGATGCGATGGGTGATAAGTTTGGCCGTGAGTTGAAAAATGAGCAGCTAAATTACGACTTCGGCGTTGAGTTTCAAGTTGAAAGTTATTTGCGCCATCAAGGCGAGTCGTTCGCCAGCCATTTCGATGCAAATACCTACTTATTGATGACCAAAGCGCTGGATTATTTTGACCCTGCCGGCAAAGAAGGCGGTGATTTGTCAGCGGTATTTAGAAAAGTGCAGGCTAAATTCTTTTTAGCTTCTTTTACCACTGATTGGCGATTTTCACCGGCGCGTTCGAAAGAAATTGTGAGCGCACTAACCGATGCAAACCGTGATGTCAGTTATATCGAATTTGAGTCTAATCATGGCCATGATGCCTTTTTAGTAAAAAATGAAGATTATCTCAATGCCTTCAGCGCATATATGCAAAATATTGAGGTGTCGGAATGAGTCAACTTAGGCCAGAATTAGAAAAAATTTGTGAATGGATTGAACCTGGTTCAAGAGTTTTAGATTTGGGGTGCGGTGATGGTGCTTTATTGGATTGGTTGCAGCGAAACCGTCAAGTGAGCGGTTATGGGGTTGAAATAGATCAACAAAATGTTTTGAGTTGTATAAAAAATAACATCAATATTATTCAGGCAGACTTAGAAGCCGGGCTAACAGATTTTGCAGATGCTTCTTTTGATTACGTTATTATGACTCAGGCCCTACAGGCGCTTCATCGACCAGATAAAACACTGGATGAAATGCTGCGAGTTGGGCGCAAAAGTATCGTAACATTTCCAAATTTTGGTTTATGGAAGTGTCGCCTTTATTTGTCAATAAAGGGGCGTATGCCGGTTTCTAAGGCGTTGCCGGCCGAATGGTATGAGACAAAGAATATCCATTTATGCACGGTAAAAGATTTTGAACAGTTTTGTGAGCAACGTTCAATGGTCATTTCAAAAAAAGGGATTGTGGATTATGAGCACCAATCCAGTACATTAATGAAACTGTGGCCTAACTTGTTTGGTGAAGTGGCTTTATATCAATTGGATGAGAAATAACAATGCAACTAAAAAAATACTGTTTATTGTTTTTGTTTTTAATGCCTGCCATAGGTGAAGCCGATAATGCCTATGATTTTGGTGACTATATCGTCTATTACAATGCATTTACTGCCAACACGTTACCGCCGACAATGGCAACGGCATACGGTATATTGAGAAGCAAATATAAAGGCGTGTTGAATCTTTCAGTTCAAAAAAAACAAAATCCAGGGCAACTACCCCAGCCGGTAAATGCGAGTGTGTCCATTAATGCAAAAAACCTTGCAGGACAGCTAAAAACATTAGAACCGAGAAGAGTGACGGAAGGTAAGGCGATTTACTACCTTAGTGAGTTTGCCTTATCAAACAAAGAGATGGTTACGTTTAATATCAGCATAAAACCAGACGGTGTAGTAAAGCCGTTTACGTTTAGTTTTAAGCGACAATTTTATATAGATTAGGCTTAATTAATCAGGCTGAAGGTTCTTAAAGAGACTATTCCTTCAATTTAAGGTGCCTATTAATCATGCCAATAAGGATGAGGACTGGGAGCCCCATGAGGGCGGTTATTAGAAAAAACTGCTCATACCCTATTGATTCAACCATTGATCCTGAATATCCGCCAAACAACTTAGGCAACAAGGTCATTAGCGAGCTAAAAATGGCGTATTGAACGGCGGTAAATGATACATTGGTTAAGCTGGATAGAAAGGCAATAAAGGCAGCACTGGCAAGGCCAGCCGATAGATTGTCGGCGGAAATTACCACATACAGCATCGGCAAATGGTGCCCAGTTTGTGCTAGCAACATGAAGAGTAAGTTAGTGAGTGCCGATAAGAGGGCGCCAGCAAATAGAATGCGAATCACGCCAAAGCGTAAGACCAGCAAGCCACCTAAAAAGCCGCCTAGTAGTGTCATCAATAAGCCAAATGTTTTGACGACGCTCGCAATTTCAGGTTTTGTGAAGCCAATGTCTTGATAAAAAATATTGGAAATAACCCCTAAAACAATATCTGATATTCGATAAAGGCCAATTAATGCTAATAGTAACCAGGCCAGGGTATAGCCGTAGCGAGAAAAAAAATCTTTGATAGGGTCGATATAACTTTTGGCAACAACAGAGGATGAGACAAGGCCGCAAGAAATCAAGAGCCGCGCAAGGGCGGCCATAGACATAATACTGAGCGTTAAGCGACAGAATTCAACAATAAAACTCGCGAGGGGTGTGTTTACCAAGAAAGTGGCCAGCTGGTTTTTTAAGCTATTCGCTATGGGGGAGCTAAAAAAATAGACGGTAATAAAACTACAGACAAGCAGGCTAAAAAGTAAAAGAAGTTGCACGTGTTCACGCCTGTCATGGAAAAAATCGTTGTGAATTTGTTGGCTTGGCTCAGAAATAATTAACGTGGTGAAAACGCCAATCAACATAAGGCTAGCCATGGTCAAGTATGTCCACTGCCAAGCGATATAACTGTAGCTTTCTATACTAGAGCCAAAGTAACTGGCCAGCAATAAGGCGCCAGCACCTGAAATGATCATGCCGATTCGATATCCAGCGATATAGCTAGAGGAGGTCAGCGCCTGCAATTTATTTTCGGCGGATTCAATGCGGTATGCGTCGATAACGATATCTTGTGTAGCCGATGAAAAGCCAAGCAAAATCGCCCCAAAAGCCATCAAGTGGAGACTATCTTGAAGCGGGTTCACTGCCGCCATGAGTACAATGGAGCTCATAACCATGAGTTGAGACAGTAAAAGCCAACCACGGCGATACCCCAACCAGGAGGTTAAAATCGGCAGTGGTAATTTATCAATAAGGGGCGCCCACACAAACTTAAAAGAATAGCCCAGAGCGGCCCAGCTAAAATAGGTGACAGTGGCGCGCTCTATGCCAGCTTCCCGTAGCCATAAACCGAGAGAAGAAAAAATGAGCAGCAATGGAATACCCGCGGAAATACCCAAAAAAAACATGGCGATGACCGGCGGCTGAGAAAAAGCACGAATAGGGCCAAGCCAGCGGCTGTTTGTCGTGGGTGGGGGCATGGTTATTTATTTGGGATATTGTAGTCGATAATTAGAGGTGCATGATCAGAAAAGCGTTCGTCTTTGTAGATGGTTGCACCCGTTACGGAGTTTTTAAGATTGTCAGAAACAACCTGGTAATCAATTCTCCACCCCGTATTGTTTGCCCACGCTTGCCCTCGATTGGACCACCAAGTGTATTGTTCAGCTTCTTGATTGATCAGTCGAAAGGCATCTCCCCATCCCTCTTTGCCAAATAGCTCATCCATCCAAGCGCGTTCTTCCGGTAAAAAGCCGGAGTTTTTTTGGTTTCCTCGCCAGTTTTTGATGTCTATTTTTTTATGTGCAATATTCCAGTCGCCACAGATGATATGTTGCTTGCCGTCCTGTTGTTTATCTCTTAAAACCGGCATCAACCGATCCATTAGGTCATATTTAAAAGCTTGGCGTTCCTCTTTTGAGGAACCTGAGGGCATATAAATGGAGGAAACGTGCAAATCGCCGAAAGTCGCCTCAATAAAACGACCTTCGGTATCAAAATCATCCCAACCGATGCCCTTAGTGACTTGGTCAGGTTTTTGTTTTGAAAAAATCGCAACACCACTATACCCTTTCTTTTCGGCGGGGTAATAATAGCAATGATAACTTTCCGGCCAAAACGTGTGGTTGGTGAGTTGGTCTTCTTGAGCTTTAATTTCCTGAAGACAGATGACGTCGGCATCAAGTGCGCTTATCCAACTGAAAAAGCCTTTTCTTTCTCCCGCGCGAATGCCGTTGATATTAATGGAGACGATTTTCATGTGCAAAATGGTTACAAATAAATAAACGAACATCATACCGAAGACGCATCACAATGAAAGCACTTGCTAAAACGCGGTAATTTTCGTATGATGCGCGACCGAGCGAAGGACAGAGTCGTCCCGTCACAAGATTTTAGAGAAGATTATGAAACCAGAGACACACCCAGAATATAACGAAGTAGCAGTGACTTGCAGTTGTGGCAACACGTTTAAAACAAGGTCAACTTTAAGTAAATCCGAGCTGCATATTGAATCTTGTTCAGAATGTCATCCTTTTTATACCGGTAAACAGCGTATTGTTGACACGGCTGGCCGTGTGGACAAGTTTAATAAACGTTATCAGCGTGGATAAACGATCATTAAAAAGTGTAATATGAATGCTACCTTTTGGTAGCATTTTTTTTGCCCAACTGCTTTGGAGACAAAACATGGTGAATCGTATCTATTTAGTGATATTAATTCTGGTGTTCAGTGCGGGTTGTTCGATAAACCCGGTGACTGGGCAACAGGATTTTGTTTTGATGTCGGAGCAAGAAGAGCTGGCCTTAGGAAGACAACATAGCCGACAAGTTATGAAAACCTATCGCCTTTACGATAACCCTGCGCTTCAACAATATATACAATCAGTGGGCGACCGAGTCGCGCGAGTTAGCCATCGACAAAGCTTGATTTACCGATTTACTTTGTTGGACAGCCCGCAAGTGAATGCGTTTGCTTTGCCGGGTGGTTATATATACATAACGCGTGGTTTATTAGCTTATCTTAACAGTGAGGCCGAATTGGCAGCCGTTTTAGGCCATGAATTAGGCCATGTGACAGCCAGGCATTCGGTACGGCAACACAGTTTATCAACGGCAACCCATTTAATAGGGGGCCTTATCGCGGCTGCTTCTGGTGTGCAGGGTGCAGGCCAATTAAGCAATATTCTAGGGACAAGTATTGTCAGAGGCTACGGGCGTGAGCATGAATTGGAAGCCGATGGTTTGGGGGCGGATTATCTAAGAAAAGCAGGGTATTCCGCCGCCGCTATGAGAAGTGTTATTGCGGTTCTCAAAAATCAAGAATTGTTTGATAAAAAATTAGCGGCAGAGCAAGGGCGTGAGCCAATGGCTTACCATGGAGTTTTTTCGACACATCCGGATAATGATACTCGCCTTCAGCAAGTGCTAGGACATGTTGGGCCTGTTGTTAATTCCTCGGGTACTCAGAAGCAGGATATCTTTTTTCTAAAGAAAATAGAGGGCTTAACGTTTGGCGATAGCGAAAAAGATGGGATTATCCGGGGGCGGCGTTTTTACCACCCCGAGCTGAATTTTAAGCTGGATTTCCCGAGCGATTGGCTTATATCGAATAAACCGGACTCGATCACCGCAATAACGCCCAATAATGATGCGTTTATGCAGTTACGGTTAGAAGATTTAAATAAAAAAATAACGCCCAGAGAGTTTTTAGAAAAAAGATTAGGGCTGAAAGAAAGGCTTAGCGAGGCGCCATTCAAGCTAGGCGAACTGTCAGGTTATCAAGCGATTACTACAGGTAAAACGCCTTATGGGCAAGGAAGAGTCCGGGTTGTTGTGTTGTTTGATGGGCTAAGGGCTTTTATTTTTTATGCAGCAGCAAAGCAGCCAGACAAATTTGTGAGGGTTGATCGGCAAGTGCTTGAGAGCATAAAAAGCTTTTCGTCCCTTGATGATAAGGACAGACGTGTGGCAAAAGCATTAAAGATTAAGCTGGTTAAAGTTGATCGCCATCATAGAAGTATAAAAATGCTCGCCAAAAATTCACCCATAACGCACCATGTTGGGGATCAATTAAGGCTTTTAAACAATCTTTTCCCCAATAGGGAGCCCAAATTGGGTGACCTGATTAAGATAGTCCGTTAGAATCATGGGTCAAATTTAATTTATTTTAATGAGCGCAGCGTTATCTATGCGCGGAGATAGTGGACAGGGCTGTCTCAGTAAATAGGGAGTTATAAATGTCATCAAAGAGTTTAACATTAACAGATAATACCACGGGTAAAAGTGTAGAGCTGCCCCTACTTGAGGGGACGCTTGGCAACCCAACAATTGATGTAAAAGGTATACCGGGCGCTTTGGGGTATTTTACGCATGACCCAAGTTTTGGAACAACGGCGAGCTGCGAAAGTGATATCACGTTTATTGATGGTGACAAAGGGATTTTATTGCATCGTGGATACCCTATAGATCAGCTAGCAGAAAAAAGTAATTATTTGGAAACAGCTTATTTGCTTATCCATGGTGAGCTGCCAAATAAAGAGGAGTTTGCTTCTTTTAGCAATATTATCAGCCGTCATACGATGATTAATGAGTCATTGAAAAAATTCTTTGATGGCTTCTATCATGATGCGCACCCGATGTCGATGATGATGGGCGTTGTGGGTTCATTGGCCGCTTTTTATCATGATGGCTTAAATATGAATGATGAGGAGCACTTAATGATTTCAGCGCACCGGCTGATTTCTAAGCTCCCGACTATTGCGGCAGCCTGTTATAAGCACTCTATTGGTGAACCGATTGTTTATCCGCGAAATGACTTAGATTACTGCGAAAACTTATTACATATGATGTTTTCAGTGCCCTGTGAGGACTACGAAGTGAGTCCAGTAGCGGCTAAAGCGTTAAATTTATTGTTCATATTGCACGCTGATCACGAACAAAATGCGAGTACGTCAACGGTTAGGTTGGTCGGTAGCACGGGCGCAAATCCGTTTGCTTGTATTTCTGCAGGTATTGCAGCGTTATGGGGGCCTGCTCATGGTGGAGCGAACGAAGGCGTACTTAAAATGTTGGATGAAATAGGCAGCGTTGAAAATATTCCCGAGTTTTTAGAAAGGGCAAAAGATAAAAATGACCCATTCAAATTAATGGGTTTTGGACATCGCGTTTATAAGAACTTTGATCCAAGGGCAACGATTATTAGGAAAGTATGTCATGAGGTATTGGAAGAAACAGGTACCGAAGATCCGATGTTTGAATTAGCAATGAAATTGGAAGAAATTGCGTTAAAAGATGACTATTTTGTTGAGCGTAAATTGTACCCAAATGTTGATTTCTACTCAGGCGTTATTTACAAGGCCTTAGGGATTCCCGTTAGTATGTTTACCGTGATGTTTGCACTGGCGCGAACTTCTGGGTGGGTGTCTCATTGGTTGGAGATGATGGCTGATCCAAATGGAAGAATTGGTCGCCCACGTCAGTTGTATAAAGGCGCGCCAAAGCGTGATTATGTTCCTCTTGATGATCGTTAGTTTTAATTAAAGTCAAAAAACGCACCGTCAGGTGCGTTTTTTTATGCGAGTAAACTACTAAAATAACTCTTCTATAGAGGGTTGTTGCGTTAGCGGTTTATCTAAGGCGTTATCTTGTGAATCTGATGCAGGTATATTGTCTTCTCGGAAGTATTCAAAAATGGCTTTCTGGTTCGATGAGCTTGTTTTTAAGCCTGTTTCAGGGTCAATCAATAGACCAACGATGCCTTCGGGTTGAGAAAGGGGGGTATTAGGCGTGTCTTTTAGTGCCTCTTTCATAAAATCAATCCAAATAGGTAAAGCGGCTCGCCCACCAGTTTCTTTATTACCTAAGGGTTTACTGTTGTCAAGCCCAACCCAGGCGACTGCTACGAGTGACGGGTGGAAGCCATTGAACCAGGCATCTCGTTGATCGTTTGTGGTCCCAGTTTTGCCCGCTAGATCAGTTCGGCCTAAAGAGAGTGCGCGCCTCCCAGTGCCGCGTTTAATAACATCTCTTAATATAGAGTTAATAATAAAATTAAGTTGCGGTGAGATAACGCGTTTCGCTTTTTTAATAGGCGGTTCAACAAGCGCCTCGGATAGCGTATTGTTTTCGGTTGAATGGGTGTCTTCAAGGAGCGTTGTGAGCGTTGATTTTAGTAATAAGTTGTCTTCATCCGTTGAATGGGGCGGGTTTTCGATTGTGGTAGCGGGGTTGGCTTTAAACAACTCCTCACCAGAGGCAGAGATTATTTTATCAATAAAATAAGGCGTCACGCTAAAGCCACCATTGGCAAAAACAGAATAGGCGGTGGCCATTTGATAGGGGTTTGTGCTGCCACTCCCAAGTGATAAGGAGAGATTGTTTGGCAGAGTTTTAGGCTGAAAGCCAAAGCGACTGGCAAAAGTCCGCGTATATTTAACACCAATATCTCTTAAAATCCGTATAGAAACCAAATTTCTTGAGTGAGTGAGAGCGTCACGTAAACGCGTAGGGCCAAAAAATTTACCGCTATAGTTTTCTGGGCGCCATTGTCGTTCCAATCCTGCGTCATTGAACACAACAGGCGCATCATTGATTAATGTCGCAGGTGTGTAACCTTTGCTGAGGGCGGCAGCATATAAAATGGGTTTGAACCCTGAGCCGGGTTGCCGTTTAGCCTGATAGGCGCGATTAAATTTACCAGAATAAAAATCGTAGCCACCGACCAAAGCGGTCAGAGCGCCATCAGTGGGGTCCATAGAAACAAAGGCGCCTGAAACATTGGGCACTTGAGCGAGTTCAAAGGTTTCGCTATCCGGTTGTTGGCGAATACGAATGATGTTGCCAGCTGCGAGAATGTCAGAGGGGGTTTTTGGTTGCTTCCCTTGTGCATTTTCATTGATATAAGGCGAAGCCCACTTCAGGTTTTCCCATGTGATGTCGATTGTCTTATTATCAGAAGTGATGGCCTGCAGGCTATCTTTTGAGAGAGAGATGACGATAGCCGGTTCAGTTTCCCCAATTTTTTGATACGAAGACAGCAAGGAGGTGTCAAAATCAGTTAAATTAATTTCATCCAAATTAATATGCCCTAGAACTCCTCGGTATCCGTGGCGTCGGTCATATTGGTGTAGGGCTTTTTTGACTGCCTGGTTAGCAGCGCGTTGGTGCGAACTTTCAAGCGTTGTATACACGTGCATACCATTACTATAGATTTCATCACCGTACATGTTATAAACTTCATTACGAACCATTTCAGCTACATAGGGAGCTTCAAGCTGAACAGAGGCGGAGTAAAGGCCCGCAGAAATGGGTTCAGCTATGGCCTGATCAAAATCACTTTGTGTAATATAGTTTAGCTTGAGCAGTCGGTTAAGGACATAGTTACGACGAGTCAGTGCTCTTTCCGGATTAGTAATTGGGTTGAAAGCGGACGGCGCTTTTGGTAGCCCGGCTATCATGGCCTGTTGTGCCAAAGAAAGTTCTTCTAGTGATGAGTTGTAATACACTTGCGCGGCGGCGGCAATGCCATACGAGCGGTGGCCAAGGTAAATTTTGTTTAAATATAGGGTCAGTATCTCTTGCTTGGACAGTTGATTTTCGATGATGAACGAAAGCAAAATTTCCCGAATTTTTCTAATGTAAGTTTTTTCTTTTGTAAGAAAAAAGTTCCTGGCAACTTGCATGGTAATGGTGCTACCACCCTGTTTTTTCTCACCCGTTAGTATCAATTGGCCAGCAGCGCGTACGAGCCCGATAAAGTCAACACCTGAATGTTGAAAAAAATCCTTATCTTCAGCGGCAAGAAATGCTTTTATTTGAGTAGAAGGAACGTTTTCGTACTGAGTAGGGATGCGTTTTTTTTCTCCAAACTTCGCAATGAGTAAGCCATCACGACTGTAGACGCTCATGGGCGTTTGAAGCTGGATGTTTTTTAATGTATTAACATCGGGGAGTGCTGGAATAACTGTAAGTTTTATATACAACGCAGCGATAGCAGCGAGAAGTAAACTTAACACGAAGAGCAGCATGAAAGTTTTTTTATAAAAAGAGGACGTGTTTGTTTGTTGATTCATGCCGTTTAAATGTGCGAAAGTAGAAACTGAGTTATTTAATAGGTTAACATTGTAAATAGCATTGTGAAGGAAATCACATTAACCTGGACTTAATGAACTTAATCTTAATAAAAACCCCCACATAAATTTTAAACTAAGGCTATACTCTAACTAAATTGTGTTAGTTGTTGATTTTTAGCTTGATTTGATTATATTTAATTTATGTAAGCGTTCTTGAGTTTATTGACGGGAACGAACAAAGAGAAGGGAAACAAAGGATGTCTTTTTTCAAACGTAACAACCCAAATGTTTTGGGTATTGATATCAGTTCATCGGCAGTAAAGCTTATTGAGCTTAGCCGGGAGGGCTCTCGCTACCGAGTAGAAAGTTATGGTGTCGCGCCTCTTCCAGAGAACGCGGTGGTAGATAATAACTTTGCAGATATTGAAGCTATTGGACAAACGCTAACAGCAGCTATCGAACGTTCGGGCACAAAACTAAAGCAGGCAGCCTTGTCTGTTTCAGGCTCAGCAGTGATCACTAAAATTGTGACGATTCCACAGCCTGAAGATGATGAAGAGCTTGAGGCGCAAGTAGAAATGATTGCCGATCAGTACATTCCTTATTCGTTGGATGAGGTCAACTTAGATTTCAGCGTCATCGGGCCTAATGAAAAGAACGCTACTATGATAGATGTTCAATTAGCGGCCTCAAGACGAGAAAATATAGACGATCGAATTGCCGTGTTAGATTTGGCAGGTTTGAAGCCCAAGATCGTTGATGTTGAATCGTATGCGCTTGAAAACGCCTACGGTTTGTTAAAAGGGTCGTTGCCTGGTTATGGGCCGGATGCAACGATTGCTATTGCTGATACAGGATCCATGGTGACAACCCTTAATATTATCCACAAAAATAAAGTGATTTATTCTAGAGAACAAGGGTTCGGAGGGAAGCAATTAACTGAAGAAATACAGCGTCGTTATGGGCTTTCTTACGAGGAGGCAGGGATGGCAAAAAAACATGGTGGCCTACCTGACAGCTATATAACAGAAGTGTTAGATCCATTTAAAGACGTGATGTGCCAACAAATTGGCCGTTCATTACAATTTTTCTTTTCGTCCAGTGCTCAACATAGTGTGGATCATATAGTATTGTCTGGTGGTACTTCTTCTTTATTAGGTGTTGATGCTTTGTTAGAAGAGAAGTTAGGAACGCCGGCCACTGTAGCGAATCCGTTTTCTCAAATGACACTTGCCGGGAAGGTGAAGGTCCAAGCGTTGAGTAATGATGCGCCGGCAATGATGATTGCAACAGGGCTTGCATTAAGGAGTTTTGATTAATGGCTAAAATTAACCTTCTTCCATGGCGTGAAGAATTACGTAAACAACGGCAAGTCGATTTTTTAATATGGTTGGCCGTGGGTGTCCTTGTTTCTATTTTCGTGATGACCGGGGTGCATTTTTCGATAGAGGGACTTATTGAAACACAGGGTAATCGTAATCGACTTATACAAAATGAAATTTCTGTATTAGATAAAAAGATTAAAGAAATTCAAGCACTGGATAAAACAAAAAGCAAACTGCTTGCTCGAATGGAAGTTATTCAACGCTTGCAGAGTAGTCGTCCTGAAATTGTACATATGTTTGACCAATTGGCGAAAACAGTGCCCGAGGGCGTTTACCTAACCCAATTTAGTCAAAATGGAAAAAATTTGACAATTGCTGGTAATGCACAATCAAATACCAGAGTTTCCGCGTATATGCGCAGATTGGAACAATCACCATGGTTAAAAGGTACTGATTTGAATGTCATCCGTTCGAAAGGCATTGATGCAAATAGTTTTACCTTAAAGGTTGCTCAGGCTAAAGTTGGTGAGCCCAAGGAGGGAGGGAAATGAATTTAAATGAAATTAATTGGGACTTTAACGAGGCGGGCAATTGGCCGATAAGTATAAAGGTGGCCGCTATAGTATTAGTCAGTATCATTTTGATTGGTGGCTGGGTGTATTTTGACACAGTAGATCAATGGAATAACTTAGAAAAAGCTGAGAAAAAAGAACAGGCCTTAAAAAAAACATTTGAACGTAAGCAAGCTAAAGCCGTTAATCTTGAAGCTTATAAGCAACAGCTAGTTGATATGCAGCAAAAGTTTGGGGCGATGTTGCAGCAATTACCCAATAAGACTGAAATTGCAGATTTGCTGGTCGATGTGTCTCAGGCTGGCCTAGCTAGCGGCTTGGAATTTAGCTTGTTTCAACCATTGGGAGAAAGGCAGAAGGATTTTTACGCTGAAAAACCCATTAAGTTGATTGTATCAGGAAGCTATCATGAATTTGGAGAATTTGCTAGTAACTTGGCGGCTTTGCCCCGTATTGTCACCCTTCATAATGTGTCGTTATCACCAGCAAAAAAGGGTGCACGCATGACAATGACGGCTACAGCTAAAACATACCGTTATCTAGATGGGGGCAATAAAAGATGATATGCCTTAATCTGAAGAAATCGCTTAAATTCTTATTGCCTATTTTGTTTTCTTTAACTTTAGTGGGCTGTGTCAGTAATGAGTTTGATGATTTGAAAGCCTATATTTCACAGGTAAAATCTAAGTCTGCGACACCCATTGAGCCGATGCCGGACATTAAGTCCTATGAATCCTATAATTATGTTGCAGAAGGTTTGCGAAACCCATTTGAAAAACAAGAGGAACCTCAAGTATTAGCAGAGGTGGTGAGTGCAGAAGGCCCGGGGCCAGATATGGAGCGAGAAAAAGAAGAGCTGGAAGCGTATCCGTTAGATACATTGCGCATGGTAGGGACACTGTCCAAAGGTAATGAGCTTTGGGGACTTGTTAAAGCGAATGATGGAGTTATCCATCGTGTTCAAGCAGGGCACTACTTAGGTCAAAATTACGGCAAAATTACCGGGGTGCAAGAGCAACAAATCGATCTTGAAGAATGGGTTGCAACAACGACAGGTAAATGGCGCGAAAGAGAAGCTTCTTTGGCTCTCGTAGAATAATGAAGAGAGAATTGATAATGAAACATGTAAATAAGGGAAAATTCATGCACAAGTCAAATACAAGTGGATGGGGCATAGCAAAGAATAAAAATCAGTTGTTGAAAGGAATGCTTGCCATGGCATGTTGGTTTTCAATGTCAGCAATATCTGTGCAGGCAGCTGTTTTGGAAAACATTCAATTTTCTGGATTACCTGGAAATAAAGTACAGCTGGAATTGTCATTAGATTCAGCGCCAGGACAATTGAAAAGCTTTAGTACCGATAATCCTGCTAGAATTGCTATAGACTTATTAGGTGTTACTAATGGTGCGGGTAAAACAACCATTCCTATTAACATAGGTAAAGCAGTCAGTGTAAGAGCCTTAGAGGCAGGAGGAAGAACGCGGGTGGTTCTTAACCTTAGTGATGCCGCACCTTATGCGACCAAAGTTGAGGGTAAGAGTGTATTTGTAACACTTGGAAATGTCACCGGTGTCCCAATAACGAGTGGCCCTTCTGCAGTACCATTAAACAATAAAGAAAAAGCTGTCAGCGGGATAGATTTCAGACGAGGGGAAGAGGGTGAGGGACGCGTTTTGGTGAGCCTCACGGATACATCATCTGTGGTCGATGTTAAACAAGAAGGTGACAAGGTCATCGTGGACATTCATGATACTGGCTTGCCTCAAGAATTGGCGAATAGACTTGATGTCCTTGATTTTGCTACACCCGTTAAAACCATTAATGTGATGCCAGTCGGTGGTGACACTCGATTATCCATATCTGCGATAGGGCAATATGAATTTTTGTCTTATCAAATGGACGAGCTTTTAACGATCGAATTTAAACCGCTAACAAAACAAGAGCAAGAAGAGTTGGCTGCGGAAAAATTCCCGTACACTGGGGAAAAGCTATCATTGAATTTTCAAAGCATAGAAGTGCGTTCGGTTTTGCAACTACTGGCCGACTTTACAGATATGAACTTAGTTGCCAGTGATTCTGTTGGTGGTAGCGTTACACTAAGGCTGAATAATGTACCGTGGGATCAAGCGCTGGATATTATTCTAAAAAGCAAAGGCCTGGCGAAGCGTATTAACGGAAATGTCATGATGGTTGGGCCTCAGGCAGAGGTAGCGGCGCAAGAAAAATTAGAATTAGAAGCAAAGAAGCAAGTAGTAGAACTTTCACCGCTGTTAACAGAGTTTTTTGAAATTAGTTATGCTAAGGCAACTGATCTTGTATCGATCTTAAAATCGACAGGTGGAAATGATGCGAATAATTCGGATTCTAAATTAATTTCTAATAGAGGTGGGGTTTCAGTTGACCAAAGAACGAATACATTACTGGTCCAAGAAACAGCTGAAAAGCTGGTAGAAATTCGTCGTATCATCGAACGCCTTGATCGCCCTGTTCGCCAAGTGATGATTGAATCACGAATTGTTATTGCTAATGATGATTTTACTCGTGACCTAGGTGTGCGGTTTGGTTTAAGTGGAATTGACCAAAGTAATGATTCTATTTCTGTTGCCGCCGGATCGCTTGAAAATGGTGTCGATGTTGCCGGAGGAAATATCTTTGACGTGGGCGGCAGTGAAGGTTTGCTAGTTGATTTGCCAGCGGCCTCACCTGCTGGAGCGATACAGTTTATTGTTGGAAAGATCGGTAGCTCGTTATTGCAATTAGAGTTATCTGCATTACAAACGGAAGCTAAAGGGGAAGTCATCTCAAGCCCTCGAGTGATTACGTCTGATCAAATTGAAGCAGAAATTAGTCAAGGTGTAGAGATTCCTTTTCAGGAAGCGTCTTCATCAGGTGCGACTTCTACCAGCTTCGAAGAAGCAGAGCTCAGTCTTACCGTCACACCCAGGATTACACCGGATGACAGAATTAATCTTGAGTTAAATATAACAAAAGACTCACCAGATTTTTCTAATGTACAGCCCGGTGGCGTCCCAATTAATACGCAAGAGGTTGATACAACGGTATTGGTAAATAATGGTGATACGGTCGTTTTAGGCGGTATTTACGAGCGCTCAAAAGATCATAGTGTGCGAAAGGTTCCTTTCTTTGGAGACTTACCGGCTGTCGGTGTTTTGTTTAAGAAGGACTTTAAGCAAGACAATAATCGAGAGTTATTATTCTTTATTACACCTAAAATTTTAAAAGATAATTTAGTAGTAAACTAGCCTAAAAATAAAGGGTTGTTAATAAACGGGGCTTTGCCCCGTTTTTTTTTGAAATTTTTCTTTGAGTAATCGCTGACCTTAATGGGTTGGCAATGATCATGATATAGTTCCAAAAATGCAAAAATAATTTGAGCTGATGTCTAAAAAAAATAATATTTACCTTATTGGGCCGATGGCAGCCGGAAAGTCCACCATTGGGAAATTGTTAGCAAAGCGACTCAATATGGAGTTTTACGATACGGATGCTGAAATTATTAGCTGTACAGGGGTTGAGATATCGTTAATCTTTGAGCTGGAGGGTGAGGAAGGATTTAGAGCGCGCGAAACGAATCAACTTCAGTTACTTTCAAAACTAGATGGCGCCGTTGTGGCAACAGGCGGTGGTATTGTATTAAAAAAGATTAATCGAGACATTTTAAAAAAAACGGGGCGGGTTATTTATTTGCAATGCTCAGTAGAGCAGCAACTAAGCCGGACAAAGTTTGATACGAAAAGGCCTTTGTTACAAATAGACAATCCAAAAAAAAAGTTGGAGGAGCTCATGCAACAAAGGGCGCCTTTATATGAATCCTTAGCTGATGTTACAGTTAGTACGAACAAAACAAGCAGTAGAAAAGTTATTTCTAGCATAATCAGGCAATTAAGCACTCAATGAACAGTAAATTAGACACCTTGAAAGTCGCTCTTGGGGAGAGAAGTTATCCAATATATATTGGCCATGGTTTATTAAATGAGGCTCATTTGATTGAGAAACACATTGCTTCCCGCCAAGTAATGATCGTAACGAATGAAACAATTGAGCCGTTGTATTTACAGCAATGTATCAAGCAGTTCTCAAACGGTTTTGACGTTAACGCGGTCGTGCTACCAGACGGTGAGCGCTATAAAACGCTGACCTACCTAAACAAAATATTTGATTCACTGCTGGAGAACAAGTGCAATCGTCAGGTGACCCTAATAGCATTAGGGGGTGGTGTAGTGGGGGATATGACTGGTTTTGCAGCGGCCAGTTATCAACGAGGCGTGAATTTTATACAAATACCGACAACATTACTTTCTCAGGTGGATTCGTCAGTTGGTGGAAAAACAGGGGTTAATCACGCCCTGGGCAAAAACATGATAGGGGCTTTTTATCAACCAAAATGTGTTGTAATCGATACGGCTGTGCTGTCTACATTACCTGACAGAGAGTTAAGTGCCGGATTAGCAGAAGTCATAAAGTATGGTGCAATTTGTGATATTACTTTTTTTGAATGGCTTGAGAAAAATATGGAGCGTCTGCTTGAGCGAAATGCTGCTGCATTAACATATGCGATAAAAACATCGTGCATGAAAAAAGCCGAAGTTGTTGCGAAAGATGAAAAAGAATCGGGTGTTCGAGCGACCCTTAATTTTGGTCATACCTTTGGGCATGCGATAGAAACACATATGGGCTATGGTGAATGGTTACACGGAGAAGCGGTTTCTGTCGGTATGTGCTTAGCGGCGGATATGTCAGAAAGCTTGGGGTGGATTTCCTCGAGCGATAGTTCGCGTGTGAGGTCCTTATGTTTGCAAGCTAATTTGCCCGTTGATTTGCCAAAGGAAATGAAAGCACCTGATTACTTAGAACAGATGAAAGTCGATAAAAAAAATGTGTCTAAATCCATTCGTTTGGTCTTATTACAGAAACTGGGAGAGGCCGTGATTTATGATTGCCGAGACGAGACCCTTATCAGTGAAATGATTGTAAGAAATCAGTAGCTCTCTTATTGAATAGGGTTAAAAATACAGATAAACCTGAGAATAAAATGACAGAGTTTTTTCCAGCAGAAAGACAAAGCCGCCTTGATTTGTTGTTGCATCTTCTAGCTAATACAAGGCAGACAATTTTGCTGAGAGGGCCTGAACAATCAGGTAAATCTTATTTTGTTCGGCAGTTAGAAAAACAGTTAAATGATACCGATTTGTTTGTATTAGTGACGGCCACTGACTTAATTAATGCAGCCATGCCGTTGAATGTTTTAACAGATGCCTTTAATTACTTGGAAGGAAATAAAAAACAGCTGCTTGTTCGTTTAGAGGCCAGTTCGAGGGCAGGCAGGAAGGTGATTGTCTGTATTGAAGATGTGCATGAATTAGAGGCAACACACTTTGATTTTCTGTTTCAGCTGTCCGACAATTATAATTGTCTTCATATCCTGTTGACCTCATCAGATAATTTAGGTGAATCGGTAGAATCTCGTTGTCAGTTAATGGGTTTGGAGCCATTGACTCAAAAGCAAACGTCAGAGTATGCGCGAATGATTGTCGCTAAAAAGGGGATAGATGTTGCTGACTTAGCGGGGTTTGACGAGGTGGTTTTATTTATTGAAACCGGTGGCTTGCCCGGCAGAATTAATGATGTGTTGGAGCAAATGAGTCACCAGCCAAAGGCGATTGATGATAAGGCTCGGCAACAAGTTAAGCCTTTACCGTATATAGGGTTGGCCAGTATGGCAATACTAGTGACAGTAATTCTGATTTATTTTTTGTATCCAATAGAAGATGATAAAGCACCTCCCTCAGCCCTTATAAAAAAAAGGCCCATTGAAGGAAAAATTAAACATTTAGACAACTTGGTATCACGGCCTGAAGACGCCGAGAAAAGAATAAAACATCCAGACGAAGTTGTCGGAATCCTTGACGATTCTCCTCTATTTTTACCCTTACCTGAAAAAACTCAAAAAGAAGCGGTTGTTGAACTAGACGGGCCTTCTAAAGAAAAAGAGAAAAAAATTGTTGAGGCAGAACCGCTTATTACCAAGCCTGTTGCTGTAACACGAACGGACAAGAAGACACTTCCAAAGGAAGTGAGTCAGGTAAAGAAGTTAACAGCCCTGGAAATTAACCACCGTTGGCTTAACAGCAGAGATAAAAATCATTTTACGCTGCAACTGCTGGGCGTATCAACCGAGGAGTCTGCAAGAAAATTTGTTCGTAAACATAAGGGTGTTGAGCCGCTTTACTACCTTCAAAGTCAGCGTAACGATGGACAATGGTTTATAGTTGTTTATGGCGATTTTGATGGCGAGCAAAAGGCAATAGAAGCAACGCAAGCGTTACCCTTTTCATTAGCCAAAATTAAACCATGGCGCCGTAAATTTGAAGCCATTCAAGGAAATATCCTTGTGGATGAATAAGGAGCGAAGCGTCTAAATTGAAAATATCCCATGTGATTGATATAATCACTGGCCGATTTGCGTAAGCAAGTCATCCTTTCAATAACTAAGTACATAGGGTTAGCCGAGTGAAACAAACCTCAATCCCTCAAGCGGGTTTATATGACTCTGCGTTTGAGAAAGATAGCTGCGGATTTGGACTAATTGCGCATATTGATAATAAGCCAAGCCACTGGCTGGTTAAAACCTCCATAGACTCTTTGGCTCGTTTGACACACCGTGGCGCAATTGCTGCCGATGGTAAATCAGGTGATGGGTGCGGCTTATTGCTTAAAACACCAGAAAAATTCTTTCGCTCAAAAGCAAAAGAAATGGGTGCAGAGGCAGCAGAATTATTTGCTGTTGGCATGGTGTTTTTTAATCAAGATGCTGAAAAAGCTGACTTTTCAAAAACTATACTGAAGGAAGAAATCGAAAAAGAAGGGCTTACTGTCATTGGCTGGAGAACAGTGCCTGTTGATACGAGTGCCTGCGGTGAGCAAGCGCTAGCAACGTTACCGGCTATTGAGCAAGTTTTTGTTAATGCCAAAGCAGGCATGGACAATGCTGCACTGGATTGTGCTTTATATATTGCCAGACGGCGTACAGAAAAACGTTTAGAGCAACATGACGATATGTTTTATGTGGCCAGTTTGGCCTCTAACGTCATTTCATACAAAGGCCTGGTGATGCCGGAGTTTTTGCCTGTCTTTTACCCCGATTTAGGTGACCCAGAGCTCGAGAGTTCGCAATGTGTTTTTCATCAGCGGTTTGCAACAAACACCTTTCCCCAATGGCGCTTGGCCCAACCGTTTAGGTTCTTAGCACATAACGGTGAAATTAATACGATTCGTGGCAATAGAAATTGGGCGCAAGCGCGTAGTTATACGTTTGAAACGCCTTTAATTCCTAATATGGACGATATACGGCCCTGGGTTTCTTCGGTTGGTTCAGATTCAAACAGCTTAGATAATATGGTTGATGGGTTGATTGCAGGCGGCATGGATATTTTCCGTGTCATGCGCTTATTAGTCCCCCCTGCTTGGCAAAATGTCCATACGATGGACCCAGAATTACGTGCCTTTTATGAATATTCATCCATGCACATGGAACCGTGGGACGGGCCAGCAGCTATCGTATTGACTGATGGGCGGCATGTTGCCTGCTGTTTAGATAGAAATGGTTTGCGCCCCGCACGCTATGTTATTACAAAAGACCGGCACATTACGTTGGCATCAGAGGTGGGTGTTTACGATTATAAGCCCGAAGATGTTGTCCAAAAAGGGCGTTTAAAGCCGGGTGAAATGTTAGCAGTGGATACAGAAGAAGGGCAGTTGATTAAGCCTGAAGATATCGATGAGCGTTTAAAATCACGTCAACCCTATAAGGCCTGGTTGGCACAACATACGAAAAAATTATGTACCGCAAGAAATGATGATCCGTTGACGGTCGCGCCTTTTGATAAAGCAACGCTAAAGGTGCATGAAAAGCAGTATCAGTTGACGTTTGAAGAGCGAGATCAGGTGCTTAAAGTCCTTGCTGAAGCAGGGCAAGAGGCAATTGGTTCAATGGGTGATGATATCCCCATGCCTGTTTTATCAAGAAAAGTTCGCAGTTTATACGACTATTTCAGGCAGCAATTTGCACAAGTAACGAATCCGCCCATTGATCCATTACGCGAGCAGGTCGTGATGTCTTTGTTGACGAGTTTTGGGAGAGAAAAAAACTTGTTTGAAGAATCTGCAGAACATGCGCATCGCTTAGAAGTAGGGTCACCGGTATTATCGGCCTCAAAGTTTGAGGCGTTGTTGTCGAATACGGATGAATCGTATAAAAGTGCTGTCATTAGCCTGCAATATGAGGCATCAAACGTAGATCTAAAGTCAGCAATTGAGCAAGTCTGTTTGCAAGCTGAACAGAAAGTTCGAGAAGGTTATGTCATTCTGGTACTAAGTGATCGAGGGTTAGCCCACGACTTGATTCCGGTTCACGCATTATTAGCAACCGGCGCTGTCCATCACCATTTGGTGCAGGCAGGATTACGATGCCAGGCAAATATTGTTGTTGAATCGGCAACGGTCAGAGACCCTCATCACTTCGCAACACTCATTGGCTATGGCGCAACGGCAGTGTGCCCGTATCTTGCCTATGAGGCCTTAAATGATATGGTCGAAACCGGTGATATTTCAGGTATTGAGGAAGATAAACTGGCGGAAAATTACCGCAAAGGGATTAACAAAGGGTTATACAAAATACTATCAAAAATGGGTATTTCGACCATTGCCAGTTATCGCGGCGCACAATTATTTGAAGTAGTTGGGTTACAGTCAGACGTTGTTGACACCTGCTTTAAAGGAACGATTAGCCGAATTCAAGGTGCCGGGTTTGAAGCGTTGGAAAACGAGCAAAAACAGCTCTCTGAGCTAGCTTGGAATCCACGTAAAGGCACTGAACAGGGGGGTTTGTTGAAGTATGTTCATGGCGGTGAATACCATGCGTATAATCCGGATGTGGTGAATTCGTTACAGCAAGCTGTTCGGTCAGGGGATATTAATCAATACCGCATTTATGCCGATAATGTCAATAATCGAGCACCTGTTGCCATGCGGGATATGTTCAAGTTGAAGCTAGATGAAACGCGCTCAATTTCGATAGAGGACGTCGAACTGGCTGAGAAATTGTATAAGCGTTTTGATACAGCCGCTATGTCGCTGGGTGCGCTATCGCCAGAGGCGCATGAAACACTCGCCATTGCGATGAATCGCCTAGGTGGCCGTTCAAACTCAGGTGAAGGTGGTGAAGATCCGGCAAGGTTTGGCACGGAAAAATTATCAAGAATTAAACAAATTGCTTCAGGCCGATTTGGTGTTACACCGCATTATTTAGTGAATGCAGATGTGCTACAGATTAAGGTAGCTCAAGGCGCCAAGCCTGGAGAGGGCGGGCAGTTACCTGGTGATAAAGTCAATAAAATGATAGCGACTTTGCGGTATTCAAAACCAGGTGTCGCATTAATTTCGCCCCCACCTCATCATGATATTTATTCCATTGAAGATTTAGCGCAATTGATTTTTGATTTAAAACAAGTCAACCCAGAAGCGCTTGTGTCGGTAAAACTGGTTTCAGAAGCCGGTGTGGGGACAATTGCTGCCGGCGTGGCAAAATGTTATGCCGATTTAATTACCATTGCTGGCTATGATGGTGGAACCGGTGCAAGCCCATTGACATCCGTACGTTACGCGGGCGGTCCTTGGGAGTTGGGTTTAACTGAAACACACCAAACATTGTTGGCAAATGACTTAAGAAGTAAAGTTCGTCTTCAAACGGATGGTGGATTGAAGACCGGTTTAGATGTTATCAAGGCAGCTATTTTAGGAGCAGAAAGTTTTGGCTTTGGTACGGGGCCGATGATTGCCATGGGCTGTAAATACTTACGAATTTGCCATTTGAATAATTGTGCAACGGGCGTTGCCACGCAAGATAATGTATTACGGATGAAGCACTATCACGGCGAAGTAGAGTATGTGATGAATTATTTCCGTTTCATTGCCCAGGAAGTCCGTGAGTGGTTAGCAAAATTAGGCTTTCAAAAATTAGAAGACATCATTGGTCGCACTGATCTATTAGAGCAGATTGAGGGGTTAACGGCTAAGCAGGCAGAACTTGATCTACAACCTATACTCGATTTTATCCCGGGCAACGAATCAAAAGCCCAGTATTGTATTACGCCACAAAATGACCCGTTCGATAGTGCAGAATTTGCTGAAGCCATGGTTGAGGATGTGTTGCCGGCCATTGAAGCAAAGTCCGGCGGTACCTTTAACTATGAAATAGGTAATATTCACCGTTCAATAGGGGCTCGTTTATCGGGTGAAGTGGCTAAGCGTTATGGAAATAACGGCATGAATGATGCGCCGATCGACATTCGCTTTACTGGTTCAGCCGGTCAAAGTTTTGGTGTTTGGAATGCCGGTGGTTTGCACATGACACTTGAGGGCGATGCGAATGATTACGTAGGTAAAGGCATGGCGGGCGGCAAATTAGTCCTTAAATCTCCTAAAGACAGTGTTTTTAAAAGTCATGATTCAACCATCATGGGGAACACCTGCTTATATGGCGCGACCAATGGCAAATTGTTTGCTTCAGGGCTTGCAGGCGAGCGTTTTGCTGTAAGAAACTCGGGTGCGATTGCGGTTGTGGAAGGCATTGGTGACCACGGTTGCGAATATATGACGGGCGGTGTTGTCGTTGTACTAGGTGAAGCAGGCATTAACTTTGGTGCAGGCATGACGGGTGGTTTTGCCTTCGTGTTAGATGAGTCTCGTACATTTGTAGACAGATACAACCATGAACTTGTCGATATCCATCGTGTGTATACAGAGTCAATGGACGCGCATTGTGATTATTTACGGTGTTTGATAGAAGAGTTTGTCGCCGAAACGGGTAGCGAAAGAGGTCAAAGCATGCTTGATCACTTCGCAGATTACATCCAACATTTTTGGCTAGTGGCACCTAAAGCTGCTGACCTTAAATCCCTATTAGACTCGTTAAGCTCAGAAGCTGCTTAGCGTAAAGAGAAATAATAAGATGGCTAATAATTTTCAATTTGTAGAGGTGCCTCGCACAGACCCAGTAAAAGTTCCTGCGAACCAAAGAAAGCAAGAGTTTAAGGAAATTTATGGTGAGTTTGATGCGAAGCAAGCAGCCGATCAAGCTGATCGTTGCTTGCATTGTGGTAACCCTTATTGTGAATGGAAGTGTCCGGTGCATAACTACATTCCAAACTGGCTTAAGTTGATTTCTGAGGGTAAAGTCATTGAAGCGGCCGAGTTGTCGCATAAAACAAATTCATTGCCAGAAATTTGTGGCCGTATTTGCCCTCAAGATCGTTTATGTGAAGGATCGTGTACGCTTAATGATGAGTTTGGTGCGGTTACAATAGGCTCTATAGAAAAATATATTTCTGATGAAGCCTTTAAGCAAGGCTGGAAACCTGACTTATCCGCCGTAAAAAGCACCGGTAAGCGAGTGGCAATTGTAGGCGCTGGACCAGCGGGTCTAGGCTGTGCAGATATCCTTGCGCGTAATGGCGTAAAGCCAGTGGTATATGATCGTTACCCAGAAGTGGGCGGTTTGCTAACCTTCGGTATTCCGCCGTTTAAACTGGAAAAGTCAGTTGTAAAAAATCGTCGTGAAGTGCTTGAAGGCATGGGTGTTGAATTTATTTTAGACACAGAAATAGGCAAAGACATTCCATTTGAGACACTTTTAGCTGATTATGATGCCGTCTTCTTAGGAATGGGAACCTACAAGTTTATGAAAGGCGGATTTCCCGGGGAAGATTTAGAGGGTGTTCACGAAGCGCTTCCATTTTTAGTATCTAATATTAATCGGTTGATGGGTCTGGAAGGCGTTAATACCATCATGGGTGATGAATTCATCGATATGGCTGACAAACGTGTGGTAGTGCTAGGTGGTGGTGATACAGCAATGGATTGTAATCGGACAAGCATTCGTCAAGGTGCATTAGAGGTTACTTGTGCCTATCGTCGAGATGAAGACAATATGCCGGGTTCACGCCGAGAAGTGGCTAATGCAAAAGAAGAGGGCGTCAATTTTCTTTGGAACAGACAGCCGGTAGAAATTGTCGGTACAGACAAAGTTGAAGGCATAAAATTGGTGACAACGGAGTTAGGTGCGCCTGATGAGCATGGGCGTCGAAGCCCTGTCGTTATAGAAGGGACAGAAGAAATAATTCCGGCTGATAGCGTGATTGTAGCGTTTGGTTTTCAGCCGAGTCCTTCAGCGTGGCTAGCTGATTTTGATATTAAACAGGATGATCGTGGCAGAATTATTGCGCCAGCTGATGGTTCATTTGGTTATCAAACGAGCAATGAAAAAGTATTTGCCGGTGGTGATATGGTAAGAGGTTCGGATTTAGTTGTTACTGCTGTTTATGAGGGGCGAGAGGCAGCACAAGGTATACTGGATTATCTAAACGTTTAACTCATACCGTTTTAACAGAGCAAAAGAGAGTATTAAGTAATGACGACGATAAAAAATGACCTAATACTCAGAACCTTACGCGGTGAAAAAACTGAACGCACGCCAGTTTGGATGATGCGGCAAGCAGGCCGATACCTACCAGAATACCGTGCTACACGAGCTCAGGCCGGCAGTTTTTTAGACTTATGCAAAAATGCCGACTTAGCCTGTGAAGTCACTTTACAGCCATTAGAGCGCTACCCATTGGATGCGGCTATTTTATTTTCCGATATTTTAACCATTCCCGATGCGATGGGTTTAGGTTTATATTTTGAGGAAGGCGAGGGGCCTAAATTTGAAAAAACAGTGAGAACCAGCGCCGATATAGATAAATTATTTGTTCCCGATCCAAATCAAGAACTGCAATATGTGATGAACGCGGTTTCAACCATTAAACAAGGGTTGGGTGGGCGTGTTCCTTTAATTGGCTTTTCGGGTAGCCCGTGGACGCTAGCGTGTTACATGGTTGAAGGCAGTGGCAGTAAAAACTTCGCAAAAATTAAACGAATGATGTACGACACGCCTGAATTAATGCATCGCCTGCTGGATATTGTGAGCCAGTCTGTTATTCGTTATTTGCAAGCACAGATAGAGGCGGGTGCGCAAATTGTGATGGTGTTTGATACGTGGGGCGGTAATTTATCAACCACAGATTATGAAACATTTTCCTTAGCCTACAGCCGTAAAATTGCAAAAGCACTAACAGAAAGCCACCCAGACATTCCGAGATTGCTGTTTACAAAAGGTGCGGGCGTTTGGCTGGCGCCCATGGCAAAAGCGGGCTACAACGGGCTGGGTGTGGATTGGACAACAGACTTAGCGCTAGCGCGCGAATTAACGCAAGATAAAGTTATTTTACAAGGTAATCTTGACCCGACCAGTTTGTATGCCAGCCCAGAAACAATCCGCCAAAAAGTACGGGATGTGTTGGCCGATTATGGGCATGGACACCAGCATATTTTTAATTTAGGTCATGGTATTTTACCGGATATTAACCCTGAGCATGTGGCAGCGATGATTGATGAAGTGCATCAAAGTAGTCCTGTCTATCATCAATAATTTGACCTTAAGACGTGTTTTAGCGTGATTGAAAAAAACAAACCGCGAGTTGAGATTGAGTACTGCACTCAATGCCGTTGGTTATTGCGTTCAACTTGGTTGGCGCAGGAGCTCCTAACCACATTTGAGGAAGAACTCGGTGGAGTTAATCTGACGCCTGCAACGGGTGGAAAATTTGAAATGACCTTCCATGATGAATCAGGGTCACATGCGATTTGGTCGCGTAAAAAAGAAGGTCGGTTTCCTGAAGCAAAAGAGGTAAAGCAACGTGTTCGCGATGTATTGTGTCCTGAAAAACCATTGGGCCATTCCGATAATAAATAATATAAGAAGGCTTAATCTATAAAACGGCGCCTCCGTTTTTAAGAGCTTTAAGGGTATAAGGGTTCTCCTTCAGTTAACGGGCAGTTACCGATAATTATTGCATGGTTATTCTGTTTAAAATCGTTTGTCGGGCGATAAAGGGTTAATGGAGTGGCCTTGAAATGGAAATAGAGTGATGAACATGTCTTGCATATTGATAAAAATTATCATCTAGCGCCAACATTTATTTGTTGTCGGGGTTTTCACGCCTGTGTCAGATAGAGATAACGTTCCGCAGGTATCGCTTGTTTGGCTGCCTTGAGGGATGGCTTGGACAGTGAATGCTGTAGATGTCGGTGTTCCAGAAAAGGAGTAAAGGTAATCTTTATGAGTAATACCATTAGCTAAAGATGGGGTGCACCCTGCGGGTGTAGCACAGGCAGTTCCAGATATGGGATCAGTACTCCCATTTAATATTAAGTATGAGTTGTTTTCCGTAAATCGACGTTCTAAAAAACTAGCGAGTTCAACTAAATCGGCTTGAGCTGTGGTGCGTTTAGTGATCCTCGTATTGTTTACATACGAGGGATAGGCAATAGAGGCCAATATGCCGATTATCACTACAGCAATTAATAGCTCGATAAGCGTAAATCCATGTTGTTTTGTCATGTCGCGTTACCTTAGCTGTCGCCATGATTGGCGGCCTGTCGGTGCGCCGGATGATTCCTTGACCATATCGAGCTGACCACTTGATCCGCTTAAGTATTTGCATTCTGTGCCGTCTTCACATGTTACTACACTTGGTGTTTTGATAATGCCTAAGTTTTTCTTTCTGATGCCACTGACCGCTATATCATCACTGGCGTCAATAATTCCATCACCATTGGTATCATAGATATGAACAAGATCAGCTAAGTCAATATTTCCATCATTGTTTACATCAAAGGGTGATCCATCAAGTCTCTTCCCATTGACAGCGTCCAATTCCATCAGCCAACTAGAGCCACCCCAATCGCAAGGATCGGGGTTAGGCGTCATTGTTGAGAAAATAATTCGCCCATTTCTCAGTAAAGGGTTACTGACGACGCGCTCTCCTTCAGCGCCATTAACAGGGGATATGAGATCCATATACCAGCCTTCTTTCGTAGGATAAGGGACAAGAGTGTCTGTTGTTACTCGTACATCAATGTCAAATGCTGGGGCAGGAGGTGTAACAGTGGCAGGGATGGTTAACGTAGATTCCGCAAGGATGGTTTGCTTTTGAAGAACAGACCTATCTGCGACAATACTACCTGCGTCCCGAATGCCATAAAATGTCTGAACTTGGGGGGAGGGGCCAATGATTTGATCATTATTTGCATAGTACTTACCCGTCCCAAAATAAATCATCAGGCCTCCATTAGGGTGTCTTCCTACTTGGGGTTTAGAGGTGATGGGTTGCCTAACTCCGGAAGAGTCTAGAGCGATATAATGGGGTGTAGGGGTTCCGCTGACTTTATGAGCAACATCCCAGCTATTTGGGTTTGATGAAGAAACATCGAATTTCCACATATTACCTAATAGATCACCCGCAAAAATGCTATCAGTAATGTGGTCGCCATCTTCATCCACCGCAATGGGAGTGGATAGTCCATTTGGCGATGCCGCAGATCCCGCGCCAGTATCAATGCTTTTTAAGATGTGCCCCGTTTTTATGTCAATTATATACAGAACGGCCTTATTATTCGCACTTTCATAACCGTTTGCAACAATCGCAGCCCAGCTTCCATCCTGCATACGAACAATTGACGCTTGAGGTAGCGTATAGCCTAAGTTGCTGGCAAAATCTGATAAATCAGCACTTGGGCCGGGAGCCTGAGTTGTTGAAATTTCCCACAAAACATCGGCGGCAGAAAAACTAGAAGGTGTTGTGACATCTAATGCAAATAAGCCCTTGCCGCCAGCCGCCAAAGTGCCTACTAGAACCGAGTGCCATGTGCTGTCGAAATAAGCATCTGAGACACGTGGCGAACCATCAACGAAATATTTGTGTTGTATGCAGCTTGCCCCATTACAACCATATAAGGGGTCAGACAAAATACTAAGTGAACCGATGGTTTCATTCGGTATATAAGTAAATAATTCTGCACCACTTGTGGCATTTATTGCATGCAGCATTGCATCATTGGCTGCAAAATATAAAGCGGGAGTGCGGCCAAGTTTTGTGTTCTTAAATGCGCTGTATGTTATTCCTTCTGTACCGCTTAAGCCTGAATAGCCGAAGTCTTCTGTGTTACCGGAAAACCATGGGTCAGAATTGACAATGTCGCCCATTAGAGATGTTCTGTCTCTAAAAGCACCTCCGTTTCTTTGTTCAGTTGATACATCACCTCTTATATAGTCTACACGCAATGAGCCTAATGAATCGGCGTTGATCAGCGCTATTTGGTTTGCTCCTAAGTTTGCGTATTCAAAAATAATACCTTTGGTTAGACTTGCCTGAGGGTCATAAGAGAAAATATTCCGGCTATTTTCAGATGGAATGAGGTTGGCCGCATCCCAACTTGGGGTAGCTGCAATACTGCCATCTACTGGGTCAATAGAATAAGCCAGCAATTCACCTGTCCAATCAGGGTTATTAAAGCGAGCTTGGTAGACCATGCTGTTAGTATTAAGTCGGGATGAGTTTGTAGCAGCTGAAGCAGCTGATGAGGTGGCTTGCTGAATTGTAGCAAAGGCTTGAGATAAACCGTTAACTAATTTAGCAGGCTCTGTGGCCAGCACATAATTATCTGGCTCACCGTCACCGTTGGCGTCCCATTCAGCATCAGAGGTAACAGTGACACCGTTGACTTCAGTAACGTTTGGATTGTTATCGCCATTTACGTCTGTAAACCCACCGTATTTTCCTGCCAACCAAAGCATGTTCATTTGCCCTAGGAGAGGTGTGGCACTGTATTCCTGGGAGTCGACCATAAAGGTTGAAATTGTTTGCTTTCCAGGAAAGTTTTGTGTTCCACTTGCTCCCGTCCGGATGTCGTGGGTGTTCGCATAATAAGCTAATCCAGCGATATAATATGAGTTTTCCTTTGGTGTGTAAGGGTATGTTCCCATTACTTCCCCCAAACCGGGGATTATTTTCGGGGTGTTTGCAAAATCACAATTTAGGGCAGTGCAGCCAACGATTTGGCTCGTTCCAGTTAACCCTTCTAGGTCTCCCACGGTGTTGGTTAAAGAAGTGACATTGATAGCAGCATCGGGCGTGCTAGGCTGTCCAAAATCGTTAGTTATTTTTGCATTGGGCCAGCTTGCACTTGAGGTGAAGTGTGTTCCAGGAAGTCTTTTGTCAGCCCACGGGTTTGCATCGTTAATGCCTACAATAAAATTAGACTGGCAATGGTACTGTATCGGGTCTTCCCAGCGGTTTGAAGCTAAAATTGGGAAGCCACCATTCGCCCCAGACAAATATTCTGAGGTAGGGCCTAAGTTTTTAAAATAACGGATTGATTCGTAAAATAGCTCAGAAGCAGGGTCGAAACCCTTATAACCTGAGTCAGAAAATTTATTTAAATAAGTTATAACACCGGAAAGAGAGACACCACTGGCAAGTGCATCGGCGGGGTTTGCATTCGTATTGATCGTCCCATCAGGGCGTGTTTCCGCTAGCGGGTTTGTCATTGTTCCGCCGGAGCCATCGGGCATTGTTGGACCAGTATATTTCATGTTTGAGCGTAAGACACCGCCATCAACACTGTGAGCGCTAGTATTTGAATAACTTGTCACCCCAAAGCGCATAGAGTTTGCATTTTCTTGTACAAGCCCTTCTGGTTTATAATACGAATTATTGTTATAAGGGACACAGTTTGCTTCTAGCTGGCGATTTTTATCGCAGACACGAACCATGGCTTCGTAGGTGCCTTTTTGCGAGCCGTTAAAAGAGGTCCCAAACTGTATACCAAAATCAGTATTGTAAATATAAATTTTACTATCAGACCAAGGAGTGACTGTTGAAGGGGCTACGTTATGCGTTGCGCTTATTAACTTATGAGGAAACCAAGAGTTAACGTTTTGTTTGCGAGTTCTCCGAATGACTGTCACATTATCAGCGCCATCAACGACTCGGTTTCCACCGGTCATCGTCCAAACAAACATATCCATTGCCGTCATACTAGCCCAATTTAGAAAGTTGCCGCTAAATTGCGAGGAACATTCGTGATTAGCGTTTGTCAAGTTATTGGACGGCTCAAAACGAGTATTTGCTGCGCTGTAGTCGTAGCACTTTTTAGGGTCAAAATATCCCAGGTACTCTTGATTAGGGAAATAGCAAATACCGACAGTGCCGCCATCATTTGTACGGCCGGCGCATCCAGTATTAGGGTCGGGTTGGTCAGTATAGGCTGCCCCGCCCATGGGTGTTTCAACGGACATATTGAATAATACGTTTGGGTCAACAGACGTCGTTAGAAACAAGGGTGTCTGAGCAACAGTAGCAAATGCTGCGCCTGAAGTATATAAATTGAATATGAGAAAAGTGATAAGTTTTTTGACAAATGTATTCATTGTAAACTCCAAGTCCTTTTAGCGCTTGTATATGCTTTGCAATAAGGTTACTGCAGTATCTGTTCCACCAACAGATTGAACGGATATTCTGTAATAATTACTTTCTAAAGCGACGCCCGTTTCCAAGCTGCCTCCAGATTCAGGAATAGGCGGCATTTCTTCGATAATGTAAACGGGAGGACTGCTTATGTCGGTAAGCGATCCGTTATACGCAATGACATCATTGGTTGTATCAGACCAATTCGTTACACTTGCATCCCAACGAGGAGCGCCAGAACTTGTTGGCAGATAATGACCTAATGTTGTACCTGTAAAAGATGGAAGTACAACCGTAGTTTTGAGGTAATTTTCTGCAAAACGTAAAGCAGATTCTCCGGCCTGCAGGGACATGCTTCTGTCCTTAAAGTTTCCCGCCATCTTTTCTTCTAGTATTGTCGATTGCATTCCTGTGACACCAATCAAAGTCATTAGCAACAACATAATTAAGCTAACGAAAAGGGCGGCCCCTTGTTGTTTTGCGGTATTAATTATCATAACTATTGAACTCGATTTCTCAGACCAATGATGGTTGTGTAAGCCCTGCGTAAACGGTTATCTACTGCTGTAACTGTTGCGCCATTAAAGATGTATGTTTGATTAACTGTTGTTAAGTGATCTTCCTGCGTCTCGAGTAATAAATTGACTTCTGAACTAATTACCTTGTCCCAATCGCCTGCAGTATCGACCGTATCAGCCGTTTCGTATGAATCGATGATTTGATTTGCACTGGTGTCAACACCGTATTGAACTTGTAGATCGGCGACGCTTTCAATAAGCTCAATGGGGTTATTAGTACCCGCCGGTTGCGCATTATCATAAACCCAAAGTGCATTGCGTCCACCAGCACCGAGGCGAATAAAGTACGTTAACGACTTAAATTGAAGTATTTCTGCATTTGAATCATAAAGTTTGGCATTACCTGAGCCACATGAGCCTGGGGAACCAAAAGTCTGATTTATACAAAAATGGTTGCTTGTGTTCTCACTGGTTGAATGAGCAACAGTTTGAGATGAGCCGCCTGATGGTGGAGCGTTCGTTGCTCTAAAAATATGTGCATCTTCGCAATCTGAAACCATTAGTGCATCACCGGCGGAGATGTTGCAACTATTGGGAGCAAAAATTTGAACGTTGGCATTTGAGGAGCCTAAGTTACCGGTAAGTGTTCCACCACAATGGGTTCCTTTTTGGATGGTGACGACATCAGTGCCTGAAATAACCGTACTGGCAACTGCGGCGGGTAACGATAAGGCGGGAGACCAAGTACTTACGCCTGTTGCCTCATGGCCAGTTATTGCAGTGGCTTCACTAAAGGTCGGTATAGGAGCGCTGGCAACTGATTGAACGTTCATTTGTGTCAGTGATCGACAACCGCTGTAGCCGGCTTCACGAATATCTCGTGTTAAGTATTCAAAAGCAATTCGGGCGTTTTCTTGTAATCGAGCTTGCCCTTCATTTAAGCGATATGTATTTTTGGAAGTGACAAAAATTTGAGACACTCCAATCAACAATATCAAGCCAAGAACCAAGGCAATCATGATTTCTATGAGGGTCATGCCAGCTTGGTATGGTTTTTTAGTGAAGATTTTCATAATTCCGTGCTGATAACAAATTGTTGAACATTGCTTCCTTGAGATCCGCGAGAATCGTCCCACTGAACAGTAATTGTCGTAATGCCTGTTGTTGTTGAGATAGACCCAGTACCACCTGGCAAGGCGGCAGCTAAGGTGTCTCTCCAAGCTTTTCTGTCTAAATCTTCCAAAGGAGTGGGGGCAGGAGGAACGGCAGGTGTTGGGGTTGCTGCTCCTAGAGCAAGGTCATAACCCCCTGCTTTTGCTACATTTTTATTAATTCGCATTCTATCAATAATGTTGTATATCTGGATAATGGCTTCTGTCCGTTGTTGTGCGCTATGGTTGTTTTTCAAACTGGTTGTTTGCAATCCAGCAAGGCCGAGAAGACCAATGGCTAGAACAAAAATCGCCACCATAATTTCTATCAGCGTAAAACCATGATTTTTTTTTGTTATGGGCATGAGACTGTCCCTGTTTGTGTTCTAGGTCGACCGGATGTGCTGATTATGATGGATCGCGATTTAGAAGTATCCGCAGCAGGAGAGCAGAGTCTAAAAGTATCATTCGCTAGGCTAGGGCTTTTTGACGAGCCATTAGGCAAATAGCTTAACCAAGTAGCATAATTGGCTCCTGTGCGTAAGGTGTAACCCTTAGGGATAGCGGGAAACGTTCGAAGCAAACAATCTTCACCAACTTCGCACAGGTTGGCATCCCCATCATCAGTAAACGTACCGAGGCCATCAAGGTCACTAAAGATATCCCATCCGCCATCCCATTCTTGGGCGGCTGTTCCTTTGCGTCTGATAGTTACTTGGACGCTTCTTTTAATGGCTTCACTTCGTGCAAAATTGAGGGCTGAAATTAAATTATTTGAATTAGTTGTTACCTGATTTTTCCTCACAAATTCTTGATAACTTGGTACGGCAATAGTGAGTAGAATGCTCGCTATGACGACAATGACTACAAGCTCAATAAGTGTAAAGCCTTGTTGTTTAGTTAAAAAGGTATGTTGTTGCCGACTATTCATAGTTAATTAGACTAGCAGTTTGTATTCTTAAAGGTTAGATATACGTGACGAAAGGCCTTTCTACCCAGATAAACGGTAGTTATTAGTCGTTATCAATCAATAAGAGGTCATCGTCAAGGTTCTTTGGCTGTATTTTGCCAAGCTTAATCATTAGCCTCACTTCGTTTTTAGAATCGGCATAAAGTAAAGCGTCTTCATAACTGATTTCACCTTTTTTGTATAGATCGTATAACGCTTGATCAAAGGTAATCATGCCGTGTTCGGTAGAATTTTTCATCAAATCCTTTAGCTTATGAACCTCACCTTTTCTAATAAAGTCTGATGCGAGGGGTGTGTTAATGAGAATTTCAACTACAGGGCTACGGCCTTTATTATTTACAGTGGGGACCAACTGTTGGGCAATTAAGGCTTTTAAGTTGAGAGAGAGATCCATGAACAATTGGCTATGCGCTTCTTCGGGGAAAAAATGAATGATGCGGTCAAGAGCCTGATTGGCATTATTGGCGTGTATGGTGGATAAACATAAGTGGCCTGTTTCAGCAAAAGCGATAGCCTGATTCATGGTTTCTCGTGTTCGAATTTCGCCAATTAAGATAACATCAGGTGCCTGACGCAGCGTGTTTTTCAAAGCGATGTCATAGGATTCCGTATCAATGCCAACTTCGCGTTGACTGACTATACAGCCTGCGTGATTGTGTAAATACTCTATGGGGTCCTCAATGGTAATAATGTGCCCCGTCCCCTCATTATTCCGGTGTCCAACCATTGCAGCTAAGGAGGTTGATTTACCCGTCCCGGTTGCTCCTACAAATAAAATGAGGCCACGTTTGGTCATGGCTAATTCGTTCAAAATAGGCGGTAGGCAGAGCTCCTCAACGGTGGGTATTTTGCTTTCTATACGGCGAAGTACCATGCCTGCGCTGCCCCTTTGTATGAATGCGCTGACACGGAACCGCCCAATGTCATGACGCTGGATAGCAAACTGGCATTCGTTTGATGCATGAAATTCATCTTTTTGTTCGGGCGTCATTGTGGCAAGAACCATCTCGAGTGACTGGTTGTTACTTAATCGAGTTTTGGAGACAGCTTGCAGCGAACCATTAACCTTTATTGTTGGAGCCCAGCCAGAGGTAATAAATACATCGGAAGCTTTTTTTTGGACGGCTAATTGTAAAAGCGCATCAAAATCCATTTTATTCTCCTGTTAACTAAATGCGTTTTTGTCTGCGGCTTTCATTCTAGCGTCTTGCCGTGTAACAATACCAGCTTGAACAAGCTCGGTTAAATGTTGGTCGAGTGTTTGCATGCCGTCTTTACGACTGGTTTGTATAGTGGAGTACATTTGGGCAATTTTATCTTCTCGAATGAGATTCCGGATAGCCGGGGTGCCGGTCATGATTTCCCATGCAGCCACTCGTCCACCGCCTATCTTTTTCATGAGTGTTTGTGCGATAACAGCGCGTAATGATTCTGAGAGCATAGAGCGTACCATGCCTTTCTCACCTTCTGGAAACACGTCAATAATACGGTCGATCGTTTTGGCCGCTGAGCTGGTATGTAACGTACCAAACACTAAGTGACCCGTTTCGGCGGCTGTTAAGGCTAGGCGAATAGTTTCTAAATCACGCATCTCACCGACTAGAATGATGTCAGGGTCTTCACGCAGGGCAACACGTAATGCCTCACTAAAACCGTGGGTGTGTTTGTGAACTTCACGTTGGTTGATGAGGCATTTTTTGCTTTTGTGCACAAATTCGATTGGGTCTTCAATGGTCAGAATGTGCTCATAAACATTGTCATTTTTATAATCCATTAAGGCGGCAAGCGTGGTGGATTTTCCTGAGCCGGTAGGCCCTGTGACCAACACAATGCCCCGTGGGACATTAATAATTTCTTTAAATGATTGAGGGCAGTTTAGGTCTTCCAGTGTCAGGATATCGACAGGGATGGTTCTAAAAACAGCCGCTGCACCACGGTCCTGATTGAACGCATTCACTCGAAATCGTGCGGTGCCAGGCAGTTCAAATGAGAAGTCAACTTCCAGGAATTCTTCAAAATCACGGCGTTGTTTGTCATTCATGATGTCGTAAATCATCGCATGCACTTCTTTATGTTCAAGTTCCGGCATGTTGATACGACGAATATCACCATCGACTCGAATCATGGGTGGTAATCCCGCTGAAAGGTGTAAATCAGAGGCGTTGTTTTTTGTGCTAAAGGCTAATAAATCTGAAATATCCATGTTTGAAATCCGTTTGCCCTACAGAGCTAAGTTGTTTGTATAATGAAGCCAGCTAGAAAGTAACACCATCGTTGGTACTTGTAAATCCAGCCATCACTTTAAAGTATAGACAGGATTTTAAATAATGCTTCCTTTATTACAGCGATATTTTGCACAACGTGAGCTTATTGAAAACTTGGCCAGTCAACATCATTCGCCAGTTAAGTTGTTAGCAGTGAGTAAAACACGCCCTGTGACAGAGGTGATGACTTTATACAAAGCCGGCCAACGTGATTTTGGTGAAAATTATTTGCAGGATGGGTTGAAAAAACAGCACTTGCTACCCCATTTTGATATTACTTGGCACTTTATTGGCCCTATCCAGTCGAATAAAACGCGGGATATTTCTCGATACTTTAGTTGGGTGCATAGCGTGGATCGTTTAAAAATAGCAGTGCGACTCAATCAACAGCGACCGGTTAACCAGCCACCTTTGAATATTTGTTTGCAGGTTAATATTGACGAAGAAGAAAGCAAGTCAGGGTTTAGCTTAAAGGAGTTGATTGGTGTTATTGAGCCAATGTTAGCGCTAGACAATATACAATTACGAGGGTTAATGGCTATTCCTAGAGCCGAAAAGTCAGTGAGTGAGCAACGGGCATCATTTAAAAGACTGGCAGACGTTCAAGCTGAAATTAATCAGCGTTTTAATTTGGAGTTGGATACGTTATCCATGGGAATGAGCGCCGACTTGGAATCTGCTATCGCTGAAGGTTCGACTATGGTACGCATTGGTACAGCCATTTTTGGCGAACGGTTAAAAAGTGCGGTTTTATGAGGGACATACGTTTTAATTTTAAGTGAGATTATGAAGAGACAAAAAATAGGGTTTATTGGCGGTGGGAATATGGCAAGCAGTTTAATTGGCGGGCTTGTGAGTAATGGCTATCCGGTTGATAAAATCACCGTTTTGGATTTAGACGCCAAAAAACTGGCTTATTTGGGTGAAACATTTGGTGTCAATGTGACTCAAGACATGGGTGCTTTAGCGACCACCGTTGATGTGTTGGTATTAGCCGTAAAGCCACAAAATATGCAACGAGTGGCTGAAGGCATGGCGCCGTTAATCAAAGAAAAGCCACCGCTCATTGTGTCTATCGCAGCAGGTATTCGCGTGCAGGCACTTGAAAAATGGTTAGAGAACCAGTTGCCAGTGGTGCGCTGTATGCCGAATACGCCAGCACTCGTTAAAACAGGGGCGACGGGGCTTTTTGCAAATGCTCAAGTGAGTAGCGACCAAAAGGATCAAGTGGAGTCATTGTTACGAGCTGTAGGGCTAACGGTTTGGGTTGATGAGGAAAATGAACTTGATGCGGTGACGGCTTTATCTGGCAGTGGCCCTGCTTACTTTTTTATGATGATGGAAGCACTAGAAGCCGCTGGAATAGAGGCTGGATTAACTCAAAAGACTGCGCAGTTGTTAACACAGGAAACAGCTTTGGGTGCCGCCAAAATGGCTCTGGAATCCAGTGAGTCGGCCGGTGTTTTGCGCCAAAGAGTGACTTCACCGGGTGGCACAACTGAGCGTGCGATTGGGGTTATGGAAAAACACCAGTTGAGAGAAGTTTTTCGTAAGGCCGTGTTAGCGGCTAAAGAGCGTTCTGTAGAATTATCAGATGAGTTAGGAGGCAGCTAATGCCTGCGGGATATCTATCTAACCCTTTGATGCTTATTCTTAACACCCTTGTGGGTGCCTATATTTTTGTATTGATCGTTAGGGTGTTGCTGCAATATACAAGGGCAGATTCGCGTAACCCGGTGTCTAGTTTTATTAATAAGCTAACACGGGTGCCTTTAAAAGCCTTGAAACCCATTTTTCCAACCGTTAAAAATATTAGTTTAGCGGCGGTTGCTTTAGCCTTAATGTTGCAAATGGTTTTGGGTTTTCTTGCCATGGGGGGCGCGCCGAATATCTGGGTTGTTTTCATCTGGAGCTTGGCGGAGCTGATTGACAGTCTCATTAATGTGTTCATTTACAGTATTTTTGCAGTGGTCATTATCAGTTGGATAAACCCGGGCTCATATAATCCGGCTGTAGAGGTGTTGCACAAAATAACGGAACCGGTTTTGAAGCCGTTTCGGCGATTGATTCCTCCCGTCAGCGGGATGGATTTGAGTCCGATCGCCGCCTTACTGGCGTTACAGGTGTTGAAAATGTTATTGATCCCCCCTCTTTTTGCTTTAATTTGAAAATTTTTTTGTCTTGAAAGCCTAAGCAAATTGAGTGACCAATTCTATTGGTTTTGTGTGATGTTCCCTCTTAATTGTGCTAGTTGTTTAATTTCATTTCAGTTTTTTATTATTATTCATCTATACTTAGAAAGAAAACGTTTAAGGAATAAACGTCTTACATAACACTAGGTGATTAATATTATGAATCTTGATACGCAACTTCGCAGCTATGATCTGTGGAAGCAATCAATGTCTAAATGTATTCATGCTTATCAGCATTGGTTGGACGAGGGGAGTCTCGGCGACAATGAGACAGAGTTGATGTTAATTCAGAACCTACGCCTGCTTGAGAAAGATAATATAACGATAGCGTTTGCTGCAGAATTTTCACGTGGTAAGACAGAGTTAATAAATGCGTTGTTTTTTGCATCGTCAGGTATTCGTTTGTTGCCTTCTAGCCCTGGCCGTACAACGATGTGCCCCACAGAAATTTTTTATGATGCGAAAGAAAAGCCTTATCTCCGCTTGTTAGCTATAGAAACACGTTCAACTGATAAGGCGATAGAAGACTTTAAAAAAGACCCTAATCATTGGACCCACATTGAGTTAAATTATGATTCACCAGAAGAGATGCAAGAAAGTTTTTTGGAGTTATTAAAAACGAAACGAGTAAGCATTGAGCAAGCAAAAGAGCTGGGGCTGATTGGTAAGGAAGTCGATGAAGAGGCTGAAGCAGAGGTTGATATTCCAGCATGGCGACATGCCTTAATCAGTTTTCCACATCCATTATTAGAAAAAGGACTAACGGTACTCGACACGCCCGGTTTAAATGCTTTGGGCAGTGAGCCTGAACTGACGTTGAATATGTTACCTAATTCTCAAGCCATGATTTTTGTTTTAGCTGCAGATACCGGTGTTACTCAAAGCGATATGGCGATGTGGGAGCAACACATTCAGCTTTATAGAAACAGGCATCCTCATGGCTTAGCCGTGGTACTTAATAAAATTGACACGCTCAATGATGAGTTGATGACGAATGATGAGTGGGCAGAGTCTATTCATAAACAAACGCTGGAAACAGCACGGTTATTAGAACTGGATGAACAGAACATCTTTTCTTTATCAGCTAAACAAGCACTGATTGCTAAAATTAAAAATGATGCGACTGGGTTGTCAAATAGTCGTTTATCTGGTCTTGAGGACTTTTTATCAGATAGAATTTTGCATGCTCAAAAAGACATTCTTCAGCATAAAGTGGTTGATGAAGTGGTTGAGAGCATGGAGTTGGCGAGTAACACAGTCAATAACCGCTTGCAAAAAGTAAAAAATCATACCGATGAATTAAGCAGCCTTTGTAATAAAAATGAAGAGGCGACTGGTGAATTATTGTTAGAAACGAGGCAAAAACAAACGGTCTATAATAACAACTTGACTCATTTGAAGACCTCTCAGCATATTTTTCATACACAAATCATGGAGTTACTCGATGTTATTAACCCAGAGAAGGTGTCGAAAATTGTTGTTCAAGGGCGAGATCATGTGACTGCCAGTTGGACAAGCGTTGGGATTCGGCAGGGTATGAAAGACACGTTTGAAGAACTTTATTCATTGTTGGATGAAGCCTTAAGCACAACAGAGGCCAGCGTTAAGTTGTTGAATTCAATTTATAAACGTTTTAAAGATGAATATCATATTGATGTTGAACAGACGAGAGGGTTTGATATAGCGGTTTACCAAAACCAACTGGCTCGATTACTTAAAGAAGGGTTAGAGTTTAGTACCAGCTCCTCTGCTGCGTTAACGGAGCAAAATTTGTTGGCTAAGCGCTTTGTTTATATGATTGGCGGGCGGGCAGTGTCTATTTTTCAGCAAGCCGAAGCTGATGTTAAACGCTGGAAATCAACGGCATTAAGTAATTTAATTAGAGAAGTAAACGAACAGAAAGCTTTTGTGGAAAGTAAATTAGAAAGTCTGCGCAATGTTTCTGCGAGCCGTGAAGAATTAGAGAAGAAAATTTCTGAAAATAAAATCCTTGAAAAAGAGTTGACGGAGCAGCTAGAGAGCCTTCAAAAGATTTTCAAAGGGATTAAATCGCCAGAAATAGAATCAGTAGAGACTGCGGCTTGTCAAACAGCAGCCAGTTAGCGTACCCCGTTTGTTATAAAGATAATATCCCAAACACCGTGCCCTAAGCATAATCCTCGATTTTCAAATTTAGTTAACGGCCTTTGCGGTGGGCGTTCAGCATAGTCGCCTTTACTATTATTAATAAACCCAGCATGGGCGTTAAGAACCTCCATCATGTGTTCTGCATAATTTTCCCAGTCAGTGGCGGCATGGAAACGTCCGCCTTTTTTTAGTTTCGAATGGATGAGATCCAAAAACTCAGTTTGAACAATACGGCGCTTATGGTGTCTTTTTTTATGCCAAGGGTCAGGAAAAAATAATTGGATACAATCTAAGCTATGGGGTGGGATAGCATGCCGTAAGACTTCAATGGCATCCGTATCAAAGACGCGAAGATTGGTTATTTTTTTTTCTAAAACGAGGCGCAATAAATGCCCAATACCCGGACGGTGGACTTCAATGCCAATAAAATTCTTATCAGGATTATTTTCAGCCATTGCGACCAGACTTTCGCCATTGCCAAAGCCAATTTCAAGGGTAATGGGGTGGTCGTTAGCAAACAGTTGGCTTGGTTGAATCAGTGTTGTTGAATCCAAACCAAATAATGGCCAGCCGGTCTTTAAAGCAGTTTCTTGCCCTGGCGTTAAGCGCCCCTCACGTTTAACAAAGCTACGAATACGCCGAAAGGGAGGTTTATCATCAAGCTGGGCCATATCACGTAGCTGCTAAGTTAAATAAGGCCATCAAGTGGTGATGAAGCCGAGGCATAACGGCGACGCGGCATGCGCCCAGCCAAATAAGCTTCACGACCTGCTTGTACCGCTTTTTTCATCGACGAGGCCATAAGAACAGGGTCATTTGCGTGAGCAATGGCGGTATTCATCAGAATTCCATCACAGCCCAATTCCATGCCAATAGCGGCATCAGATGCCGTGCCAACGCCCGCATCCACAATGATAGGAACGTTAGCATTTTCGATAATGGTTAAAATATTATAGGGGTTTCGAATACCTAAGCCAGAACCGATAGGCGCGGCCAATGGCATCACAGCAACACAACCCATTTCTTCTAAGCGTTTAGCAATAATAGGGTCATCATTAGTGTAAACCATCACGTCAAAACCCTCGTTGATAAGAATTTCGGCTGATTCTAAAGTGGCTGTGATATCAGGGAAAAGAGTTTTTTCGTCACCTAAAACTTCCAGCTTAACGAGTTTATGGCCGCCTAATAGCTCGCGGGCAAGACGACAGGTTCTTAAAGCGTCTTTAGCAGTAAAGCAGCCTGCGGTATTGGGTAAAATCGTATATTTGTCAGGCGATATCACATCCAATAAGTTGGGTTCATCTGGGTTTTGACCGATGTTTGTTCGGCGAATAGCAACCGTGACAATTTCGGCGCCGCTCATCTCGATAGCGTCTTGCGTTTGTGCCATGTCTTTATATTTGCCTGTTCCAACGAGCAATCGAGAAGAAAAGTCTTGTCCGGCAATTGTTAGGCGATCGGGCTGCCCCCCGCCGATGGCTTGTACTACTTCCACAATATCTCCCGGTTTAAGTTGAATATTACTGAACTGATCAGCTGGTTTTATCTCTTCATTCAGCTCAATGGCAATACGTTTGCCATATAACCCCATTTGATGAGTGAGCTGTTCTAGCGTTGTATCGTCATCACAGGAAAACGGTTCGCCATTGAGTTGAATCTCCATTGTCGTGTACCCGTTAATCATTTGCTGTATCTATTTTGCTCTCACGCCGTTTGCGCACAGCACTCGCTAATTCTTCTAAGAGTTGCACGCTGCTGTCCCAATCAATACAGGCATCTGTGATGCTTTGGCCATAGGTGAGCTCTTGGCCGTCTACAACATCTTGGCGTCCGGCAACAAGATGGCTTTCGATCATGACGCCACTGATGCGCATGTCGCCACCCGCAATTTGTTTAGCAACATCGGCACCAACGATCATTTGCTGTTCATGCTGTTTGCTACTGTTTGCATGGCTGCAATCAATCATTATATGGAGATTAACACCGGCTTTGCCTAATTCGTTAGCAGCGGCGTCAACGCTTTTCGCATCATAATTAGGCGTTTTGCCTCCACGTAAAATCAGGTGACAATCTTCATTGCCGGCTGTTTTAAAAATAGCAGATTGCCCTTGTTTTGTGACGGATAAAAAGTGATGGGGGCGAACCGCTGCACCAATCGCGTCAATAGCCACTTTAATGGTGCCATCTGTGCCGTTTTTGAAGCCAACCGGGCACGATAAGCCCGATGATAACTCACGGTGAGTTTGGCTTTCTGTCGTTCGCGCGCCGATGGCGCCCCAGGCAATTAGGTCAGACACATATTGTGGCGTGATGAGGTCCAGGTACTCTGTTGCGGCGGAGACCCCTTGGGTATTCAAGTTTAATAATAATTCACGCGCTGTATGGAGGCCTTTATTAATATCAAAGCTGTCATCGAGATCAGGGTCGTTTATCAGTCCCTTCCAGCCAACGGTTGTTCGAGGCTTTTCAAAATAAACACGCATCACGATAATCAGGTCATCCGATAAACGATCAATGTAAGGCTTCAGGCGAGAAGCATATTCTAAGGCCGCTTTGGTATCGTGGATGGAGCAAGGGCCAATAACAACCAATAAGCGGTCATCCTTGTCATGTAGAATATTATGGATAGCTGTTCTGGCATCGGCGGTTGTTTTGGCAGCAGTCTCTGTAATGGGCAAATCATTGAGTAATTGTTCAGGTGAAATAACCTCCTGCATGCCAAGAATTCTTAAGTCGTCTGTTTGAATGGTGTTCATGATAAGGCCTGACTTTTAGTATCGTTATCGATACGGTAAAAATTTAAAATGGTTGAGAATGATACTATAAAAGATTGATTCTACCTGTTATTTTGCTAAAAATAGCCAAAAAAAGGGGATATAAAGCGTTTTCTACGTCTAAAAATAATTGAACATTATTATCGCTTCTAATATCAAGCGGTTTTAGAGTCGATGTTGAAAGAAAAAGGGGTTATAAATGGAGGGGTTGAATAGGCTCTCCAGTAAAGCGTGTTAATTAAAAGCACGGATGAAGGTAAATGACTAATTCATCATACGTTAACAAAAAAGCCTGATAATATTTGATCTTATCAGGGTAAGGAACAGTCAGGAGGAAGCGTTATGGGTAAAGTGCTAAAAATTTTAGCGGGTTTGGTCTTATTATTGGTGGTGGCAATTATTGTTGTGCCATTGGTTATAGACCCGAATGATTACCGTGAAGACATTCAGGCGATTGTAAAAGAAAAGACCGGTCGCGATCTGACGATAAACGGCGACCTGAGCTTGTCTGTTTTTCCCTGGTTAGGCATAGGCATCAATAACGTCAGCTTAAGCAATGCTGCCGGTTTTAAAGCCGAGCATTTTGCGGAAATACGAGAAGCCAATATTAAAGTTAAATTACTGCCGTTGTTGAGCGAAAAAGTGGAAGTAAGTACTCTGGTTTTAAAGGGCATGAGTTTACATCTTGCTAAAAATAAAGCCGGTAAAACTAATTGGGACGATATGGTTCGGGCATCTGGCGAAAGTCATGAAGAAACGAGCCATTCAGAAGACGGCACATCATCTGCTAAGGCGTTAGGCGCCATCGCAATTGGTGGCATTCAGGTAGAAGATGCAAATGTGTCTTGGATTGATGCGAGTAAAGGTGAGCAATATAACCTCGAAGACTTGGATTTAACGACAGATGCGTTCTCGTTAGACAAGCCAATGGGCATCGATTTAGCACTAACAGTAGATAGCCGAAAACCTAAAGCAACCGTCCGTTTAAAGCTTGACGGTGATCTGGTTATCAATTCGGCGTTGAACAAGGTTGAAATTCAAGATTTGGCCTTGCTCATCGATGCGGCAGGCGAGCCGGTGCCGAATGGTGCAATGAAAATTGATATATCGAGCCATTTGACGGCAGATTTAGTGGGTGCGGGTAGCTTGAGTTTAAAACCACTCACGATTAAATTCGATGATTCCACTCTATCGGGTAATGTCTCGGTAAATCAGTTTGAAAAGCCAGCAATTGGGTTTGACTTGGTGATTGATACAATAAATGTGGATCGCTATTTGCCAAAAACAGATGATGTTGCTAACAAAGAACAAGCAAGTGGTGTTGCCGTTCCGCCGCCTGCTGCGGTGGCATTGATCCCAGTGCAAACCATCCGCGACTTAAATGTTAATGGTTTATTAAACGTTCAATCATTGGTTGTTAATGGGCTTGCAGCTGAGTCGGCCAGCGTAAAAATACGCGCAAAAAATGGCGTGTTGAATACTGAGCAACGTGTTGAGGCGTTTTATAACGGACAATACGAAGGCAAAACAACCATCGATGCGCGCCAAAATACGCCGCGTATTTCAGTAAAAGAAAAAGTAACAGGGGTCAATATTGAACCGTTACTCGTTGATTTGATGGGCGAATCCAAGCTATCTGGTGTGGCTAATATCAAAGCTGATTTAACCACACGAGGTAATACCGTTCCTGCCTTTAAGTCGGCTTTAAACGGTACGGCTAACTTTAGCTTCGATGACGGTACAATAAAAGGAATCGATGTTGGCGCGTTAATGAAACAAGCCGAAGCCGTATTAAAAGGAAATGTTGGTGCGTTAGCAGAACAAGGTAAAGGTGAAACAGCCTTTGCAAATATGTCGGGCAGCACTCAAATTATTAATGGCCTGGCGAAAAATAGAGACCTTTTAGTGACATCGCCTTTAGTGAATATTACGGGGGAAGGAAGTGCGAATTTAGTGAGTGAGGCGCTGGATTATCGATTAACGCTTCAACGAACAAAGGCACTGAGTGAGGCTGAAAAAGCAGATTCTAAAGATCTTAAAAACGTTCTTGTCCCGGTTAATGTGGCCGGTACGTTCGCGAAGCCTAGGATACAGCTGGATGTGAAGCAAATAGTCCTTGCGACGCAAAAAGAAAAAATTGATGAAAAAAAGGCAGAATTAAAAGAAAAGTTAGATGAAAAAATTGGTGAAAAGCTAAAAGGCCCCGCAGGTGATTTATTAAAAAGCCTATTTTAACTGATCAAGCTTTCAGTCGATTTATAGGGCCTGAACAGTTTCAGGCCCTTGTTTTAGGTTGGTTTGAATTGCATGGTAGAAAAAATCTGCCTTGGCAAATATCGCCTACGCCGTATCGGGTATGGTTATCTGAAATTATGTTGCAACAAACACAGGTCGCCACGGTCATTCCGTATTTTGAGCGCTTTATTCAGCAATTTCCTACGGTTACCGCTCTTGCGGAAGCCTCTTTAGATGATGTGCTGCATTATTGGTCGGGTTTAGGGTATTACGCTCGTGGAAGAAACCTTCATAAAACGGCAACGATTATCGTGAACGAGTATCAAAATAAGTTTCCTGATAACGTCGTGGAGCTTGTTGAGTTACCGGGTATTGGGCGCTCTACAGCCGGTGCGATAGCCAGTTTGTCAATGCAGCAAGCGGAACCAATTCTGGATGGCAATGTGAAGCGTGTTTTGTGCCGTTTTTTTGCTATTCAAGGGTGGTCTGGTAGCGCAGCGGTTTTAAAGAAATTATGGCGTTTGTCTGAACAATATACACCAGAGAAAAAAACGCGGAACTATAATCAGGCCATGATGGATATTGGGGCAACGGTCTGTAGGCGCTCAAAACCAACTTGCCCGCTCTGTCCTTTGAAAGGACACTGCACAGCGTTAAAACACAATCTGGTGGCAGAGTTACCAACGCCAAAAAAAAGGGAAAAATTGCCCGTTAAAAAAGTGTATTGGCTGATTTTAAAAAACAAGCAGAAGATATTATTAAATCAGCGTGCGCCCGTTGGGCTATGGGGCGGTTTGTGGGTCTTTCCAGAATTTGAAACGTTACAAGAGCTTCAAAAATGGTGTCAAAACGAGGGAGTGGATTTAACGGAGGCGCTCACAATAGATGAAAAACGGCATACTTTTTCACATTACCACCTGGATTACACGCCCATTGTCTGCTCAATGTTAGATGTACACAGTAAAATTGAAGAGAGCAAGACAACGAGGTGGCATGAAACAAATAGCCATGTAAAAATAGGGCTTCCAAAGCCGGTGAGTGCCTTAATCTCCCAATTGTCGAATTAACTAAATAGAGCTAACAATGTATTGTCAAAAACTAAAGCGCGAAGCAGAACCGTTAGAAAAGCCACCGTTCCCCGGTGAATTGGGTCAACGAATAATTGATAATATTTCGAAAGAAGCCTGGCAAATGTGGCTGGCTCAACAAACAATGATCATTAATGAAAACAGGCTAACACCGTTTGAACCGGAAGCGCGAGCGCTGCTAAAAACAGAAATGGAAAAATTCCTTTTCACCGATGATGCTCAAGCACCTGAAGGTTATACGCCACCCACTAAATAGGGCGATTTTCAACATCTTTCTTGACTAAATGGGTAAGCCGCTGTTTAATACGCGACCACACTTTAGTTGCCCAGATAGCTCAGTCGGTAGAGCAGTGGACTGAAAATCCTCGTGTCGATGGTTCGAATCCGTCTCTGGGCACCATGTACAACAAGGCCTCGGCTCTTTTTGGAGTTGGGGCTTTTTTGTCTGGGGTAAGGTGGGGGTAAGGTTGAATTCCTTTTTCTTTACTTTAAACATTGAGCAAGAGAATTCTAGAATTTCCTTCTAGGTTAGCCCCCCCTCCAAAACTCCCGCACCTGAATATGGATAGGGTACGTCGGTCGTTTAAATAACACCTCATTGAGATTTATACCCCCCCTACCTGTATTTTGCCATTAAGAAATAAAAACTAGGGCGTCGGTCGTTGGTGTTGATGTTTCTAGAAATTTAGCCCCCCTTACCCATATTCTTTATCTTTAGGAGCAGAACTTAGGTAACTTAGGGAACATAGAGCAATAGCGGGGCTTTCGAGCCTAGTAACTTAGGTCACTTAGCAGGAACTTAGGTTTTAATCATTAAAATAATAAAGCTAAGTTACTGCAAAGTTTCCCCTAAGTTCTGCTCTCTAGGTACTGTAAACACTCTAACTTACCTAAATTCCTAAGTTCTTTACGTAGGTTTAGTTAGTTATGGCTTCCAAAAGATCATGGTGCCTTTACCCGGTTTGCCATCCGCTCTTGGTTTCATCTCCTGCTTTATTAGTGGTGGTGCTGCATTCATTAAGTAATTAAGCCCTTGAGTTATTTCTGAACTATTGAGCTTGTTCTTAAAATGGCTGGTTAATTCTGTTCGAGTGCATTTAGGGTTTGAGCTAATGAACTCATAAACGCTTTTAGCTGTCTCGTTCATTTTGCTGGCCTCAGCTTTAGCCGCTAATGTTTGGAATATATACCGCACTGAGTCACGCCAATATTTAATCCATCCTAAGGCGGCTTTAATGTGAGCGACTTCAATCGTTGCTGATTTGTCGAGTAGAGCGAATATCATTGCAAACATTCTGCAATATACTTCTGTTCGTACTAATAACACTCCAGCAAGGCCGTTTTCTTCTTTGGTTAATGCTTTATAACGAACACACCAATATTTAATGGCCTCAGGTGATAGCTTCACCTCTAGCCCATTTTTTGCTTGTTCATCGTTACCCCTTGCGAATATTACCGCTTCTGCAAAATGCGCCGCTATGCGCTGCACGTCTGCATCTGGGGTGCGCTTCGGTAACGGTACTAACTTTGGCCTAACAATGTGCAAGATAACAAAGCGATTCATAAAACCTGATTGTGCGTCTACATCGCTCATGCGGTCGAGTAGCTCTGCTGAGGTGATATGCCCGGTAATGACAATATGGGGGTTAGTCGTACACCACTTAGCATTTTTAACTAATGGGCTGATGGTTTTACCATCCCATGCGGTTCTAATGGTTGCACTTAGGTTGTTCTTTTCACGTGATGCAGCCGCCATCGTCCCGGCAAATTCTGCTTCTGAGATATACAGCCGCTTATCTTTTACGCCTGCCTCTGTCACTTCGCCATCTTCGTCTAAGGTATCGTCTCGAATTGTCCAGCCTAGTCCTTCGCCTGTGCTTAACCCGCCTTCATGACGCTTTGCGGGCGTGTAGTCATCGCCTAGCATGGTTTCGACTGCATCAAATAGTCGTTTAGGCGTATATTCTGAGGTGCCTTTTCGCGCCTTGCCTGTTTTTCCTGTCAAAAGAAAGTAAGGCCGCGCATGACAAATACCATCGCCAATATGCTGGTAAGCAGTACGACCTACGATTGCGCTAAAAGTGGAAAGAATATTTGCGGCTACGGCTACCTTTGACGCTTCACTAAAACGGGTTGATACCTCACAAGCCTCTTTTAAAATGCCATGCAGTGCTATTGGGTCAAGCTCAGGTGGCGGGTTTAATAATTCGCTATCCACCTCAGTGAGTGCAGGTGAATGATTGTTTGCGGTTTGGTCTGTTATATAAGCCTCAATAGGTGGCTCATTCGTGTTGCTTTGTGTAGGTGGAATCCATCCATTATTTTTAGCTAACGCAAATAAGCTGCCTAATGTCACGCCGCCGGGCTTGAATGAATCCCAAACGCGCCGTTGGTCTGCTAGATCAAATTTATCTGATTGTCCCGCCCATTCATTCCAAAGGCCATACGCTTGATCTCCTGATTCGGTCGAATGCAAAGCCATACCAACTTGTAACCACGTGTCGCGGTCATCGGTTGGTATATAAGCAATAGCGTGGCGAATGCGCTTAACTTCATCAACGGGTAATAAAATGATGTTTTCGGGTGGCTTTGCCAGGTTTTTCCCTTGGCCTAGTTTTTTAATCAACCAATCGGGTGCGGCTTTAGGGTGTGCGCCGTTTAACGGGTCTGCCTCAGCATCCCAAAAATACTCTTTACCACTTATATGGTTAGATGGTGCTACAACGATATAGCCGCCATCGCCTCGGGTGTCGATACCCGGCCATAAGTTAGTTGTACTTCGGCCAATATCGCCCGGGTGTTTAAAAATGTAATGACGCCCACCTGATCCGGTTACGGCAAAAACATCATCGGGTACTTTTCCGTACACCTCTTGGATTTTATCAAAAGAGGCTTCACCATCGTTTTTAGGGTCAATATCTAAAACAAAAATTCCGCTTTCCTTGCCTGTTCTTACGCCTATATTGGCGTTAGGGTGTTGCTTCCACCACTTTTTAATAATATCTTTCCTAAGCGTTGCGGCTTTAAATCCACCACCCAAAATAGGGTGCTTGCCGGGTGATTTGCATTGTTTGCCACAACTGCATTTTCCCGCGTTTATATAGTGAAGCGGGAATACTTGCCAGCCTATTGAGGCGTATTTTAGAGCATGGTTTAGGTTGCTGTTTTTATTGGGTGTTAGAGTCATTTATCTACCCCTCCCCCAATGTGTGCCCCGGATTAAAATTGTATCCAAAAAACTAATAATTAAGTTGATGTGTATGCGAGTTTTGGTGGTTGTGTTTTTTGTGTTGTGCAGTCTAAAGCACTCGGCTCTTGCTTGCCTAACCCAAAAGTATATGGTGTCGAGAAGTGCTGTGTTAGAATCTGGTTTGCAATATGTTGTCTTAAGCTCTTGGTGTTGGCGCACCAAGGGCTTTATTTTTGGGGTATTCATTATTAAGCCCCCGTCTCAATTTTATTAAAGGTATTTTTTTTCAGCCATGCGTCAACGGCCTCTGGGTCATAACGAACGGTTTTACCTATTTTTATAAAGGGAATTGCGGGGTGGCCTGTTGATCGAGCTTTGGCTAGAGTTGTAACGGGAATTTTAATTCGCGCGGCTTCTTCTTCAGGTGTGTTTAACTTAAGGCGTATAGCTTTTTTTAAATTCGTTTTATGTGTGGTCATGTTTTATCCTCAATGGTTATCTAGTGAATAGACTAGTACGCTCAGCACAGCGCTAAGCTTGAGGCGTATATTGCCGAAAATTAAATTGAACTATGGGGTACTTAAAAGAGAAGGGTTGTTACCCTAGATTTTTGATTTGCCTGTTTTACGGGCTTTTCCCGTCTTTATGTTATCCCCTACCCATTGCCATAATTTATGGCTTTCTTCAGTAGGAGCTGCTGAGCGATCGGGTTTCTTAAATGAGGTTAGATAATGATATCTGAAGGGGGCAGCTTTCAATCTTTTTACTGTCCTTTTGTATGCTTTTTTGACGGCTTCTGTACGATTTTCATCAATTCTATTGCTTACCAAAGATGCAGCAATATCATAAATATCCGCCCATGCTGCGCCGTGTTCCCGGGCTTCTTTTACTGAATAATAAAGGTCAATATCAGCCATGTCTTTTTCGTATTGGGTGAACCAGTTTCTCCATTTTTTTAGATGTCCTTTGTCATTAGTCGAAAGTATGAATACTGCCGTAGTTGCTTCATCAGCCACCCATTTTGGAAGAGGGGTCTCATTTTTTTTGCATATTTGAATTGCGTCAGCAAGGGCGCCAAGGCAGCCCCCGTTATATGCATTTTCCTTATCTTTAAGTCTCTGGGCAATCCAATCATCTTTGCTTTTCGGCATTGACCGATATTCAAAAGGCTCTTCGTACATATGCTCGTTCCCTAGCATCGTTCAAATAAAAATCAAGCCGGGCTGGTGAACGTGACCAGTTTTTCAGGAGCTACCCTAGGCTTGGTTAATTCTTACAAGTTGTATATGTTCGCTTCAGTAGGCGGCGCTGCCTGCTTGTTAATTAGCCTAATCATTAGCCGCTTCATTATGATTTTTTGTTGTGTTGTAAGTTTGCGCCACATGGTTATGAATTCTTTTTCTTCTTCGGCTTGTCGTTCTTCAGGTGTTTTAAAACCAGTTTGAATAATCATTTTTTTGCCCTTAGTTGTATAACGTTGCTTTTAGTTGAGACTTTGGCCTGTATGTAAGCGGCTATTTTATTAATGGCTTCTTTTAATGTTTCTTCCTCTGTCACAATATAGCCGCCTGTTACGTCGTTAGTTGTAACGTGGTTCATTAATCGCTTAATCATTGTTAATGGAAGGTTTACCGCTTCGGCTATTGTTGCAAAAGTACGTCTGCAATCGTGTGAACTAAACTCAACACCACAAGCTTTAGTGATGGATTTTATGGGCTTTGTAGGCACTACCATTGGTTTGTCATGTTCATTTTTGCCTTTAGGTTTTTGGCTGAATGCCCATTTGCTTTCCCCTGTAATGCTGTAAAGGTTTTTTATATAAGGCAAAAGCGGTGTTGGAATTGCTAACTTGTGGTCAGTGCCATTTTTTGTATCGTAAACGGTAATGTTTTTATGCTTTAGGTTTATATGCTCCCATTCGAGCGTTAATGCTTCTTTGCTTCGTAGTCCCATGTATAAAATCATTAGGAAGTACACTTTAGCTTTTTCATTGTTCAAGGCGGTTACGGCATCATGCCATTCTTTTAATTTATCGCTAGGTATTACTCGATCCCTTCGTTCATTCTTATGCCATAAGCGAGCTTTGCTTAGTATTTTTGTTGGGTTATTGTCTATCATGCCTACCGCGTTAGCATAATTAAGGGTTAGGCGTAAAACTCGCATCGTTGTGTTTGCGGTCGTTTTACCTGTTTTGCTTATTTTTTTATGCCTAGCTAATACCATGCTTTCACTAATGCTATTAATCGGCTTCTTAAGCCAATCGCCAAACCCCAGTTTTAATTTGTAACGATAATCTTTAATTGTGAGCGGTTTTAGTTGGCGGTCAGCAAGGTATAGCTCTAATACGTTACCTAAAGGTGTTTTGCCTAATTGCTCTTTCTTTTTCTGAGCTGTTAGATCAATACCTGAGCTTAATGACGTCAAAATAGTATCTGTTTGCTTTCTTGCATAATGGACGGTTACCTCGTCAGCCGAACCTATCGTTACACGTTGGGTCTTTCCATTTGCCCACTTGACCACATAAAAAGCTTTGTGTCCTGAGCTACTAACACGGCACATAAGCTTAGGCTTTTCTTTGTCGTAGTATTCATCTCGTCCTTTATCTGGAAGTGGTAAGTCACGAATTCTAGCCTGTGTGAAATTGATTATTTTCTTAGCCATATTCAATCCGGGGTAAGGTGGGGGTAAGGTTTTTCTTCAATTTCTAGTATATATCAGCTTTCTAGGGTAATGTGCAGAAATTAAAAAAATATTTATAAAACAACAAGTTGATATAGAAAATCACTGTTTTAAAGGGGTGCGGAAAACATGGAAAATATAACTGAAAATCCTCGTGTCGATGGTTCGAATCCGTCTCTGGGCACCATGTACAACAAGGCCTCAGCTCTTTTTGGAGCTGGGGCTTTTTTGTTGCTTTTCTATATTGTGATACACCCATTATGCGATAGGCATAAGTTAGTCCGTTGGCGTTTTAATGAAGGTGCGGCCAGCATTTAAACTTGTTATTATGGACGCCTGTTTATTTTAGGGGACTGTAATGCGGCTGAATAAAACTTTCGTGATGGTTATTTTGATTTTTTTCTCGCTAACCGTACAGGCGCAATATCAATTGGATGAGGGTGAGTCATCTCTTTATTTTGTATCAATAAAGAAAAACAAAATTGGTGAGGTGCATTCGTTTAGCCAGTTGGCCGGCTCAATTAACGATAAAGGTTTTGCAAGCATTAGGGTTAATTTAGCCAGTGTTAAAACCCATATTGAGATACGCGATGAGCGAATGAAAAGCATGTTGTTTGAAACGGACCGTTTTCCTGAGGCTGTCGTGACAACCCAAATAGTTGGTATCCAAAATGGTTTGGTTGCTATGGGTGAGCGTGTTGTTAAAACAGTGGAGTTGAGTCTAAATTTACATGGGCAGCTGAAGACGCTCCTAGCCATTGTTCAAATAGTGGGTTTAAGTAATGGGGCGCTGGGGGTCAGCAGTGTAAAACCAATCCTGCTGAATGCGGCCGATTTTGAACTAGACGCAGGGATTGAAAAGCTAATGGACGTGGCTAAACTGCCGTCTATTTCAACGGCGGTGCCGGTTTCTTTTAACTTGGTATTTAAGCCGGAATAAGGGTTACGCTTCATAGCTTCAACTGTACCCGATAATATGGAGTGCTTTCGGTATAATGCGCTTTTTGCTGGAATAACTCATTTTCAAAATGCCCGACATTTCAACTATTAACGATATTCGTTCGTTAATTAATGATAGTTTAAGTAAGGATCAGCACCGATTCCGCAGGCAGCTAAAGAAACTTCAATCGAGTCAAAACTTACAACAAAAAAATGACTTGTTACGTCAGGTTAAACAGTCGTGTGAGGCGGTTGATCAGCGCCGTTTATGTTGCCCCAGCATTGATTTTCCAACGTTACCGATCAGTGAAAAAAGGGATGAGATCGCCGAGCTCATTAAAAAGCATCAAGTCATTATCCTGTGTGGTGAAACGGGTTCTGGCAAGACCACACAGTTACCTAAAATTTGCTTAGCGTTAGGGCGCGGGCTTAAGGGCCAAATTGGTCATACGCAACCGCGTCGGTTAGCGGCTGTTAGCGTTGCGCAACGTATTGCCGATGAGTTGAAGGTTGAAGTGGGGCAAGCGGTAGGCTATAAAATTCGGTTCCAGGGAAAGGAGAAAGACCAAACACTCATTAAATTAATGACGGATGGTATTTTGTTGGCAGAAATTAAATCCGATCCCTTTTTAAGTCGATACGACACGCTGATTTTAGATGAGGCGCATGAGCGTAGCTTAAATATTGATTTTCTCTTGGGTTATATGAAATGGTTGCTCCCCAAGCGACCAGATCTGAAGCTTATTGTCACTTCAGCAACGATAGACCCTGAACGTTTCTCTAAACATTTTAATAACGCTCCGATCATTAATGTATCGGGGCGAACATATCCTGTTGAAATGCGATATCGACCCATTGAGGCAGGTCTTGAAACGAACGAACAAAATAGAACCGAAGCGATTGTGGCGGCGGTCGATGAATTACATCGGGAGAAACTCGGCGACATTTTGGTGTTTTTAAGCGGCGAACGTGAAATACGCGAAGCCACACAGGCACTTAGGAAGCAACACCCTGAGAACTATGATATTTTGCCGTTGTATTCGCGGCTTAGCGCAAAAGAACAATCAAACATTTTTAAAACGCATAAGAAATCTCGTATTGTGTTGGCGACAAATGTGGCTGAAACATCGCTGACGGTGCCGGGCATTCGATGTGTTATCGATACGGGTTTGGCAAGAATCAGTCGTTTTAGTCAACGAAGCAAGATCCAACAATTACCCATAGAACCGATATCCCAAGCCAGCGCCAATCAACGCAGTGGCCGTTGTGGTCGAGAAGCGCCAGGGGTTTGTATTCGTTTGTTTAGCGAAGCGGATTTTAATCAACGTGCTGAATTTACTGAGCCAGAAATTTTACGAACCAATTTAGCCTCAGTGATTTTGCAAATGAAATCATTGCGGTTGGCTGAAATAAGCCATTTTCCATTTATAGAGCCACCCGCCGATAAAATGATACGAAGCGGTGTCCGCAGTTTGCATGAGTTGGGTGCGTTAGATAAGAACGAGAAGCTTACGCAGATTGGAAAACGATTAATTCATTTTCCACTGGATCCACAGTTTGGGCGTATGTTACTGGCCGCAGAGCCACTTTGTTGTTTAGATGAAGTCTTAACGATTGTGTCGGCTTTGTCGATTCAAGACCCAAGAGAACGGCCCAGTGACAAGGCAAAATATGCCGATGAAAAACACAAGGCGTACCAAAATGAAACATCAGACTTTTTATCGTTTATAAATTTATGGCGAGAGATTCAGAAGCAAAAAAAAGCGTTATCTAATCATCAGTTCCGGAAATATTGCCATGAAAATTTTTTGGCATATATGCGGGTTAAAGATTGGGAGGACATTCGTCGGCAGCTGTTAGATTTGGTTAGCAAAAACGCATCATTAACCATTAATTCCACCGAAGCAAATGACGATGCGATTCATCAAGCGCTTTTGACAGGCTTGGTAACGCGCATTGGTTTTAAGCACGACAAAGCGGAATATTTAGGTGCGAGAAATTTAAAATTCTACCTTCACCCTTCGTCTGCTTTATTTAAAAAGCAACCTAAATGGGTCATGGCTGCCGAGCAGGTTGAAACGACGCGGGTTTATGCTCGAACTATGGCCAGCATTAAACCGGAATGGATTGAAAAAGCAGCAGCTCATCTGATAAAGCGGCATTATTACGAGCCCCATTGGTCAAAAAAATCAGCACAAGGCATGTTCTACGAGCAACAACTGCTCTTTGGTTTAACGGTGAGTAAAGGTCGAGCTGTACCAATGGCAAGAACAGAACCCGCGCAGGCACGTGAAATGTTTATACGCCGAGGTTTAGTTGATCGTGAGATGGTGTGTCATGCGGCTTTTTTTAGAAAAAATGAAAAATTGTTAGAAGGCATTGAATATGAGCAGCAAAAAGGCCGGCGTGTTGATTTGTTGGTGGATGAGCAAGCCTTATTTGAATTTTATGATGATAAATTACCCGACAATATCACGAGTTTAGCGCTGCTCAATAAATAGATAAAAAATGATAAGAACCAAACGTCCTTGGAATTAACTACCGAGGATGTGTCATCAAAAGAGGAGTCGACGGTAGATGCGCAGAAATTTCCTGATGTACGTTTGATTAACGGCGTGCCAATCAACCTCAATTATCGTTTTGAACCCGGTCATCAAGACGATGGTGTTACAGCCGAGATTCCCTTGGCGCAATTAAATCAACTCACTGAAGAGGGCTTTGAATGGTTAGTACCTGGTTTGTATGCAGAGAAATTGCAGGCTTTGATCAAAGGCCTGCCGAAGAATTTACGCAAGCAATTTGTTCCTGTGCCCAATTATGTTGAGGCATGTATCGACGGCATGGAATATTCGAGTGGCCGACTGTTGGAAAAGTTGGCTGGCTTTCTAAATAAGCTGACTGGGTCAAACCTGAGGGCGTCTGACTTTGAGTTAGAGAAGTTACCGCCTCATTTGAGTATGAGCTTTTGTATTTTAAGAGATAAATCAAATGTCTTAGCCGTCTCAAAGGACTTTAATGCCCTTAAGCGTCAATATGCTGAAAAGGCTGGCGCACAATTTCAAACGGCTTTGAGTGATGCCTTGTCATCAACCGGCTCAAAAAAGTGGCAGTTTGATGAGATTCCCGAACAGCAGACAATCCAGCATCAAGGCCAGGAACTAAAAGGGTTTCCTGCGTTAGTGGATGAGAAAACCAGTGTTGGCCTCAGGTTAATGGATTCGGCAGAAGAGGCACAAAAAACGCATAAAGACGGTTTGATACGACTATTTCGTTTGAAATTTGCTAAAGAATTAAAGAAATTGAGCCGACAATCGGCGATTACCACATCACAAGCGTTCAGTTATCAGCATTTGAACCCACACCCCCATTGCCAACGAAGCGTGGGCGAAGATATTTTTGATGATCTGGCGCATCAGTTGATCGCAAGTTATTTTGCAGATCAAGATATTCGAACGGAAAAGAAGTTTGATCAAGCGGTTCAAAAAAATGATGTTTCATTGTATGCAAAGGGCTATGAATTGTCTGAAACGATTTCATCGCTGCTGGCACAACATCAACGAGTCATGGAGGCTTTAAATAAATGGCGCAATGAAAAAGCACTCTATACCGACATCTCTCAGCAACTTTCTTGCCTGTGTTTTGAAGGGTTTATCCGTCATGTGCCGGCCGATCAACTTGAGTTTTATACGCGGTATTTGAAAGCCATTTTAATCAGGTTAGAAAAAGCAGCAGGGCAGTTGGAAAAAGATGCCGTGAAAGCAAAACAGGCGCAATTTTTTGAAAAAAAGTTTTGGCAGTTTATCGCATCAACTGATACAGCCCCCGAAGATGACTCATTCCGATGGCTGCTTGAAGAATTTAGAATTTCGTTATTCGCGCAACAGATTAAGACGCGACAACCCATTTCTGAAAAGCGGTTGGAAAAGGCTTGGGCTGCTCGCTTTAATTAGCATCAAAGCGATAGCGATTCGTTCACATAAGAGGGAGTCAGCTGTTTTAGAGCTCAAGGCGTTATATTAAAGTGGGTTATCGTTGCTGGACTAAAATCCAGGGGAGTACCACCACAGACCAAAGGGTGCTTTCCCCTTGTGACCAACGTTGGGCCTCTTCATTCGAGACACCCGACAAACGATTTTCAGCGACCCATTGCTCAATGACCGCCTTATTATCGTTTGCCATTTCAACAGCCGTATCGACGAGATCTAAATCGCTAGATACACGCAATAAATGACCGCGTGCAAAAAAACGCTCTAAATCCTTCCACTCAATTTTGGCTGTTTCGGCGTGTAAGGCATGCCATTGTTTAGATTTATTCTCCATGGAGCTATTTTACATGGATTTTTCAACATTTGATGCAGCCCATTTCCTTATAATGTAACATAATAAGCATATAAATAATTAGGAGATAATAGGATGGAGAATTTTACCCCTTACACTTCTTTGGCAGGCGGCATATTGCTTGGCATCAGTGCCAGCCTATTGATGTATTTGAATGGTCGAGTGGCGGGCATTAGCGGCATTGTCAGTGGTCTTTTAAACAACGTATCGGTCACTGAAAAAGCCTGGCGCGCCGCTTTTGTCATCGGTGTCATTGGTGGTGCGGCTATCTATGCCTACTTTTTTCCAGTTGTTATAGAGCCCCGTGAGCATACAACAACAGCCCTGCTGGTTTTGGGTGGTCTATTTGTTGGTTTCGGAACGGCAATGGGCAGTGGCTGTACCAGTGGCCATGGGATATGTGGAATTTCTAGATGCTCATTGAGGTCAATAACGGCAACGATGGTCTTTCTTATAGCCGGTATTGTTACCGTTTACATTGCAAAATTGGTGTTAGGAGCCTAACGATGAATAAAATACTGAGCGCGTTGTTAGCAGGGGGCATTTTTGGCGTAGGCATTACCTTATCAGGAATGGTTGACCCCAATAAAGTGGTTAATTTTTTAGATATTACCGGAAACTGGGATCCGAGTTTAATGTTCGTTTTAGGGGGTGCGGTCATAACCACGACGGTGATGTACCGTTTTGTATTTGCACGCGGTAAACCAATATTTGATGAAGACTTTCATTTGCCAACGGTGTTGAAAATAGATGCTCGGTTGTTAATTGGTTCGGCGCTATTTGGTATTGGGTGGGGCTTAATTGGTTATTGCCCAGGCCCGGTGGTAGCAAGCCTTGGCTTTAGATTGGAAGAGCCGTTAATTGTGGTAGTTTCTATGTTAGCAGGTCTGTTGTTATACAAAGTTACCTCTAAAGTATAACTCTAGAGGCAAAAGAAGTTTTGTTGGGAATTAAATAGAAGCTCCCTTTACCCTTAGTGTGTTGAAAAGATCAGCACAATGTTTTTGCCGGGTTGTTAACCGGCCAGCATTTTAAGGCCGGCCAGCATCAGGAGAACGGCAAAAACTTTTTTTAATGATTCGGTTGGAACAGTGTGAGAAAGATGTACACCTAAGACCGCGGTAAAAAGGCTGGTGCTGCTGATGCCTAAAAAAGCTGGAATATTAATGTAGCCAATATTGTTGTCGGGCAGATTTGCAGCTTGCATACCGATAATAGCAAAACTAACAGCACCAAATATTGCTATCGGTAAGCCGCAGGCGCTACCTAAAGCGATAGCTTTTTTAATGGGTACATTATGCCACGTCATATAGGGCACGGTCAGCGTACCACCGCCAATTCCAACCAAGGTTGATAAGGTGCCTATGACTGTACCGGCTAAGCCTAAAGGGAGGGTGCCAGGGAGCTGGCGATGAGGCTTCGTTTTTAGATTAATGAACATGCGTGCACCATTTAATACCAGGAATGAGCCAAAAACCATGGCTAATACTTCACTGGTCATCATGTGAGCCAAGTCAGCACCAAACCATGCGCCAATAGCAATGCCGGGCGTCAGTGTTATAAAAACGGGCCAATTAATTGCACCGCGTCGGTGTTGAGCCCACACGGCAGAAATGGAAGTCGTAATGATGGTCGCTAACGAGGTGGCAACGGCTGTTTGCATGATGGATTCAGCTGGCATACCATGATGAGTCAAAAGCCAAGCGATGAAGGGCACGATGATAATGCCGCCGCCGATACCTAACAAACCCGATAAGATACCTGAAATGACCCCAAAGGCCGCACAATATAAAAGAATCTCCAGCATGGTAAATTTAAAGCCCTTAATTAAAAGCGCAATGATAACGTATATAAGAGTTTACTGATGGAAATATATCTTGTCGGTGGGGCTGTCAGGGATGAGTTATTAGGGTATCCATATACGGATAAAGATTATGTTGTGGTTGGCTCTACGGCCGAACAAATGTTGCAGCAGAATTACCGCCCTGTGGGGAAAGATTTTCCGGTTTTTCTGCACCCAGATACGAAAGAAGAATATGCATTGGCGAGGACAGAACGAAAGACAGGGACTGGTTACAAAGGGTTTGACATTTATGCCTCGCCAGAAGTGACGCTTGAGCAAGATCTGCAACGGCGTGATTTAACCATTAACGCCATGGCAAAAAATGCAGAAGGTGTGGTGGACCCTTATGGCGGCCAAGCTGATTTGAAGGCAAAAATGTTACGTCACGTTTCTCCTCATTTTAAAGAAGACCCTCTGCGTGTATTGAGGGTTGCACGATTTGCTGCACGGTATGCCCATTTAGGGTTTAGGATCGCGCCAGAGACAATGGCATTAATGAAAGAAATGGTGAGTACTGGAGAGGTAAGTGCCTTAATACCAGAACGGGTGTGGCAAGAAATAAGTCGCTCGCTTGGGGAAAAGTCGCCAGATGTTTTTTTTGAAACGTTAAGGCAATGTGGCGCATTGGCGGCTATTTTGCCGGAAATTGATGCATTGTATGGTGTTCCTCAACCTGAAAAGCGCCACCCTGAAATTGATACCGGCGTGCATACGATGATGGTTTTACGCCAAGCGGTAGCGTTGTCTGACAGTAAAATCGTTCGTTTCGCAGCCCTGATGCATGATTTGGGCAAGGGGTTAACGGCGAAAGAAAACTGGCCCTCCCACTATGGGCATGAAACCAAGGGGCTAGTAGCGCTGAAGGAATTGGTCAATCGTTTACGTGTGCCGAATGATTATGCAGACCTTGCCGAAAAGGTGATGGCATACCACACGCACTGTCATCGAGCATTTGAATTAAAAGCCAGTACCTTGTTAAACATGTTTGAAGCATTGGGTTTTTTTCGTCAGCCAGAAAAACTGACTTTATTTTTGTTGGCCTGCGAGGCTGATTCAAAAGGCCGGTTAGGTTTCGAGGATAAAGACTACCCACAAGCACAATGGCTTAAACAGGCTTTTTATGCGGCGAATCAGGTTGACGTTAAGGCGTTTATTGCTCAAGGTTTAGCGGGGAAAGACATTGGCGAGGCGCTACGTAAAAAGCGTCTTGAGGCGATTCAACAGTTAACACGCAGTGAAGCGCAACACAAATAATGGGTGCTTTTTTCACGGTGATCTGTTTCAAAAAGGTGCTTTTTAAAAGCTAAACAGGTAGAAAAACGAAACGGGCCGCCGATTGAATAACGTTTTTTATTGTGCGGTGATTTTTCGTGGCAATAATTTGCGCTAATAAGTCTTGTTGGCCTATGAGTTTTCCGAACAAACGATCGTAACTGCGGTTAGTAGTGGTTATTCCCTGCCCAGAGCTGAGTAAAAAGAAGTCTCCATTACGTTTTTTTTTAGTTTGCAGTAACCATGAAGCAACCTCAATGTTGCGTGCACCATTGTAGAGGCGTTGAGCATCCAAACTGTCAAACAGGTAGAACTCTCTTTTGCCATTATATGAAAGGGTTAGCATGCTGCCTAAGCCTGATATGAAAGCCAATACTCGATCACCTTGATACTGCTCATCAAAAGCGAGTCGTATACTGTCGACGCTATGTTTGCCGTTAACGACTGGAAAGGGTTGGCTAAAAATACGTGCGACAGCGGCTTCTCTGGATTTTAGCTTGGCTTTTTTCCATTCGCGCGGGTTACGTTTGTATAACTTTACTGCTAACAGTTTCAACTGATTTATGGTGAGCTTCACGTGGGTGTCAGCGACCATATCAATATCGGTTTTCCCTATCGCACTCAGATTAAAGTACTCATAATGGTGGCCTTTTTGATTAGGTACTTGAGCGCAAGAGGCTAATAAAATAGGAAAAAAAAGCAAAGATAAAAGTCGGTTTTGCATTCGGTATTCAGTAACATGTTCTTGTTGAAATTTTAGTTTATTTTGGAGACGGTGTGTCCGATTTACAGAAAATAGTCTTGATTACGGGGGCGGCGCGACGAATAGGCGCGCAAATCGCAACAACATTCCATCACGCAGGCTATGGGGTGGTTATCCACTATCAACATTCAGCTGATGAAGCGAACAACCTTGCCGCTTTGTTCAATCGTGAGCGAAAAGGCTCGGCTTGGGCGTTACAGGCGGATTTGCAATCGGTGAGGCAAATTGAGTTGTTGGTACAAGAGGTTATTGGCAAAGTTGGGCGGATAGATGTTTTAATTAATAACGCGTCTACTTTCTATCAAACGCCGATAGAGGAAGCTAGCGAAGATCAATGGAATGATTTGATGGGGAGTAATTTGAAAGCCCCGTTTTTTATCACTAAGTCGAGTGTTGACGCGTTAAAAAAAACGCAGGGTTGCGTGGTCAATGTGGTTGATATTTATGCCGAACGTTCGCTATCAGACTACCCAATTTATAGTACGGCAAAGGCCGGTTTATCTGCACTGACCAAGTCGTTGGCAAAAGAACTGGCGCCAGATATTCGTGTGAATGGGGTATCGCCGGGGGTTATTTTATGGCCAGAAAATGCGTCGAATGAACTAAGAGAAGAATTGATGGCCCGTATCCCGCTACAGCGGCAAGGCTCCCCCCAAGATATTGCAGAAACGGTCTTGTTCTTAGCTGAAAAAGGCCGGTATATTACAGGGCAGGTGATTGCGGTTGATGGCGGGAAAAGTTTAATTTAATCCCACTTAAATTGAATGCGTTTTTGTACGATATTTGTTTTATCAAAGTCTTGCCAAAGCTGTTCGTAAGACTTAGACAGGATCGGGTGCTTCAGGTGGGCTGCAATTTCAGCCAGGGGCTCTAAAACAAAAGCATAACGGGTAATTTCGCTTCGTGGAATTTCGAGCTTGGGGTTTGAGCTGATATAGTCGCCGTATAACACTAAGTCTAAATCTAAGGTACGTGGGTTGAACTTTTTCTGATCATGGGTGCGGCCATTATCCTTTTCAATGGTGTCTAATATCGTGTCGACTTGCGTGGGCGTCAAATCGGTTTCAAAAGCGGCTATTAAATTTAAAAAAGGGTGACCATCAAAACCAACAGCGTCCGATTCGTAAACACTGGACAAGGTGATGTGACCAAATTGTTCTTTTAAGGCCAGAATGCCCGCACGAATATGTTTTTCGCGTTCAATATTGCTACCAATGCTGAGGTAAACAGTTGTCACTGGGGTTTTGTTCCACGCTCAATTATGATGCCAACGTCATCGGCGTGACGTAAAGCGCCTTTTTTGTTTAACGTTAGCCTTAACCACGGGACATTGAAGTCATTGATAATGAGTTCAGCCACTCTTTCTGCCAGGGTTTCAACGAGCTGAAAATGACTTTTCTCGACAAAAGCAATCACAGCTTTCGATAGGGATTTATAATCTAAAGTATCATTGATATGATCACTGGCAGCGGCTTTTTTTATATCGGTGGCCATTTCAATATCAAAAAAAACAGTTTGCTTTATTGTTCGCTCCCAATCAAAAATACCGATAACGGTTTCTATGCGAAGATTTCGTAAGAAAATAATGTCCATGCGTTCCTTGTTTATTTTTTTTGAGGCAGGTTGAGTTCTGATAAAGGCCAGCGGGGTCGCGCTTTAATATGAAGGGCGTCGTGTTCACCAGCTAATAAGCGTTGATAACCAGCGAAAGCGATCATGGCGCCATTGTCGGTACAAAATTCATGGCGAGGGTAAAAAATCTCAGCGCCAGTTTCCTTTCCCATTTGGTTGAGTGTTGATCGTAAACGTTTATTTGCACTAACGCCACCGGCTACCACTAAAGTAGACAGCCCAGTTTGCATTAAAGCGCGCTTGCACTTGATGGCCAAGGTCTCTGCAACCGCCTCTTCAAAGGCTCTGGCAATGTCGGCACAGGTTTGTTCGTCGAGGGTATTTTGTTGACTGGTTGTAAGAGCAAATGTTTTTAGCCCGCTAAAGCTAAAATCAAGACCGGGGCGATTGGTCATTGGGCGAGGAAAATTAAATCGTTTGGGGTTCCCCTTTTCAGCGCAAGCAGCTAAAGCAGGGCCACCTGGGTAGCCTAATTTGAGCAGTTTGGCCGTTTTATCAAAGGCTTCACCGGCCGCATCATCCAAAGACTCTCCTAATAATTCGTACTCACCAACTTGACCTACCTTAATGAGTTGAGTGTGACCACCTGAGACCAACAGGGCTACAAAAGGGAACGAGGGCGGGTTATTTTCGAGCATAGGGGCTAACAGGTGTCCTTCCATATGATGCACGCCGATGGAAGGAATGTTCAATGCATAAGCTAAACTCCGCGCTACACTAACGCCCGCAAATAAAGCGCCTATGAGCCCCGGTCCGGTAGTGTATGCGATACCGGTTAAGTCTTCGCGAGTTACGTGAGCTTTGGTAACGCATTGTTCAATCAACGGGATTAATTTGCGCACGTGATCCCGCGAAGCCAGTTCAGGTACCACGCCGCCGTATTCTGCATGCATCTCGATCTGGCTATACAGTGCATCGGCCAGTAAGCCCTTGTCGCCATAGAGTGCAACGCCCGTTTCGTCGCAGGATGTTTCAATGCCAAGTATCAGTTGGGGTTGATTCGTCATTAATGTTGGTCGCTTAACGCGTCGCAAAAATTCGTATTATACGCATAGGTTATTGGTTTCGCTTTAATGATCTGACACTTGAAGGTCAGGTTTGATATGCACGTGGTTTTTATACCTCGGTCTATATTGTTGGCCTATAAGTGTTGGCATGGGATAGCGCTACGTGTATAATCCGCCATCCTTTTACACCTAACTTTAATTTAAGAAGAGAGAAATACATGCCTTCAGTTCGCGTTAAAGATAACGAACCATTTGATTTTGCATTGCGCCGTTTTAAGCGCACATGCGAAAGAGCCGGTGTTTTGGCTGAGTCACGTAAGCGTGAGTTTTATGAAAAGCCAACAGCAGAACGCAAGCGTAAAGCAGCGGCCGCTGTAAAACGCCATCTCAAAGGGTTATCTCGTACTCGTCGTGCGTTAAACAACCTTCGTCGCGGTCGCAGCTAAATTTTACTTTTTGTATCGCTAATATCATGAGCGACCCTGTAAACGCTTTATCGCTTCGTATTCGTGAGGATATGAAGCAGGCGATGAAAGCAAAAGAAAAAGAAAAGCTGAGTGTTATTCGGTTAATACTCGCCGCAATCAAACAAAAAGAAGTGGATGAGCGCACAGAGCTGGATGATGCGCAAGTCCTTCAGTTATTAGATAAAATGGTCAAGCAGCGCCGTGACTCGATAGAGGCGTATGATAAGGCCGGTCGTGATGATCTGTCCGTAATAGAGCAAAAAGAAACGCTGATCATTCAGCAATACCTGCCTCAGCAATTAACAGAATCGGAGATTGATCAGTTGATTGATCAGGCGATCAGCGATTCCGGTGCTGAAGGCATGAAAGACATGGGTAAAGTCATGGGTATTCTTCGGCCACAGTTGCAAGGTCGAGCTGATGTTGGTGCCGCAAGCGGAAAAATAAAAGCAAAACTCTCCTAACGTTAAGCCTATAGAGCTCCTCGCTCTACAAAGCCAGGATCATCAGTTGCTGACAATACACCAACCTATAAAAAAGCCTTAAAGCTTGTTAATCTAGTCTATGCTTTCAAATGAGAAACATAGGGTACACAAATCACCGTAAACATGGCTGGCCGAATCCCTCAACATTTTATTGATGATCTATTGGCACGTACCGATATCGTTGATGTGATTGATAGCCTGGTGCCATTAAAAAAGAAAGGTGCGAATTATTCCGCATGCTGTCCTTTTCATGATGAAAAAACCCCGAGTTTCACAGTAAGTCAGGATAAGCAGTTTTATCACTGTTTTGGTTGCGGTGAGAGCGGTTCGGCCATTGGTTTTTTGATGGAATATAGTCACCTGAGTTTTGTCGAGGCGGTAGAGGAGCTGGCAAACCGATGTGGAATAGAGGTCGTTCGAGAGCAAGGTTTTGAGCCAGAGCAACCAAAACGAGACTTAACCCCTTTGTTCGCCATGAATGAAAAGGTCAGTGAGTTTTATCAGCAGCAATTACGCCAGCACAGTGCTGCTGAACGAGCAACCGGTTATCTAAGAAACAGAGGGTTGACGGGTGAAGTTGCTAAAGCGTTTCAATTGGGCTTTGCGCCACCGGGTTGGGATAACCTGCTCTCGTCAATGGGTGCAAATGAGACTCTTTTGGGTCAATTACGTGAATTAGGACTGGTTACGACAAATGATAATAATAGAACATATGACCGGTTTCGAGAGCGCATTATTTTCCCGATCCGCAATAAGCGTGGGCAAACAGTGGGTTTTGGTGGACGTGTTGTAGATAACGGTGAGCCGAAGTATTTAAATTCTCCAGAGACGCCGCTGTATCACAAAGGGCGAGAAGTGTATGGCTTGTTTGAAGTGCTGAAGTCGTCGAATAAAATCCAACGAATTATCCTTGTCGAAGGATACCTGGATGTCATTTCACTTTATCAGCAGGGTATCAAGAACGCCGTTGCGGCTTTAGGCACAGCAATAACACGAGAACATATTGATCTGTTATTTCGTTCGGTATCCGAGCTGGTGATTTGCATGGATGGCGACTCAGCAGGGCGAAAAGCGGCTTGGAGAGCGGTTACCAATGCGTTACCGGCATTACGCAGCAGTCGACAGATAAAAGTACTGTTACTCGATGAGGGTGATGATCCAGATAGTCTAATCCGCAAGAAAGGGGCAGCACATTTTGAGCAATTAATTGAGCACGCCGTGCCGCTATCCACTTATTTTTTTGATTATTTGGCGACACTGCATTCATTAACGACGATCGAAGGCCGTGCCGCTTTCATGGAGCAGGCGAAGCCGCTGATTAATACCTTGCCGGCAGGCGCTTTCGCAGAATTAATGAAAAAACAACTGGCACGATTGACGAAGACAGAACGTGAGCAGGCTGCCAGCTTATCGAAGCCGCGATTTGGAACACGCCAACCCGTTCGCAAAACGGGGGTCGCCCCCTTGTCGGCAATGCGGCATTTGATCACGCTGATTCTTCACGAGCCAGCGTTGGCACTAAAAATTAATACGGAAGAAAATTGGCTCGAGTTGGAAGTGCCCGGTATGTCGGTTTTAAAGGAACTAATATCGGCCATGAATAGTCAAAACGATCTGTCTCCAGCGATGTTATTAGAGCGCTTTCGTGGACGTGAGTTCGAAAAAACAATGAGAGCACTATTTGCTGAAGAGAGACTGATAGTTGGCGAGTCGTTAGAGCATGAGTTTTTAGGAGCCATTTCGCGGCTTAAAGAACAGGCAAAACATAGCCGTTATGAGCAGTTATTGGCAAAATCAGAACATTTGACTGATGAAGAAAGAAATGAACTTAGAGAATTAGTAAAATAGATTATGATGCGTAGATAAATTACAAATATCTGCTACAATATTCGGTTCAGTCGATGAAAATTTGTACTTAAAATTTACGGGAACGTAATGGATAAAGAACAGCAAAAAAAGCAGGCTTCAAAAATTAAAGCGCTTATCAGCATGGGGCACGAACAAGGCTACCTAACGTACGCTGAAGTGAATGATCATCTGCCTCAAGATGTGGAGCCAGAGCGTATTGAAGAAATTATCACGATGATTTCTGATATGGGTATCGGTGTGCACGAAACAGCACCGGAAGAAGATACCGTATCCGATGGCGCGGCGGGCGAATCTGTAGATGAATCAGCTGCCGCAGAGCTGGCTGCTGTTGCCTTGGCAACCGTTGATAAAGAATTAGGTAGAACGACAGACCCTGTCCGCATGTACATGCGCGAAATGGGAACAGTCGGCCTGCTAACGCGTGAAGGTGAACTTGATATCGCTAAGCGGATCGAAGAAGGTCAAAATGAAATGCTGGCCGCACTGGTCCGTTATCCGGCCGTTGTTGAATGCTTTTTTGACGTGTTCGATAAAGTTAAAAATAAAGAGCTGAGGTTAGCCGATTATCTGCCAGATTTTGTTGATCTCGAAGATGATTATGATTATACGCAACCTGCTGCTGCAAAAGACGATGCGGTGCCAGATGTTCCAGCAATAACCGTTGCAGATGTTCAAGTTCGTATTGATGAAATTAGCGCTAAGTATGAGGGCTGCAAAAAAATTATCAATAAGGCAGGTTATGCGTCTGATAAAACTCAAAAAGCGTTTGATGATTTAGCGCTCTTGTTCATGGCGCTTAAATTTACACCTCGATTTTTTGCCATGCTCAGTGATGTGTTGAAGCAGAGTGTCGATTTGGTGAGAGCACAAGAAAAAACAATCATTGATATTTGTGTAAAACAAGCAAAAATGCCGCGTAAGTTATTTATTGCGGGTTTTGTGAAAAATGAAAGTGACCTGACCTGGCTTGAGGAGCACCTTAAAACGGATGAGCCTTATGTTGCATGTATAAAAGAGAATTTTAACGAAATTCAAAAAGCACAAGTCAGGCTTTCTAACGTTGAGAATGAAAGCAAATTAGTCACTTCAGAAATTAAAGATATCAACCGTCGCTTATCCATTGGCGAGGCGAAAATGCGCCGGGCTAAAAAAGAAATGGTTGAGGCAAACTTGCGGTTGGTTATTTCCATTGCTAAAAAATATACAAACCGAGGATTGCAGTTCCTGGATCTTATTCAAGAAGGTAATATCGGCTTGATGAAGGCTGTTGATAAGTTTGAATATCGTCGGGGTTATAAATTTTCTACCTATGCCACATGGTGGATTCGCCAAGCGATTACACGTTCAATTGCCGATCAGGCAAGAACGATTCGTATTCCCGTTCATATGATTGAAACCATCAACAAACTGAACCGTATCTCACGCCAAATTCTACAAGAAAAAGGCCGCGAAGCATTGCCAGAGGAGTTGGCGGTAGAAATGGAAATGCCGGAAGATAAAGTGCGTAAAGTACTTAAAATAGCTAAAGAGCCTATTTCTATGGGCACGCCAATAGGTGATGATGAAGACTCAAGTCTAGGTGATTTTATTGAAGATGCCAATGCGGTATCACCGGTTGATTCGGCTACGATTGAGAGTTTGAGAGAGTCAACGCAGGAGGTTCTTGCCGGTTTAACGGCTCGTGAAGCAAAAGTGATCAGAATGCGTTTTGGCATTAATATGAACACAGACCATACGCTGGAAGAAGTGGGCAAGCAATTTGATGTCACGCGTGAACGAATTCGCCAAATTGAAGCAAAGGCGCTTCGTAAGTTGAGACATCCATCAAGAACAGAACATTTACGTAGTTTTATCGATACATCTGAATAAAAACTAAGGGCCTTTAGCTCAGTTGGTTAGAGCAGTGGACTCATAATCCATTGGTCGAAGGTTCAAGTCCTTCAAGGCCCACCAAATAAAAAAGACCTATGAATTTCCGTAGGTCTTTTTTTATGCTTGTTTTAATTCAATAGTCAAAACTAGAGAGGGATTACTCTCAAGAAAGTACTATAAATTAACTGAGATAGATTTGAGGTTGGTTAAATAATTCAGGTACGTTGACGTTTTCGCGCCAACGTACCTGTGTAAGTATCTCATTAGTGGTTATCACACTCGGCTAGGAAGTTTAGTAATTCTTCCCGGTATTTATAGTAATCAGGGTGTGCTACCAGCTCTTTACGACTCCGTGGTCGAGGTAAATCGACTTGCATGACTTTGCCGACTTTTGCGTTGGGGCCATTGGTCATCATCACCACGCGATCGGCCAGTAAAATGGCTTCATCCACATCATGCGTAATCATAATGGCGGTGACTTTTGTGCGTGTCCAAACCTCCATAAGCACTTCTTGTAACTCCCAGCGAGTTAAGGAGTCTAGCATGCCAAAAGGTTCATCCAGTAGTAATAACTTGGGTGAAAGGGCAAAGGCTCGAGCAATGCCAACACGTTGACGCATGCCATTGGATAATTCGGCTGCTTTTTTATCTAAAGCCCCGCTTAAGCCGACTTTACTCAGGTAGTAATCTACAATGTCTTTTCTCTCAGCTGCCGTTCCATGAGGGTACACACGTTCAACCCCTAAAGCGACATTTTCTCTGGCGCTTAGCCATGGGAATAAACTGGGTGCCTGGAAGACAACGGCGCGATCAGGGCCAGCAGAATCCACTTCTTTTTTGTCTAGCACAACACCGCCATCACTGATATCGGTGAGCCCCGCTGTCATTGAAAGTACGGTCGATTTCCCACAGCCAGAATGCCCAATAATGGAGATAAATTCACCCTTTTGGATATTAAGATTAAAATCTTCTACAACCGTTAAAGGGCCTTTAGGTGTTGGGTAAACTTTTTTCAAGTTGAAGTATTCGAGATACTTTTTTTCACCGATGTTGTCTTTGAATGGCTTGAGTGCATTAGGTTCTTCGACGCCGCTGTCAGTAAAATCATTACTGGTATTTGGTTTTACGTTTGGCAGCTCAATAACATTATCAGAGCCGGTATCCGTATTTAGCTGGCCAACTTGCATGAGGTACTGCGTGATTTCACCACGTAGGGACTTAAATTTTTCATCGTGGTTCATGGCTGCTCTGTCTCTAGGACGAGGCAAGTCTACGATAAACTCGGGGCCAAAGGTGGCCTTAGGGCCTGGGTTTAAAGGAATGATACGATCTGCCATGATCAATCCTTCATCGACATCATTGGTAATCAAAACGACCGTTTTCTTTTCCTGCTGCCAAATTCGAACAATTTCATCTTGTAAATTAGCCCTTGTTAATGCATCCAGTGCACTCAGGGGTTCATCAAGCAATAAGACCCGCGGGCTAGCCGCCAGCGCACGAGCGACATTAACGCGTTGACGCATGCCGCCAGATAGCTCAGACGGGTAGCGGTTTGTTGCATGCGATAGCCCTACCATCTCAATGTACTTCTCAATACGCTGCTGACGTTCATCTGAGGACAAATGGGAAAAAACAGAATCAACGGCGAGAGCAACGTTGCCGCTGACTGTTAACCAAGGCATTAACGAGTAGCTTTGAAAAACAACGCCTCGTTCGGCGCTTGGCCCGTCAACGTGTTTATTTTCAAGCTTCACTTCACCGCTGTCGGGTTGTATGAGTCCGGCGATGGTTGAAATCAAGGTTGTTTTACCGGTGCCTGAAAAACCAACGATGGCAACGAATTCACCTTCCTTGATATCGAGGTTAATATCATGGAGTACGTCGGTTTTTGAGGAGCCACTGCCGTACGATTTGGAGATTTTATTCAGTGTTAAAAATGACATTGTTAACTCCCCTTACATGGCTTCGCCATATGAAAAATATTTTTGCAGCGTCAACATAATACGATCTAGCATGAAGCCAATAATCCCAATCGTGAACACAGCAACCATAATTTTACCTAGCGATTGGGAGCTGCCATTTTGGAATTCATCCCAAACAAATTTGCCAAGCCCTGGGTTTTGCGCCAGCATTTCTGCCGCAATTAAAACCATCCAGCCTACGCCGAGTGATAAGCGTAAACCGGTAAAAATTAACGGTAAAGAACTGGGTAAGACAATTTTGATAATGGTCTTCCACCAGCCTAATTGAAGGACTTTGGACACATTCATCAGGTCTTTATCAATAGAGGCAACACCAACAGCGGTATTAATGAGGGTTGGCCATAAAGAGCAGAGTGTCACCGTGATAGCGGATACCAAGAATGATTTAGAAAAGCTGGCGTCACCATCAGTAACGTAAACAGCACTGACGACTAACGTTACGATGGGGAGCCAAGCCAACGGGGAGACCGGTTTAAAGATCTGAATCATTGGGTTCAGCGCTGCATTAAAGGCAGGGCTTAATCCGCAAACGATCCCCAATGGTACGGCAACGATGGTGGCTATAATGAAGCCAACAAAAACCGTCCATAAGCTGGTTAAAATTTGTTGTGGATAAGTGGCTTTGCCGGTGTAATTCCTTATCTTGATAACGGCATCGGGATTCTTTTCCAGTTTTTTTGCGTTTCTTGCTTCTTGTCTTTTATAAAAAGCGTCTTCTTTAGCTTTCTCTTTGTAATGATCGGAGGCTAAATTCTTAGCTTCTGCCCAAACCGCAGAGGGACCAGGGATGGCCCCCAGGCTCGTCTGTATGCTAGAGGCACCTACACTCCATAGCCCAAGAAAAACCAGTACAGCAATCACCGGGACGCCAATAACTTTAAGCATCTCTTTAAATTGTTCTGCAGGATTTTCACCCGCTAGAAGCCTAACGATTGGAATAAACCAGGTAAAACCAATCAATTCTAGAAAACGAGTGATTTTTAATAACATGTTAACCTCTTTGTTAAAGTTTGTTTAAAACAGTTCGGATCAAACGTTGATCCATTATTTGAAACGTTTTTTTATTAAATAAATGAGCGGGGCAATAAAAAAGCACGCCCACAAAATGAGGGCGTGCTGATGCTTTATTTCACGGTGTCGTCACCTTTTAGACCAATTTTGAATTTCTCCAAATAGGCATTTGGTTCACGTCCATCAAAAGCGATGTCGTCGATAAAGTGAGTTTGAGGAGCACGATAGCCATCGGTATCCCAAGGTATATCTTTCTCATCTATTTTGCCTTCGGCTAATAATTCCTTGGCAGCCGCTAAATAGATATCAGGGCGATAAACTTTCTTAGCCATCTCATGGAACCAGCTATCTGGTTTTGAGTCGGGAATTTGGCCCCAACGACGCATTTGAGTTAAGTACCAAATGGCATCTGAATAGTATGGGTACGTTGCGTAGTAACGGTAGAATACGTTGAAATCAGGCAACTCCCTTTTGTCTCCTTTTTCATATTCAAAGGTGCCTGTCATGCTGTTCGCAATCACATCGTAATCAGCGCCGACATACTCCGATTGAGATAGAATTTTTACAGCTTCCGGGCGGTTTGCGTCATCATTTTCATCCAACCATTTAGCAGCTCTAATCAGGGCTTTAATGACGGCTTTATGAGTATTAGGGTTTTCTTTAGCCCAAGCAGCACTGACACCAAAGACTTTTTCTGGGTTGTTTTTCCAAATTTCATAATCGGTAACAACTGCCACGCCAATACCCTTCATAACGGCTTGCTGGTTCCAAGGTTCGCCGACGCAGTAACCATAAATGGTGCCTGCTTCGAGCGTTGCTGGCATTTGTGGTGGTGGTGTTACAGACAATAAAGCATCTGCGTCAACTTGGCCGGTAATGTCTGTTTTAGAATAATAGCCCGGATGAATATCTCCCGCCGCTAACCAATAACGTAGCTCATAGTTATGTGTGGAAACGGGGAAAACCATGCCCATATTAAAAGGCTTTCCTTCTTTTTTGTATTTCTCAACAACTGGCTTCAGTGCATCTGCCTTAATCGGATGCATGGGTTTGCCATCGGCTTGTTTTGGGATATTGGGTTTCATTTCTGCCCATACATCATTTGAAACCGTGATCGCATTACCATTTAAGTCCATGCTAAACGCGGTAATAATGTCGGCCTTGGTGCCGAAGCCAATGGTTGCTCCCAAAGGTTGCCCTGCGAGCATATGGGCGCCATCTAATTCGCCATCAATCACGCGGTCTAGCAGGACTTTCCAGTTGGCTTGTGGTTCGATGGTGACATAGAGACCTTCATCTTCAAAATAACCTTTTTCATAAGCAATGGCCAGCGGTGCCATATCCGTTAATTTGATAAAACCAAATTTAAGCTCATCCTTCTCTAAATCTTCTACGGCTTGAACAGACGTCAACCCCCCTAGAAGTGTGAGCGTTAAAGCGGCAAGTGAACGCTTCAGGCGTTGTCTTGCTGGTTGGGTATTACTTTTCATGTCTTACTCTCCATCAGTTAAAAAATCAAAAAAAACGCCCACCACCTAATGACGTTGAAAAAATTAGGTGACGGACGCCGTTGTCCAATGACCAAAAGGTCGTTAAGTTTTATTTGCCTCTGTTTTGAGGGGGTTTAAGCCATTAGCTCATGGCTATCGATAATGCTTTTGGCTAAGTCAGCCAACTTTATGTTTTTATTCATTGCCGCTCTTCGCATGGATTGATACACGCTGTTTTCATCTTGAGCTGATCGTTTCATCAAGATGCCTTTAGCTTTTTCAATCAGTTTGCGCTCTAACAGGCTTTCTTTTGTTTTGTTAAGTTCGCTCAAAAGACGCTGTTGCTCATTAAAACGTAAACAAGCCGTATCTAATATGGAAACGACGCGATTAGCTTGAAGGCCATCAACGATATAGGCAGCAACGCCGGTTTTAATAGCCAGTTGAATAACGTCTCGACTGTCGTCATAGGTGAAAACCACTATGGGTACTGCATGTTGTTTTACTATTTGTCCAACGGCAGCGAATAAGGGGTCAAACCTTTTATCAGTGACAGCGATAACCAGTTCAACAGAACCGTTGAAGACGGCACGGGTGACATCGCTTAAGCAAGAGCTGTCGGCAATCACTTGATACTGAGAGTGACCTAATGCCTCTTTAACATCAACGAGACTATCGGCCGTTGTATTAAAAATGATGGCTTTAGTTTTCATCCAATCGTAGCCTAAAAAGTAAGGCTTTTACCGTGCTTAGACTTGGAAAGGGGTTTTTTTAGACGTTTAATATCAAAGTACATAGTTACGTTAACTCTCATTGGATGATTTAAAAGCTATAAATTGAGACAGAGGCTTAAATCGTTTTACTCAAGCTTCTTCGCTTATTTATAGTGATACATTTATTAACTGCGCCATTGCAGTTAGAATCTCTAAAGATTCAAATTCCGTGAAAGCAACTAGCGTGCCAATTGAGATTATGCTTGTTAATCGGGGAACGGAGTGTTTGACCCAGAACATCAAAAAAGCAAACGCTCAATATTGGTGCATTCGACCATTTTTTTGTAATAAAACTGTGCGGACGCGGAGATTTGTTAGTAGGGCGTTAAAAATGCGGTTTTACAGCAAGAGAGCGATGTTTTCTAACGGCCTTTATATGCTGTATAAGGTGGATACTGTTTTTTGATGTTTTTTTAAACAAAGACTCCAATAAATCGTGCTGTGGTTTTGGATGGATAACTTAATAGAGTGCGTAAATAAGTGGTAAATTAAGGGGCAGTATTTCAGAAGAATTTGCGTATAGACGGCGTTGTTTGCAAATTTAAAATTTTACTTGAATTGGAGCTTTAATGAGATGTCCTCCGTATTGTTAGCCGCCTACGATCGAACGATACTCGTTCACCCTTTGCTGACGCTGTTGTTGATCGCTTGTATTGTCGCCGGTTTGGCAACCAATGCCTCCAATTTTAGGTTGGATGCCTCAGCTGATTCCCTCGTGCTTGAACAAGATGAGTCTTTGGATTATTACCGTGCCGTTAAAGCCCGTTATGGCTCAGATGATAGTTTAATTATTACCTATACGCCGAAAGCGGAACTATTTTCTGACGAAGTTTTAGAGGATATAAGACAACTGCGCTCAAAGCTTAAAAAAGTGTCTCGAGTGGAATCAGTGACAACATTGCTTGATGTGCCCTTAATCAAAAGCCCACCAGTAACGTTATTTGAGTTAAGCCAGGAAGTCATCACTCTGGAAAGTACGACAGCTGATCCAGAATTGGCCCAACAAGAAATCTTATCGAGTCCGCTGTACCGTGACTTATTAGTCAGTAAGGATGGAACGACGACCACTTTACAGGTTTTTTTTGAATATGATCAAACCTGGGAGCGATTGTTAAAACAGCGCGATGCATTGCGTAAAAAACAACTTGATGCTGCACTCACCTTAGAAGAGCAGCAGCAACTCCAGCAGGTTACTAACGCGTTTGATGTTTATAACGCTTCACTGCAAGCGCAACAAAGTAGAAATATCCGAACCGTGCGTCAAATTATGAATGAGCATCGAGAGGTAGCGAGCCTGTACCTTGGTGGTGTACCAATGATTACGAGTGATTCGATTGATTTTGTTCGCCATGATCTGATGACCTTCGGGGTGGGTGTTTTTATTATTCTGATTGTGATACTCATCATTATATTTAGGCGGCCAAGGTGGGTTGTTCTTGCGATGGTGACGTGTGCCGCCTCTGGTGTCAGTATGATCGGCATTTTGGGCTTGCTTAATTGGCCAGTAACGGTTGTATCATCAAACTTTATTTCTTTGTTGCTTATTCTTACGCTGTCGTTATTGGTGCATTTGATTGTACGATACAGAGAACTGTTGGCTTTAAAGCCTGACGATCATCAACGAGATTTAGTTCTTCAAACAGTGGGCAGCAAGTTTATTCCCTGTTTATATACCTCTATAACAACCATGGTGGCCTTTGGTTCGTTGTTAGTGAGCGGTATTCGTCCAGTGATTGATTTTGGTTGGATGATGGTTATTGGAATAACGGTTGCGCAACTGATAGCCTTTACGTTGTTTCCTGCTGCTTTAGTGCTTTTTGATAAGGAGAAAGCAGTGAATGAGCGTGATTTTACCGAAACATTGACTCAGTTTTTAGCACGAAAAAATGAACATAATGGCGGTGGAATTTTGTTGTTGTTTATTGTTATAGCCGTGCTCAGCGTAGTGGGCGTAGCGCGATTGACGGTAGAGAATCGGTTTATTGACTATTACAAAAAATCCACTGAAATCTATCAGGGAATGGAGCTTATTGACCGTCAATTGGGCGGCACAACCCCGTTGGATGTGGTGATAGACGCCCCCGCTTCTTTTTTTCTGGTTGAAGATGATGAGGCGTTTGATGAAGACGATGAATATTTTGATGATGAGTTTGCTGATGAAGGGGTGGGCATAACGGGGTCGAGTTACTGGTTCAACAGTGACATGCTGGGGCAGATTGAAGCGATTCACCGTTACCTCGAGCGTTTTGCAGAAACAGGCAAAGTGGTTTCTATCGCAACAACAATCAGTTTATTAAAAAGTTTGAATGAAGATATTCTGCATAATGACTTTGAGCTGGCCATTCTGTACAAAAAATTACCGGCCGTGATCAAGCAATCGTTGATTGCCCCATATATGTCCGAGGATGGGAATCAACTACGTTTTAGCATCCGTGTTTTTGAGTCCGACCCTGATCTGAAACGCGAAGAATTGTTGGGCAATATTCGTCGAGGCTTAGTCCAAGAGCTAGGGTTAGATGATGAGCAGATTAATATTACCGGCATGGTTGTACTTTATAACAACATGTTGCAAAGCCTTTTTAAGTCGCAAATCTTAACGTTGGGGGTTGTTTTTGTTGCGATTGTTTTTATGTTGTCAATATTGTTTAGAAATGCTCGTTTAGCTTTAATTGCTATTGTGCCGAATATGATGGCGGCAAGCATGGTGTTGGGTCTTATGGGCTGGTTAAATATTCCGTTGGATATGATGACCATCACCATAGCCGCAATTTGCATAGGGATAGCCGTCGATGACACCATCCATTACGTACACCGGTTTACCGATGAATATAATAGACACCAAGATTACTGGCTGGCCGCGCGGCAAAGCCACAGCACGATTGGTAGAGCGATGTATTACACCTCCATCACGATTACCATCGGGTTTTCTATTTTAATTTTTTCCAACTTTATTCCTACGATATATTTTGGTTTGTTAACCGGTTTTTCTATGATGGCAGCACTGTTAGCAAATCTGACGCTGTTACCTTTGCTCATTATTCGGTTTAAGCCGCTTCATGAAGGCTAAGCAGGCTAGATAACCTTTGAAAAACGTTGTTTGGTTTTTGCTTGCATATAACGATCAAAAGCCATACAAATATTTCTGATGAGTAAATGGCCTGCAGGCAAAATGACTATTTTCTGGGCGTCATATTGCATTAAACCGTCTTTAGCAAACTGCTCTAATTGTTTGTAGGCATCGCTAAAGTACTCAGTAAAATCAATAGAAAATTCTGTTTCTATTGCTTGAATATCCAAGAAGAAGTGACAAATAAGCGTACTGATAACCACGCGGCGAATCTTGTCGTCATCGTTTAAAGCCATTCCTCTAAAAATGGGCAAGGTGTTCTTATCAAGGCTGTTTGCGTAATCTTCCAGCGTCCGATGGTTTTGAGAGTACGAGTCGCCAATGCGCCCAATAGCCGAAACACCCAGACCAATCAGGTCACATTCTGAGCGGGTAGAATAGCCTTGAAAGTTTCGGTGGAGTTGATTGTTGCGCTGAGCGACAGCCAGTTCATCGTCTGGTTTGGCAAAATGATCCATGCCAATGTAGACATACCCTGCGGCGGTTAATTGATCAATGGAACGATGCAATATTTCAAGCTTGATTTCTGGCGCAGGCATGTCGTCTTCATTCATTTGACGTTGTACTTTGAATTGGCTTGGCAGATGCGCGTAATTAAACACAGACAGTCGATCGGGGCTGGCGTCGTTGATGACTTTATCAAGTGTTTCAGAGAAGCTTTGGGGCGTTTGGTGTGGTAAGCCGTAGATCAAATCGAGGCTAATTGAACGGAATTGGTGAGCGCGAGCCGCATCAATAACAGCAAACGTTTCGCTTTCGCTTTGAATTCGATTAACGGCTTTTTGGACAACAGGATTGAAATCTTGAACGCCCAGACTAAGGCGGTTAAAGCCAATTTCACGCAATAGAGCGATGGTTTTTTCATCGGCTTCTCGTGGGTCTATTTCAATAGAAAACTCTGCCTTGTCATCATCTGCCAAATTGAAATGTTGGCGTGTAACGCGCATTAGTTCGCGCATTTGATCGTGATTGATAAAGGTGGGTGTGCCGCCTCCCCAATGCAATTGCTCGACGACACGCGTTGAATCAAATAGGGCAGATTGCAAGGCAATTTCTTTATGCAAATGATGCAGGTAAGGCACCGCATGCTTGCGGTTTTTGGTAATTATTTTGTTACAGGCGCAGTAAAAACAAACGGTATCGCAAAACGGCAAGTGTAAATACAGAGACAGTGGCCCGCCGCGCCGGTTTGATAAGTCAGCCTGATGGCGATAACTCTCTGTTGTATAGCGCTCGTGAAATTCAACGGCTGTTGGGTAAGAGGTATAACGAGGCCCAGACTGGTTGTAGCGTTGAATGAGGTTGAGATCAAACGTGATGGTCTGTTGCAAGATTGAATGTTTCCTTAGTGTGCCTGAGCGACTTGATCGGTTAATAAGCATAACGTTAACAAAAGATGTTGTATCTGATGTTGATCAAATAAAGAGAAAGTGAACTCAGGTAAACTGGTCTCCATGTTTGGTGGGCGATGATTTGGTGCTTTCTTGAAAAGTCTGTTATTAACCCGTCCATTATTGATAACCCTGCCGGTTTAACCTAGATTAAAGAGGATGATGAAATCGCCAGCATTATTCAGCCTAAGGAGATCAAATGAAGATTTCATTCCACGGTGCAGCAAAAGGTGTGACCGGCTCATGTCACCTCGTTGAGTGTGCCGGAAAGCGAATTTTAATAGATTGCGGGCTTTATCAAGGCGGTAAGGAATTGGTTGAGGAGAATGGGGGACCTTTTGGCTTTGATCCTTCATCCATCGACTTTTTGTTATTGACCCATGCGCACTTAGATCATTGCGGTCGGATTCCTTTATTGGTTAAACGGGGTTTTAAAGGCGCTGTCATCACGACGAGCGCAACACTTGAACTGGCAAGATTGGTCATGCTGGATTCGGCTGGTCTGCAAGAAGAAGAGGCGCGTTATCAGCAACGGAAAGCAAAGCGGCGACGAGGTAACAGTGATGCTAAGGAGATAGAGCCTCTTTATACCCTCCTCGATGCATTGAATAGCCTGGAGTTTTTTGGTCGACAGGCTGAATATGGGCAGGCCGAGCAACTGGCGCCTGGGATAAAGGCCACTTTCCTCGATGCTGGCCATATCTTGGGTTCGGCCTCTATTTTGTTAGAACTTGAGGAAGGTCGGCGGCAGCATCGGTTGTTGTTCTCCGGTGATCTGGGATACGGCGGCAGGGCAATTTTAAATAACCCTGCCAAACCACCGAGGGTTGATACCGTGATTATGGAAACGACGTATGGTGACCGTTTACATAAGCAACTTCAACCGTCTATTGAAGAGTTGTATGAAGTGATTAACACAACCATTGGGCAGGGCGGAAATGTTATTATCCCGACCTTTGCAATGGAGCGTGCTCAGGAACTGCTTTATTTTTTACGAGAGGGGGTTCACAGCAAAAGCATAAAACATTTCATAAATGTTTTTCTCGATTCGCCGATGGCGATTTCTGCCACCCATATTTTTGCACGTCACCCAGAATGTTACGACGAGAAAACACTGGCCTTGTTTGACGGTGGGAAAGACCCTTTTGGTTTTCCAGGCTTGCACTTCACACGTGAGACAACAGAGTCGATGGGAATCAATCAAATCACAGGTGGTGCCGTTATCATGGCGGGTTCAGGTATGTGTACTGGTGGACGAATACGCCATCACCTGAAACATAATATATGGAATAAACGAAACAGTATTGTCTTTGTTGGTTTTGCTGCCCACGGTACCTTGGCGCGAAACATTATTGATGGAGCAAAAACCGTAAAAATTTTTGGTGAAGACATGCCTGTTGAAGCCAGTATTCATACGATTGGCGGTTTTTCAGCCCATACAGATCAAGCCGGGTTGCTTGCATGGCATGCAAAAACGGGCAAACCAAAATCTACATTTCTTGTTCATGGTGAGGAAGAAAGCATGCGGTCTTTCGGAAAAAAGCTGCATAATACAGAGGTTAACATTCCAAGTCTGCATGAGTCTTTTGAGCTCTAAACACGATGTATAAAGAGTTGGCTGGCTATAAACAGGCACTTAAGGGGACCGAGTTTGTTACAAACTACTTAGCGAGTTGACCATGGAATAAGCGCTCATCGGACTGAATTTCTAAGGCTAGCCACTCTAAGAAAGCCCTTATCTTAGCAAGGTGACGTTTTTCTGGATGGACTAAACTCCACAATTCGCGCAGCGCTGTCGGTTCTTGAAGAGCAACAAGATTCGTGTCGGCCTGTGCCATATAGCAGGGCAAGCAGGCTACACCTAATTTATTTTGTACGGCGGAAAGCATAGCCGGCCCCACATTGCAGTACAAATTCGCTTTTACATTAGGATAGTGTTGTTGTTGCCATTTCGCCTCTGGTAAGTGATCAAAGCTTTTCTCAAACAGAACCCATGGTATTTCATTGATAGTCTGTTCCTTTTCCAGCAAATCTCGGTGTGCATAAATAGAATAATAAAGTTTACTTAACCGACGAGTCACGATATTTTGTTGTACGGGTCGTCCCATGCGGATCGCTAAATCGGCTTCATGACGATTCAGGTCTAATTGTTCGCTATCGGCTATTAGTTCTAATTCAATACGGGGGTAGCGACTGTAAAATGATGACAGTTTGGGTAATAAGTAGCTATTAATGAAGGTATGAACAGAAGTGATTGTTAAGCGCCCACTTAACGCGGTATCTTTTTCCATCAGTTGGTGTTGAAAATAACCAATTTCCCGTTCTGCTGACACAGCCCTTGCTAGCGCGCGCTGTAAGGGCTCTGTTGGTGAGTAACGGTTATCAATGCGAACAAAAAGCTTTGTTCCTAGTGCAGATTCAAGTGCTTTAAGTCGCCGAGATGCCGTGGTTACATCAACTCCAGACTCCTTCGCGACGTCGTTCATGCGTCCATGACGCGCTAATGAGACGAGATATTTTATGTCATTCCAATTAATCTGCAATTTTGCATTTCTATTCGGCATATTTGGGTATTCTAACGGCAAATTTACCCACTTATACTAGTGCAACGGAAAGTAATATTGAAGAGGAGTTTATTGTGATTACGTTATATACCCATACGATGTCCCCATGTGCACAGAAGGTACGTATTGTGTTGGCAGAAAAGTCGCTAGGTTGGGAGGCCCATTCTATTGATTTACAAAACAAGGAAAATTTAGAGCCTTGGTATCTAGCACTCAACCCGCTTGGGGTGGTGCCAACATTGGTGCATGAGGATAGACCCATTATTGAATCCTCAATTATTTGTGAATACCTAGAGGACTCATTTCCACAACCCTCATTGCGCCCAGTTTCTCCTCTAGCTACAGCGAGGATGCGCTTTTGGTTAAAGCACATTGATATTAAGCTACACCCATCGTGTGGTGCGCTGCAATGGCCTTTGGTGATGCGACCAACATTATTGAAAAAAACAGAGGAAGAGCAGCAACGTTTAATTGATCAAATTCCTGAAGAACCCCGCCGAGAACGCCAGCGTCGTTTGTTGGCTTTGGGTTTAGAGGCGCCAGATGTGGTAGGTTCGGTGAAAGTTTATCGTGATACGATTCAGAAAATGGAAGAAGCGCTACTTAAACAGAGTTGGTTGACGGGTGATCAATTTGGGTTGGCAGACTGTGCAATGTCGCCGTATTTTCAAACCTTGGATCAATTTGGCTGGCTTGAAATTTTAAATGATTATCCCTCTGTCGATGACTGGTTTGTTCGGGTGAGGTCTCGCGAGTCATTCCAGCATGCTGTTGCCGCAGATTTCTCACCTACATTATTAAACCAGTTGAAACGCATTGGTGCAGATGCATGGCCAGTGATTGAGCGTCATCTCAATAACCTATAAAGTTGATCGCCTGTTTTCACATAGGGCAAGAATGAAAGGAGCAGTGAAATGAATGATAACAAGGTGGCTAAATCAGTGGCTAAGATAGATATCGATGTTTATTTCAATTTTAGGAGCCCATACTGTTATTTGGCGTCTAAGAATATGTTTTCTATTTTTGATGAGTACGATGTAAATTTCTTATGGAAACCCTTTGGAGGGTGGTCGGGGCGTTCATCTCCTGAACGAGTAAAGACAAAAATACATTTAGTGCGCCAAGATGTAGCGCGTAGCTGCAGAAAAATGGGTATTCCTTTTTCTCCACCACCCGTTGAAACTGATCCGACATTGGCAGGCGCCATTTCGTTTGCGGCTGAAAAAGAGGGGCTTTTAAAGCCGTATATTATTGAGGTGATGAGAAAAGAGTGGGCAGAAGGCCACAATATTGGTGAAATAGACGTGTTATTTGAAGTGGCGGATATAATAGGCCTATCGCGTGGAATGGTAGAAGAAGTGAGTAGCAACGAGCTTTACCTCACACAAATGGATGAAAATTGGCAAGAAGCGCAATCGAAAGGAGTCATTGGGGTTCCTTCTTTTACAGTAGAAGGGCAAGTGTTCTGGGGGAATGATCGAATTGATTCATTAAAAGATCATTTGCACGAATTGAGGTTGAGAAAAATCTAATGCCAGCAGATGTAAATTCAATAACGCTTTACCAGCGTCCAGATTGTCCTTTTTGTTGGAAGGTACGGTTAGCCGCCTTTGAGAGTGGGGTGAATGTCAGTGAGATTGAGGTTCAATTAGATAAAAAACACCCCGATGTCGTGCGCTTAAACCCTAACGAGACGGTACCGGTGTTGCTAGACGATCACCTTGTTATTAATGAATCATCAGAAATAATTGAGTATTTAATTGATCAGGCGCCTCACATGGAATTAATGCCGGGGCCCGCTAAGATAAGAGCCACAATCAGGCAATTGCATCATTACAGCGACCATCAATTAGGAAAAATATTGTTTCCGTACATTAAAGAAAAACGCGATAGCGAGAATTGCACCGTCCGTGATGAGCTAAAGGAATCCACAAAACACGCGTGGTATGAAGCGCAATCGATGCTGTCTGAAAAGTTGGGCGAGAGAGACTTTTTTGCTGATGAATTTTCTGTTGCAGAGTGTGCGTTACTTCCACGGTTTTGTTTGGCAGTGACTCATGGCTTGCCGATTGCTGAACAATTTCAAAACTTAAAAAAGTGGTATGCAAGGTGTGCTGATCGACCATCTTTTAAGAAAGCCATGCCTCAGTATTTCCCTGGACTAGCGCAACATTGAGCGAATGAATTATAGCGAATTAAAGACGGTGGTCACTGGCTTAATAGGCTTGATGTGGTATGGTTTTATTGGACATCAAGGGGATATCGCATCGTGAATAAAAAAGTTATAACGGGTTTGGCACTGCTTTTGTTGGCGACGTTAGTGTGGTTTTATTTTGATGAAGAAAAACCAATATCTGTTCGTCTCGTTTCGGTTAGCAAAGGGACGGTCGATTTAACAGTGTCCAATACCAGAGCAGGTACGATAAAAGCCTGCCATCGATCACGTTTATCATTACCGATTGGTGGCCAGATTGCAGAGCTTTTTGTCACCGAAGGGGACTACGTTAAAAAAGATCAGGTGCTGATTCGATTATGGAATAAAGATCAGCAGGCTCGGTTTAAAGAAGCGGAAGCCAGAGTGGAAGTGGCAAAATTAACAGTGATAGAGAGCTGCCGTTTAGCAGAGTTGAATCAGCGAGAACATAAACGTTTGGCTGGGTTAGCGGAAAAAAAATTAGTGTCTGTTGAGCAATTAGATTCGGCTGCGACAAAGGCACGTATTTCTGTGGCCAGTTGCAGCAAAGCCAAGGCCAGCACAAAAAGCAGTATGGCGAGTATGTTGTTACAAAAAGCCGTGCTTGAAAAAACGGAATTGACCGCGCCTTTTAGCGGTGTGATTGCTGAAATCAATGGTGAAGTGGGTGAATATATAACCCCGTCTCCTTCGGGAGTGGCAACGCCACCAGCCGTGGATTTAATCGCCGATGGTTGCCTCTATGTTAGAGCACCTGTTGATGAGGTGGATGCCTCACAGATAAAAAAAGGAATGGCTGTACATATTACCCTCGATGCTTTTCGTGGGGAGCAGTTTCAGGGGCTAGTCTCACGGATTGCGCCGTATGTAAAGGAACTTGAAAAGCAAGCGAGAACGGTCGATATCGACGTTAATCTGGTTGATAAAACGCAGTACCCGAAACTATTGATTGGGTACAGCGCAGATGTGGATGTGATTATTCAACAGAAGGAGCAGGCCTTAAGGTTGCCGACCGAAACGATTATTGACGGTAATAAGGTGCTTTTATACGACGAATCGACAAAGCGGTTGGCGCTAAAAGAATTTACCCCGGGGCTGAGCAATTGGCGTTATACAGAGATTGAATCGGGTCTAGACGATGGCGACCGTGTGTTGTTGTCGCTTGATGAAGATGGGGCTGTGGAAGGGGCTTTGGTGACAATCAAACAATGATTGAGCTAAAGCATTTAGAAAAAAAGTTTCATATAGGCGATCAAGTTGTCCATGCCTTGGACGATGTGTCGTTGCGGATTGAGCAGGGTGAATATATAGCAGTGATGGGGCCTTCTGGTTCAGGTAAGTCTACTTTAATGAATATTTTGGGGCTACTAGATCGGGCGAATTCGGGCGATTACCTATTGGATGGTATTAACGCATCTGCGCTGGGCGAGGCGGAACGTACGCGGTTAAGAAGTGACAAAATTGGTTTTGTATTTCAGTCGTACCATTTGGTACCTCGATTGACGGCTCGGGAGAATGTGGAATTACCCATGATGCTGTCGGGCATCCCTGTTAAACAGCGTAAAAAAGCGGTGGATGATGTACTCGATAAGCTCAACTTAATGGATCGAGCGCACCATAGCCCTAACCAATTATCGGGTGGGCAGCGTCAGCGTGTTGCCATAGGTCGGGCGATTGTTATGAAGCCCAGTATCTTATTAGCCGATGAGCCGACCGGTAATCTAGATTCCAAATCGGGCGAGGAGGTTACAAAATTACTCGAATCGCTGAACGATGAAGGGATTACGTTAATGATTGTGACCCATGATCCAACATTGGGCGCACGAGCCCGCCGACAACTCAACATGTTAGATGGGCGCATAGTTTAGCCATGCTGTGGTCGGACATTGTGAGCTTTATTACACAGGTTTTGAGTCGACACCGATTTCGTACCATTGTGTTGTGGGTTGCTATTGCGATAGGAGTCGTCGCGGTAAATTTACTGACAGCCTTGGGGGAAGGCGCAAAGTCATTCGTGCTTGAAGAGTTTAATGTGCTGGGGCGCAATACCCTTATTATCTTACCAGGGAAAAAAGAAACGACGGGGGGTATGCCGCCTCTAACAGGCGAGTCGCCTCGACCCCTCACGCTGGAAGATGCGCAGTTTGTTTCTCGTTTATCAGGCGTAAAATCAGTGGCGCCTATCGTAGTCGGTAACCTTGAGGCCTCTTATGCCGGTAAAATACGAGAGGCATTAACCATTGGGAGTAGTCGCGATTTTTTTATTATCCGCCAATTAAGTGTGGCTCAAGGCAACATATTGCCCGAGCTGGATTTAGATAAAGGTGAGGCAGTATGCGTTATTGGAAATCAGCTACAAAAAGAGCTATTTGGTCAGCAGTCATCATTGGGTCAGCGAATCAGAATAGGTGATACCCGATTCCGCGTGATCGGCGTGTTAAAAAAAGGTGGAACAAGTTTTGGTTTCGATATGGACGATGTGATTATTGTTCCCGTTGCGAATGCCCAGTCGTTGTTTAATGTGGACGGTTTATTTCGTTTATTTGCAGAAGTGAGGGTATATCAACAACTCGATACTGTTAAACGGGCGATCGTTGATTTGCTGACAGAACGGCATGAGGGTGAGGAGGATGTAACGGTGATTTCTCAAGATGCCATGCTCTCCTCGGTGCAAGAGATACTCGATATATTAACCATAGCGGTCGCGGGGATAGCGGCGATCAGTATGTTAGTGGCCGGCATTTTGATTATGAACATGATGATGATTACAGTTTCTCAGCGGGTTAAGGAAATCGGTTTACTCAAAGCCATGGGGGCTACTTCATCAACAGTACGCACTTTGTTCTTATGCGAAGCCGGACTGATTGCCATTGTGTCATCGTTATCGGGCTTATTATTGAGTCATGTGATTACGTCGATAGCGAATCTTTATTTTACTGACCTCCAATTTTACCCACCTTGGTGGGCACAGGTGGGCTCTATCGTGCTAGCGGTGGTGTTTGCCTTATTGTTCTCTTGGTTGCCAGCACAAAGGGCTTCAACACTTTCGCCGGTTGAAGCCTTACAAGGTAAACAACAAAAGGAAACCACTTGAACTGGGTTGATGCAGGCCGTTGGGTTATCAGTTCGGTGTTCAGTCATCGATTTAGAAGTCTGTTAACGGCATTGGGCATGGCCGTTGGTATTGCCTCGGTAACGTTATTAACAGCCATTGGGGAAGGTGTTCAACATTATGTGTTGGATAGTTTCTCTCAATTTGGCGCTCGAATTATTGCCATTAATCCAGGCTTAAAGGAAACGCATGGTTCGGGTGGTTTGTTGTCCACCGTGCGGCCATTAACCTTAAGAGATGCACAGGCATTAAAACAGTTGGCAGGGGTTGAAAAAGTTGTCCCGGTTGTTCAAGGCTCTGGCACCGTTGAGTTTAATCACAGGCAACGCAATGGCGTTATTTTAGGGGTAGGGCCTGATATGAGTGAGGCATGGAACTTCAAGGTGGCGCAAGGGCGTTTTTTTTCAGGTGATTTAGAAGACGCCAGACCAACAGCTGTGTTGGGCTATACCATGAAGAAAGAGTTATTTGGTGAAACGAGTCCTTTAGGTCAATATATTCGTGTGGGTGGTCAGCGGTTTCGTGTTATCGGTACGATAGAAGAAAAAGGGCAAATGTTGGGTATGGATTTGGATGATACGATTTATATTCCTGCCCAAAATGGCCTTCAAATGTTTAACCGAGAATCGTTGATGGAAATTAACGTGGTTTTTTCTGCTAACACCTCGCTACAGCACCTAGAAAAAAGCATCATGCAATTAATGATTGACCGCCATGGTCGAGAAGATGTGACCCTAACCACTCAAAATGACATGTTGGAATCCATGGATAAAATATTGTCAATTTTAAAGTTGTCAGTCGGCGCGTTAGGCAGTATCTCCTTACTCGTTGGAGCGGTGGGTATATTGGCTATTATGACGACAACAGTGAAAGAACGAACAGCTGAAGTTGGATTGCTTCGAGCCCTTGGTGCCGATAAAAAAACAGTGCTTCACCTGTTTTTGGGTGAGGCCATCGTATTAGCGCTCATGGGGGGTGCGCTTGGTCTGTTATTATTGTTTATGCTGACAGGGGTATTGCATATGGCTTTGCCCGGTCTTCCCGTCACCTTTAATGTGTTTTTTTTAGGTTTGGCCTTGTTCGTTTCAGCACTCATTGGTCTAATTGCAGGTGTTTTCCCAGCAGGCCAAGCCGCAAATCTGGACCCCATTAAGGCGCTGCACGAAGAGTAATTAACGATCGGTTTGAAGCGATTTTAAAAGTTGCGTCAAGGCGATGATACCGAGGGTTAAAAGAAGATAAAGCGGGTATAAGTTTTGCCAGTTATGTTGTTCGCCAATAAGAAAACCGGCGAGTGGCGGGCTGAGTAAAATCCCAGGCCCTTGACCGGTAATTACGATCCCAATAATGCGCCCTGTATCAATCGGCTTATCGGCCAGCCGAGGACTTTGGGCAAAAATCGCCGTTGGTATCATGCCTAAAAACAACCCCATTAAGGCGAGCAACAGAAGCCCTATTTCAGCAGGGTAATTTGTTTGCAGTAAGAGCGTTATGATGATGGCCAGAGAGAGAGCAGGGTAGATCATCATTCGAAACCACGGCGCACCTCGATGAATAAAAAAGCCGCTGAGTAGGTTCCCCGGAATAATGAAGGCCGGCAAAATGGTCGTGATTAATAAGGCCTCGCTTAAACTAAGTTGATAGTTTTCAATAAGGTAGGTCGGTAAATACGTGATGATGCTAAAAAAAGAGCCGGTGAAACAGGTGAAAATAAGGCCCATGATGATCGCCTTATAAATGACAAGGCGAGACAATTTCTCACGAACTGTATTGACGATTTCGCGCGTTGGATCGTTAAGCCAAGCCAACGCAGCCAACAAAGGTAATGCTAGAAAAGCCGCAGAACCCCAAAGCCATCGCCAGCCGAATTGTTCTAAAATCAGCGGCGCTATTAAAAAAGCCAGCACGCTTCCAACGGGCATCCATAAGGCCCAAACGCCCATCGTTAACCCCATGTCCGAGGGTTTGGATAAGTGAGAGACCAACGTAGGCGCTGCTACAGAAACGAAGATCACCGCGATACCTTCAATCACCCGACTGACGATGAGCTCGTTGGCTGAGTTGATAAACAAGCTAAAGCTGGCAGAGATAATGATCAGGCTTAGGGCAATTTGTAAGACTCTTTTTGGGCCATATCGTTGGGACAATGAGCCAACAGAGGTGCCTAATAACACGGTGGCCAAGGCAGCAGAAGACATGATCCAACCGATTTGAATAATGCTGAGCGGTAACTCTTTTTGTATTTCCAATAAGGCAGGGCTGGCTTTGGTTACCGTAATGGCCGCGGCTATGCCGGTTAAAAAACTTAACCAAACGCCACTCCAGAGAGTTTTTTTAAGTGTATTCATATGAACAGTGTCAAATAATTTGAAAGGCCAGGAGCAATAAGGAGGTACCCGGCAGTACCGAGCGTTAAGGCAGTGCAAAAAAGCGCGGAATCCAGTTTAAATCGATCAGCTAGAGCAATGCCGACAATCACAGGCGGTGCGGCTGCAGTAATGCTGGTGATGATTAAAACCTCACCACTTAAGCCAACGGGAACGCCAGTGGCAAAAGCGACAGCCGGGCTAACAACTAGCTTAATCAACATGGCGGGTAGGGTTAACAGGATGTATTTCAAGCTGCTTATTCTAAAATTTACCCCAACCATGAGCAGTAACAAAGGCACCGTTGCTTGCCCCATCATTTTAAAGGCCTGAATGATGCTTTCATGTGGTAGCCATTGAAAATACCGAAGTGTTAAGGCTATCAAAATGGCCCACACGGGGGGCATTAACAGTAATTCTCGGCCTAAGTGACCACCGGCAATACGTGTTCCAAAGTGTGCGGCAACTAGCACGGCAATAATCCAGACGAATGGCACCGTGGCGAGTAAATCATAAATTAAGGGGATACTGGCCATGTCAGCGCCAAACAACGCTTCAACCGCAGGTAAAGAAATACCCATGCCATTGCCAAAGCTAGCGGCTAAAATTAAAGCACCGGCTTGCGGGCGAGTGATATAGCCAGTTCGGAGAAGCAGGGTGAATAAGATGAAAGCAAGGGCTAAACAAAAGCTGATGGTGATAAGACCCGTTATGGGTACTTGATACAGTTCTTCTTTAAGTGGCGTTGTGAGAATGACATATAAAATTAACGTCGGCGCTAATAAATTCACCACCAAGGCGCTTAGCGTGCTGCGTAATTGCTGAGTAGTGATACCACCCGGTTCAAACTTATGCCAGGCAACGCCGGTCGCAAGAATGAGAACCATGGGGATTAAACTACTCATATTGATTAAGCTTTGCCGGCAATTTTAATCGAGATGGCTGGTTTGTTTTTTCCAACATGCATGGCCATAACTTGGTCACGAATAGACATTTCGGAGGACGTTATGCGATCACGTTGACGCAGGGTTTCAGACCAGGATTCAGACATATACACTTCAGAGAACAATTGATGGTCTTTTGCATCATGGTAAATTTGCCAGAAATAAGCCCCGTTTCTTTTACGAATAACTCGCAACTTCTTCATTAAACTCAAAAATTCATCTACGTTCTGTTCAGGGATGCAGTAGTCGATACTGACCATAACCGGGCCTTTGTTGACAGGAACAGAGTCAACAGGGATAGGCATGGGCCATTGAGCGGCGGTAGAGAGGTCCAAATTATCATTCGCGATGGCAAAACGCCGACTTAAGAGTAACGTCAGTAATAAACCCATACTGGCTACCGTGATGGAAGTGCTGGTACTGTATTGGTCAGACAATGTGCCCCAAAGCAAACTGCCAAAGCCCATGCTGCCGCCAAAGGTGACCATCATGATGGAAATGGTGCGAGCACGAACCCAGTTTGGAACAGAGGTTTGGGCGGTTAACATCAAGGACGAGAAGCTAAATATCCAGGCACAACCTAATGCCATTAACGTTAACCCTAAGGTATAAACATTGGGTCGATAGGCTAGCAAGAGTAAAGGCAACGACAGCATGACAGAGGAAACCGTAACAATTTGATTACGGCTTATTATGCGATGAAACTTTGGCAATAAGTAGGCACCCAAAATGGTTCCTAAACCCACAACAGCCATTGAAACACCAAAGCTCTTTGCGCCCATTTCCATTTCACGGATCACAATAATAGGCAGCAGAGCCCAAGCGACACTGCCAAAGAAGAAAAACAGAGCGCTTCTCAGTATAACAACACGCAATAACCGCACATTTTTTGTATAGCGTATACCGGCTTTAAAAGCCCCCATAAAGCGTTCAACGGGTAAAGCCGAAGGGTTTTCTTCTTTTTTAGGCTTCCAGACAGCTAAAGCGTAGATCAATGCAGTAAACGAAAGGGCATTAAATGCAAACACGCCCGTTGGCCCCGAGTGAAAAATAATAAAACCACCAATAGCCGGCCCAATGGCGCGGGTAACATTGGTACTTAACGTATTAAGCGTAATGGAGCTGGGGAGCAGTTCTCGGGGAGCAAAGTCAGGTACGCTTGAAGCCCAAGCTGGCCTCATTAAAGCGTTTCCAACCCCCAAAGCAAAAGTATATAACAACAAACTTAACGGTGTAACGATGTTATAAAAAGCACTAAGTGCTAGACCGCTTGCCGTTATAAATAACAGAATATGTAAGATCAATAAGATTTTACGTCGGTCAATTAAATCAGCCATCGTGCCAGCGGGGTAGGCCAAGAGGAGGAAGGGCATTGTAATTGCCGTTTGAATCAGCGCAATGTATAGATCGGACGTTGGCATTGAAGCCATAAGCCAGCTGGTGCCAATTTCTGTCATCCATGTGCCAATGTTAGAAATGGTCATGGCGATCCACATCATCCTGAAAACAGGCGACTTAAACGGAGACGTTAGGGTATGAGAGCTCAATGATTGTTTCGAAGAGAAGTTATTGATCGTTGATTATAACAGGCGTAGCTTATTTAACGGTTGAAAAAACCCATGTTTATGTGCTCTTTATTTTTGATGCAAAGCAGGCTTATAGAGGAAAAACAGTCAGCTACCAGAGATCAGGTTTATTAAAAGCTTCTACGCAATAGGGCTGATCTGGAAGGGGTTTAATGTCCTCACCAAGTAATGATTGGGCAAGCCAGCCTTCAGGTTGAGATAGTGTGAAAGGAGCCTTGGCTGTTTTTTCCGTTATTTGCCTAAACCCCACTTTTGAATAAAAAGCCGGGTCACCATAAGTAAACACCAAGTGAACACCTTGTTTCTTTAATTCTTCAAGGGCAGTATTAATTAACTGTTGGCCAAAGCCCTTGCCCTGATAGCTTGTTTGTATGGCCATGGGCGATAAAAGAAAAGCACTGAGGCCTTGTTGAAAGGATAATCGGGTGAAAAAAAGGCAGCCAATGATTTTATCATTATCAATGGCTACGTAACCATGAAGGTCTTCTTTGTGAGTCAGGGTGACGATGTCATGCACTAATTGTCCAATTAATACCCCTTCAGAGGTGCCTTCTGAATCTGTAAACACGCTAGTAAAAAGTTGCTTAATGTCCCCAGTGTTGCTTGATAGATAAGAGTCTACTTTCACGTCATTGTGCCTATAGAATGCAGAAGAAAAATATAATATCACTCAAACGTTCTGAGTGATGTGGTATGGCTAAGCCGTTTGATGTTCTTTCTTAGCAAAAAAGCCGGCTAACAAAGCAATACACGCAATCATCCAAACGATCAGCGCACCACTCGGTAAGTCTAGCATTGACGAAGCAATAAGCCCAATACCATATCCGAAAGCACCAATGAGGTAGGCCACAATGAATGATTTTTTTGCGGTATAATCACGACTACCCAACGCCGGAATAATCAGGCTGGCAAAGACCAAGTAAACACCAATCAGTTGAACAGAACTGGTAACCGCCAAGGCGAATAATAAATAAAACCCCAGGCGTTGATTAAGTTTGAAGGAAAACCACATCACCAAGATGAAGCCTGTTACGATCGCTAAGGGAATCAATTCATCCCAAGTGACCCATAAAATTTGCCCAACCATGAGCTCTTTAAGTTGTTCACCACCATGCGGATTATTTGCCAATAATAAAATACTGCCGGTTGCCGCTAAGATAAAACTCACGCCAATCAAGGCCTCTTGAATTTGCGGTTTATATTTATCTAATAAACTTAACCCAAAGGCACCCAATAATGCACTACTAATGGCAACTAATTGAACTTCCCATCCGTGAGAGTCGAAACCGATCTGTGTTGCTAAAATAACGCCAAAGCCTGCTATTTGTGCAATCGCCAAGTCAATGAAAATAATGCCGCGTTTTAAAACTTCCTGACCAAGCGGCACATGACTGGCCAAGACCAGCAGGCCAGCGAAAAACGCTGGCCCTAAGATGCTGATATCTAAGCTGTCTATCATTCTTACAATGCTACCAATTGATTCAATAGCTGGTCAAACCAGTGAACCAAGGTCTCATCTGTAGCTGGACTAAACGCAAGCTCAAGGGTGGGAATGCCGGTTTTTTTGGATAACCAGTTTGCCGCTTTGCTATCTTGGTAACTCGCATAAACAATCACCTGAGCAGGATTTGCTTTTAAACCCGATACCAATGAGCTTAAATGAGAACTGGTTGGTGGGATACCTGGTTTAGGCTCTAAAACCGCAGCTTGATTTAGTCCTAACCAATGCTGGAGGTAAGTCCAGTTTTTATGATGTACAACAATCGGCTTTCCTTTTAAATGTTGGGTACGTTCTGCCCACTGTTGGATCATGTTTTGCCAGTTTTCGGTAAACGATGCTAATTTTTTTTCATAATCAGAACGATTCGCCGGATCAAGCCTAGCCAGTGTTTCGCTGAGTTTATTTGCAATTATTTGCACCCGAACAGGGTCAAGATGAACATGTGGATTCCCAGCCGCATGAACATCACCCATACTGCGATCTAACGCAATCGGCTTATCCAATAAGGCAACATAATCGGTTGCTAAAAAATAACCTGCTTGTCCTTCTTGAATGTTTGGATTGCCCGATTTGCGTAGCAACAACGGAAGCCAACCAATTTCCAATTCCGCCCCGGTACAAACTAATAAGTCTGCTTGGCGTGCTTTAGCCACCAAACTCGGGCGCGCCTGAATATGGTGGGGGTCTTGTTGATTAGTCGTTGCTGTATAAATATCCACATGTTCGCCACCCAGTTCTTTTGCCAGCGAGGCCCATTCGGGTTCGCAGGCAAAAACCTCAAGCCCCGCATATAAGGGGTTGCTAAGCAATAATAAGGAAAGCAGTAATAGACTATTTCTTTTGAATTTTTTAATAAACATCTGAAACCCCCTTAGTATTGGTGAGCGCCGTGACTACCCAGGCTGTGGGTATATTGTAAAAATAGCTGGTTATCCGTATCTTCATAAGATTGATCCCGGTTGAACTGTAAACGGATACGACTAAACTCACTCGGTAACCATTCCACCATCGCACTGTAACGTTTCGGTGTATGGCCTTCATTATCTAAACCGGCTTCTTCCAGAATATCCGTATCAGCTCCAGAGTTGTTACTGTCTAACTGGTCATAGCGTAAGCCTACACGCCATTGAGGTTTAAATTGGTGTACAGCTTGAGCATACCAACCGTTTTGTTCACCATCATAACGGGTTGCTTCCAGGGGATCGCTGTTAAGCATTGTTATCACGCCATCTTCACGGCGATCAAAATACTCGACTTGAAATTTAAAGTTTTGCTGACTTGGGTTACCGTTAGGCGCCCATTTGTAAACAAAATCAACCGCATTGATTTTGCTTTTACCAGAAAAAGACGGCGTTTCTTCTTCGTCTTCACCTTCATGTGCATGACCACCACTGGTTCGGCCATCAATGTCATTAGCTTGCCAGTGACTTAACCCGAATAACCAACTATGTTCAACGCCAATATCACCACCGATATTGGCAAAGGCTGTCCATGCACCAACATTATCTGATTCACCACCTGCGGGGAAACTGCTGCCTTTAAACGCTTCAGCACCTAATTGTAAAAAGGTATCGGTTGGTGCGATATAACTGACTTGCAACCCATCATCACGTAGTTGGTTACCAAATAAACCGCGATAAATAAGTGGTGCATCGGCAAAATCCCAAGCATGTTCATGCTGTTCGTTTAAATAACCCATTGCCGAGAAAAAACGCCCGCCTTTTACAGTTACACCGTTTCCTAAGCCAATCGTTTGAATAAACGCTTCCTCTAATTCAACTTCAGTGCTGCCTTCATGGTCATGCAAAGCAAGGCTCGCTTGACCATAGAATTTATCATCGATATTGGCGCTGGCAACAAGTTCAGTATGACCCAAAGAAAAGCCTTCTTCCCCCAAGCCCGATTCGCCGCCTAAGGCAAAACCGGGTAGTTCATATTCTTCAGGATTATTACTAAAGCTTGCATATCGACCATCTAGAATTAGGCTGATGGCGGGGTTAAAACTGTTTTGAGTTTTAAAGGCCGATTTCGACGTTGAAGATTTTGTGACTGTTTCTTCAATCTGCTTCACTTTACTATTTGCATGTGTCGCCTTTTTTTCAGCCGCTTCTAAACGGTTTTCTAATGCTTGAATACGCTGTTCGTAATGTTGTTTTATTTGATCCAGTTGCTGTTTTAGTGAGCTAAGATCACTGTCCGCTAAAACTGGATGCGAGTATGAAAAAGCAAGCGCAACGCCTGCCGCGAGTAATGTAGTACGCATAAAAATCTCTCTTTAATAGATAATAAAGTTGGCGCAACCTAAAAGCTGCGTCGGTCGTTCATTAGTGATTAAACAGAAGGAGGCGCACGAATGCTGTATAGGGCTTGTGTGCCAGCTAATAGGGTGTTGGCGAAATATGCCTGGTGGCTCGTTTGGGCAACTGGGGTGAGGTGTTTGCTGCAATCGGAAACCAGGCCATCTTTTGATTGTTCCAGCGCAATATAGGCATCACAAGCTTGAGTCACCTCATGAAACGGGTGTTCAACTGAATGGACAAGCGCAACATACTGCCCCATAAGCAAAGCAATACATATCAGGAGCATTTTTAACGATACGTGTTGCTTGTTCACTATCAAAGAGGGCTTTGTTTTATCGTCGTTTTAAAGAGTACCGAATGGTAAAAGGTAAAATGTATTCAAGCAATACTTTTCTCTAACGGGTAAGCATTTTAACAAACGTGTCTAATGTTCACCGGGTAATATTCCGGATTAACCTGCAAGGTGCGCTGATCTGACGGGAAGCGGGAGGGGTGTTGTTGGGCGTAAATGTAGGCTTGTAGCATACAAATGTCAAGGTTTGCCATGTTTGTATCTGGGCCATTATTTGTCCTCCTCCACAAACCGAAAACTCTGTTTCAGCCTGTTCAACTGTGTGGCATAACCCAATTTTCCCTCATGCTGCAATCTGCCCACGACAATACCGGGGTGGACATTGATGTTTTCCGCAAATGCCGTTATCTGACTAGCAGTTGGTTCAAGGCGTGAAAACTCAAATGCAAAGGCAGGTGGAATTAGTTGGTCTGATGCCCATTGATTGGCTTCGTGTTCTTGCTCCGAGTCCGCCGTTCCGTGATTGGGGTCGTCCAGGAAAATATCGGCTTTGCTGTCAGCATGGAGCAGGATATGGGCAGCTTCATGAAAGAAGGTAAACCAGAATTTGTCATTGGTTTTTCCATAAAGAGAGATTTGAATCAACGGAGTGTGGCGGTTGAGCCAGCGCGCCACGCCACTCACGTGTGACTTGGGTATGGCAGGCACCAGCACCAGTTTTACACCCGCTTCACCACAGAGTTGGCGCATTGCGGGTTCGAACTGTTGGGGTGGCTGGGTAGTCATTTCCCTGATGTCATCCAGCGCCTTGATAAATTTGGCGCGGTTGTATTTGGGCAGCTCGATTTGCTCCGCTTTTATTTCACCCAGGCGCAACCAGGACGCAATGGCCCCGACATCTGACTGGGTTTCTCGCGTACGACGGAATGATGCCTGCATATCGCCATACTGTGTCTGCCAGCTATCGGGGGAGGCCACGCCAAAAAAGCTCAGCAACTTCTCCACTAGTGCCGACTTTGCCGCACTCGTAATGCGCTCATCAGGAATCACCTTGGCCTTTTTTAGCTCTGCCAGGGGGAGCTGATCCAGCCACCCGGTCCAGGCTTTATAGCGCTCCTGAGCTTCGATGCGTGCGAGGTGTTCGCGGTATTTGGCCTCTCTGTTTAACCAGAAGTTGGCAGTGGACCCTAACACCCGCTCTAACCTTAAAGCGGCGTCGTCAGTCAGGGCAACCTTGCCTTTAACCAGTTGATTGAGATGTTTGGTGCTGAATCCCAGACGTTGAGCCAATTCTGCCTGATTCCAATCGCGCTCTTCCATGACATCAAGAATGGTTTCGCCAGGCGGTGAGACCCAATCGGGCTTAAATCCTTTTAGCTGATTAGTCATGGTAATCTCCAATATAAATTATGGTGACAGCAGTGACTGCCAACCAGTTGATCCCTGTATCGTCCTTGAGCGGGATCGGGTCATGATCTGGGGTAAATACCAGGCGCTTGCCACCTGCGAGCGCCAACGAGAACTGGCCAGATTTATCGCCGTCCAGCGGATGAGGGTTACCCGCTATCAGTTCGTTCACATTGTCTGCGGCATCTAGCTCGGCTAATCGCCTGCGTAACTTTCCAGCGCTGTCTGCGCCCAGCTTACGGCTGGCTTCCCGACTATTTTCACAGAGCTTGCGAAGCTTACTGTCCTTGTAACTGATTTCCACCCAGACTCCTATTCTACATTTATTTACCTAATAGGTAAATTTTAACAATTCAGATCGTCGCGCTATTTAACCGCCCAGGCAACGGCAAACAGTCGCGATTCCTCAATTTTTTGTTGCAGTTTGTCTTCCAGTTCACTGATAAGGTCTTCCCGCCGGTTATCCACTGTGTATAGGAAGAATAAACGCCCTGTTGGCCAAACACAAGCCACACAGATACTGGTTTATGGTCCCTTTTTTGTCTTTTTCTAGTTGCGCCGTGAGAATATTAAGCTAATTTTCTCGGGCTTTGGCTTGAACTGAACAGCATGGGCTGCTGACCCACGAACGGGATTCTACCTTGCCCGCGATGTCCATGAAAATGTTATTCGAACAGCCCCATCACCGGAGGCGCACGTTCCTGCGGTCGTTCGTGCGGCTGAATGCCTGCTTGCAAGGCTTCCTTCTGTTTCAGGTGTTTAAGAATATGTGCGATCACCACCGGATCTTCGATACTGGCAATGACCTTAACCTTCCCACCGCAGCGTTCACAGGTTTCGATGTCGATACCGAAAACTCGCTTCAGTCGCTGCATCCAGTTCATGCTGCGATGCCGCTCTTCAGGCGTCTTTTCCAGCCAAGCGTTCGTGCCTGTGTGTAGCTGCGATCCTTTTCCCCGTTTGGCCGGGTTACCTGGAGTCGGTGTTTACTGTTCGGGGCGAATACACCGTGGAAACGGGTTAAGTTGACCCTGGGTTTAGGCACCAGGGCTGCCAGCCTTGCAATAAAATCCAGGGGTTCGATATTTCTTTCTAGGTTTACAAAGTGGATGACCGTTTGATGTTTCTTTGAGTGATCGTTTGAAGCCCGCTGGGCACACCCAACATTTTTTATTCTTCAACCAATTTTCTTTACCTTTGCAAATAGTACCTCCCCATGTCGCATTAAACGCAAACTTCACTTTTTTTTTGTTTTTCTTTTTGCAAGACTTAGGCTTGTCGGGTGAAGGATGTTTGCTGCGTTCATAGCCCTTTGGACATGACCAGCGGCCACCTTTAACTAAACTATTTTTGGCCTTTTCAAATTTTTTGTTTCTCGGGTACATGCCTGAGCAGGCACTTTTACCAATATCTTTGGCACCCGTATAAATAATTTTTGCTTGTGTATTTGTTGATAGCGATAAGCCAAATAAGATAACTATGAAAGCCAACAGCGTTCATATACTCAATTTGTAGCTATCTTAATGTTCAGCCTCTTTCGTCGGTATGGAGTAGCCACCCCATTTTTATAAAATTGATTTGATTAATGCAAAAATGGCAGCCAAAGCTGCCATTTTGTAGACATAACCGTTATTAAAGCTCTAGGTTAACTCGGTATTTTTTACCTTTTTCACAAATTGATTTCGCTGACCAATCTCTATAGACCTTTTTAGTCCATCCACCATCACTCTTTTTCTTTCTGTAATTAACTCGGATCTGTGTATAGGCATGATCCACTTTGTTTAGGTTAAACTTCCAAATATAAGGCTTGCCATTTGCAGAAATTTTTCTATTTGGTGTTGGTTCGGAACGCCATTTCCCTTTTTCATAATCATGATAATCAACATCGATGATCTTAATATCCCTACCTGTTTTATTAATCGCGTGAACAGTTACATCTTTACAGTTATTGAAGGTTTGGTTTTGGAAGGTATACCCAAAATTACCTTCAGCTTCCAACGATAACCCTGTTTGCCAGCCCAATGAAATACCTGAAAAATCACCAAGTATTCCAGAATTCTCATCAACAGCTCTCCAGCCAGAAGCAGTCATACCAACTGAACCTGTAGCACCACCACCGACAATACCCCATGTAAAACCAGATAATTCTTTATAGTTAGCTTGCCAAAATCCTACATTGATACTCAAATCACCACCAACTGACGTACCAAGAGAAACACTTGTTGTGCTAACCCATGTCATACCCCACTTAGTACCACTTCCGCAGCCTTGCTCGCGACCAATTGCAATACCACCATCAGCGTTAGCGCCGAGATAATATGCACCATCACCGCCAACGGTAATAGTGAATGAGTTGTATCCAAGACCGCAGCCGCTATCAAAAATACCGTTAACTCCCGCATTAGTTAAGTCTTTTCGGGACAAGTTTTTGATTCCTTTACGCTTAATTACTGGCTCAAGTTTTCGTTTAAATCTATCAATTAATGCAATCAAATCTCCTGCTTCATCTATCTTATTTTGAATCATGGTTTGATTAGCATTACTTGACAAGCTTCGTTCACCACTTGCTAAATTTAATCTCATACATGCATTTTTCTTTGAATCTGATTCAGGATTCTTAATAAATCCTGCAGGACATGCTTTTTTTGCATTACCACGCCTGTAGCCTTTTGAATATTTGTTTTTTTTCTTTGGCTTACACACTGGGTGTCCGCCTGATGTTTCTTTCAGTGAACGTTTATAGCCTGCAGGACAAGTCCAACATTTTTTGTTCTTCAACCAGTTTTCTTTGCCTTTGCAAATAGTGCCTCCCCATGTCGCATTAAATGCAAATTTTGCTTTCTTATTCACATTTCTTTTCTTACATGACGAACCTTTATCCGGTAATGGATTTTTAGAACGTACGTAGCCTTTGGGACATGACCAGCAGCTTTGTTTTGCTACGTTAAATTTAGCTGCGCTACGGTTGCTAGTCTCTGGGTACAGCACCGGACAAGATTTAATTTTGCCTTCTGTCTTAGCATATTGAACGCTCTTCGCATGAGTCGTAGTTGAAACACCTAGCAATACAACGATACATAAAGCCCATATTGAAGAGTTAAACAGTGTTTTTAATAATGATTTATTCATTGTGTTTTTCCTGTTTTTATTTTCTAAAGTCATCGTGATAGTCATCATTACTGAACTTTGCAGTAACCAGTATCAACACCTGCAACATGAATACGCTTTGTGCCTTTCGGACACTTCATGCAGTAGCCTTTGTACTTAAATTGGTATTTCGGACAGCCATTTGCACCCCATACGTATTTAGCCGCTACTTTTTCTTTACCGAAGCCAACGCCACGTTCTTTACATGCTTCAGGGTGAGTCATTTTGCGAGTTGGACTAGTACGCTTATAACCTTTTGGGCATGAATAACACTTAGTGCCTGAACGATAAACTTGTGTACCTTCACAGCCTCTTTTCGCTTTTTTATAACGTTTTGCTTTTACTTTAGTAGGCGCAGCTTCTTCTTCCTCTTCGTAGTATTCCTCTTCTTCTAGATACTCATCTTCTACATACTCGTCCTCTGGGTACTCTTCTTCAGCGTATTCATCCTCTACGTACTCTTCCTCTGGATACTCTTCTTCCACGTATTCCTCTTCAACGTACTCATCCTCTGGGTAGTCACCTCCAACATAGTCATCTTCTGGGTATTCTTCTTGGTAATCATCTGGCGCAGATGAACCTTGGCCTGACTTTTCTCTCTCAAAACGACGTTGATCATCAACACGAACAGGAGAAAACGTTAAGTTAACCGGTCCAAACATACCTTGAACTTGCACACTCATTGAACCATTAGGCATTAGGGTCGCAGTAAACGGGCCAACTAATGGTAAGTCTTGTCCACTGTATTTGCCCGGGCCAATGCGCCTCCAGTCTTGTGAAACAACCATCATTGGCTCTACTTTTAATACAAACAAGTGCAACCAAGAATCAACCGCATAAGCACGACCACCTTCAATACGGATACGCTTACGAATATCATTAATCATCCATTCACCATCAATAGGCAGCTTTTTGGTCATCGGCACGTCCATCATCATCGGCAAAAAGGCCGGAATTTGAGGAACTTGAGGAATACCCATTGGGTTAGCTTGAGCCGTTGAGACCGACAAGCTGAATATCATGGCAAATATAACCAACAGCATGTGTATTTTGTGTCGTAGTGAGTTGTTCATTTGATTCCCCATCTTGTTATTTGTTTATGATTCAAATTGAATGTTGGTACCGCTCGAATAATCAATTTGTGCTTGCTATATTAATTTTCATTAATTTTCACTCTCAATTGTTGGTATGGGGTAAGCACCCCATTTTTATAAAATCATTTAAATTACCTAACCTTACATCACACTTGGGTTTGTTAAAACCCCATTAAAAAGCATGGTGCGTGATGAATTTTCTATAATCGAAAATGCAAAAGGTCGGTCAAGTAAAATAGTTCGGCTAGGCAAGGGGCGTTCAACACTGGTCACTTTGATACCTCCGATTAAGGTTACCGCTGCTGCTTTAACGCCCTTTTCATCAAGTTCAATTTTGCTTTGCTGTTTAATAAGGCCAACTGTTGTAGCTTGATTTTCCAAGGGTGTTTTCTGCTTATCAACCAATAATGACAGATTAACCTGATTTAAAAACAAAGGAGCCAAGCCAAGTGCATCAGCTATCGGTGAGCCTTTTTTCATTTCAATGCCATCACTAAAACTAAAGCTAGGCATTTGAATAGTCAGCTGAAACCACTCACTTTTATTGTCCAGCACATCATCAATAATGCTTGGCATATCAACGCTGCCTTTTTCTAACAGCCACTGTTGTAGATCTATCTCCGACTCAGCAGGAAAATGAACTATAAAAGAATATTTATTGCCTAAAAACGGCAGTTTAAAAGCGACACTGCCATCCTCATTTTCAAGTACTGACGCTTTATAATCATAGGTGCTAATTGACTTTGGCTTTATATTTTTACCATTTAGCGTTGTAAACTCGAAAGATGAATTTTCCGGAATCGCCCTCATTGGCGTGCCCCATGCTCCTTCAAAATACGCCGCATTCATAATCACCCATAAGAATTGCTTTAATGTGCCCTGATCAATAATTTTAGGAATCAAACCATTGGTTTTTTCAGATGCCCAGTCATTGATAAGGCCTGCACCTTCAGCTTCAAAGTCCACTGGATAAGGCATTGCATCATAAAAACCTGTGGCATTACTTTTAAACTGTTCTGCAAAAAAGAAAGGCTTGTCTGTGGTTACCCCATTAGTTGACCAAATTGAATTCGCTAATTGAAAGTGAGCAATAGCTGGATAATCATCGCGTTTATCCGCAACTATTTTTTCAGCTAATGCAGGGGCGATGTCATTTAAATTTAAGCCTGAACCGCTTAGTAACACTGAGTTAAGTAAATCCGACGAATGCTCTGCAGCGCCTTGCTGCAAAACACTCAAGGCATAATACAGTGACACTGATGACACCATGGCATTATTGACTTCACCATGCTTGAATTTTGCGTGTAGCAAATCTGCACCCAATTGATTAATCGTCGTAGCCGCTTGTAATTGCTTTGCTGATAAGTCTTGTTGTGCAGCAAAAACCGTGTTTAAAAACAGATATAAAAGGAGCGTGATAATAGTTTTAAAATTCATGGCTTCTCCAAATACTTAAGTGTTGGCATGATTCATTGCAACATATACTGAGGTACCAAGGAATCAATGGGGTCTGACCCCACTGATTTAACCCCATTGATTTACAGAGATAATCATAATCAGGCCAAATAACTTATGAACGGGGTGCATCTGAATGGTAAATGATGGCTTTTCAATGACGAACATCATCATTCCTGATGTTGACATTGCTATAAAAGAGATGAAAAGAGAAACTGTGAAAAACTTTCTAGCCATAACATACCTCCATTTTTTGTGATTCAGGTGTTAGCGTCAATCGCGGATAAGCGATTGGTTCTTGAAGGAAGGACTGTAGCAAGGCCGGGATGTTCCTTCAAGATTCTTTTATAGCTAAGCGCCTTGTTGGGTTGCGTGGAAGCACTGCTTGTTCCACTTGAAAAATTCAAGACGTGCTTGAAAGAGTTTATATCCTCAACTTATTAGGCCTTGATTATGGGTTGTTATCTGCTGAATAGTGCCAGTTTGTGAGGTGAGTATAAACAGAGGCGCACTTTACCTTGGCTGTTGTCATAAAGTTGAAACATGCTTGATATACATTATTACGTGTATTTAATTGAGGTTTATGGCTCCATGATCGACAACGGGAATGTACACACAAGACAGCCAATAATAATTTGGCGGTTGATAGACGGCAAGCCCGGTCATCAAAATCAAAGTGAAGGGCTGGTCGCTGCTATCGAAAGAAGGCATGCTTGCCGCTGTTATGACATTCCTGTTCAAACGGGACTTAATGGTATTAAAGCGTATTTGAGTGCCTCATGGTCTCTAGGTAAAAACTTGCCTCTACCCGATTTGATTATTGGAGCAGGGCACCGCACACATATCCACCTGCTGGCTGCGCGCAAAGCCTATGGTGGTAAGGCAATCGTATTAATGAAACCCAGCTTGCCTGCATCACTTTTTGATTTATCGATTATTCCTGAACATGATCAGTTCCACGGTTTTGCTAGGGTTTTGCAAACGAAAGGGGTGCTGAACTCAATGCGGGCAACTGGACCTCACCACCCTAACAAGGCTTTAATTATGGTAGGCGGGCCATCAAAGCATTATGATTTTGATATGCCTGATCTGATTAAACAAATAAAACAGTTAGTGGAAGAGGACTCAAGCAAACATTACACGGTAACAACGTCGCGGCGTACCCCGGCTTCTTTTGTTGATGAATTGCATAAAGCCATCCAGCCGTGTGTTAATTTAGAGGTTGTATCAGTCGATAAAACCAAGTCTGGCTGGGTGGCAGAGCAACTGGCGGATGTGGCGACAGCCTGGATATCTGAAGATTCGGTGTCAATGATTTATGAAGTACTGACTGCAAGAGTGGCTGTCGGTATATTGAACATGACAAGCAAACGTGAAAGCAGGTTGGCTTGGGGAATTAATCAGCTTATCGCGGCAAACGATGTTGTTCGTTTTGATACGCTCGGTGCATATAAGCCGCATCTAAGGCCCAGTTTTAACTATTTTGAAGCGGATCGTTGTGCAGAGTGGTTGCATGAACAGTGGCTAATGCCAATGGCAGATGATTTGGTGCCTGTAACGTCGCTTGGGTAACGCGCGATGAATCAACCTGGCTTGCGTATTGTGCAGGTTTTGCCAGCGCTTGAATCCGGAGGGGTAGAACGTGGCACACTGGAACTGGCTCGTTACCTTGTTGATAAGAGTCACCAGTCGATAGTCATTTCTGCAGGCGGTAGAATGGTTGATCAGCTCATTCGGCAAGGCAGTAAACATATTCAATGGTCAATAGGGCGTAAGTCGCTTTTCACCTTGCGCTTGGTTTTCAGGCTCCGTCGCTTTCTACAGGAACAAGAAATTGACATTCTCCATGTCCGGTCGCGTTTTCCCGCCTGGATTTGTTACTTTGCCTGGAAGGGCATGGATCCCGCAACACGTCCGAAGCTGGTAACCACCGTTCATGGGCCATACTCGGTTAGCCGATACAGCTCTGTGATGACGAAAGGTGAACACGTTATCGTCGTATCGGACATGATTCGCGACTATGTTCTGAATAACTACAAAGTTAACCCAGAAAAAGTGCATCGCATCTATCGAGGGGTTAGTTCCAGCAAGTTTCCTTTTGGTTTCACGCCATCTGACAAATGGCTGTCAGAATGGTATCGGGATTATCCACAGACAAAAGAGACGTTTATTATCACCCTGCCAGCGCGAATAACACGTCGGAAAGGGCAGCAAGACTTCATTGAGTTGCTGGCCTTGCTTAAATCACAATCTGTAGAGGTCCTCGGATTGGTTGTTGGTGAGGCAAAAAAAGGTAAAACAGCTTTTCTTGACGAGTTAAAAAAATTAGCCGAAGAAAAACAAGTCAGTGATCGGCTTTGTTTTGTGGGTCATCGTTCTGATTTGCGAGAAGTCATGGCAATTTCTGATATTGTTCTGTCGATGTCGCGCGAACCAGAAGCCTTTGGGCGAACAACAATAGAAGCATTGAGCCTCGGTGTACCCGTGATAGCCTATGCTCATGGAGGCGTTGAGGAGCAGCTTACCGCTGTTTTTCCTCAGGGTCGGGTTGATGTTGGCAATATTGAGCAAGCAGCAGATCGGGTTATTAGCTGGATAAAACAGCCCCCTGTTGTACCTAACAAGCACCCTTTTAAGCTACAAAACATGCTGGAACAGACAATAGATGTTTATTTAAAACCTTAGTGTGATGCTTGTTTCTTGTGAGCTAGTGACATAGCTAAACACCAGCCGACGCCAACCCAGACTAGAGCCGCAACCCAATTATTCAATACACTTTTACCGCCAATAAGAGGCCAGAGTGAGGTGGACAATATCGTAAAGCTGGCTGCCATTTTTAACCATTGTTGCGACCGGTATAAGGGCCGCAACACATTGAAATACAGCATCAGCAGCATGATAACAAACAGGCACAACCCAAACAGTCCTGTTTCAGCGGCGATGTGTAGATAAAGGTTATGTGGGTGGCTGCAGTTAAGATTCGCCTGCGTTGAGAGTGCGATCCCTTCACAAACGGTGCGGTATGTATGCATACCACTACCAAAAACAGGGTACTGCTGCCACGCACTAACAGCGGTTTGAAAAACCTGGCCGTAATCAGATTCAGAGAAGTGTGCCAGTTTATCCAGTGCGCTTGAAATGGTTCTTTGCGTCATCATAGGATCAAGCTGAGTCAAAATAATAAAACCGATAGCAATGGCGAACAAGCCTATCAACAATTGCTTGCGGTGCGCTTGATATTCGAAAAACATGCCCGTAATGCAGACGGCACTACCCGCCAAAAACACAATGAAGGCCATGCGCTCGCCAGTAATAAAGATAAAACCAAGCCCTAGTGCGATCAGCGCTATGAGATAAAAAAGCTGTCTTTTTTGTGATGTCAGTAAAGGCATAAGAAAAACAGCAAACAGCATTATAAACCAAACCCTCACCATCATGGTGCCTGGTATGGGGTTGCGAAAAGGGCCTGTCAGCCGCGTATCAGTGAAACTAGGCATACTAAACCAGTCCACCCCTGTTAAATATTGCCACACTGTATCGAGCACGATAAACAGACTGGTTAAAATAAGAGTCATCAGAAACCACTGCTGACGTGGTTTATCTTTCAACATCCAGTAAGCGATGGCCACAGCAAATAATGGCCAACGTATAAAGGTAATGGCATAAAAAAGGCTGTCACTGGGGTCGATGCTAAGAAGGACGTTTATCAATAATAAATGCCCCCAAAACACCCAAACCCATTTAAACCAACTTGTTTTTGCCCAGCTCCAGTCTTTATGTTGGTAGCTTAGCCATAGAAAAAAGAGGCCGCATAATGAAACCGTTATATCGGCCGTCCCCCTGAAAAACAGGAGTAAAGAAGGTAGAAGCGAAAGAAAAATACGTTCTTTAATTGAGAGTGAGCCTACAGCGAGCATTAAAATTGCCAAAGATAATCATTACATTAATTTGTCATCTTAATACGTTAATATTTCAACATTATTAAAGAGGTTAATAAAAGCACGGACGTAGCTTGTGGATAGAGCAAACCATGTATTTCTGAGACTGGGAAAATAAAGAATGAAAATTCTGCATATAATGGCGGGTGGCAAGCATGGTGGCGCAGAAACGGCATTTGTGGATATGAGCATTGCCATGCACCGTGCAGATCAGATCATTGAAGTTGTCACGCGCCCCAATGATGTGAGGGTGCATGCGCTGGAATCCGCGGATATTAAGGTGCATAGGTTGCCGTTTGGCGGTAAATTTGATTTTTATACAGCCTGGCAAATACGTCGCATTATCAAACGTTTCCAGCCAGAGATTGTACAAGGTTGGATGAGCCGTGCATGTCAGCATATTCCTCAATGGTCAAAGAGGATGTCGATACCACGCTACTTGACGGTCGCAAGATTTGGCACACCATACAAACTTAAATATTACAGTAACATGCAATATTTTGTTGCTTTAACGCCCGACATTCAATCGTATTTAGAGCAAGGGGGTATTGCTAAATCGTGTCTGACACAAATTCCAAATTTCGCAGAAGTGGAATGGGTAGACACACCCATTCATCGTGCAGATTTTGACACACCAGAAAAAGCAACATTAGTACTTGGGCTTGGCCGTCTTCATCCCGATAAAGCTTTTGATACATTGATTGATGTAGCAGCAAAACTGCCAGATATTTATGTATGGATAGCGGGCGAAGGCCCACAACGCGCCGAGTTAGAACAACAAATTGCCAGATTGAATCTGACAGAACGCGTAAAACTCCTGGGGTGGCGCACTGATAGAGCGGCGGTATTGCAGGCGGCAGATATTTGTGCCTTTATTTCTCGAAATGAAGGGTTTGGCACGGTCTTTATACAAAGCTGGGCACAACAAACACCTTTGCTTGTCAGTAATGCCGATGGCCCAAGACAGTTTGTTCAGCATGATATGGATGGTTTGATCGCCCCCATAGATGATGTAGAAGCGATTGCCGCAGGTATTGAACGTTTGCGCAAAGATCCAGAGCTAGCCAATCGTTTAAGCCGTAACGGCTTTAAGCGTTTTCAAAACGGTTTTACCAAAAGTGTCATCGTGGAGGCCTATATCGATTACTATCGAGCGATTCGACAACAAGAAGCGCTAGATTGACACTATTAGAATGAACGAGAAAAAGAAGCTGTTGATTATTAAGCATGGCGCACTGGGTGACCTTATCCAGAGTGATGGCGTGCTGAAAGATCTCAGGCGCCACTTTTCTAACGCCGAACTGGTTTTGTTGACCGACCCAAAATTTGAGCGCTTGATGCAGCGCTGTCCATATATTGATCGCATCATCTGTGATTCTCGAGCACCTTGGTGGCATCTAATAGCAAATAAACACCTGTTTACACAGCTAAAACAAGAACAGTTCCACGGCATTATCGATTTACAAAACTCAAATCGAACGCAGTATTATCAACAGCTATTATTTAACAAGATAAGCTGGCATGGCCGACAAACATCAATCAAGCCAAAGTCGGGGTTGAAGGGGCAAATTGATATTCTACGAAACGCAAATATACCCCTTGTATTTGCCGAGAAACCCAATGTGAAATGGATGGCCGATGATGTTTCTGCATTGATCAACAGTGAAAATATCAGCCAGCCATACATTGCACTCATCCCCGGGTGTTCTGCAAAACATCCAAAAAAACGCTGGCCTTATTATGCAAAATTGGCCGAAACACTGCTGACCCAAGGTTATGATGTTGTCAATATTTTAGGCCCTGATGAACGCAACTTGGTCAACACATTGCCGGGCCATACACTCATTGAAAAAAGGGGAATATCCAGCTGGTTTGAAATGGCAGGGACTACTTAACGAAGCCGATTTTGTAGTGGGAAATGATACAGGACCAAGTCATATAGCCTCATGCTTGGGAAAAGCCGGCTTGGCACTGTTTGGAAACAAAACATCTGCAGCCAGAGCAGAAATACAGCGCGGTTCTTTTAAAGCCATTGAAGTTGATAACCTGGCCGATCTCTCAGTTGATAGCGTCGTTAAAAGAATCTATGGCGATTAACACGGTACGGGCCATTACCTAAACTAGATGTTTAGGACTTGCTTGCATTAAACCATTTGATGACATTTTTATCAGGTGGGAATACAGGTTAAAAGTATTTTAATCACGCCATTTTTAATAATAAGGTTGCCCCTTTTTGTCAGCTTTAAATCTGCTGTTTCTAGTAAAAGGAGGTTTAGCGTTGAAGATAACTCGTTACCAGAATCACTGACTAAAGGGTAAGGGGGGATTTAAGCGTTTAACGGCTTCCTTTTGAACTTTAGTTGTTTGTGTGCTTGGAACATAAAGATAAATTTACTTTTGGGGCATAGGGAAATGAGCGTGATATTAGGGATCAAAGCACTGACTAATGCGGGCATCTTCCGTCATCAGGTGGGACAGGTAAATCTTCTGGAATTTTTTTAAGTGCGTCTGAAGGGGATTGCATATTGAGTTTCCGAGACTGTCGGCACTTGTTGAGCGGCTAACTTTAAAGGCCAAAATACACTTTAATGCCCGTTAAAGTGTTCGATGTTGCGACTGATGCCAATAATAAGCCCATTACTCTGCTAGCTACACTTGCCCCGCTAGATCCGATCAATCGATTAACTTGGCCTGCTGCGAGCATTAGTAAGTAGGTAAAAAATAGCACAGCTAACATCATGGAGACTGTTTGTACTTGCTCCCAGATGCTAAATCGATTGTTCTCGGTTAATAACACTGCAGCCAATATTGCCCCCGGGCTTGCGATGGAAGGGACTGCAAGAGGAAATACAGCAGTTTCATTATGACTGCGTGCCAGTTTTGTTTCCTCATCAGGCTTGCTCTCACCGAAGATCATGGTGAGTGAAAAAAGAAATAAAATGATCCCGCCTGCGATTTGGAACGCAGGGAGTGGTATCGACATTGCGATCAAAATGATCTCGCCAGCCACAACGAAGAACAAAAGCACAGCACCGGCCGCTAGGGTTGCAAGTAACGCAATTCTCCTTTTGGCGTCATTATCGCATTGTGACGTAACGGCAATAAATACCGGAACAGTGCCAATGGGATCAACGACAGCGAAGAAAACAATGAAGGTCGCTAAAAAGTCAATCATTTCATAGGTATAGTCATATAGCAGCGCGATAAACCGGTCTCATCGATCCGTAAATTATGGTTTTATACATTTTTACTTCTGTAGCTCAACTTGATAAACCAATAACAACCCCCTAAAGCAATGATAATAATCCCTAAGCCTATTATTGCCAAGGGATCATATTTTTCCAAATCTAGCAAAATGACCTTCCGAGAAACAGCTATTACGGCTACCAATAAAACAACTTCTGCATGTATGACATTATCTTTGAAATACATTTCTACTGTTTCTATCAGCTCGAATCCAATGAGAATAATGAAAAAAAAGCCAAAGATTCTAAATAACTCATTTATTTCAAGAAAAAGCACATCATCTGTTGGATCAAATAAATCTAAATAAAGAATGATGCCGAGCTCCACTATCGCGATAGTGACAACTATTGCCATCAAAATAAGAACAACAAAGGACATCCATTTTTTTGCTGTAAGAATTAAAGAAACTCCTTTATCAATATCTTTATTCATTAACAAAATTCTCCTATTTTTTTTAAAACAGCAACCGCGAATAAGCGGCAGATTCCTAAAGGAATGACTGTAGCAGACCTAACGCTTAAGTAAAGTGCGCCGATGGGCTTCACTTTGACTTTTTTGTTATGCAAACAACCGCTCGAATTAACGTGGCGGATCAATCTTATTGTTAATTGAGGTGTTAACACGAAACCAGCCTGCAACTGAATGCCGGTCTCTAGAGGAGGGCAGCACCTCATGAGGGAACTCTTCGCTAAGAAATATCACTAAAGTACCGTACAGTGGCACCACTTTAATTCCATCACGGTCTTTGTCGTCATTGTAGATAACAAGCTCACCCCCATCTGTTGGCAACCATGCTGGATTTAAGTATGTTATGACTGACAGCACTCTATTCGCTTCACCTCGAAATGCATCATAATGTCTTTTGTAATATGCGCCAGGTGAATAGTGAGCAAAATGACTTTCAAATGAGAACAAACCTAAAAATAGTTTTTTGTTCAAGAAACGTTGCAACCTAGCATTCCATTCGACCCATTTTCTGCCTGCATCAGATTCGCCATTGATCCAGCAAATCTCATCAGTTCTCACAAACTCTGTTCTCAGGAAATCTACACCACGTCCAATGCCAGCATCGGTATACTTACTGTTATTTAATTCAAGTCGGTGAGCATACAATGAACTTGATATGTCCTCAGGAAGAGCTCCTGGTCGAATGCTATAGCCTTGATTTACGAGATCGTCCGCTATTAGCCCAAAAAGAGTTTCATCAAGTGTATTTCCGCCACTAGCTCCGGGGAAGTTTTTTAGCGCTACCAAAATCTACAATCAGCCTATTCAAATTAAAATACAGTTACTATGGATGCATAACGCCGCGCGAGCCGAAGGCGAGCCCGGTTGAACGCTTGTTTATACTCAATTATCGTGTAATTTAAGTAGCCGTTCACTACGCCGTACTCTAATAATATTTACTGACTCACTTTCAGGCAGATAGACCATACGAAATGGTAAATGAATAAGTTCACGGATAGAATCGTCGTCAAACTCTGGTACGACTCTACCAATATCCGGATGAGTTGAAAGCGTTTCAATATGCTCAATGATGGTCACTACAAAGTCTTGGCCAATTTGAGGTACACTCTGCTCTTGATAATACTCTTTAATACTTTTAAGGTCATCAACCGCTGACCTGGAAAAAGAAATATTCACTAGCTAGAGGCCCAACTGTTTTCTTACATCACTGATGCCAGAAGTTTCGCCTTCCTTTATCTCCATTAATCCTTGAGCAACAGCCTTAACGAACTCAAGTTCCTCCTTGGTGTTTTCGTAATCATCCAGTCCTTGAACAACGGCAACGCCACGCCCTCGGCTAGTAACAAGAACCGGTCTAGGCGTGTCTTTTGCATGGTTGACAACCTTACCCGGATTAACCTTTAGGTCAAACAGCGGAATAACATCTTCGGAAAATTTTGTTTGCATGATAACAAGCCCTCTTTTAGAGACCTATATACACCCATTAGCAGGCCTCATCAAGGAGTACAATCAAAGGCAAATCAATGAAATCAATAGGGTCAGACTCGATTGATTTTTTGGCCCGAACAGTGAATCAATGGGGTCAGACCCCATTGATTTATTTACAAATACCCTAACGGGCTCATTAGAGCAAATAACAACAAGGCTATAATTTAGCCCGTATTCCGCATACCCGCTGCGATGCCTGTCATCGTAGCCATCAGTGCCTTTTCGACGGTTTCATTGGGGCAGTGTCTATCTCTGTATAACAGTTCTGCTTGTAAATAATGCAATGGATCAATGTACGGATTTCTGACATCAATAGATTGCCGAATTGTAGCATTGGATGCCAAAAGCTCCTCATGTCCTGTTAAATCAAGCAGCAATTGGCGAGCATCTCGTAGCCTCTTTCTCAGCCTTTCACCAAGAGGGTGCAACTTCTCATCCACCAGCCGTTGTTCGTAGTACTCTGCTATCTCGGGATCTGCTTTCGCTAACACCATTTCTAACATATCAATATAGGCGGTAAAAAATGGCCAGTCCTGGCGCATTTGCAGGAGCAGCTCTTTACGCTCACCCGACAGTGCATCTGTTATCGCTGCGCTACCTAACCATGCTGGCAGCATTAAACGAATTTGAGTCCACGCGAAGATCCACGGAATCGCTCGAAGGCTTTCTACCCCCCCATCTGCTTTTCGTTTGGCTGGGCGGCTGCCCAATGGCAATTTCGCTAATTCCTGTTCGGGTGTGGCCTGGCGAAAGTAGGCGACAAACTCAGGGGTATTTTGTATCAGCTCTCGGTAAATTTTTTCCGCATCAGCCGCCATATCACTGATCAGTTTCCGCCATTCAGGCTTGGGTGCTGGGACGGGAACCAAACTGGCCCTTAAAACAGCCCCTGCATACAGTTCCATATTGCGTATTGCATGCCCTGGCATACCAAATTTAAAGCGGATCATTTCTCCCTGTTCCGTAACGCGCAACGTACCGTTCACAGAACCAGGCGGTTGTGACAAGATAGCCGATTGGCTTGGGCCACCACCACGGCCCACTGTTCCACCACGGCCGTGAAATAAAGTTAAACGCACATTTCGCTCGTGGCAGACCTCTGTAAGTGTCTCTTGAGCACGGTACTGACCCCAACTTGCCGCCAGTGTGCCGGCATCTTTTGATGAATCAGAATAACCAATCATTACCTCTTGATGCCCGTCAATGTGATCCCGATACCAATCAATATCAAGCAAAGTTGCAATACAGGTTGCTGCGTTATTCAAATCATCCAGGGTTTCAAACAGCGGTACAACAGGCATCGCAAAGTTGACCCCCATCTCTTTTAGAAGCAAGACCACTGCAAGGACATCCGATGGACTGGATGCCATTGAAATCACATAGCTACCCATTGCCTCTTCGTTTTGATATGCAATAACCGCACAGGTATCGAGCACCTCTTGCACCTCTGCACTGGGTTGCCAGTTCTTTGGAATCAGAGGACGCAGATTTTGTAACTCACTCAACAGGAAGGCCTGTTTCTCAGCTTCCGACCACTCGGCGTAATTGCCTAGCTTGTAATAGGCAACCAGCTCCTCAAACACCTGTGCATGGCGCTCTGAATTTTGACGAATATCGAGCCGCACCAAGGAGAGACCAAAGGCTGCAATACGGCGCAAAGTCTTGCGCAAACCGCCATCAGCTATTACATCCATACCGCATTCACGCAGAGAGCGGTCACACAATAACAGGGGCTCTAGTATCTCTTTATTAAGCAGATAGCCATCTTCTAATGGGCGCCAGCCATCACTGAGACACTCTTCCGCCCAGTGGCGCGTATTTTTAAGTTTTTGGCGAATCTCACGTAACACCGCTCGATAAGGTTCTGTGGCATTGCCAACCTTTTGTTGTAATTCATCGCTTGCATGGCTCATCGAGAGTTCATGGCGCAATTGGGTAATATCTTTTAACAAAAGATCGGCCGCCACCCAACGGGATAACAGTAAAACCTCATCAGTCACCTTGGCCGTTACATTCGGATTGCCATCACGGTCTCCCCCCATCCATGAAGCAAACCGGATTGGAGCGGCATGCCAGGGTAGCCGCTTACCTGTGACCTGCTCCAGCTCACGATCAAAATTATGCAAGAACTCGGGTAGCGCTCCCCAGAGCGAGTTTTCGATAACCGCAAACCCCCACTTTGCTTCATCGACCGATGTTGGACGCTCGCTACGAATAGCGTTGGTATGCCATGCTTCACTGATAAGCCGTTGGAGCCGTGCCTCAGTATCTTGATACGCATGGCTCAAAGGCAGTTCACGATCCAAACGTGCAAGGCTTTCTGCCATGGCGTCATATTTCTGAATAAAAGTGCGACGGTTGGCCTCAGTGGGGTGGGCCGTGAGTACCAACTCAACTTGAATCTCTGCTGCCTTTTGTACCAAGGTATCTGGATCAATATTCTGAGCCAGGATATATTGAAAAACTTGGTCAAATGCATCGGGATCTTGCTTTGTAACGATTAAACTGTTGCGGCGACGAATGCGGTGGTGCTCTTCTGCAAGATTAGCAAGGTTTAGAAACTGGCTAAATGCTCGAGCCATCGGTACTAATTCGTGCTCTTCGAGGCTGGACAGCGCAGCGATCAGATCTTGCGTATAGCCCTCACCATGACGAGCATCTTTTGCCAAATGACGAATCTTCTCAATCTTTTCGACAAACTCGGGGCCTAAATCGCTATTAATCGTATTACCCAGCAGTTGACCAAGCAATCGAACGTTGTCACGTAGAGGTGTTTGTAGATCTACCATTCTGGTTCCATATAAAAGGTTAAAAAATAAATCACCCTCATTATTAACGGAGCAATGATCACCTGCCAAGTGCTCTGGGTGCATTTTTAAGCGCACTCTCCCCTATTTTGGCAAATAATACAGGACCAAGTCATAGAGCCTCATGCTTGGGAAAAGCAGGCTTGGCACTGTTTGGAAACAAAACATCTGCAGCCAGAGCAGAAATACAGCGCGGTTCCTTTAAAGCCATTGAAGTTGATAACTTAGCTGATCTCTCAGTTGATAGCATCGTTAAAAGAATCTATGCCAACTAAGGTGAAGTTGATAAAGTCTAATCTCCTAATCAAAATATAAAGCCAAGTAAGTCATAGGGTGTTGTTTCTCAGGTCAGATTTACGCCTTTCCAGTTCTGCTTTGTTGATCAGATTAATTCTAATTTATAACGTTTTTCTAAAACATAACCAAAATTCAATCCGACAGATTGATAGAAACCGGTTCAAAGTGAAAAACATGCTCTGTATCAGGATGAACATGAACATAAATGGCCCCTAAATCAGGGCTGCCAAACACTTCCAATCGTGTAAAGTTTGCCATCGTTTTGCGTTTATATTTTAGCGGCTTATCAATTTTGTGTTTGTGAGTATCTCCGTGTACGAACAAAACGGGGCGAGCAAATGTTCGTACGTGATCGCTCAACGCGGCGCGGAAGCTGTCAAACCCAGTAGGCTGCCAAGAGACGGCATCGAACTTAATATTAGCGTGAGTGAATAACACCAACGCTTTAGCCGATGACGCTCTTTCAAAAATTTGATCCAGCCAAGCTAAATTGGCCGTATTACGACTTAAATGTTCTTGAATGGCTTTCGAATCGGTATACAGATTATTGTTTGTTCCCACATTATGAAAAGAGGCAAACAACACATCGCCTTGCTGCCACCAGACATTCTCCGGAAAATCTCTAAATTCAGGCTGAACACTCTGCCGGGTTAAAGGCATAACCGTTTTACCCAGGCTCACAGGCTTTGGGTAGAGCCGTTTACGTAAGTAATTAAGTCGCTCCAATGGATCAAACTGCGAATGGAAGCAATCCGTCCAGTCGTTATCGCCCGGTAGATAAACCAACGGGTTATTGAACTGATTAGCAGTGCGTAACAAGCGTTGGTAATAGTCATCATGACAAGAGTCGCCGCCTCCCTTTAGCTCGCCAATATGAACGACAAAAGCAGGTTGCCGTTGATTGATACTTTCGATCAAACCAGACAAACGCTCTTGCCCTTTATCAGAAATATCTTGGGTATCTCCAAGCGTTACAAAAGTAAATGGTGCAGCCAATAAAATTCCAGGCAGTACGCAAAGGAGAGTAAGCAAGCCGGCAAAGTATTTAACAGTAATCAAATTTTTCATAGTCGATTAATCCATATTGTCAGGAAACAGATAGTGTTAGAGATAACGCGACGCGTTTTTTGCGGTCGCCGTTAATTGGCTTGTTATGTGTTTTATTGATATCATGTGTACACACTCGATTTTTTATACACAAAGGTGGTTGTAATGAGAACTAATATTGAAATTGATGATAGCTTAATGGCTGATGCATTAAAAGCAACTGGATTAAGCACTAAAAAAGAAGCTGTTGAATTAGGGCTTAAAGCACTGATCAAGCTGAATAAACAGGCATCTATACGTGCTCTTAGGGGCAAGCTGAAGTGGGAAGGCAACCTGGAAGAAATAAGAGCTAAATAATGATTTTAGTAGACTCAAGTGTTTGGATTGATTTTTTTAATGGTGTAGACAATCCTGAGACGGATAAATTAAATGAAACACTTGGACTCGAAGAAGTTGTAATTGGTGACCTTATACTTGCTGAAGTATTACAAGGGTTTAGGAGTGATACCGACTATAAAGCTGCTAAAAATGTCTTAACGTCATTAGCTGTACATAATCTATTAGGGAAAGAACTTGCGATTAAAAGCGCAAATAATTTTAGAAAACTCAGGAAAAAAGGGATTGCGGTTAGAAAAACAGCGGATGTAATAATTGCTACCTACTGTATAGAAAACAAAATACCTTTATTATATACAGATAAAGACTTTATACCATTTGTAGATAATTTAAGACTGAAATCTGCTTGTTGATTTTTACACATAACGTTTTAGGTAAAGCGCGCGGACCTTTACCCGCGTCGCCTCTGACCTGCTTGTTATGTGCTTATACAAGCGATAATTGGGTAACATGTAGCTCTTTACGGTGTTGTTCTGCTCGCCAAAGATCGTATTGTGACTGCTGATTTAACCAGCTCTCAGATGACGTATTAAATGCAATGGATAAGCGGACAGCCATTTCGGGGCTTATGCCCGATTTACCATTAAGAATAGCTGACAATGTTTTGCGGCTAACACCAAGTCCTTTAGCGGTCTCCGTTACAGTTAAGCCTAAAGGCTCAATGCAAAGTTCTTTTAATACTTCGCCGGGGTGTGGGGGATTGTGCATTAACATAAAATAACCTCAATGATAGTCTTCATAATCTACGATTTCAGCGTGAGTTCCATTAAAACAAAATGTTACACGCCAGTTTCCACTTACACGTACAGACCAAATTTTTTCTCGATTACCTGTGAGTGAGTGAAGGAATAAGCCCGGTAAATCCATGTCACTAGGTGATGAAGCAGCATTAAGGCGACCAAGAATTAATTGGAGTCGTTTTACATGTTTGGCTTGTACGCCGGACTTGCGACCCGTTTTAAAAAACAATTCTAGACCCTTATGCTTAAAGCTCTGTATCATTTATATGACTGTAATCTATAACGTAACGGGTGTCAATCTGGCTTTACACATTACGTTTTAAGTAAGACGCGCGCGTCTCTTTGCGCGTCGTACTTGACTTTTTTGTTAGCATTTAGTGGCTTAATGCCTTTAATACAGCTCTTGGTTCTTTTGCCACAATATTAAGCAAGACAAGAGCAGGGCCTTGTGGCTTGCGGTCTCCGCGCTCCCAATGGCGGAGTGTACTAACACTAATACCAAAAGCAGATGCAAATTCATTTTGCGACATGCCAACATTAGCTCTAATGTTTTTTACGTCAATAGGGGAGAACTTATGAACAACAGCGCCCCCTTCTTTGTTTTTTGAGAATTCTAAAGCCTCATTTAAACCTTGTTTTATACTGTCAAATGCACTGCCCATATTAGCCACCATAGTTATTAATAAGTAAAGTTGTGAATTTAGCTAATTCATTGCGCTCAGATTTTGATAGGTTTGATTTCTCGCCCTTACCAAATAGAGTTAACAAGAATATTGGCATAGATTCGTTGTGGAAATAGTAGATAATCCGAACACAACCACTCTTACCTTTGCCGTGTGCAGCCCACCTTAGTTTTCGTATGCCACCAGTACCTTGCATGATGTCTCCGGCAGCAGGATGAGCGGCCAAATAGTTGATGA